>Ga0169931_10000142_pt1 | contig 109466 bp, 90 predicted proteins | sample Kivu_15m_20L_FD_129675 | JGI IMG/M metagenome (GOLD analysis project Ga0169931, IMG submission 129675) | Freshwater microbial communities from Lake Kivu, Western Province, Rwanda to study Microbial Dark Matter (Phase II) - Kivu_15m_20L... | ecosystem: Environmental > Aquatic > Freshwater >...
CCCGGATCGGTGCCCGAGGGTACGACTGACGATTCCGACACGGAGACGTCCTCCACACGGGGAAAGAAACGACTCCCAAACTACACCACACGTCAACCACGTGATCCGCCGGGCGCGTACGTTTCTCCTTCGGTCGGCCGTCGATCAGTTCGTAGCGGTCGCCGTCGGGCAACAGGAGCAACTCGTCCGGTTCCAGCACGCCGGTCGGCGGTTGCAGCGTCATGGTTCGCCCTCCGTTTGGTGTCGCCAGTTTACCACTTCCCTCTTCCCCACGCGAGGCACGCAGATGCTCGCTCCCATCACCGTTCGGTACGACTTCGCGCCGAAGCGCCGCAGTTTGGCCGGTGCGGAAGCCGCGGACCTGTTCGGGCTGTCCGAGCGCGAGCCGCCGCACACCGTGTGCGAGAACCTGACGCTCGACGTGCGGCCCGGCGACCTCGTGCTGTTCGTCGGGCCGAGCGGGAGCGGCAAAACCTCGATCATGCGCGCGGGCGCGGCGCAACTGAACGCGCTCGACGCGCTCGAACTGCCGCTGCCGGACGTGCCGCTGATCGACGCGCTCCCGGGCACCGTGCCCGAGCGCCTGAGCGCGCTCGCGGCGTGCGGCCTCTCCGAAGCGCGCCTGCTGATGCGCACGCCGAGCGAACTGAGCGAAGGCCAGCGCTACCGGTTCCGGCTGTGCTACGGCTTCTCCCAACTCGGAAGTGGGAACGCGGAACTCGGAACGAAGACGGAAGACAACTCTGCGGTTTCGCACTCCGCGCTCCCACTTCCGCGATTCCTGATGATCGACGAGTTCACCGCGGCGCTCGACCGCACGCTGGCGAAAGTGGTCGCGTTCAACGTGCGGAAACTCGTGACGCGCACCGGCGTCGGGCTGCTGTGCGCGACGACGCACGAAGACGTGACCGACGACCTGAACCCGGACGTGCTCGTGCGGTGCGCCGGCGACGGCCGCGCGACCGCCGAGCGCCGGGGGTTGCTTCGGCGCGAAATCTCCTTCGCGCGCGACCTGTGGCTGTCGGACGGTGCCGTCGCCGATTGGCCGCACTTCGCTCGGTGGCATTATCGCGGGCACAAGCTCGCGTTCGTGACGCGCGTGTTCGTGCTGTGGCACGGCGCGGACCCGGTCGGCGTGATCGCGTTCGGCACACCGGCCGCGAGCCTGTCGGCGCGGTCGCGGTACTTCGGGCTGAAGGGCGCGCGGTCCGAACTCGCGCTCCGCGCGCTGAACCAACAGCTCTGGGTGTTGCAGCGGGTGGTGCTGCACCCGACGTACCGCGGCGCGGGGATCGCGAGCGCGTTCGTGCGCCGGGCGTGCGAGTTGTGCCCGGTGCCGTGGATCGAGGCGCTGAGTGCGATGGGCGCGGCGAACCCGGTGTTCGAGCGCGCCGGGTTCGTGCGCGCCGGCGCGATCCGCCGCACCGGGCGCGCCGGGCAGTTCGGCCCGCGCGCCGGCCTCGCGGCGGAAACGCTCCGCAAGAGCCGGTTCAGCGACCCGGTGTACTACGTGCGCGACAACCGCCGGTCGTAACGCGGTGCGGCGCTCCGCGTCGCAGTGGTGACGCAACGGCGGTCGCGTTCGGCGCGGTTCGAGTGGGTAGCGAAGAACGGCGCGGAGCGTCGTGCCACTTAGTAACGAAAGATGGCCGCGAGACCGGTGTCGGTGGGCATTTGGTCGCTCGGCACGACGAGCACGAGTGCGTCGGCCTTGAGGCCCATTTCGGCCAAGTCGTCGAGCATGTCGCCGGCGGCCTCGCCCGCGTCCGGGTGGAGCGCGCCGGTGCCCAGCGCGATCGACCCCGGCACCGTGCGGTCGGCGTCGATGAGGAGCACGCCCACGCGCCCCTCGGCCGCGGCACGGGCCGCCTCTTCCAAGTTCGCGGAGGCGCGCCCGCGGCCGGCGGCGCTCCCGAAGTCGTTGCGGATGCGGGCCAAGCGGTCCAAGTAGTGCTTCTCGAACGCGGCCCACGCGTGCTCGCGGATCTCGTTCAGGCTCCAGTGCGTCCAATCGCCGCGGACCGCGTCCGGCGAGACGAACCGGTTCTTCGCCACGCGGCGGAACTCGCCGAGGTTGTCGTCGGTGCCCATGAGCAGCAGCGGCAGCCCGCTCGGTTCGGACGCGCGGCGGGCCACTTCGTGATCGACCGCGCGGAAGAACCGGTGAACGTCCGGTTCGGGTTCGTGCGCGCCGTCGCCGTGGGTGGCCCGCGCCGCGGGCACGTCCGCGGGGGGTCAGCGGCACGCCGGGCACCGCGAGCGGCGTGAGCACGTAGCGGTGCCCGTAGAACAGCGCCGCGCGGGCGTGCGACACGCCCAGAACGTGGAACGGTTCGGCCGATTGCGCGTAGCGGAGCAGCGGCTTCACGTGAAACGTCTCGCCGACTTCGGCGCGCTCGGGCACGGCGCGGGGCAGCGCGAAGGCGTCGCACCGCGCCGGCGACGCGAGCACCACGGCACTTTCGAGCGCGTCGTTCCAGAAGAGTTGGTCGTCCGCGAGTTCGTGCAGCTTTGCCGCTACCGCCGCGCCGCCGAGGTGCGCGCCGAGCGGGCCGTCGCACTTGCGCGCGAGCGCGCGGAACCGCGCCGCGTTCTCCGCACCCCGGCCGCGGACCGTGGGCAAGTAAATCGAAACGCACGGCGCTTCGTTCGCGGCGAGAACGGAGGTGACGTACCGCGTGTCCGGCGTGCGCATGGGAGGGGTTCCTGAGAGGGCGCAGGCGACGAACCGGCGCTACTTCTCTACGGGCAACTTCTGTTCCGTCCACGCGCGCCAGCCGCCGTCCATGCTGAGTACGTTCGTGTAGCCCATTTTTTGCAGCGCGTCGGCCGCGAGCGCGGACCGGAACCCGCCGCCGCAGTAGAGAACCAGTGGCGCGTCCGGGTTCGGAACCTTCGCTTCGATGTCCCGCTCGATGACGCCTTTGCCGATGTGAACCGAGCCCGGCAGGTGCCCGGCCGCGAACTCGCTCTCCTCGCGCACGTCTACCAAGATGAACGGTTCGCCCGCGGCGCGCTTCGCGAGCACGTCCGCGACCGTACATTCGCGCACGCGCGCTTTCGCGTCCGTCACGATTGCGAGGAACCCCGGGGCGTGCTGCTTCGCCATGAGTGCGCTCCGCGAGAAACGGGAGGGGCCGGAAGCCCGTCCTACGAAAGCGCGCCGACGGGGGCCGGCGTGCTGGAGAAATCGAACGGCGGCTCGATCCACTCTTCTTCGCCGCCGCGGTCCTTGAAGATGTGCAACACGCGCACGCGCGACAGGTCGTCGAACTTCGGCTCCGGGTACAGGTCCGAGCGGAACGGGTTGCCCGGTTCGTAGTCGTGAATCATCACGCGCACCTTCGGCACGCCGCGGAAGTGCTGCTCCTCGGCGCGGCGCTGCCCGCCGTGAACGTCGTACAGTTCCGTGAGCACGCGGAGGCAGCGCTCGAGGTTGCGGTACGTCACGCCGTCTTCCACGAAGATCATATCGATGTGCGTGGCGCGCAGCACGGCGTGGGCGTGCTGGCGGGCGCGCACCGAAAGCACGGCGGCGTACGCGGGGCCGACCATCGGCGGCGCGTCGTCGCCGGTGGCGTCGGCGTCTTCGCGCCCCGCGCCTTCGACGAACCACCAGTGCGGTGCGAGCCAGAACCCGCCGCCCGCCGGTCCCTTGAACGCGCTCGCGCGCTTGTACAGCTTTTGAAGCCCGCGGAACAGTTGCCGCCGCGTCGCGATCTCGTCGCGCCGCGCGAGCCGCTCCTTCACGATCGCGCGACTCAAATCGGCGACCGACACTTTCAGCGGCCAGTGCGGGTTGAACTCGGTCGCCTCGGAGCGCTCGTCCGGCACCACTTCGATTCGCACTTCGCCCGGCGCGCGGGGCGCGGGCGCGCACTTCACCGTCCAGCCCCACGCGCGCGCCGCGGCGCGCGCGCGGCGCACGTCGTTCGGGTCGCTTCCCAAAATGTGCAGCGTGGGCGGCGTGCGCCGCGCGGGGTCGGCGGACCGCGCGCCGCGCAGTTTCAGCAGCAGCACGACGAGCAAGCCGGGTACGGCCCACGCCGCGACGGTGCCGAGCAGCGCCGTGAGGGGCATCGCGTCGTCCGGGCGCGCCGCCGCGAACAACCGCCCGCCGCACGCGGTGAGGAGCAGGTTGAAGACGAACAGCGCCACGAGGCCGGTGACGACCGCGAGCGCGCGGCGGAACGGCACCGCGAGCACCGGCGCACCGGGGCGCGAGCGCCACAGGAGCGCCGGCCCGTCGGTCCCGCGCGGCGCGTACACCGCGAGCGCGCCGAGCGCGACGAGCAGGCAGAGGCCGAGAATCGCGGCCGGCGGCACCACCCACGCGATCCCGCTCACCAGCACCGCGTAGCCCACGACCACCGCGAGTTCGGCCCCGCGCCGGTCCGTTTCGCCGAGCCAGTCCTTCAGCCACTTGTCGATGCTCATCACGACGAAGAACACGCCGAAGAACGTGACCGCCAGCAGCGCGCCCCACAGGCCGACGAGCGCGCCGAGGTAGAGCGTGTACGACGAGTAGAACGAGACGGCGCGCCAGCCGTCCGGGAAGAGCGCCCACAGCCCGGCCGCGAGCGCGCCCCACAGCACGAACAGCGCGACGGCCGCACCGGCGAGCGCCGGCGTGCCCCGCGGCAGCGGGGGCGTGCCGCGCAAATCGACGCCGTGATCGTACCGGAGCCACGCGAACCGTTCGACCGCCGCGCGCCCCAGCGCGCCGAGTTTCTGCACCCACGGCAGCGGCCGGTGCTTGTGCCGCAGCGCGACCGCAACGACCGCGACGACCAGCAGGCACGCCGCGAGGCCGTCGTGAACGTCCGAAGTGGTGTAGCGCCCCGCGACTTCGAGGCCCGCGACGAACGCGCAGAGCGCGGCCGTGAACCAGCCGCCGCCCGGCAGCACGCGCCCGATTCGCGGGGACAGCGACGAGAGCAGCTTCATGAGGTTAGTTCACCACACCCGCGGCCGCGCGCCAGTGCCCGAGGCCGGTTAACCCGACAGTGTCGAAAGACACGGCCCATTCTACCGCGCGAACCGGAACATCTTGCGCGCCGAAATTCGGAAAACCGCGCCCGCCGCTTAAGGTGTTATCGTGGCGCGACGCTCCGCGTCGCATTCGTAAAGCAGTTCTCAAGCGCCCGTCGCGGTTCGAGTTGAGTAACGAAGCCCGACGCGGAGCGCCGTGCCACAATAAGACACCATCGGCGCGGCACAATATGGGGGTTCCCGTGCTCACCTACGAATCCGCGGAGCAGTTGTTAGCCGAACCGGACGTTGTGCGGTTCTTGCATGTGAGCGTGCTGAACGCGCTCCGCGACAAAGCGACCGCACTGGAAGTGCGGTTCGGCGAAGCCGGCGGGCTGCTCTACTACCGCGTCGAGGGGCGCGACTGGGAGCTCGCGCCGCCACCGGACGAAGTGTACCCGCAATTGAAGGACGCGGTGCGCGCCGCGGCCCGCCTCGTGGAACCGGAGCGCCCGGACCTGACGGTGATCGCGGGCGTGCCGGGCGCGCGGTTCGAACCGCTCGAAGCCGGCTGGCTGACGTACCAACTCGGCGGACGGTGGATCGACCTCGCGGTGCGCATCGACCCGCGTGAACCGTTCGGCTTCATTCGGTTCGACATCGACGACGCGGCCGAGTTCGCCGAAGCCGCGGGCGAAGCGCTCGCCGAATACGCCGAAGCCCTGACAGAAGAAGAAGAATGAGCCGCACGATCAACGCCGATAAAGGCACGATCGGACAAAGACAACAGAGGTGATGGCCGCAAGAAGGCACAAGAGACACAAAAAGGAGCAGCAGAGATGAGTTGAACCGAACTCTGCTCTTGGTCTTCCTTTTGTGACTCTTGTGCCTTCTTGTGGCAAATCCGGTCTCTGCTTTCTCGGATCGTGCCTTTGATCGGCGTTCAGCGTGCGGCAACACATAACGCGACCTTCCCATGACACCAGACCGCGACGAACAACTGGCGGTTCTCATCGAGCGACTGGCGGGCGACCACGCGAGCGGGGCCGCCGCAGATGTTGACTCCGTCGCGCGCGCGCACCCCGAACTCGCGGACGAGTTGCGCGAGCTGTGGGCCGTCGCGCAGTTCGCCCACTTGGCCCGCGTCCCGGTGGTCGCGCCGCACGACACGCACACGTTCGTGGACGCGCTCACCGAGAGCGCGCCGGCGGCGCTGCCGCGCCCCTTCGGCGATTTCGAGTTGCTCGAAGAGGTCGGCCGCGGCGGGATGGGCGTCGTATACAAGGCGCGCCAACTGAGCCTGAACCGCACGGTCGCGCTCAAGATGGTGCGCGAGGCACACTTGGCGACCGACGCGGACCGCGCGCGGTTCCGCACCGAGGCCGAAGCCGCCGCGAAGCTCAAGCACCCGAACATCGTCACCGTGTACGAAGTCGGCACCGTCGCCGGGCAAGCGTACCTGTGCATGGAATTCGTGGGCGGCCGCACGCTCGCCGAAAAGGTGCGCGCCGACGGCCCCTTGCCGCCGCGCGCCGCGGCGCACCTCGTCGGGCAGATCGCGCGGGCGGTGGCGAGCGCGCACGACGCCGGCATCATTCACCGCGACCTGAAGCCGAGCAACATTCTGCTCGCGGTGGACGAACCGGACCCGAGCGGCAGTTCCGCGTCCGGGCCGCGCGGGCCGCTCCTTAAGCCGAAAGTGTCCGACTTCGGCCTCGCCAAGCGCATCGACACCACCGAGAGCCTGACGCGCACCGGCGCGGTCGTCGGCACGCCGAGCTACATGAGCCCCGAACAGGCCGCGGGGCGCAAGGACATCACGCCCGCGGCCGACGTGTACGCGCTCGGCGCGATCCTGTACGAACTGCTCACCGGGCGCCCGCCGTTTCAGGCGGCGCACCCGGTCGACACGCTCTTGCTCGTGCTCGAACAGGAACCGGTGCCGCCGCGGTACCTGAACCCGACGGTGGACCGCGAACTGGAAATGATCTGCCTGAAGTGCCTGCAAAAGCCGGCCGAGCTGCGGTACCCCAGCGCCGCCGCGCTCGCCGCGGACCTCGAAGCGCACGCGGCCGGCCGCCCGGTGAACGCCGCCCCGAGCGGGCTGCGGTTCTTCCTCGCGCGCGTGTTCCGCGAAACGCACCACGCGGACGTGCTCGAAAACTGGGGCAAACTGTGGATGTGGCACAGCGCGATGATCTTCCTGCTGTGCCTGCTGTCGCAAGTGATGAAGTGGATGCACTACGACCACCACCTGATGTACATGAGCGTGTGGTCGGTGGGGTTGGTGGCGTGGGGCGCGGTGCTGTGGCAGTTGCGAAAGGCCGCGGGCCCGGTGCTGTTCGTCGAGCGGCAGGTCGCGCACGCGTGGGCCGCGGGCGTGATGGCGAGTATCAGCATGTTCTGGATCGAGTGGCTCGGCAACTTGCCCGCACTGACGCTCTCGCCGGCGGTCGCGGTGGCCGCGGGCATGGTGATGACGTTCAAAGCCGGCCTTCTCAGTGGGCGCTTCTACATCTGGGCCGCCGCGAACTACGTCACGGCGGTAATCATGTCGCTGGTGCCGGAAGCGAACGTGCTGCTGTTCGGCGTGGTGTCGGCGCTGTCGTTCTTCGTACCGGGGTTGAAATACTACCGGCAGCGCGCGGAAACGCTCGCCCGCCGCGCCGCGGCGTGACAATCTTTGGTGGCACAGGCTTTCTAGCCTGTGCTGCTGAACACCGGAAAACAGCACAGGCTGGAAAGCCTGTGCCACCAAACCAAAGACACCCTCACTCACGCGTCGGGCTACAATTCCACTCCCCTTCCCCCGGGAGTGTGCCCATGCGAAGCGTCTGTGCGGTCGCGCTGTGCGCGGCGGTTGTTGGCAGCGCGCAGGAGCCGAAGAAGCCGGTCGCGAGCGGCGACCCGGCCCGCGTCGAGCGGATTCGCAAATCGAAGATGCCGAAGTTCGACGCCCCGGTCGCGTTCGACACGCCCGAGGCCGACGCGATCCTCTCCGCGCTCGAGGTGTTCCCCGAAGACAATCCGTGGAACCTCGTCGTTTCGGATTGGCCGGTTCACCCCAAGTCGAAGGCCATCGTCGGCTCCATCGGTGCGAACAAGCCGCTCCGCTACAACCCGGACATGGGCTTCGTACTTGTGCCGCCGAATCAGAAGAAGATCGACCTGAAGCTCACCGAGTACCCGGACGAAAGCGACAAAGGGCCGTTCCCGATTCCCGACTCGATTCCCATTGAAGGCTGGCCCGCGAACTACCAGCGCGACGCGAAGCTCAAGGCGCTCACCCTCGAAGACGTGCAGCGCGACGCGAAGAAACTCGGCGGCGACCGGCACGGCATCGTCGTCGATCCGGTGAACCGCAAGCTGCACGAGTTCTTCGTGCTAAAGAAGACCGACGCCGGGTGGCAGGCGGCGTGCTCCGCGACGTTCGACCTCGCCAGCAACAAGATGCGCCCCGACGGTTGGACCAGCGCCGACGCCGCCGGGTTGCCGATCTTCCCCGCGACGATCCGACACGACGAACTGAAGCGCGGCGCGGTCGAGCACGCGATGCGCGTCACGGTGGTGAAGACGCGCCGCGCCTACACCTACCCCGCGACGCACTTCGCGAGCCGCCTCACGGACGAAGCGCTCCCGCGCATGGGCGAGCGGTTGCGGCTGCGCAAGGACTTCGACACCTCGAAGTTCGGCCCCGAAGTGAAGGCGATTCTGGAGGGGTTGAAGAAGTACGGGATGTTCGTCGCCGACAACGGCCTCGATTGGGCGCTGTCGTGCGCACCGGACCCGCGCATCCCGGTGTTGCACGAGGAACTGCGCAAGGTGAAGGGTTCGGACTTCGAGGTCGTGGTCCCGCCCGCGGGCTACACGCCGCCGAAGTGAGCGGGCCTCAAAACTCCATCTCGCGCAGCGCGCGCGCCCCGGCTCGCAGCGGGAGGACCGTCGCGAGCGCGCCCACCAGCAGCCCGAGCGGAATGCCCGCGTACACCCACGGCGAGACGGTCGCCGCGCCCTTGCTCGCGCCCTTCGCCAGCGCCGCCACGTGGAACGGCACCACCATCAGCCCGATCACGAGCACAATGAACCCCAACCCCGTGACCATGTTCACGGTGCCGCCGAACCCGACGACGATCTTCGACGGGTCCGTTTCCTTGAACGTCGGCAGGTACGCGCCCAAGCCGACGTTCAGCGCGCTCAAACCCACGGCGAGGACCGCGACCGTGCCCGCGTGCAGCAACACGCCCTCCCACGGCACGCCGAGCAGCACGTCCGTTACCAGAATCAGCGTTTCGGCTACCACTAGCGTGCCCGTGAGCGCGAAGTAGAACTTCCCGCTCAGTATTTGGTCGCGCGTGACCGGCGTGAGGCCGAGAATCCAGAACTTCCGCCCTTCGAGCGAGATGAGCGGGAAGATGAACCGGCTCAGGCCCGCGCACAGCAGAATCGCGGTGCCGCACAGGTTCATCAGGCTGACCGTGTACTTGTCGAGCATGCCGAGGTCGGCGGAGTAGTACTGCCGGAAGTTCGTCGCGCCGATGAACATCAGCACCGCGAAGATGGCGAGCACCACCCACTGCGTCGGGTCGCGGCGGAACGTGCGGAAGTCTTTCACCACGAGTACGCGCGTGGGCTTATCGAGGTAGAAGACGAACGCGCTCATCAGCCGGTCGAGGCGGCTGGTGCCGTACACCTTCTTCCCGCGGCCGAACGCGGAGAGCCGGTCGAACGACGCGCGGTACACGCGCTTGGCGATCCCGGCCGCGATCACAAAGAACAGCAACCCGTTGCTCCACACGAGCGCGAGCGGCAGCAGCGCGCCGGTGAAGTCGCCGCGGGCCGCGGCCATCACGCCGCGCGTCATCCAGTGACTCGGCGCGATCCCACTTCGCAACAAATCGAACTGGCCGATGAGGTCGTCCAACTCGCGCCCGCTGCTGGCGATCGACTTGCCGAACCCGAGGACTATGCGATAGCCCCAGAACGCGAACACCGCGAACACCGCGAGGCCCAAGAGTGTGAGGAACTGCTTCCGGTTCCGCGGCATGTACCGCACGAGCAGCAGGCACCCCGCGGCCGACACCGAACCCGGCAGCAGCACGTACCCGAACAGGAACATCGGCAGCAGCGCGTAGAAGTACCACGGCACGCCCGAAATGATGCCGTAGCCCACGAAGATGGGCACGCCGAGCACGACGAAGCCCCACGAACTGAACGCGACCGCGGCCGAGAACTTGGTAGCGAAGATGTGGTCCGCGCGCGCCGGCGAGCACAGTAGGAACCGCGCCTCTGGGCTGGTGAAGAGGCTCGCGTACAGGATGATGCCCGTGCTGAACACGAGCATCGTGCCGAGCGTGAAGAACAGCAGATCGAAGAGCGCTTCGACGATCCCGCCCTTAAACGGGACGTTGTTCACCTTGAGTTCGTTGAACAAGTACAAGCTGACCGCGAACGTGAACGCCGCAACGAGCGCGCTCGTCGCGATCATCGTGAACAGCCGCACGCGGCCCGATTCGAGCGCGACGCGCAGCCCGTTGCGGAACAGTCGAAGGCGCAGCCATCGGAACAGCTTGCCCTGATCGGCGACCGGCGGCAGTTCGGCACCCATAGCAGGCTCTTTGCCTTGTGGCACAGGCTTTCCAGCCTGTGCGGGTTTCAAGCGAGCACAGGCTGGAAAGCCTGTGCCACAAATATTCATGTGGGCATCGGGTACGGCATCGGCACATCGGCCGGCGCGCCAGGAAGCTGCCGCCCGCTGCGCGCCATCGCGTAAGCCAACACTTGCTCGTCACTCAGGGCGGCGTGAAGAAACGACTCGTCGCCGAACCAGTGGTGCGAGTAGTAAATCAGGTCCGTCATATCGCAGTTGGGCAAGTTCACATCGAGCCACTGGAGGAAGTACGAATTGACATCTTCCGACAACTCGGCGGCTCTCACCGCGCGCATCACTTCGAGCGCTTCGGCGTGCGTCACGTCGGGAACGAAAGCCGGCAACCCCAACAGCATTTCGGAAACGAACGTCTCGGTGTCCACCGCCCCGTAGTAACACTTAAATTCGGCGTGCGTGTACGTCCGCTGCGCGCGTTCGTGCCAGCGCGCGAGTAGCGGTTCCACATCGTAAGCCGGCGCGTTTTCGATGTCGCTGCACAGTTCCATAAACGCGCGCATCTCTTGCTCGGTCGGCGTCGGCGGGCGCAGGCGCTCGGGAATCGGCATCGTCGGTTCTCACGCAGTCGCGGGGACGGCTTCCGTCGCGTCCTCTTCGGTGATCTTCATGAACAGGTCTTCCAAGCTGCCGTCGCGGTTGGCCTGCTTCCGTAGGTCGGCCATCGTGCCGCAGCCGAGCAGCTTACCGCGGTCCAAGATGCCGATGCGGTCGGCCAGTTCTTGCGCGATGTCGAGCGTGTGCGTACTCAGGAAGATCGTCATCCCGCCGGCCGCGAGCTTGCGGAGCAGCAGTTTCAGTTCGCGGATGCTCTTGGGGTCGAGGCCCACCGTCGGCTCGTCCGCGATCAGCAACTTCGGGTCGTGAACCAGCGCCGCGGCGAACACCGTGCGCTGCCGCATCCCGTGCGAATACCGCTCGGTGAGGTCGTCTACGAACTCGTTCAGGTGGAACAGTTCGATCACCTCTTCGATCTTCTCCGCCGAGCGCGCGGGCGGCATCGCGTACAGGTCCGCGGTGAACTGCAAGAACTCGCGCCCGGTGAGCTTCTCGTAGAGGAACGGCTGATCCGGGACGTAGCTCACCAGCGCGCGGGCGTGGTCGCCTTGCGCGCGCACGTCGAACCCGCCGACGCTCACGCTCCCGCTCGTGGGGAACAGCAGCCCGCAGAGCATTTTGATGGTGGTCGTTTTCCCGGCCCCGTTCGGGCCGAGGAACGCGAACAGCTCGCCCGCGGGCACGTGCAGGCTCAGGTCCGCGACCGCGACCTTTGGCCCGTACTGTTTCGTGACGTTGCGAATGTCGATCATGTGACTGACTCCGAAGACCCACCCCCGGCCCCTCCCTGAAGGGAGGGGAGGAAATTAGCGGCCGCGTTCTGCGCGTTGCGATTGTGGATGCGGTCGGCACAGGCCGTGAAGATACGTTCGAGAACCGCGACCGTGTTGTGAAACACGTCTTCGTTGCATACGCGCAACGTGAGCAAGCCGAGTTGCGCGAAGACCGCGTCGCGGGCCGCGTCCGCTTCGGGTTGGGTGTCGTGTATGCCGCCGTCCGCTTCGACCACAACGCCCGCGGCGTGGCAGTAGAAGTCGGCGATGAACCCGTGAATCAGTTGCTGACGGCGGAAGTGTAGGCCGCGGAGGCGATTGCCGCGGAGCGCGGACCACAGGTGCGCTTCGGCCGGGGTCATGTCGCGGCGCAGTTGGCGCGCGAACGCGGTCTTGTGTGGGTCGGGCTTCTGTCTGCGAATCAGGTGCGGGGCCGGTGGTGCGTGCGGCTCGCCGCTGCCGGTGCGCATTGGGAAGGAACGCTTCTTCCGCCGGTTTCGGGGCTTGCGGGCTGCGAGCGCATCACCCCCCCCCCGGCCCCCCTCCCTTCAGGGAGGGGGGAGCAAGAGTTGGTAGAAACGGACGAGTTGTTCGATTCCGAAGGCTCTTCGTTGGTCGAGCGCAGCGAGACGTATTCCTCTGGTCCCCCCCTCCCTGAAGGGAGGGGGGTTAGGGGGGTGGGTCCGCGCGGCGAACCGCCTTCGCCGTTCACCAACTCGTTCGTGCTCATTTTCAGTCCTCGCGCTCGAAGCTCAGGGTTTCGCCCTTCTCGAACGCCTCTTGCTTCAGCACCTTCCCGTCGGTCGCGCGCACCCACGTGCGCGCCACCGGTTCCGCGCGCCGGTACTCGATCACCCAGCACCGCTCGCTCGCCCCGCGAACCGTCAGTTCCTGTTGCTCGGAATCCACGCGCGCGACCAGCGAGTCGCGCGTTTTCTCTTCGGGCAACCGCAACCCGGCGACCGACGACAGTTGCTTGCGGAACAGGTTCCCCACCGCGTCTTGCAGCGGGTTCGATTCGTGAACGGTCCACTCGCGACCGGGCCGCACGTTCGCGATTCGGTTCACCGGTTGCAGCGGGTTCAGCGGTTGTCCCGCCGGCACCGGCACCGGGTCCAAATCGCCTTCGAGGTTGAACAGCTTGCTCTTGATCTCCGCGCGGCCCGAAAGCGTGCCGTCGGTCACCGTCGCGCGCACGCTGACGCTTCCTCCACCGATGCTCACGCCCTTCAGGAGCGCCTCCGCTTTCGCGGTCATTTTCTGCGCCTTTAGGTGGCCGGCGCGCGACAGGCGCACCTCGGACACCGCTTCCGGGAGTTTCAGCGTGACGCCGGATTGGTCGAGGGCGAGGTCCGCGTAGCGGTAGGTGAAGACGAACTCGTCGGTCGCGTCGAGGTACTGCATCTGCGTGGTGAGCCGCCCGACGCGCGCGCCGTTGCGCGCGATGGCCCAGCGCGACGGCACGTTCTGCCGCGCTTCGTCGGCCAACTCGATGCTGACCGGCGGCGGTTCGTTGGAGAACAGGCGCGGCCACACGTCGCGGTAGAACGCGAACCCGGTAACCGCGAGCCAAAACGCGACGATGCCGAATACCACGAAGCGCGGGGGCATAAGCGCACACCTTCCGGCGGGGAACCGCGTGACGTGCGACGGGCGCGGCGCGGCCGCTCAAGCGGCACTGCACTCATCGTACCCTGATGACGCCTCCGCGAACCGTGTATTTCAGATGAAAGACCGTGCTTGGCGAGCGGCACGCGTGAGCGTGCCGGTTGTTTGTAGCGCAAATCACCGGCACGCTCGCCAAGCACGGAACCGCGCAGGGCCGAGTTACGGAACCGTTACACCCCCACCAATCCGCCCGCGTTACAATCTCGTCGGAACGGTGTGCGGGCCGCCGCGCCCGCCGCGTTCCACCCGAAGGAGGCTCTCTCCATGTTCCTCACGAAGCGCCTGTTCGCGCTCGCCGCCGTTGCCGCGCTCGCGGCGTGTGTGGCGGTGCCGGTTCGCGCAGACGAACCGAAACCCGCCGCACCGGCGCAACCGGTCGAAGCCCCGAAGGGCCGCGCCATCGACCTCGTCATCTGCTTGGACGTGTCCGGCAGCATGGACGGCCTCATCGAGAGCGCGAAGATCCAACTGTGGAACGTGGTCAACGACCTCGCCCGCATCAAGCCCACCCCGAACCTGCGCGTCGGCCTGTACTCCTACGGCGCGACCCGGTTCGACGCGAAAAAGGGCTGGGTGAACAAGGAGGTCGATCTCACCGACGACCTCGACGAAGTGTACAAGGCGCTCAACGGGCTGCGCACCGGCGGCGGCGACGAACTGGTCGCCCGCGTCACGAAGGCCGCCCTCGACGAACAGAAGTGGAGCACCGAGAAGGGCGCGCTGAAGATGGTGTTCGTGTGCGGGAACGAACCGGTGAACCAAGACAAGCAGGTGAACCTCTCGGACGTGGCCGACCAAGCGAAGAAGGCCAGCGTACTCGTGAACACCGTGTACTGCAAGTGGGGCCACGACAACGAAATCGCGGCGTGGGCGGAATTCGCCACTTCGTGCAAGGGCAAGCAGGTGGTGATCGACCAGAACAAGGCCGCGAAGGAAGTGATCGTGAAGACCGAGTACGACGACCAAATCATCAAACTCGGGGACGAACTGAACAAGACCTACGTCGCCTACGGCAAGGGCGGCGCGGAGAAAGCGCAGAACCAACTGAAGCAGGACGCGAACGCGAAGGCGCTCCCGCCCGCGGCCCCGGGCAGCGCGGCCGGCGCGGCCATCGCGCGGGCCGAGTCCAAGGCCAGCGAGTTGTACAAGAACGCCGGCTGGGACCTCATCGACCGCATGAAGGACAAGGACTTCGACCTGAAGAAACTGAAGGACGAGGAACTGCCCGACGAGTTGAAGAAGCTGAAGCCGGAGGAGCGCGAAGCGTACCTCAAGAAGAAGGCCGCCGAGCGCGAGGAGCTCAAGAAGAAGATCGCCGACCTGAGCGCGCTGCGCGCGAAGAAGGTCGCCGAAGAGAAGGCCAAGCAGCCGAAGAACGACCAAGAGAAGGCGCTCGACGAGGCGCTGAAGTCCGTGATCCAAGAGCAAGTGAAGAACTGACCCATCGAGCGAGCGGCGCGGCGTGAGTCCGCCGGTAGAGCTGCACGTCTCAAGAACGCAACGCGAACTTGAGACGTGCAGCACCGGCGGACTCACGTCGCGCCGCTCGCCGTTCCTCCACCCTCACCCCGCGAAAGCCCCACCCATGTGCAACCGCATCGCGTTCGCCGCGCTCGCAATCGGCGTGGCCCTCGTCGCGCCCGCCGGCGCGACCCGTGCCCAAGACAAAGACAAAGACGTAAAGCCCGCGGCCAGCAAGGTGGTCGCGGTCACGGTGTACGCGAACACCGCGCTGGTCACGCGCGAAGTGACCGCGCCCGAGGCAGCCGGCCTCACCGAAGTGGTGGTTTCGCCGCTGCCCCCGTACACGATGCAAAGTTCGCTGTACGCCGAAGGCACCGACAACATTCGCGTGCTCAGCGTGCGGTACCGCACCCGAAGCATCGCCGAAGACACGCGCGAAGAGGTGCGCAAACTCGAAGCCGAGATCAAAGGGCTTCAAACGAAGTCCGCGGGCTTCGAGGCGGACCTGAAGGCGATGGGCGAGAACCTGAAACTGCTCGACAAGCTCGAAGGGTTCACCGCGAAGTCGCTCGAACACCTCACGGACAAGGGCCAACTGGACCCGGAGAAGATCATCTCGCTCGCCAAGTTCGTGCAGGAAGACCGCGCGAAGCGAACCAAAGAGCAACTCGGGGTGAAACAGCAACTCGAAGACGTGCAAGCCAAGATCGCGTTCGCGCAGCGGCAACTCGGCGAGCGCTCCAGCGGCACCGTTCGCACCGAGCGCGACGCGGTAATTCTCGTTGACAAGAAGGCCGGCGGCGGCACCATTCGCCTCAACTACCTCGTGAACCAAGCGGCGTGGCGGCCGCAGTACAAGATTCGCGCGACCGGGAAGGACAAAGACCCCGTGGTGGTGGAGTACCAAGCCGGCATCGACCAGCGCACCGGCGAAGACTGGACGAACGCCGCGATCACGCTTTCGACCGCGCAACCGCTGTTGAACGCGTCGCCGCCGGACCTGAAGGCGCTGAGCCTGAGCGTGTCGCCGGTGGGCGGTGTCGCGGTCGCGCCGGTGGACCCCTCGACCGGCATCCCGGTGCCTGCGAAGCCCGTCGCGCCGCCCGGCATGCCCGGCCCCGGTGGTCCCGGCGGTTTCGGGGGCGGCGGAATGCCCAGCGCCACCGCCTACGCCCGCGACCTCGAAAAGCTGTCGAAAGACCTGCGCCAGCGTGCGGCCGAGAACTACTCGCAAAAGAAGGAGCAGGCGGGCGGCGACTTCGCCAACAACGCCGCCGCGCTCGAACAGTTCCGCGACCTCATCGCCGACAGGGAAGAGCTGATCGCCGCCGCGGTGCCCGGGGGGCGTGCCGACGAGGGGCCGAGCGTCACCTACAAGCTGCCCACAAAGCTCAGCATTCCGAGCCGCAACGACGAGCAGGTCATCGAGATCGCGAAAGTGGAACTGCAACCGAAGTTCTACTACAAGGCCGTGCCGGTGCTGACCGCGAACGTGTACCGGCTCGCGGACCTGACCAACACGTCCGATTTCGTGCTGCTCCCCGGCGACGCGACCATGTACCTGAACGGCGACTTCGTGGGCCAAACGCGGCTCTCGCTGATCGCGGCCGGGAAGCCGTTCACGGTCGGCTTCGGCGTCGACCCGCAACTGCAAGTGTCGCGCGTCCTCGTGGACAAGACGCGCACCACGCAGGGCGGCAACCAAGTGCTCACGTTCAAGTACCGGATTCGCCTCTCCAGCTACAAGAACGGCTCGGTACCGGTGCAGGTGTTCGACCGCACGCCGCACACCGAAACGAGCATGACCATTGCCATTAACGTGACCAGTCAGAAGCCCGAGCTGAGCACCGACGCGCTGTACGTGCGGGACGAAAAGGCCCGCGGCATCCTGCGCTGGGACGTGACGCTGGAACCGAAGCAGAACGGCGAAAAGGCCCTCACGATCGACTACGAGTTCAAGATGGAACTCGACAAGAACGTGAACATCGGCGGTCTGCTGGCGAAGTGAGGTGGTTCGGGAGAGTGGTCCGCTCGCTCCGCGAGCGGATGCTGCCGAGTCGAGTGAGCTTCTGCGAAGTGCGCACCGCCACCACAGATGCGGAGCACCGCTCGCGGAGCGAGCGGACCACTCTCCCGAAGACGGCGCGCCAACGCGAAATCCGCGAACCGCGTTGAACCGTCTATGTAACGTCGTCTTCTTGGTACCCACTTCCCCTGCCCCGCTGCCACCGGAACCCGGGTGAGTTATGCCGAAGGCCCGAATCGTGGTCGTTGAGGACGAACCCGCGATCCGCCGGGGCGTCGCCGACGCGCTCCGCCTCAGCGGGTACGACGTGACCGAAACCGCCGACGGCGCGAGCGGCCTGCGCGAGGCCGTCGCCGCGGGCGTGGATTTGGTTCTGCTGGACATCATGCTGCCGAAGGTGGACGGCCTGTCGGTGCTCGCCGAACTGCGCCGCACCAACGCCACGCGCCCGGTCATCCTGCTCACCGCGCGCGGCAGCGAAGACGACCGCGTGCGCGGCCTGAAAATGGGCGCGGACGACTACGTCGTGAAGCCGTTCTCCGCGAAAGAACTGATCGCCCGCGTCGAGGCGATCCTGCGCCGCACGATGAAACCCGTGCCGGAGGTGCGGCGGCTGTGCGTGGGCACCGGCACCATCGACCTGCAGCGCCGCGAGTTGCGCTGGGGCGACGGCTCGCGGGCGGAGCTTTCGGAACTCGAATCCGGCCTGTTGAAGTACCTCGTGACGAACCGCGACCGGGCCGTCTCGCGCGAGGAACTGCTGTCGCGCGTCTGGTGCATCGCCACGGCCGGCCTCGAAACGCGCGCCGTCGATATGCACGTCGCCCGGTTGCGTGCCAAACTGAAAGACCCGCTCGGCGATGACGACCAACCCGAAGCGATCGTGACCGTGCGCGCGCACGGCTACATGGCCGGCCCGGCGCTGGTCGCGGCCGAAGCCGCAAAAGTATAGAGGGAACAGGAGGCAGGGAACAGGAGACAGAAAACGAAGCAGCATTCGACGGGATGACAGGATGAAGAGGATACGGACAGTTGAACACAGCTCGTCCTGAACTGTCCGTATCCTCTTCATCCTGTCATCCCGTCGAAAACTCTTCTGCCATTTTGCTTCCTGATTTCTGTTTCCTGTCCCCTGTCCCCTGCTCCCAGAGGGTGCCATGTCTCGGCGGTTCGGTGCGGGCGCGTTCCTCGTGTTGGCGGGCCTCGTGTTCGCCGTGCTCGGGTGGGTAACGGTGGCGGCGCTGCGCGTCGAAGGCGCGCAGCGCGAGGCCGCGGCGCGCGCCGAACTGGGCAACAACTTGCGCGTCGCGCTGTGGCGCCTCGACGGCCGCATGCTGCCGGCGCTGGGCGTCGAAGACAACCGCCCGTTCCACCACTACAACCCAGCGGACCCGCTCGCGGGCAACACCACCGGCCCCACACCGCTCTTGGCCGCGCCGCTCCCGGACTGGATGAAACTGCACGTCCAGTTGGACCCGAACACTGGGTGGGAGTCGCCGCAGGTGCTGCCCAGCGCCGCGTGCGCGCGCGTGAACGAGGCGTGGCCCGATTTCCCGCTCCGCAACAGCACCGACGACCGCGCGGCGGCGCTCCGCGCGCTACGGACGCACTACCCAGCCCCGGTCGCCCTCGACTGGTTCGCGGCGCGCGCCGGCAGCGCGACCGAAGCACCGAGCGAAGCCCAACCGGGCTTGCCGAACACAGCGGCGCTCGTCGTGCCGCCGCCGGTGCCCCCGAACAAGCCCGCACCGACCGACCCCGCGAGCGACACGAAGCCGACCGTGTCGTTCCGCCTCTTCGGGTGGGAACTCGGCGCGCCGCCACAGGACCAGCAGCAAGTGGCGCTGGCGCAACGGCCGGCGCACCCGCAAGAGCAGCAACCGGTTGAGCAGCAGGCGGGCGGGAAGCTCAACCCGCCGAACTCCGGACCCGGCTCGGGGCGCGCGATCGGGCGCGGCGGCAAGTCCGACTTCGACAACCGCAGCGAAACCATCTGGCGCGGCCAGCAAGACGCGAAGGCCGCCGGTACCGATTTCCCCCAGTTCAACAACCGGCTCGGCGGCTTCCAGCAGAGCCTCAACAACTTCACGAACCCGCTCACGCCGGACCAGTGCGCGCTCCTCGAGCGGCTCGACAAGCTGGACCGCGAACTGCTCGCCGAGAACGGCAAGCTCCAGAACGTCGATCAACTGAAGGAACTGGCCCGGCGGATGAACGACGAGGTGGCCCGCGGGCGCGCCGCCGAGGCGCTCGTGCGCGTGCCCGCACCGGCCGGCGGGTGGGCCGGGCGCGTCGCCGCACGCGCACTCGATGCCGAGTGCCGACGGAGCGTGCGCGAAATGGACGAACTGAAGAAACAGTCCAAAGACGCGCGCGCGCCCCAGCCCGCCGCGCCGGGCGCGCCCGCGGGCGCGAAACTCGTCGCGCCGGCCGAGGAGCGCCCGCCGCCGCTGTTCCTGAACCCCACCGGGAACGCCCTCAACTGGAACGCGGCGAACCTGCTCGTCGGCCCGCCCGCGACGCACGTGCACCTCGGCTCCATGCGCCCGGTGTGGCTCGCCGCGGCCGACGGCACCGAATCGCTGGTCCTCATGCGCACCGCGAAGGTGGATTCCAAGACCCTCTATCAGGGCGTCGTGCTCGACTGGCCCAAACTCGAAGCGCTCTTGAAGGAAGAGGTCGCGGACCTGTTCCCAGAGGCGCGGCTGTTGCCGGTCCGCGACCCGGCGGCGGTGGTGCCCGAGCGCGCGATGACCGCGCTGCCGGTGCAACTGGACCCCGGCCCGGGCGCGCCGCTGCCGCCCGCCGGGTGGACGCCCCTGCGCATCGGCCTCACGGTCGCGTGGATCGCGGGCCTCGTCGCGTTCGCGGCGGTCGCGTTCAGCGGGTGGTCGCTGATCGACCTCGCCGAGCGCCGCATCCGGTTCGTCTCCGCGGTCACGCACGAACTGCGAACGCCCCTCACGTCGCTCCGCTTGTACTTGGACCTGCTGATGAGCGGGATGATTCACGACGAGGCGAAGCGCCAAGAGTACCTGCAAACGCTCGCGGGCGAGAGCGACCGGTTGCACCGGCTCATCGACAACGTACTCGACTTCGCCAAACTCGAAAAGCGCCGCGCGAGCGGCGACATGAAGCCGGTGAAGGTGGCCGATTTGCTCGACTTGCTGCGCGCCACTTGGACCGACCGCGTCGCGCTCGACGGGCGCGAACTGGTCGTCGTTTCGACGCTGCCGCCGGACGGGGAGGTCGTCACCGACGCCGCGATGGTGCAACAGATCGTCGGGAACCTCATCGACAACGCGCGGAAGTATTCCAAAGAGGCCGAGGACCGGCGCATCTGGGTGTGGGCGAAGCCGGCCGCGAACGGCGGTGCGGTGTTCGAGGTCGAGGACCGCGGCCCCGGGGTGCCGGCGAGCGAGCGCAAGGCGATCTTCCAGCCGTTCCGCCGCGGCGCGACCGCGGACACGGTGGCCGGCGGCGCGGGTTTGGGTTTGGCGCTGGCGAAGCAGTGGGCCGAAGTGCTCGGCGGCGCGCTGACCTACCGCCCGGTCGAAGGCGCACCCGGCGCGTGCTTCCGCTTGGAGTTGCCGAAGTGACGCGCGACGCGGGCGAGACGAATCTGTAGCCCGACGCGTGAGCGAGGGCATTTTGTTTTTTGCCCCGAAGGGGCAAGACAACATAGCCCGGTGCAACGCACCGGGTAGCGCGAATCACACGAACGCACCCTGAAGGGGTGCGACACGTCGGGTGAAGACGCTTGTGTCTCAGGCCTTCGGCCTGACGCGCGCTTCAACCCCGGTGCGGTGCACCGGGCTACAATGTCTCGCCCCTTCGGGGCAAAAACAAAGGCTCTCATACTCACGCGTCGGGCTACAGAACGCGCGCTCACACGGTGTATCACTTCCCGCAGGCGAAGCGGAACAAGATTTCGGCCGCGGGTTCGAGCTGCGACAGGTCGATCCACTCGTCTTCGGTGTGCGCCTGCGCGATGTCGCCCGGGCCGAACACCACGCACGGCACACCCGCCGCCGCCAGCGTCGCCGCGTCGGTCCCGAACGGCACGCTCTGCACTTCGTGCGATCCCACCACGGAATCGATCGTCTTCCCGAAGCGCGCGGTGAGGTCCGCGGAGGGCGCGGCGCTCAGCGGCAAACAGCCGGCCGCGCTGCGCTCCAACTCGAAGGGGAAATCGAGTTCGGCGCGCAGGAACGCTTCGAGGTCCGCGGTCGCGGAGTCGCCCGTTTCGCCCGGCACCAAGCGGCGGTCGATGTCGGCGCGGCACGAATCCGGCACCGTGTTCGGCGACACGCCGCCGCCGATGCGCCCGACGGAAATCGTGCGCCCGCCGAGCACCGGGTCCGGCGGAAGCGCCGCGAGTTTCACCGCGTACCGCTCCACGGCGCTCACCAGTTTCGCCATGCGGTACACCGCGTTCACGCCGTTTTCGGGGCGCGAGCTGTGGCACGCGCGCCCGGTCGTGCGCGCCACCCACCGCGCGACGCCCTTGTGCGCGTTCACGATGTTCAGCAGTGTGGGTTCGGCGACGATCGCGCAGTCCGCCAACGTGCCGTGCCGCACGACCGCCTGCACCCCGAGGCAACTGTGTTCTTCGTCTACGCTGTACGCGAGCGTGACCTTCGCCGACCCCGCGGGCCGCTCGCGCACGAGGCGCGCGAACGCGGCGAGCATCACCGCGCCGCCGGCCTTCACGTCGCACGCGCCGCGCCCGTACAAGCGGCCGCCGCGCACCTCCGCGCCGAACGGCGGCACGGTCATCCCGTCGACGGGCACCGTATCTTGGTGCGCCTCGAACATGACGTGGAACGGCGCGGGGCCGGGCGGTTCGTAGGTGGCGACGAGGTTCTCGCGCCCGTCGGCGGCCCGCTGGCGCGCGACGGGCGAGCCGAGCGCGCGCAGTTGCTCTTCGAGGAAGGCCGTGACGCGGGATTCGTACAGGAGTGCCGGGTCGATGTCGGTGCGCCCCATCGGGTTCACCGACGGGAGGCGCACGAGCGCGGCGAGCAGTTCCGGGAGCGGCAGCATTCCGTTAGGGTAGCCGCGGCGCGGGTCGCCGAGAAGTGGCGCAGCAGGTGACGAACGAGTTGGACGAGCCGAGCAGCGGTCTACTTCTCGCGCTTGACGCTCCAGTCGGCGACCGCTTCCAGAATCGCGCGGCTCTCGGTGCGCGGCAGGCCGTCCAGTTCCTGCTTCGCGGCGCGCGCCAGTTCTTCGGCTTTGCGCTTCGCGTAGGCGACCGATTGCGTGCGGTCGAGCGCGGCGAGCACGCGCGGGCCCAAGCCGTCGCCGCCGGCGCGGATCGCGTCGCGCAACTTCGCGGCTTCGCCAACCGGCAGACGGTTCAGACAGTGGATCACCGGGAGCGTCAGCTTCTGCTGTTCGAGGTCGGTGCCGAGCGTCTTGCCGGCGGCGTCTTCGGTGCCCACGAGATCGAGCAGGTCGTCGGCGATTTGGAACGCGAGGCCGAGGTTGCGCCCGTAGGTCGCCGCGCGCTCCGCGGTCGCGACGTCCGTGCCGGCATAGAGCGCGCCGAGTTTCCCGCAGCACGCGGTGAGCGCCGCGGTCTTGCCGTCGATGATGTCGAAGTAGTCGGCTTCGGTGAGATCGAGGTTGCCGCGCTCGGTCACTTGGCGCAGTTCGCCGGCGCACACGCGATTCGTCACTTCGCCGGTGATCCGACACGCGCGCACGTCCACGGTGCTCGTGAGGTGGAACGCGTGCGTGAACAGCATGTCGCCGAGGAGGATGCTGACCTTGTTGCCCCACTTCGCGTTGAACGTGGCCGCGTGCCGCCGCAGGGCGGATTCGTCGAGCACGTCGTCGTGAACGAGGGTCGCGGTGTGGATCATCTCCATCGCCGCGGCGAGGGTGTGGTGGTGCGGGGTCACGCCGCCGCACGCCTTCGCGGTGAGCAGCAACAGCGCCGGCCGCAGGCGCTTCCCGCGGTAGTGCTTCAGGTGCTCGACGAGCGGACCGAACGGGCCGCGGTGCGGGGCGAGGGTGCGGTCGAAGATGCGCTCGGCCTCAACGATGTCGGCCGCGACGGGTGCGAACGCGAGGGCGCTGAGCTTGGGCGCGGACCGGCCCGGGGGGTCGGCGGTAAATTGGCCGCCGAGTGCGGCGGGCGGAACGGTTGCCATCACGGGTCCCATCGCGCGGCCCTCCGGCTTTCCCGGTGCGGTCGCAACCCGGAAAGCATACGCCCGCGGTGTCGAACGTCTATTCGGGCGGGCGAAGTGCCCGCTGTCCGGCGACCGGGTTTCACCCCCGGCGGGCCGGTGCCGAATCACTCGGCGCGGGCGAAGTGCCCGCTCGCGCCGCCGTCCTTTTCGTCCAAGCGCACGGCGGAAATCGTCATTCCGCGATCGACCGCCTTGCACATGTCGTACACCGCTAGTGCTGCTACAGTAACCGCGGTGAGGGCTTCCATTTCAACACCGGTGCGCCCGAATACTTTCGCGACCGCCTCGATGCGCAGGTCTGAATCGCACGCGAACTCGAACCGCACGCTCACCGAGGTGAGCGGCAGCGGGTGGCACAACGGGATCAGGTCCGCGGTGCGCTTCGCGCCCATGATGCCCGCGAGCCGCGCCACTTCGAGCACGTCGCCCTTCGCGTGGCCCTTGTCGCGGATCAGGGCGAGCGTGTCGGGTTTCATCCGCACAACGGCCGAGGCACGCGCGAGGCGGTGCGTTTCGGGCTTCGCGCCCACGTCCACCATGCGGGCCGCGCCGGTGTCGTCGAAGTGCGTGAGTGGGTTCGGCATACTCACTGTTTTACGGGCGGGAGCAGTATCGCGCCGCGTTCGGTTCCGCTGCGCGACGGCGGGGGGAGTTCTTCCGCGCCCGACGGGAGCGGGTCCGGGAACAGCGGTTCGCGGCCCGAACCGGGCGGCGCGGCGGGTAATCGCGGCGTACCGAACCCCGGCACCGCCGGTTGCGGCATCGGCAACGCGCCCCGTGGAATCGCGCCCGACGGCGGCTTCACGGTGATGTCGCGGTCGGTTTCGTAGGTGCGCCCGTCGCTCGTGACGAGTCGCACCGCGACCCGCACGCGGTCACTCGTCGGAACCGTCTGCCACGGCAGCGCCACGAAGTAGCCCGTGCTAATCAGGCCGCTCTTCCACGTGCGGCGCAGCTTGTCGGCGGGTACGTCCCACGAGCCGATCGGAGACTTGATGCCGGCCGGCGACACCTCCCACGCCGCTACCACCGCGCGGCCCGGCACCTTTACCGCCGCACCGTCTTCGTCCTTTGGCACGATCACCAGAACCATGCCCTCGTCGCCGGGCGCGCCGTCTTCGTCCGCGCCGCCGGTGCCGCGCCCGAAGGAAATGTCCTTCACCGGTAAAAACGGCCCCGGCGCACCCGATCCCGGCGCGGGGCGCTGGCTCTGTTCGTAGGCGCGGAGCAAATTGCGACTCTGGTCGAGCGCGGCGCGGGCGTCCGCGAGTTCGCGCTCGCGGGTGCGCAGCTCGGCTTCGAGCAGGTCGTAGCGGTTGTTGGAGCGGCACCCCGTCGCGATGGCGCAGTGGGCGCAGAGCAGCGCGCAGAACAGGAGGGAGCGAGCGGCCCCGCGGGAGCGGGACCGCGACCGGAAAGTCGGCGGTGTGTGGTTCGCGTCCATACTCCCCACTGCCGTCCGGCCCGCGTCACTCGCCGGGGCGGATCAGCGCCTCGGCCGGCATCCGCTCGAGCACGCGGTCGATGAGCCCGTACTCCTTGGCTTCGTTCGCGGACATGAAGTTGTCGCGGTCGGTGCCCTTCAGGATCGCGTCGAGCGGCTGCCCGGTGTGGTGCGCGAGCAGCTTGTTGAGCGTTTCCTTGGTGCGGAGAAACTCCTTCGCGTGGATCAGGATCTCCTCCGCGGTGCCCTCGCTGCCCGCGAGCGGCTGGTGGATCATCACCCGCGCGTTCGGGAGCGCGTACCGCTTACCCTTCGTGCCGGCCGTCAGCAGCATCGCGCCCATGCTGGCGGCTTGGCCCATGCAGTAGGTCGCCACGTCGCAGGTGATGAACTGCATGGTGTCGTAAATCGCCATGCCCGCGGTCACGCTGCCGCCGGGGCTGTTGATGTACAGGCTGATGTCGCGCTTCGGGTCGTCGAACTGGAGGAACAGCATCTGCGCGACGATCAGGTTCGCCATGTCGTCTTGGACGACACCCTGAAGGAAGATGATCCGGTCCTTCAGGAGGCGGCTGTAGATGTCGTAGGCGCGCTCCTCGCGCCCTTTGCTTTCCACCACAATCGGAACGAGCGGCATGTTCGGGCCTCCGGGCGAACCGCCGCGCCCTCAGTATCGGAGCGGCGGCCCGCGGCTGTATTGGAAAACGCGAAGTGTGGGACACGGAGCGCGGGGCGCGAGCCACAGAAGCGGAACGGGCCGTGCGAACCGGCGAACCGCGTCGTCTTGCCCGCTTTCGCTCCGCGCTGCGGTTACTTCTTCCCTTCGACTTTAACGAGCACCTCGTCGACGAGGCCGAACGCCTTCGCTTCGGCGGCGTGGAAGTACTTGTCGCGGTCGGTTTCCTTGGCGATGGATTCGAGCGGTTGACCGGTGTGCTTGGCGAGAATGTCGTTCAGCCGCGACCGCTCGCGCAGGATCTCGTTCGCCTGAATCTCGATGTCGGACACTTGGCCCCCGACCTGCCCGTAGGGCTGGTGGACCATCACCTTCGAGTTCGGCAGACAGTACCGCTTCTTGGGGGTGCCGGCCGCGAGCAGCACCGCCGCACCGCTGGCCGCGATGCCCATGCAGTAGGTGTTGATCGGGCAGTCGAGGAACTGCATCGTGTCGTAGATGGCGAGCGTCGCGGACACGCTCCCGCCGGGGCTGTTGATGTACAGGTGGACGTCGCGCATCTTGTCCTCGTACTGGAGGTACAAGAGTTGCTTGATGATGACCGCCGCGGACTCGTTGCCGATCGGCCAGTTCAAGAAGATGATGCGCTGCTCGAGGAGCAGGTCGTCGAGCGTGAGCATCCGCTGGCGGGCGTACTGGCCGCGCTGGAGGAACGGCTCGATGGGGCCGGCGGCAGAGGTCGGGTCGAAGGGTGGGAACATCGGAACCCTTTACTGGCGCACCGCCCGCGCGGCCCGGGGTGCGGGCGGTGCGGGCGGCGCTCGTGAACGGAGCCTCGGGAAGACAGTGGACAGTGAACAGTGAACAGTGGGCACACGAAAGAGCGCGAGCCCGCTGCGGTTCTGTTCCCTGTCGCTGTGGCCTACTATCACTCTACGCGGCCGGTCAACTGGCGCTCGTCTCAGCGTCCGCGGGCGGCGCGAGCGGCGCGGCGGGCGCGACGTTCGCGTCCACCGCGGCGACGCCGTCGGCCTGCGGCTTCATCTCGTACTCTTCGTACTCGGCACTCGCCAGAATCAGGTCCAGCGCTTTGCGCTCGAGCAGGTCCGCGGCGACCGCCTCCATGAGGTCTTCCTTCTCGAGCCGCGCCTTCACCTTGCGGAAGCTCTCACCGGACTGGTCCGCGATGCGGTCGATCTCGTTGTCGATGTCGCCGTCTTCGATCTCGATCTTCTCCACCTCGGCCACCTTCTGAAGCACGAAGTGCTCCTTGAGCGCCGCGGCGGTGCTGGCGAGCGAGTCCTGTTCGAGCAACTTGCGCTGCCCGGCGATGCGCTCTTCACTCATGCCGCTGTTCCGCATCTCCATCACGCGGCGGGCGAGCGTCTTGCGGGCCTGCTTGCGGAGCATGTCTTGCGGCAGTTCCCAAGTCGCGGCGCTGGAAATTTGCTCCAACACCTGCTGCCGGGCCACGTTCCGTTGCGCGTACTCGAGCCGCCGCGCGAGCACCGATTCCACGAGTTCGGTGAGCGCGTCCGGCGTGCTCACGGCGAAGGTGTTTTCGAGGAACTCGCGGGTCAGTTCGGGCAACCGCGTGGTCTTGACGTCTTGCACGGTGAAGGTGGCCTGCACCTTCGCCCCGCGCAGGTGTTCGGCGGTCGAGTCTTGCGACAGGGTGATGTCCGCGGTGCGCACATCGCCGGCCTTCGCGCCGGTCATCTTCGCGCCGAAGTCTTCGGCCACGCCGTCCGAGAGCGCGAGTTGCGGTTCCACTTTGACCCGCACTTCGGACAGCTTGTTGATTTCTTTCCCTTGGAACGAAATCGACACGTCCGCGGTAATCACGTCGTACAGTTCGACGACGCCGGACTCCTTCGGCACGAGTTGGCCGTACGGTTCCAGCAGCCGCTTCTTCTCGGCTTCGATTTCTGCGGGCGTATAGGTGTGAATCGGCTTGCGGAGCTTCATGCCCTTGTACGCGGGCAGTTCGAACTCCGGGCGCACTTCGATGTCGAACTCGTAAACGAACGGCCCTTCCTTCGGGATGTTCACCAACCGCGGGTCGAACTCCGGCGGGCTGAGCGGGGCGATGGTCTGGTCGTCGGCGAGTTTCTCCAAACTCACCATCAGCACCTGCGACTTCACCTCGTCGGCGACGCTGTCGTAGTACTGTTTCTCGATCATCTTGCGCGGCGCCTTGCCGGGGCGGAACCCGCGCACGGTGGGCTGCTCGCTCCGCGTCAGTTCGGTGAACCGCTTGTCGAACTGCTTGTCGATCTCGGCCCGATCGATCGTGACTTTCACGTGCTTGCGACACGGCCCGGAGTCGGTGATTTGCACCGTCTGCACGAGGTTCGGCTTGTCGTCGTCCTCCTGCATCCCTTCGGGGAACGCGGCGGCGATGGCGCTGGCGTCGGTGGCGAGATCGGGCAGGGTGTTCGCGTCTTCTTCGGCCATGACGGTTGCTCCTCTGGCTGTGCTCAACTTGGTGCGACGCGAGAACGAAAATGGCACGAGCCGGGAAGTAGTGGGCGGCGGGAACGAATCCCGCCGTTTGCCCGCGACTTCCCGGCTCGTGCGCGTCGGTCGGCTCAGGTCGGTTCAGAGCGGGTGATGGGACTTGAACCCACGACAACCTCGTTGGCAACGAGGTACTCTACCACTGAGTTACACCCGCACTTCTGCTCTGCACACTTTAGGAGTGCGCGGTCGCGGTTTCAAGAGGAGAATATTTGAAGTAGCCGCGGTGGACAGAGCGCGCCGGGAGAAAACGCGCGCCGTTTCGCGCCCCTCAAAACTCCGCGTTGCCCGGGGTCCGCGGGAACGGGATCACGTCGCGGATGTTCGCCATGCCGCTCAGGAACAGTAGCGTGCGTTCCAGACCCAAGCCGAACCCGCTGTGCGGCACGGTGCCGTACCGCCGCAGGTCGCAATACCAGCCGTAGCCTTCCGGGTGCATCCCCTGCTCGCGGATGCGCGCCTCCAGCACGTCCAAGCGCTCCTCGCGCTGGCTCCCGCCGATGATTTCGCCGACGCCCGGCACCAGCACGTCCATCGCGCGCACGGTCTTTTCGTCCTCGTTCACCTTCATGTAGAAGGGCTTCAGCGTTCGCGGGTAGTCGTACAGGATCACCGGACACTTGAAGTGCTGTTCGGCCAAGTAGCGCTCGTGCTCGCTCTGAAGGTCCACGCCCCACGCCACCGGGTACTCCCACGTCTTCCCGCTCTTGAGCAGGATGTCCACGCCTTCCGTGTACGAGACGCGCTTGAAGGGGTTGTTCAGCACGTTGTTCAGTTTGTCGAAGAGGCCCTTGTTGTTCTCCAGTTTCTCTGCGAAGAACGTCAGGTCTTCCATGCAGAACTTGAGCGCGTCCGAAATGATGCGTTTCAGGAACGCTTCGGCCAAATCCATGTTGTCGGTGAGGTCGAAGAACGCCATCTCCGGTTCGATCATCCAGAACTCGGCGAGGTGCCGCGGGGTGTTCGAGTTCTCGGCGCGGAAGGTGGGGCCGAAGGTGTAGATGCGGCCGAGCGCGCACGCGAACGCTTCGCCCTGCAACTGCCCGCTCACGGTGAGGTACGCGGGTTTCCCGAAGAAGTCTTTCGTGTAGTCCACCTTCCCTTCGAGCTTCGGCGGCGCGTCCGGGTCGAGGGTGCTCACGCGGAACATCGCGCCCGCGCCTTCGCAGTCGCTCGCGGTGATGACCGGCGTGTGAACGTAGTAGAAGCCGTGTTCGTGGAAGAACTGGTGAATCGACATCGATACTTGGTGCCGCAGCCGCGCGATCGCGCCGAAGGTGTTCGTGCGGGGCCGCAGGTGCGCGATGCCGCGCAGGAACTCGAAGCTGTGGCCCTTCTTCTGAAGCGGGTACGTCTCCGCGGGCGCGTCGCCGATGCGCTCCACCTTGCTCGCGAGCACTTCGGTCGCTTGGCCCTTCGCGGGCGACGCCTTCACTTCGCCCTCGATGGCGACGCTGGACCCGGTGTGCAGGTGTTTGACTACATCTTCGTAGTTCGGCAACTCACCCGGCGCGACAACCTGCACGTTGCCCTGACACGAGCCGTCGTTCAGCTCGATGAAGCTGAACCCGCCTTTGGAGTCGCGGCGGGTGCGCACCCACCCGCGGAGGAGAACGGTCTTGCCGACGGCGTCCGCTTTGCGGGCGTCGGCCACGCTGATTTTCTGCATGGAAGCGCTCCGAAATGGTTCGGAGCGTTAGTGTAGCGAATCGGCACCGGCCTCCGTCGGGGGCGGCCGCCGTCACCTCTTCTCCCGCGGTTGGGGGGCCGGTTCCGCCGGGTGCAGGAGTGCCTTGGCCTCGTAGTCGGCCAGCCACATGATGACGTCGTCCGGGTTCGTATTCGGCTCGAGCGGCGTGCCCGTCCGACTTGGCCGCGGCCGCATCCGTTGCTCGGCCTCGGCGAGTAACTTCCGGGCGTCGTCCACTTGCCCCAATCGGAACAGCGCCATCGCACGAAAGCACGAGGCGGTGCCGTCGATTTGCGAGTTCTGCTTGCCGGCCGCGTGCGCGGCCGCCAGCGTTTTCTCCGCTTCGGCGAACAGCCCACTGCGGTACTCGGCCATGCCGAGCGCCATTTGATAGTACGCGAGATACTGGTGCCCCTTGCCGTGCTCCACTCCCGCGCGAGCCAGCGCGAGGATGGAATCGAGTCTCGCCTTCTCAGTGGTCGGTAGGATGCAACAGGCTTTGGCGACCCGGTCCGCCGTGCTCGGGTCTTTCGTGCCCTTTGCCAACTCGAGGGCGCGCGCGCACATCTCCGACCACTCTTTCTCACGGCCGAACCAAACGTGGTCCGCACCGACGGCCAAGTAGCCCCGGGTCAGATTTTCCGGTAGCGCGAGGGTTCTGGGGTTGTTGGGATCGAGTTCCGCCCGCCGCGCCTTCGCGTCGGTTTCCAGCGCTGTCAAATCCAGAACGGGCTTGACGGCAGGCGCCTTCGGATCGCCCTTCGGCTTCTGGGCCACCAAGGGCGGTTTCTCCGGGTCGCTGAGCTTCTGCGCCGCCGCTTCGGGGTAACTCGCTCGCAGTTCGCGATACCTCTTGACCTCGTCCTTGTTGTTCGCAGCCAGATACAGCGCGATGAGCCGGTCCAGCGCCTCGGGGATGGCCGCACTCGCGGCTTCGGGGAGGAACAACTCGCGATCCTTTAAGCCCCGGTACCCCTGAATCAGGTGCTCTTCGGCTTCCGCGCGTCGCCCCAGCCCCAAGAGCGCTTGGCCGTAACGGGACTGGGTTCGGAAGGTCCGCCACGCCCCGGGGTACTGCTTGAGCCGCTCCGAATACAGGTCGCCCAGTTGCCGGACCGTTTCCACGCGGAACGGGTGGTCGGCCTTCCAGTCCCGGACCGCCTCGGTCAACTCGAACAGAATGGCTTCGGGTTCGTCGAGCGCCCGGGCGAGCGGTTTGAATCGCGCGGGCCTGTTGGGGTGCCGCCCATCTTCCCCCGGGCCCAGGTAGATCTCGTGGACCACGTCGCCGACGGCCAGTTGCAATTCTTCCGCGAGGTGGCGGCGGGATTGAAGCGTTTCCGGGTGGACTGGGCCGAGCCGGTGCCAGCGCTCGGCGTACCGCTGGCGCGCTTCGGCTATCGGTGCGGGTGGGGATGGGGAAGTCCAGCTCTTCGGAGAACCGTAGAGGAGGGGGGAGTATGGGCCAGAGAATGTCGCGTGCTCCAGATAGTACAGCTGCGCGAACCACTCTGCCTTTCCCACTTTCTTCTCGTTCTGCCTGTGTTGCGTAAGCATTTTCCGGATGAACTGCTTTTTCTCGACCACTGACTGGTCGTAGTAGAGCTGGGCCAAGACCCGCATCGTTTCGAGCGTGAGGAGGTGGCCCCCGCCGAAGTGCTTTTCACACAACGCTACGGAGTCCTCGAGGGTGTCGATCGCGGTGTCGTCAAGTCGGGCACGGGCGCAGCCGATCCCGTAGCGGGCGCGCGCGGTGACCGTCCGCGGGTGGTGCGGCCCGAACACGGTCTGGGTCCGAACGAAGGTGTCTTCGTAGAGAGCGACCGCCTGGTCGTGTTGAAGCGCTTTGCTCAACCCCCAAGCGTAGCTGAGACCGAACTCCAGCACGTCGGGGTGATCGGGGCCGAGGTGCTTCTTGAACACGGCATGAGCCAACCCGTACATCCTGACGGCCGTCCCGGGGTCGCGCACGCGCACGAGGGCGTCGCCGAGCGAGGCCCGGATCAGCGCGACGGACACCGGGTCGCCGACGGTGGCGGAATCGAGTTCCTTCGCGGCCTGTTGCAAGTTGGCCCGGGTCGCCTCGTCGTTGGTCATGCGGTTGAAGACGCCGAGGATCACCTTCTGCCCCTCCCGGGCGTAGGCGAGGTTCTGCTCGGCCTCCTGCCGCTTCCGGTCGGCATCGTTCTTCGCGCTCGTCTCCTGCTCCGCAAGCACGGCATTGGCTCGCGCGAGTCGGTCCGCCTTGAACCGCTCGTCCGCCTCGCGTTGGCGCGCCGCCTCCGCCCGCACGAGGCCAATGCCGGTACCGATCACCCCCGCCACCAGCGCCAGCAGAACCAAACTTGCGGCGAGGACGCGCCCGCGGTTGCGGCGCACGAACTTCTTCAGTCGGTACGCCGCGCTCGGCGGGTGCGCCTGAACCGCTTCGCCGCTCAGGTACCGCTGCACGTCGGCCGCGAACCCGTTGGCCGTCTCGTACCGCCGCGTGCGGTCCTTCTCCAGCGCCTTCATCACGATCCAGTCCAGTTCGTTCCGCAACAGCCCGGTGAGCCTCTTCGGCTCGGTGCCGCGGTTCGCGCTCAGTGACGGCAGCGCGTCGGCGGTGCTCAGCTTCGTGCTCGGGCGCGGCGGCTCTTCCTCGCGCACGACGCGCAGGATTTCCAGCAGCCCCTTCTTCTTCAGCTCCGCGCCCGAAAACGGCGGGCTGCCGGTGAGCAGTTCGTACAACAGCACGCCCAGCGCGTACACGTCCGAGCGCGTGTCGATGTCGAGGTTGTTGAACGTCGCCTGTTCGGGGCTCATGTACTGCGGGGTGCCGACCACCCCGCCGAACCCGGTGTCGATGGTCGCTTCGGTCAGCGCGCCGCCGGTGGCCTTCGCGACCCCGAAGTCGATCACCTTGACGACCGGCTTGTCGTCGTACAGTGCCACCAGCACGTTACTGGGCTTGATGTCGCGGTGGATGATGCCCTTCTGGTGGGCGTGTTGGATCGCCTGGCACGCCTGCACGAACAGCGCCAGCCGCGCCTTCGGTGTGAGCTTGTTGGTGTCGCAATACTCGGTGATCGGCACCCCCTTCACCAACTCCATCACGAAGAACGGGCGGCCGTCGTGCAACCCGCCGTCGAGCACCTTCGCGATGTTCGGGTGGTCCATCACGGCCAGCGCCTGTCGCTCGGCCTCGAAGCGGGCCAGCACCTGTTTGCTGTCCATCCCGGCTTTGATGAGTTTGAGCGCCACGAACCGCTTCACCGGTTCGGTCTGGTTGGCGCGCCACACGCTGCCCATCCCGCCCGCGCCGATGATTTCGACGAGGGCGTACTTGCCGGCGACCACGGTGCCCGCGGTCGCTTCGGCCGAGGGGCCGCCCGCGGGCGCGCCGAAGGTGCGCGTGGCCGCGTCTGGGGCGAAGTCGGCCGTGGCCGCGGCACCCGCCGCGGCCACCGCGCGGTCGAGCGGGTTCTCGCCGCGCGCGTGCGCCGACACCAATTCGTCCAGTCGGCTGCGCAGGTCGGGGGCGTCGGCGCACGCGCGGTCGAGGAACGCGGCCCGCTCGGCGGGGTCCGACAGGGCCAGTGCCGAAGTGAACAGGTCGAGTTCGTTCATGGGTGACTCCCGGCATTGGGGTGCGCAACCCAATGCGGATTCCGGCCCCGAATCGCGCAGGCGATTCCGAAAAAAAGGTCACGCGCGGGAGAGGTCCGCGGCGAGCCACGCGCGGGCGTAGGCCCACCACGCGTCGGCGGTTCGCGGGGAGACGCCCAGCGCCTCGGCCGCTTCCGCAACCGTTAGCCCGCCGAAGTAGCGCAGGGTGACGAGCCGGGCGACTTCCGGCTGAACCGCCGCGAGCCGGGTGAGGCTCTCGTCCACCGCGAGCAGGTCGTCGTCGGGGTCCGCACCGGCGACGCGGTCCAGTTCGATTGTCACGCGGCGGCCGCCACCCCGTTTGGCCGCGGCGCGCGCGCGGGCGTGGTCGGTGAGCACGCGCCGCATGGCTTCGGCGGCGGCGGCAAAGAAGTGACCGCGGTTCGCCCAACCGGGGCCGGTGGTCGGCCCGACGAGCCGCAAGAACGCCTCGTGAACCAAGGCGGTCGGGTCCAGCGTGTGGCCCGGCGCTTCGCCCGCCATGCGCGCGGCGGCCAGCGCCCGCAACTCGTCGTACACGAGCGGGAGCAACTCGGCCGCGGCGCGGCGGTCGCCGGCGCGGGCGGCTTCCAGCAGGCGGGTCGCGTCGGACATAAGGGCGCGTGTCGTGTCTCTTGGGCGGGAGAAGCACACAAACGACGGCGCGTCCCGTCGCTCGCGCAAAGCAACGACACGCGCCCGACGGCTTCCGACGCGGTCACGCGGCGGCGTACTTCTCGCGCAGCTTGTCGAGGTACTTCTTGCTGTCCGCGGTCACCTGCCACGCGTGCGGCCAGAAGCACAGGTCCACGCACCACCAGTCGTGCGGTACGCCGCAGTTCCGCAGCGCCGGCGCGAGCTTGTCGAAGTCCAGTTTCCCGGTGCCGAACGGGTTGTGCGTGCTGGTGTTGTGCTCGTTCAGCGTGCCGTCGCTGTCGATCACGTGCACGTGCGTGATTTTGCCCTTCAGTTTTTCCAGCAGCTCGAGTTCGCCACCCGGCAGCGTTTCCTTGGTGCCGGTTTGGTTCGCGCCGACCACCGCGCACATGTAAGCGTGGCAGGTATCGTACAGCACGCCGAAGTTGTCGTTGCCCTTCGCGCGCACGCCGTCCACGAGTTGGAGGATTTCGCTCGGCTTGTTGAACGCGAAGCCCGGCTCGAACTCCCAGCACACGTTCAGGCCGTAATCCGCCGCGATCTTGCTCGCCTTGTCCCACACGGCGATGAACCGGTCCATGCCCTTCTGCGCGCCGATGTCTTTGCCGTCCTTCTCGAAGTAGTCCGGGGCCACCACGGTATCGACGCGAATGGTCTTCGCGTCCACGTCTTGGGCGAACGCGCACCAGCCGAGGAACGCGGTGAGGTAGGCCGAGGGCGTTTCGTCCATGATCGACGTGCCGGGCGTCTTGAACGCCCACAGATCGACCGCGATGCCGGAGAGCGCGAGGCCGTGGTCGTGGATGCTGCGGCGCAGTTTCTGGCGGCTCGCCTTCGTGGGGTGCGACGCCGGGCTGGGGTGCGGGCCGAAGCTGCCCAGTTCGACCCCGTCGTAGCCCAAATCTTGCAGCTTGTGCAGGATCGTGTGGAAGTCGTTCGTCGGCACTTCTTGGTTGAACAGGTAGGCCCAAGTGCCGATCGAGATGCGCGCCTTGCCCATGTGAAATGCCTCCGGGAGAAGTTAGTGAAACGGTACGGGTTGCGCTGGCGCGCCGGCGGGCCGTTCGATTCGCGCGGCCGAATCGTCTTACCTTCCGACCTCGACGCGGAGTGCCCGACCCAGTAAGGTTGTAGCTCCTGTTGCGCTATACACGGGTGTAGCGCGACGCGGGCCGTTGATGGTCGGTGTACTTCGCCACATCAGCGGCCGCAAGGTGTTACCGTGACCCGCCTGCCGATTTCCCGCCGGCTCGGTCCCCCGGTTCGCGAATCGTTCGCCGTGCGGAATGTGCTCGGCGCGAATATTTTTCACCCGCGAGCGCAAGTTTCGCTCGCGGGACGCGAACTATTGGGAAACGTCCGTGTCTAGGTGGTGTCGGTAGGAAAGGACGAAAGGGACGATGAACAGCAACTGTAAGACGATCTCCACTACAACCCTCACCCCGCGGCGCGCCGCCAAGCGCGTCGTGCTGGCCGGGCGGTTCCGCGCCGCGGGCCGCGTGGCCGAACAGCTCCGCAAGCACGGCTGGGAAGTCCACGCCGCCGGCGACCGGTGCGCGCACGAAGCGGCAGTCGCCACCGACGCGCACGCGGTGCTCGTGTCGGAAGACGCGGGCCACGAGAGCGGGTTCCTCGCGAGCGCGAAGCTGTTGCTCGCGCGCCCGGACCTGAAAGTGGCGGTGGTGGGCACCGAGAGCACGCCGGAGCGCGAGCGCTTCGCGGAGTTCTTCGGCGCGACCTACCTCACCGAGTGCGCTCTGGAAGAAGCGTGGCTCGTGTGAGTGGCTCGTGCGGGTGAAAGTAACTGAAGGCACGCAGGCGGCGCGCGGAAACAATTCCGCGCGCCGCTTCACTTTTTTCGTCGAACCGCCGGCGTGAGCCGGTGGGTTGTTTCCTCCCACCCGCCGGCTCACGCCGGCGGTTCGACAACCCGCTGGCAACTTGGGTAAACCCTTCCGGCTGCCGGTTCCCTCGCCTTCACACTTCCCCCATCTCTCCGCGAACCCGTTAAGCCGCGGCGTCCCGCGCCGCCGATGGGAGATGTGCCTCGTGGGTATCTCTCCCCGAAGGACCGGACCAACGTGACGATTCAGCCCCAAACGGCGAAACCCGGCGGCCCGCTGGCGCTCGCCTTCCTCGCGGTGCTCCAAGAACCCAACGGCTGGCTCGGCGGCTACTTGGTGACGAACGGTTGGGGCCGCCCGCTCGAGTTCCGCCTCACCACCGCGGTTCAGCCCAACAAAGTGCAGACCGCTCTCTACGGCCCCACGCTCGTCGAGTACATCCACGCCGACGTGATCGGGAAAACGCTGGTCGAGAAAACCGCGGCGAAACCCGATCTGATTGTAACGGACAGCCCGGCCGCGCTCGGGTTGCGGTCCCGGGTGGAAGTGCCGGTGGTAGCGCTCGCGCCCGGCGGTGCGGTCCCGGCCGACGCGGTGGCGTTCGCACACGCGCGCTCTTCCGCCGGTCTGCTGCTCCCGGCGCGGTACGCTTCCGACCGCGAGTTCGTCGTGCAACTGCTCGACCGCGTGGACCCGGCTGTCGATCTGGCGGAGCCGTTCGCCCGCGTGCGCGACGCGGTGTCCGAGGCCCGCAAGATGGGAGTGACGAATCGTGCTGCTTGACGCCGAAGCGGTCGCCCTCGACTTCGCGCCCGAAGCGCTCGAACTGCCGAAACTCGATCAGCCGCTTGAGCCGGGCGTCCGTGAAGCGCGCTTGTTGACTGACGCGCCGTGGGTGCGCGCGCTCGGTCGCCTCGACCTCACCGTCACCACCGAAGGGTGGAAGTTCCCCGCGCCCACGGCCGAATACGCGCCGCCGCCGCGAGGGGAACCGAAAGTCGGGCGGCACGTCGTGGCGCTGCCCGCCGCGCCGGCGCTGCCGGACGGCGCGCCGGTTCCGCCGCGCATCCGCCCCAAACCCACCGCGGACACGGTTCTCTTCAAAGACCGCCTGCTCTATCTGCTGCAACCGCCGCTCGACGGCCTCTTCGACGGTCGCCAACTTGAAGTTCCCTTTGAACCGTACAAGTACCAACTCGAAGGCATCGCGTTCCTGATGCCGCGACACGGCGCGATGCTGTGCGACGAGATGGGTTTGGGGAAGACCTGTCAGGCGATTCTCACGCTACGCCTGCTCTTCCACCAAGGCGAGATTCAGAGCGCGCTCGTTGTGTGCCCGAAGCCGCTGATGCACAACTGGCAGCGCGAACTGAAGATGTGGGCACCGGACATCCCGGTGGAGAGTTTCGAGGGCGACCCGGACCACCGCCGCCGGTTGTGGCTCGTGTCCAACTGCCCGCTGAAGCTCATCAACTACGAAACGCTCACCCGCGACGCGGACCTCGCAAGCGACCCGCGGGTGAAGTTCGATGTGGTCGTGCTGGACGAAGCGCAGCGCATCAAGAACAAAGACAGCAAGACCGCGCAAGCGGTGCGGGCGCTGAACCGCACGCGGAGTTGGGCGCTCACCGGCACGCCTATCGAGAACCGCGTAGACGACCTCATCAACATTTTCGAGTTCGTGGACGCCGGGCGCGTCCCGGCCGAAGCGCCGCCGCGCCGCGTCGCTCAGCTCACCTCCGACAGCATCCTCCGGCGCACGAAAGACGTGGTCGCCTCCGACATGCCGGGCAAGGTGATGCGCGACCTCCCGGTCGAACTCACGCCCGCGCAGCGCGCCGCCTACGACCGCGCCGAGAACGACGGCATCATTCACCTGAACGAACTCGGCGACACCATCAGCGTGCAGCACGTCTTCCAACTCGTGATGCGGCTGAAGCAGATTTGCAACTTCGACCCGCTCACCGGCGAGAGCGCGAAGCTCGAACAGTTGCTGACGGACATGGAAGAGGTCGCCGCCAGCGGGCGCAAGGCGATCGTGTTTTCGCAGTGGGTGGAACCGCTGGAAGTGCTGGCGAAGGCGCTGCACCGCTACGGCGCGCTCCAGTATCACGGGAAGGTGCCGCAGAACGAGCGCACCCCGATCCTCGACCGCTTCAAGAGCGACCCGGACGCGCACGTGATCCTTATGAGTTACGGCACCGGGAGCGTTGGGCTGAACTTGCAGTTCTGCAACTACGTGTTCCTGTTCGACCGGTGGTGGAACCCGGCGATCGAGGATCAGGCGATTAACCGCGCGCACCGACTCGGGCAGAAGCACCCTGTGACCGTGACACGGTTCCTCAGCGGCGGCACCATCGAGCAGCGCATCGCAGACATTCTGGAAGCGAAGCGCGCGGTGTTCAACGAGCTGATCGCGCAGGCCGACAAGCCCGATTCGCGCGGGCTGACCGAAGACGAAATCTTCGGCCTGTTCGACATCAAGGCGCGCCCGAAGCGCGGCAGCTAGCCAACAACCGGCTTCACTTCTTCGCGTGCTCTTTGAAGAACGCCGCGATGCGATGCGCGCCGTCGGCCGGGAACTGGTGCCCGCCGGGGTACACCAGCGCCACCAGCGGCGTACCGCCCTTCGATTCGTACTGCGTGCCGGTCGGCTTCGCGCTCGGTTGCCACGGCTTGCCGTCGGTCGCGCAGCCGTTCAGTTTCTGGACGGCGTCCATCGTCGCCTTCTGCCACTCGAACTTCACGAGCGGGTCGTCCGCGCCCGCGATGTGTAGGCACGGCTTCGGCTTGAACGCCTTCGTCAGTGGCCCCGCGGTGCTGCCCGACGGCGCGACCGTCGCGAACACCTCGCCCCGCTCCGCCCACAGTAGGTGCGTGAAGCGCCCGCCGTTGCTGTGCCCGGTCGTGTAGATGCGTTTCTCGTCGATCTTGAAGTCGGCCTTGAGTGACTTCAGCATTTCATCGAAGAACTTCAGATCGCGGTCGGCCTGATCGCCGGCGCTGCTCTGCCACCCGTTCTTCTTCCCTTCCGGGTCGGTGAGCTTGCCGGGCGTCGGTAGCCCCTGCGGGTACACGACCACCGCGTCGGCCCAGTGCTCGTGAACGGCCATCTTGCTCGCGGCGTGCTTCGCCGTCCCGCCGTGCCCGTGGAACACAAACACGAGCGGCGACGCTTGCTTCGTGGCGTTCGCGGGCACCACCACGAGCGCCTCGCGGGTGGCGTCGCCCACTTTCCACGTCCGCGCCTTCGGCGCGTCGGCCGCAGACGCAAAAGCGCCCAACGCGCACGCGACCAACGCGGCCCCGAGACAGCGAATCATGGCAATTTCTCCCTCTTCGCAGCACGAACCAAATCCCCGCGCTTCACCCCATTCAACTCCCGCAGGCTCGCGGAGTTACAGCGCCGCAGCGGGTGTACACTAACTCCGTATTGCCATGTCTAGAAATGTCTACTTTGGACGCGCTTATGCATCGAAAACTGTCTATCAAAGTGCCGGATTGCGTTCGGACGGAAAGAAAAACGGAATTGTTGCCCGATTTCGTGTTGACAGGTATGGTGAACGGACGTATAAGTAATCGTGTCGGGTGCAAATGAGGAGTTGGGAACGCAACCGACCGGAGGGGCAACGATGGAAAGCTGGCGCTTGGTGTGGCGGGACGGGTTCGCTCCGGTGCTTTCGACCACCGGGTTGGAGTCGCTCCGCGACGCGCTCCGCGGCGACGATCCGCGGCTCACGCAGGGCAGCACGACGACCCCGCCCCCGCTGATGTGCGTGCAGGACTGGCCGGTCGAGGCCGCGTGTGCGCTGGGGTTCTGCGGCTGGCAGGGCGACGCACTTGAGACGGTGGGCCAAGTGGAAGAGTTCTTCGCCCGCGCGTGCTGCGAGGCGGACCTGCGACTGGGCGAACCGGCCGCGTGCCGCTGGTTCCTGAACTGGTTCGACGACACACCCCGCGACGAAATGCGGCGGCAACTGCTGGCGGAAGTGGAACTGGCGCTCGCGGCGCGGTTCCCGCTCGAACCGGCCCGCAAGGCCGAACCGGCCCCGACCGCGAGCGGCGTGATCGCCGCCTAATTCGGCGAAGCACCAACAGACCAAACGACCAAAAACCAAACAACGAAACGGGATAAAGCCATGACCGCCATCTGCCGCCACTGCGACCAATCGAAGGTGAACCGTCCGCGCGGGCTGTGCTGGAGCTGCTACTACACGCCGGGCGTGAAGGAACTGTACCCGAGCACGAGCAAGTACGCACGCCGCGGCGTGGGCAACTTCGCGGGCCGCGCGCCGCTGCCGGCCGCCCCGACGACCGCCGCCCCCGGTTCGCCGGAAAAGCTCGCGGTGCTGGAACAGCGCGCGAAGCTGAAGCAGTCGCTGTTCCACCCGTGCGACGCGCGCTACGTCGGCGACCCGCGCCCGCTGGAGTTCCTCGCGAACCCGGCGCAGTTCGCGGACGAAGTGAACGCCGAACCCGAACTGGCCTGCGTGGCCTGACCGAACTCGGCGGGCCGCGGGCGAGTCGGGGTGGGCCGGCTCGGAAGCGCCCCCACTGCTCCTGATGCGACTTCGCGTCACGGACGCGCCGCGCTCTGTCCCAGAACGCCGCGCCCCCGCGATGACCCCGCGTCCCGCCGAACGTATCCGAGCATGGCCCAGCAGGAAGCGGTTGTAGCCATTTCTCGCCGAAGGCCGCACGTTCTAGACGTGCGGCCTTCGTATTTTCTCGGCAAGTCGCGCGAAAGACGCCGAAAGCGCGCGCGGCGAGCGGCGCGACGTCAGTCCGCCGGTAAATCCAAGCAACTCCAGAACGCTTCGCACCTTGGCATCGTGATTCACCGGCGGACTGACGTCGCGCCGCTCGCCTTCAATCCTTCGCGTGCCGGTTGTAGCGCCTCTGCGTTCCCCTCCATTGCTCGTCGTAAGCGTTGTAACGGCCGCGCGCTTGCCGCTCGCGCACCGCCGAACGCTTTTGGCGGGTCGCCACAACACCTTGCGCGTTCCTCGCGTATGTTTGCGGAACGAAAGCGGACGCACGACGCACAACGGAGGGAGACGAGCCATGCTCGTATTGAGCCGCAAACTCGGAGAGAAGATTTACATCGGCGACAACATCTGTATCACGGTCGTCGATATTGATCGCGGCAAAATCCGCCTCGGCATCGAAGCCCCGCGCGACGTTCCCATTTACCGCCAAGAACTCCTCCCGTTGAACCAACAGCAACAGCGCGCCGACGGCCAATCGAACGCGGCCGCCTCGTAGCTGACACTCACGGTACGCCCGCTTTCGCGCGCGTCCGGTGGCGCTCCTCTTCAATTGGAGCGCCACCGGACGCGCGCGTTTTCGTTTACCCAAGCCGCGTTCGCGGTTAGGATGATGCTGTCCACTTCCCCCGACACGGCGCGAGCACATGCCCGAACCGATCACGATTGCCACATGGCCGTTCGGCCGGTCCGCGGTTCAAGCCGCGATGAAAGCACTGGCGAAGGGCGAACCGGCCCTCGACGCGGCGCTCGCGGGCGCGCAAGCGGTCGAAGACGACACGAGCATCCGCAACTCGGTGGGCTTCGGCAGCCTCCCGGACCGGCTCGGCCGGCTCACGCTCGACGCCTGCCTCATGGACGGGCGCACGCTCGCTTGCGGCGCGGTCGCGTGCGTGGAGCACATCCGGCACGTCGCGGCGCTGGCGAAGCGCGTGATGGAGAAAACGCCGCACGTTCTGCTGGTCGGCGAAGCGGCAAAGTGGTTCGCGCTGCAACAGGGTTTCCCGCTGGAAGTGCCGTACACCGCGGAGAGTATCAAAGAGTGGCTCGACGCGCACCCGGACCACAAGAAGAAAGACGGCAAGCGACCGGAGAAGCCGGTTTCAGCCGATGGCGCTTCTGACATCAACGTGAACGAGTTCAACCACGACACGGTTACGGTTCTGTCGCTGGACGCGAAGGGCCACTTGGGCGGCGTCTGCACGACGAGCGGCCTCGCGTACAAGCTGCCGGGGCGCGTCGGCGATTCGCCGATCATCGGGGCCGGGCTGTACGTCGATGACGAAGCGGGCGCGGCCGGCGCGACCGGGGTGGGCGAAGAGATCATCCGCATCGGCGGGTCGCTGTTCATCGCCGAGCAGATGCGCGCCGGCAAATCCCCACAAGAGGCGTGCGAGTTGGCGTGTAAGCGCGCGAACGCCGCGGCCGGGCGGCGCGGCGTTCACCCGGCGCGCGTCGCGTTCCTCGCGCTCGACCGCAAGGGCAACGTCGGCGCGGCGGCCACCGAGAAGACGAACTTCCAGTACGCGGTGGGCCGCGGCGAGAAGGTGGAGTTGCTGAAGGCGAAAGAGATCGGCCCGACTGCATAGTGTGAGGGTGAGAGAGTGTGAGAGTGTGAGGGAGGAAGACGCTGCTTTTCTCTGGCACTCTGGCACTCTGGCACTCTCGAACACTCACACTCTGGCACTCTCGAACACGAAGAACACGGAGAGCGCGCGAATGGCGTTGGTGGTCCGGTGCCCGGCGTGTAAGGGCGCGTCGCGCGTCGAGGCGGATGCGCTCGGCGAAACGGTCGCGTGTCCGCTGTGCCACGAGACGTTTCTCGCGCTCGAAGAGGTGCCCGTTGTGGTGCCCGTCGTGCGCCGGGCGCGGGGGCGGTCGCCACTCGCACCGCCGGAGTTTCAGCCGCCAATCGTGCCGGTGGTCGCACCGCCGCGCGCCGAGAGCGACGAAGTCGGAGCCGAGCGCGGCCCGGACCACGAACACGACCCGCACACGCCGCACGTGGCCGGGTTGCCGGTATCGGTGCTCATCGGGCTGTCGCTACTGCCGTTCGGCGTCCCGCTGTTGTGGGCGGTCGCGCCGTTCCTCACCGGGTTCGAGCCGGCGCTCTCCATCGCGGTGCCGATCGCGCTCGCATTTTCCGCGAGCGCGCTGTCGCTGGGCGTCGTCTACACCATCGACTGGCGCGCGATGACGCGCGTGAAGGGCGTGTTCGTGCTGGTCGGGCTGTCGTACCTCACCGGGGCCGGGCTGTTCTTCTTGAAGCAACAGTTGCTGGAGCAGTTGCAGCAGGCGTTCGACACCGGGCCGCAGTGGCGCGACCACCCGTTCGAGGGCGACGGGGCGACGTTCCGCGTGCGGCTGCCGAACCGCCCGCACACGGAACCGGAGCCGCCGGACCCGCTCCCGTTGCCGGACACCGCGCACACCGGGTGCGCGCGGGCCTCGTTCCTCGCGCGCGCGAACGACATGCATTCGTACGTGGTGGGTTGGGGCCGCGCCGATGCGAACGCGAAGTTCGACGCCGATTGGGTGGACCGCGCGAGCGAGAAACTGAGCCGGGCGAACAGCGCCGCGAACGCCGTGCGCCCGGTGCGCGTCGAACCGCGCCCCGGCACGACCGTCGGCTACCAATGGAAGTTCGCGCGCGACAACATGACGCATTTCGTGCGCGTCTACGTTGGGAAGGGGCGCGTGTACTACCTCGCCGTTCTCACCCCGAACCCGGACCCGGACGGCGAGTTCGTGGACCAGTTCTTCAAGTCGTTCCGCGTGTCCGCCCCGTAGTTCGAACCCCTCGGTTCCTCTCATGCAAGTGCGCTCGCTGACGGTGCTTCAGAACTGGGACTGCCACTCGTGCGGCGAGTGCTGCCGGTCGTACCGCGTGCCCGTCACCGACGCGGAGCGCGCGCGCATCGAGGCGCAGGGCTGGGCGAACGACCCGGAACTGAAGGGCCAAACGCTGTTCGAGCGGCGCAAGGGCGGAACCTACCTCGCGCACAAACCGGACGGCGCGTGCGTGTTCTTGGGGCCGGACAAGCTGTGCCGCATTCACGCGGCGCACGGGTCGTTAGCGAAGCCGCTCGCGTGCCGCGTGTACCCGATTCTGCTCGTGCCCGCGGGCGACCACTGGAACCTCGGGCTGCGGTTCGAGTGCCCGTCGGCGGCGGCGAACAAGGGCACCTCCCTGACGAGTCACCTCGGCACGGCGCGCGAGTTCGCCACCGCGCTCGAAGCCGGCCCCGCGAAGGGCGCGGAAGGCGCGGCCCCACCGCCGCTGCAAGGCAAGCAGTTCCTCCCGTGGTCCGATCTCGCGCGCATCGCGAGCGCGGTTTCCAAGCTGTTGGCCGACCTCACCGACCCGTTCGAGCGCCGCTGGCGCCGGGTGCTGTTCCTCGTGAGTACGCTGCGCAAGGCGAAGTTCGACGGCGGCGGCGACCCAAAGAAGACCGTGACCGGCGGGCGGCTGAGCGAGATGCTGCACGTTCTCAGCGAGGCGTCCGAAGACGAAGTGCCGGACGAAGCGACCGAACTGAAGCCGCCGGGGTGGACCGGGCGCACGGTGTTCCGGCAACTCGCGGCGGTGTACGCGCGCAAGGACCACGGCACCGAGCGCGGGCCGGGGTTGCGCAACCCGTTCGCGCGATTGTGGAGCGCGGTGCGGTTCGCGTCCGGTCGGGGGCGCGTGCCGCGGGTTCACGCGGCGCTGTCGGACGCGGTTCGGTTCGCCGACACCAACACGCCGCTGCCCGAACTGAGCGAGGCGAGCGAAGACTTGCTCGAGCGGTGGCACCGGGTGAAGGTGGAATCGTTGCAGTTCTGCGGCCCCACGAACTTCGGCCTCCCGGTGTGGGACGGCATCGAATCGCTGGCGCTCACGTTCCCGATTGCGATGTGGCTGGCGCGGCTGTTCGCGGCGGGCGGTATGGCCCCAGACGCGGCGGTTTCGCGCGGGGCGCGCATCGCCGACGACAACTTCGGGTTCAACCCGCTGCTCGGTTCTGCGCGCCAGAAGTTCGCGCTGCGGATGCTCTCGAACCGCGGCGAGCTGCCGCGCTTGGTCGCGTGGTACGGCCGGACGACTACCGCCGCGGAGTGAGAGCGGCTGTTTGCGAGCGGCGCGAAGAACCGGCACGCTCACGCGTGCCGCTCGCCTTCAGAAAATCCCGGCGCGCCGCGACCGAACAACAAGAGACCGCTTACAGTATCCGTGCCCCGTTCCCCTCGGAGGACGCACCATGCGCCGCCGGTTCCCTCTCTCGCTCGCGGTTCTCGTCGCGGGCCTCGCCCTGCTCGTCGGTTGCAAGAAGAAGCCGCCCGTCGAAGACCCGCAACCGAACCCGAACCCGCCGGGTGCGCCCGGCACGCCGGACACCCCGACGCCCGGCGGCGCGGTGTCGTCCGATCACCTGCTGTTCCTCCACTTCAACGCGAAGACGGTGCGCGACAGCGACTTGGTCAAGGAACTCAAAGAAGCCGTGCTCAAACACGGCGGCACGAAGATGTGGGACGAGATCGACAGCGCGCCCGTACGCGAGATCGGGGTGAAACTCACGGAAGTGGAATCGGTGAGCGCGTTCGTGACCGACTTCCCGGCGAAGAGCGACCCGCAGGTGCTGGTGGTACTGACCGCGAACAAGGCGTTCGACAAGGCGAACAACCAATTCGCGCGGACCGACGACTTCATCCTCAAGAAGGGCCAAGCGCCGCGCAAGTGGCCGGACGCGCGGGGCTTCTATCGCTCTGGCGGCGCGGGCGATCTGGCCCACTACGCAGACGACAAGACGCTCGTGCTGCTGAGCGAAGGGCTTGCGGACAAGTACCTCGCGGGGTTCGCCAAGAACCGCACCGCGTGGCCGTTCACCCCGGAACTGACGAAGGCCGCCAGCGCACACGGGCTGTACCTCACCGCGAACCTCACCAAACTGCCCGCCGAGATGACCAACGCGCGCGACATGCAAGAGTTCCGCGACGTGCTGTCCGCGAAGAGTCTGACGCTGACCGCGAACCTGAAGGGCAAGGAGTTGGTCGCGACCGCGCGCGCCGGCTTCGCCAGCCCCGCGGCCGCGACCGCCGCGCAGAAGAAAGTGCAAGAACTGCTCGGGATAGCGAAGGACGCGATGAAGGGCTTCGACCGCGAACTCGGCGCGCTCGCCGGCACCGTCAAACCGGTACTCAGCGGGGCCGAGAAAACCCTGAGTGGGGCGAAGCTCGCCGTCAGCGGGTCCGACCTCACGCTTTCCGCGAGCTACAAGGCCGATTTCGACATCGGCGCGCTCGTGGCCGACGCGGTGAAGAAGACGAAAGACGAGGCACCGCGCCTGACCGCGCTGAACAACTACAAGCAGGTCGGGCTCGCGCTCCACAACTTCGAGGCCGCGACCGGCGCGCTGCCGGTTCACGCGGTCGGCGCGAAGGGTGTGCCGGTGAAGGGACCGAACGACAAGGCGCTGCTGAGCTGGCGCGTCGCCATTCTGCCGTACATCGAGCAAGACAACCTGTACCGGCAGTTCAAACTCGACGAGCCGTGGGACAGCGAGCACAACAAGAAGCTGATTCCCCTGATGCCGAAGATTTACGCGCCCGCCAGCAAGCCGCCGGCGAAGGCGGGGCACACGCACGTGCAAATGCTCGTCGGGCCGGGCGGCACACCGCTCGGCGCGAAGTTCCCCGGTTCGTTCCCGGACGGCACCTCGAACACGCTCGCGGTCGTGGAGGCAGCGGACGCGGTGATCTGGACGAAGCCGGACGACGTGGTGGTGCCGTTCAAGTACAACGCGGGCGAGCTGATGAAGAAGTTCGGTAGCGGCGAGTTCCCGGGCGGCTTCGCGGTCGCGTTCTGGGACGGCAGCACGCGGTTCCTGCGCGACACGATGAAGGAAAGCACGCTCAGCCTGCTGTGCTACCCGGCCGACGGGCAAGTCATCCCGGCGGACGCCTTCGACACGGCCCCGCCGCGCCCCGGCGTAAAGAAGTGAATCTCCTGCGTGTCGGGTGTTGAAAGTACGAACTCTCAACACCCACACGCAACCCACAACTCAATTACTTCGGCATCAGCACGGTGTCGATCACGTGGACGACGCCGTTGCTGGCCTTCAGGTCGGCCTTGATGACCTTCGCGCCGCCGAAGTACACGCTCTTCTCCTTCACTTCCACCTTGAACTCGGTGCCCTCGAGCGTCTTCACGCTCTTGCCGTCGAGCTTCAGCACCTTCTCGGCTTCCCACGTGCCTTCGACGGCGTGCGCCTTCAGAATCTTGGTGAGCAGTTCCTTGTCGGCGACGACCTTCTTGATGGTCTCGTCGCCCAGCTTCTTGAACGCCGCGTCGGTCGGGGCGAACACGGTCCACGCGCCCTTCTCGCCGAGCTTCTCGGCGAGGCCCGCGGCCTTCACGGCCGTCAGCAGGATGGTGTGGTCCTTCGAGCCGGCGACGATCTCGGCGATGGTCTTCGCCTCGTCGGCGCGGGCGGTGATACCGGCGAACGACAGCACGGCAACGGCGGCAAACAGCTTGCGCATCATCACGAACTCCACGCAATTCGGTGCGAAAAGAAGCCGGGAAACGCTCCCGGACGCCGCATACTACGCACCGCGCGCCGCCCGCGGATTCGATTCCGCGCGACTTTTCCTTTTTTGTTGTCCGCGAGACGTTCTTGCGGTTCAGGGGTGTTAAACGCCGCGCACCGCGAGCGCGAACTCGTGCGCGTCGTGTAGCGGGGCGTCGTGCGGTAGCCGACTGTCGCGGAACGCCGCCTCCAACTTCACCTCCCACCCCGCCATCTGCCGTTCGTGAAACGCGACGTCGGGTTCGGTAAGCGCACCCACTTCCGCGCGCTCTTTCTGCGCGATGAGGTCGCCGACGAACGGCAGCCCGAACTTCGCGTTCAGCGTCGGCAGGTGCGATTGCACTTCGCCCGTTTCCAGCAAGTGAACGCCGGTGAGCGCGACGCGGTACGCGTACAGCAGCGTCTTCGCGCGCTTGGGGGTCTGCTTCTCGAACTGCTCGCGCTGCGTCTTCAGGAACCCGCGATAGTGGTAGTAGCAGTTGCGCGTCACGCACCGCGCCGCAAGCGGGCGCAAGCGCTCGAGGAACTCCGCGCCGTGCGCGACAAGCGGCGAGAAGATTTGTTCGAGCACGTAGCCGTTGTTCGCGCACATCATGCGCAGGTACTTCCCGAGTTCGTGACTCACGGCCTCGGTTTCGACGCCCGCGAGCGCGCCCTTCGGTTCGTGCGTCTCGGTCGGCTTCCGCAGTCCCACGAGATCGCGGACCGGCGCGCGGAAGCAGCCGCGCAGGTCGATGTCGCTGTCGGCAGACGGGAACCCGTACAGGTGCGCCCCGGACACGGTCCAGAACAGCGCGCCCGGCACGCGCGCGTTGCCCCACGCGGCAAGCCCCGGCAGGTCGAGTTCGTTCGCGGTCATGGCGAACCTCCGGTCGGCACACCGATTCGCGGTCACACCGCGCGCCAACACGGCGCGCTCACATCCGTTTCCGCCTCTGTACGATACCCCGAACGTCGCGCGGGTTCGGTCCGCGCCCACCGGTTCCTCCCGAAAGGCGGCCGACCGTGACCCGCGTTGCGCTCGCACTGTTGCCGTTCGTTGTTGCTCTCGTCGCGGTGCCCGCACCGGCCGCGGACAACAAGCCGACCGAGCTGACGAAGAAACTCGACGCGCTCCTCGACGCCCCGGACTACAAGCACGCGTCGTGGGGCGCGCTGGTGGTGGACGCGAAGACCGGCGAGACCGTGTTCGCGCGCAACCCCGACGCGCTGCTCGCGCCGGCGTCGGTCACGAAGCTGTTCAGTTGCGCCGCGGCGCTCGTCGCGCTCGGAGCGGACCACCGCGCCGAAACCCGCGTGTTCCAGCGCGGCATCGTCATCAAGGGCACCCTTCGCGGCGACCTCGTCCTCGTCGCGGGCGGCGACCTGACGCTCGGGGGGCGCGCGAAGGGCGGCAAAACGCTCTTCGGGAACAAGGACCACACTTACGCGAACGGCGGCACCGGCACCGACCTCACCGACACGGACCCGCTCGCCGGGCTGAACGAGTTGGCGAAGCAGGTGAGGGCCGCCGGCGTGACCCGCGTCGAGGGCGAAGTGCTCGTCGACGAGCGGTTCTTCAACCGGTCGCGCAGCAGCGGCAGCGGCCCGGAAGTGGTGTCTTCGATCGTGGTGAACGACAACGTGCTGGACATCATCGTAACGCCTTCCAAGACGGAAGGCGAACCGGCGAAGGTGACGACGCGCCCGGAAACCGCGTTCTTCCAAGTCGATTCCGCGGTGAGCACCGGCGGCGCGAAGGCCGAAGCGAACGTGCAGGTGCTCGCGGTGTCCGCGACGCAGGTCGCGGTGCGCGGCACGGTACCCGCCGGCGGCAAGGAGCAGGTGCGCGTGTTCGGTGTGGACGACCCGAACCTGTACGCGCGGGCGCTCTTCGTTGAGGCGCTGCGGCGCAACGGCGTGAACGCGCAGTGCGTCGTTCAGCGCCCGGCGCACACGAACCTGCCGGAGCGGAGCCTGTACGAGAAGTTGCCGAAGCTCGCGACGTTCGAGTCCGAACCGCTGAAGGACACGCTCGCGGTGGTGCTGAAGGTGAGCCACAATCTGTACGCGAGCGCGCTGCCGAGCAAAGTGGCGGCGGCGAAGGCGAACCCGAACGTCGAATTCGGCCTGCGCGAAGAGCGCCGGATTCTGAACGAACTCGGCGTGGACACGAACGCGATCTCGTTCGGCGGCGGCGCGGGCGGCGCGAGCGCGGATCACGTTTCGGCCCGCGCCACGGTGCAACTCATTTCCGGCATGGCGAAGCGCGACGACTGGCCCGCGTACAAGGCCGCGCTCCCGGTACTGGGCCAAGACGGCACGCTCGCGGAGATCGGGACCGACGGCCCGGCCCGCGGCAAGGTGTTCGCCAAAACCGGCACGCTCATCTGGTACGACGTGGCGAACGGGCGCTACCTGCTGAAGAGCAAGGCGCTCGCGGGCACCATGACCACCAAGGGCGGGCGCGACCTGCACTTCGCGCTGTTCGTGAACAACGTGCCGCTGCCGGAGGGCGTCACCGCGACCCGCGAGGGCAAGGCGCTCGGCAAGGTGTGCGAAGTGCTGTACGAACACGCGCCGTGAGTGCAATGTCGGCGCGCGGCGCTCACGGCGCGCCGAACCCCACCTCCTTCAGCAGCTCCCTCGTCAGCACGAAGGGTGCCCGCGGGAGCGCTCCCAGATCGAAGCGCGGCACCAACTCCGCGGCGCTCACTTCGCGCACGTCCGGCAGCCACCCGCACGACCGCGCGAGCAACCCCACCACCGCTTCCGGTTTCACGCCCGCGGCGCGCAGCGCGCTCAGGTGCGTGTCGTTGTTGCGCTTCGCGAGCCGCTTCCCGTCTTCGCCCAGCACCAGCGGCACGTGCGCGAACGTCGGCGGTTCCAACCCGAGCGCCTCGTATAAGAGGAGCTGTCGCGGGGTCGAAGGGATCAGGTCGTCGCCGCGAACCACTTCGGTCACACCTTGCGCGGCGTCGTCCACTACCACCGCGAGTTGGTACGCGGGCCCGCCGGCGTTCTTCCACACCACGAAATCGCCACCGGCGCGCGTGAGGTCGATGCGCTGCTCCCCCGCGACGCGATCCGCGAACGCCGGGCTGCGCGACACGCGGAACCGCCACGCGAACGGCTTCCCGCTCGCGCGCACTTCGGCTTCCGCACTCGCGCGCCGGTGCGCGCAGGTGCCGGGATACGTCACCTCTTCGCCCGCGTGCGGCGCGCTCGCCGCCGCGAGGATGTCGCCCCGCGTGCAGGTGCACGGGTACACCAGATCGGCGCGCTTCAGCGCCTCAAGAGCAGCTTCGTGCTGCGCGCGGCGCGCCGACTGCACGACCGGTTCGCCGTCGTGGTGGAGGCCGAGCCACGCGAGCCCGGCGAGCGCGTCTTCGACCGCCCCGGGGCGGAGCCGCGCCGAGTCAATGTCCTCGACGCGCAACTTCACCGCGCCGCCGGCGGCGCGCGCGGAGAGCCACGCGACGAGGTACGTGCGCGCGTTGCCGAGGTGCTGCCCCCCGGTGGGCGACGGCGCGAGCCGCCCGACGACCGAACTGCCCATGCGCAGATGATACCGCGCGCCGTGGCGCACGGGAGGCTGCCAAGTGCGCCAAACTGGTCGAGACTGCCACCAGTTGGCAGTCTCGCTTCTCGATGAAATGCGCCTAGAAAATCCAGCATTTCAGAGGGGTCCGGGGGGGCGAGACTGCCAAGGCTGCCAACTCACGCGCGCTACCCCCCTCCCCATATGCGGCACGAATTTCGAGCCGCGTCGCCACTCGTTCCGCGTTCGCGCCACTCAACGAACTGCCCCACGGCCGGCACTCGCGCGACCATCAACCGCATAGTATACGAAGGATCATATTCAATCAAGGGGCGTTGGGGTTGTGCGTTCGCGCCGTGTGGGGCATCATCCGGCCGCGCCGAGTTTCCCCCCAGAACCGCGGAGCGCGCATGTTCGCACGAACCCTGACCGCACTACTGCTGTGCGCCGCCCCGGCGCTGGCGGCCCCGCCCACCGCGCCGATGCCGCGCGAGGCGCGCTACGAGATGACTACCCACGGGAAGTACATGTGGTGGGACGACGAGGAGGAAGTACTGCGCCTCTGGCACGAACTGAATTTCGAGAGGCTGCGCCGCAGCGCGTACGGCCCACTGTCCCTACAGAACCCGCGCGAAGACGTGTATCCGCTCGCGCCGATGCCGCGCGCGGTGCCGACTGTGATGTCGTCCCATCATTTCCACCTCTGGTGGCAGGACGACGAACCCCCCGTCTACCCGCAGCGCACATGGCAGGACGTGCGGCCGGACCTCCACGCGCCGCGCGGGTACGACACCGGCCGCGGTTGGCTGCCGAGCGTGCACGAAGAGATGTACCGGCTCGCGGTGCAAAACGCGCCGCCCGCGATGCCCGCACCGGAACCGCTCGTGTGCCCGCCGTGCCCGCTGCCGAAGATCGAAGTGAACCCGCTGCTCGGCACTTGGTACCGCGAGTTCCCCGGTGAGGTGGTTGCCCTCACCGTAACGCACGACGAAATGAAACTGCGCGTGACTTGGGCCGGCGAGAACGCCGGGTGGGCCACCGTGACCGCCCAGTACACGCTCACCAAAGACGGCCTCGCCTACGGTGCGTTCACCGGCGGCAACGGGAGCGAAGGGTTCACCGACAAGATGGCCGTGATGATGCAGATGCTGATGGACGCCCCGTTCTCGTTCCGGTTCCGGTTCACGTCCGAAGGGCTGATGATCCACAATTTGCAAACGTGTCGCGTGCTGGGCGACGGCGAAGAAACGCGCTACTCGGGTTTGTACACGCGCGCGAAAGACGACAAAGTGCCGGCCCCCGTCGCGAAGCGCGAGCCGCGCCCGATCGGCCCTCCAGTGCCGCCGCCGTCGGCCGTGCCGTCGTCGTTCGTGCCGCCGCCGGGCGCGCCCATGCAAGCACCCCAGCCGATGATCGGCCCGCCCGCGCCGCGCGAGTGGATTCCGCCGGTGCGCCCCGCGGCGCTCGACGCGCCGCAAGTGCTGCCCCCGGTGCTCGACGGACCGCCGCCGATGCCGCCCGCGCGCCCGAACGCGAGTGCGCCGCCGGACGCCCTGAAAAATCTGGCCGAACACGCCTTCAGTAAGCTGCTGAGTCAGAAGGACCTGTCGCTGCCGAACGTGGAACCAGAGAATCCGCTTGTTCCCCCGCGACTCTTAGAACACTACCCACAATCTTTCGCGCCCGTTGCGCCGCCCGCGAAGAAGCCCGCGCACGTCGGCACGTGGCACCGCGAGACCGGGCCGATGACGTGCGTCGTGAAGATCGACGCCGAGTACGTCACGGTTACTGCGACCGTGAGCGCCGAAGAGAACGGCAAGAAGGTGAAGCGGAGCGTCGTGATTACCGGCGACTACCACCTCGCGCGCGACGGCACCACGCTCGTCGGCCTCGTCACCGGGTTGGACGTTCCGAACGCAGGCGCGACCGGCAAAGACGCGCGCACGATGGACGGCCTCTACGAGGTGGCGAAACTGCAAAAGGGGTTTGTGGGCCAACCGTTCGCGCTCACCGTTCGCGCCTACGGCGAGGTGCTCGCCATCGGCGACGTGCGAATGGGAGAGCACGGCTTCGGCGAAATGGCCGCGATGCTCGCCGGGCGGTACACGAGCGGCGAACCGAAGGGCGTTGAGCCGAAGGTGCTGCCCCGCGCGACCAGCGCGACCGTGCCGTGCATCCCGATGGCCGACGCCGACGAACACGCGCGCATGAAGGAGTTGCTGTACCAGTCGGATACGTCCGGCCCGCCGGGCTTCTTTTGGAAGCAGCAGCACAGTTCCGACCCGAACGTGCGCACGCAGGAGTTGCGCTCCCAGTCGGATGACCTGCGCCAGATGCAAACCGAGTGGTGGCGGTTCTGGTTCAACGACCAACCCAGCAAGCTGACGCCCGAGCGCGTCCACGGCGGGATTTACTAACACCGGGCCGGCGCGCCAGTTGGCGCGCCGGTTTCAGTACTCCAGCGTGAACGTGCGGACCGGGCCGTCGAGCAGCAACCGACATTCGAGCAGCACGTCCATTCCGATGAGCGCTTCAAACGGAACGTGGGCCATCTCCATCACGAGCAAATCGGGCACCACCAATGGTGGCAGGTGCGGTTGTGTCGCGTTCCACACGGTCAGTGAAACGCGGTGCAAGTCCACGGAGACCGGTCCGCCGACCCCTTGCGTCTGCGTGCTCGTGGTCGAGACTAACCCGAGTTGTTGAACGACGGCCGACGAAATACCGGATACGTCGCTACCGGTGTCGAGAATGGCTCGACCGGTGACGGACGCCGGAATCGGCACGCCCGCTGTTTGTCGTGCGGAGAGCGCTGGCGCGCGCAAGTTGACGCGCACGTCAACCAGCAGCCCGGCGCTGAGAATCGGCAGAGTGAGCGTGGGCACGGTGCCACCAAGTCGAAAGGTGAAGGAGCGGTTCCCATTCGAGGAGCTGCCGAACCAGAACGTGGTCGTCGGGGTAGCGCTCGTCAACCGCGGCGAACGCTTCGGCGCGCGTGTTCCAAATGCCGATTACCTGTTCGCCCTTGATGAGTACCCAGCGCCCCTCGTGGCCTTCGGCGAGCAACCGGCTCACCTCGCGCCGGTAGAACGCGCTTTCGGTCGCAATCGGGCTGTCCGGGCTGCACGCGGGCAGTTCGGTGTAGTGAATCATCGGCCGCTCGCCGGTTAGTGGGGGCGTGCGCACGGCGGCACCGTGTTCGGTCGGGTTCATCGCGGTTCCTCCTGCGCCACCTGCCACTTCTCCACGTCGAAGAACACACTCGTCACGCCGTCGGCGCGGCGCGCCGCCATCGGGCAGTTCGGCCAACTTGCCGAGCAGCACGCTCACGCACCGCGGGTAGCCGGGTGCGTCGCGCCACTTCGCCAACAGCGCCAAATCGGCGCTCACCGCCGAGGGGTTCGAGAGAAGCGCGAACGACACCGCGGCGAGCCGCGAATCGGCCGCGCCGTGCTCGCCCAACTTCCAGAAGAGCAGATCGGGTGCCCGCGAACCGGCGAGCGGTTCGCCTTGCGTGACGATGTGACCGAGGCCGCGGCGCACCGGTTCGGCGCGGTCCCACAGGCGGCGGAACTCGGCGTAAAACTCCAGCACGAACCCGCGCTCGCGGGCCTTGCGCGCCGCGGGCGGCTCGGCCGCTTCTTCGGGCGCGTACGACAGGCCGTGCGAACCCGCGAACCGCGGGTGCATCAGGTTCAGCGCTTCGATGACGAGCGCGACGAACGGGTCGGTCACACCTTTACCCCCGCGAGCAGTTCCTTCCACCGCTGCACGCGGGTCGCGTCGATGGTGCCGGTGCGCTGGCCCGCGGCGCACGCGCTCGAGCGCACCGCGAAGTAGTCCGGCGTCACGCCCTTCATCTGCTTCAGTTGCTCCGGCCGCAGCGAACCGCCGATCGCGACCGTGGTGTAAACGCGCTTCAGGCCGTCCACCAGCCCCGCGATTTCGGTCGGCTTCATGAAGTCCAGCAGCGTTTTGCCGTCCTTGCCGAAGGTGTCCAGCAGGAACGCCTTGAAGCGGAACCGCTTGGCGAACTTCGCCACTTCCGCCGGCGGGATCGACTTCGCGCGCTCCCAGTCCGCGTAAGCCACCATCACCATTTCCGTGCCGATGGGCAGATCGCGGCGGGTGTCGAGCAGGTCTTCGCCCCAACCGGGCGTGTGCGCGTAACCGGCGAGGCCCCACTTCACGTACTGAAGCGGCAGTTCGAGGTGCCAGTGCGCCGCGGTCAGCGGGTTCGGGCCGAACTCGCCCATCGCCGCGCTGACGGGCACGCGACCGTCGACGGCGTCGATCACGGCCGCCACCACTTCGGCCTCGGCCATCGCGAGCGGCCCCTTCGCCGGCTCCTTCACGTCGATGATGTCGGCCCCGCCTTCGAGCGCCGCGGCCACTTCGCTCGCGGAGCGCACGCTGATGAGCAGTCCGGGTGTGTCACTCATATCGAGGCGAGTCCTTTCGGTTCAGTGCCCGGACGCCGCGTCGTGCGGGGCACGACTTCTCCGGCGTCCGGGCGTTCAGTGCCCGGACGCCGCGTCGTGTGTGGCACGATTTCTCCGGCGTCCGGGCGGTCCCTATCCCACTTCTTGTTCGACCGCGATTCCGTTCACGGGGAAGAACATCGTGCGTCCGGGGCACGCATGATACGCCAAGACGCGGGGCGAATGGAACACGAACCCGTAAAGCCCGGCAGCGCGGTACCATTCGGGAGCGTTGCGGTGCGCAGTACAGGCCGCAGCGAACGCTTCCGCGGTGTCGTATTTCACACAGTCGGAAAGGGTCGCGGTGCCGAGAATTCCCCCGCGCCGGGCCGCGAGCGCGCGCACTTCTGGTGTGGCGACGAGCGCCCACCCTTCGGGCCGCGGGTCCGGGATTTTCGATGCGTGAATGAGCACCGGGCCGCGCACGCGCGTCGCCCAAGTGCGGACTTCGACAGCCTTTAGGCCCGCGACGATCAGCGCGGCCCACGGCTGTTTCACAGACAAGGCTAACAGAGGTGCGTTCATCGTGTTGTGCGGTCCGCGGCACGTGCTCCGCACCGGATTCCTCATTTTTGCTTTCGACGCCAGTTGAACTACAGACTATGTAGGGTCGCTCCTCAGCCGGCGGCCGGTTATGGCGTCGCATGAAGGCGGTTCCCGATATGCCGGTTCGCTTGGTCAGTCACGAAGAACTGCCCGGTCCGTTGAAGGGCTACCGACTTCTCGAGCGCCTCGGGCGCGGCGGGTTCGGCGAAGTCTGGAAGTGCGAAGCGCCCGGCGGGTTGCTGAAGGCGGTCAAGTTCGTGTTCGGCGACCTCGACGCGATGGACGAGGACAGCCGCCCGGCCGAACAGGAGGCCAAAGCGCTCGAGCGCGTGAAGGGCATTCGCCACCCGTACATCCTTTCGCTCGAACAGTTCCGCGTGATCGACGGCCAACTCATCATCGTGATGGAGTTGGCCGACCGCAACCTGTGGGACCGGTTCCGCGAGTGCCGCGGACAGGGGCTGCCGGGGATCCCCCGCGAGGAACTGCTGTCGTACATGACCGAAGCGGCCGAAGCGCTCGATCTGATGAACAACTACTATCAGATTCAGCACTTGGACATCAAGCCGCAGAACCTGTTCCTCGTGTTCAATCACATCAAGGTCGCGGACTTCGGGCTGGCGAAGGCGCTCGAGGGCATTCGCGCGACCGTGACCAGCGGCGTGACCCCGGTGTACGCGGCCCCGGAGACGTTCGAGGGCTGGGTGTCGCGGTTCTCGGACCAGTACAGCCTCGCGATCGTGTTCCAAGAGTTGCTCACCGGCATGCGCCCGTTCACCGGAACGAACACGCGGCAGTTGCTGATGCAGCACCTGAACGGCACGCCGGAAATGAGCGCGCTGAGCGAGGGGGACCGGCAGGCCATCGGGCGCGCGCTCGCGAAGAAGCCGGACGACCGCTGGCCCACCTGCACGGATTTGGTGCGCGTTCTGAAGGAGAGCGGCGCGCCGCCGGCGCGCCCCGCGAGCGGCTCGCGCCCGCAGCCCGGCAGCGGGACGCGCACGCAACCGGCCCCGATGGGGCACGCGCTCGCCGATTCGGTCATTCAGACGCGCCCCGTGCCCGGCGGCCCGGTTCCGGTGGTGGACCCCGAGGAGCGCACGCGCGCGCGCACGCCCCCGCCGAGCCTGCCCCCGCTCAAGTCCGCGGGCGGCGCGCCCGGTGCGCTGCCGCCGCTGCACACGCCGGCCGGGTCGCAGGCGCGGCTCGTCACGCCGCTGTCCGGCCCCGCGCCGAGCACCGGGCTGAACCCGGCGCTCACGCTCAGCCGCAAGAGCGTGTTCCAAACGGCCCGCATGGGCACGCTGGGCGTCGCGCCGCCCGAGCGCACCGGCGACGGGGCGCTGTTCCCGGCGCTCGTCGTGGCCCTCGGGCACTCCGGGCGCATGGTGGCCGAGGCGCTGAAGCGCGCCATCGCCGACCGGCACGGCAGCGCCGAGCGGGTGCCGCACATCCGGTTCCTGTACCTCGACACGGACCCCGAGGCGCTCGCCGCCGCGGCGAGTTCCGACGGCGGGTTGGCCCCGCGCGAGGTGCTGCCGATCCGCCTGAACCGGTCCACGCACTACCTCCAGCGCGACGGGCTGCCCAACGTGGAGCAGTGGCTCCCGCACGGCTTGCTCTACAAACTGCCGCGCAACCCCGGGGCGGCCAACGGCGTGCGCGCGTTCGGCCGGCTCGCGCTCGTGGACAACTTCCGCGCCGTCGCGCAGCGCGTGCGCCAAGAGGTCGACACGTTCCTCTCGGACGAGCCGCTGAACCGGGCCGACCAATCGACGCGGTTGGGCACCCGCTCGAACCGCCCGCGGGCCTACGTGCTCGCCGGGTTGGGCGGCGGCACCGGCGGCGGCACGTTCTTGGACGTGGCGTTCCTGCTGCGCCGCGAGCTCAAGCAGGCCGGGTTCGTGCGGCCCGAAGTGGTCGGGCAGTTCTTCGTGCCCCCGCCGGACCCCACCGGGCGCTCGTTCTCGCTGGGCAACGCGTACGCGGCGCTCGCCGAGTTCTACCACTTCCAAGCGCAGCGGTCGCTGTACCAGACCGCGTTCGAGAAGTCCGAGGGGCCGATCACCGACGATGCCCCGCCGTTCGCCCGCGCGGCGGTCTTGCAGGTGCCCGCGGACGCGGCCCGCAGCGGCCCGGTGTTCGCCGCGGCGGCTCGGGCGCTGTACACGGAACTGCTCACGCCGGCCGGGCGCATCGCGGACGAGGCCCGCGAGGTGTACCGCAAGGCGTACCCGCTGGCCGCGCCCGCGTGCCAGACGTTCGGCCTGTACCGGCTCAACTGGCCGCGGCACGAGCTGCTCGCCGCCGCCACGCGCCGCCTCGCGCACGGCCTGCTCACCCACTGGACCGGCAAAGAGGCCGCCCACCTGCGCGAACCGGTGGCCGGCTGGCTGAGCCAGCAGTGGGCCGTGCGCAAGCTCTCGACCGAGGCCGTGACCGCGGAGCTCAACGCGGCCGCCCGCGACTCGGTGCGCGAGGACCCGGACCGCGTGTTCGACGCGTTCGTCGACCCGCTCACCGCCGGCGCGCGGTTCGACGCCGACGCGGCCGTAACCGTGCTCGACCACCTGCTGAAGCTGGTGGGCAAGCCCGAGTGCGAGGGCGAACTGGACTCCGGGTCGCTGTTCCGCGCGCTCAGCGCGCGGTACGACGAGCTGGTGAAAGAGGTCGAGTGCCACGTCGGCGTTATGGCCGCGACGTTCATCGAGGTGCCGCAGTACCGGCTGCCGGGCGCGGAAGAGACCGTGCGCCAGTTCGCCGACCGGTTCAAGCGCCAAGTGGAGGCGCTGGAGCCGAGCCGCGCGGCGCTGGACCGCGAGGTGCGCGCCACCTACGGCCGGCTGCTGCAAGCGCTCGGCGCGCTGGCGGGCACCGGCGCGGTCGCAGCCGTCACCCGTAAGGCGAACGCCGCCGAGGTGCTCGAGCACCTGCGCGCGTACCCGCGGGCTCGGTTGCGGCTCCACGTTCTGGACCTCGTACTCGCCGTGTTCCGCCGCTTGCGGGCGAACGCCCCGGAGTACCTGCGCGACATCAACTCGTGCCGCGCCGCGCTCGCCGAGATGTGCGCCGAGATGGGCGCCGCGCCGCCGGGCGCGGCCGTCCCGGGGCCGTGCGCCACCATTCTGCCCGACGGCTGCGCCACGTTCGACGACGCCGCCGACCAGTTCCACGCGGGCCTTTCGGCCGACGACCTGCTCGCGTTCGACCAGCAGCTCCAGAAGACCCTGACCCGCAAGTTCCGCGGGCTGGGCAGCATCTGCCTGCAGCCCCTCGAGAAGGGGCCGCCGTTCCGCGCGCTGCTGCTCGCGAAGGCCCGCGAGTTCCTCGACAGTAAGCTGGACCACTCCGACGCGGCCCGCGTGTTCCTCCGGTCGCGCACGCAGGCCGGCAGCGCCGAGAAGCAACTGGCCGAAGCGTTCGACGAGGCCGAACCGCTCGTGCGGCTGACCTACGCGCGCGCCGCGCAGCAACTGGTCGTGCTCGCGGTGCCGGCCGGCGAAGCGGGCGAACGGGTGCAGGCGCTGGCCCGCGCGACGCTCCCCGACGTGGACCTCGTGCCCGCCGCGCTCCCCGACGACATCTGCTTCTACCGCGAACTGCCGCAGGTGCCCCTCGCGGACCTGCCGCACCTCGGCGGGCAGGCGCGCGAGGCCTACCTGCAGATGGCCGGCGACCACCCGGCGCACTCGCGCGTCGACGTGCCGTGGCAGCACCCCGGCTGACGCTACTCCGCCGGCCCCGCCGGCGGAGCAGCGTCGGCCGGCTCTTGCGTTTCCAACTTGAACGGCTGCCACACGTGCGGGCGCGCCAGCGGTTCGATGTGCAGCACCTCTTCGCCGTTCTGGAACACGCGCACGCTGCCGCTCGATTGGCTCACCGCGAACGCCACCGCGCTCGTCTGCTTGCTCACACCCGCCGCGGCCATGTGCCGGCTGCCGAACCCTTTCCGCATGTTCACGCCGTCGCCCCGCGCGCCCAAGTGCAGGCACGCGGCCTCCGCGATGCCGTCGCGCCCGATCAGGATCGCGCCGTCGAGTTTGGCAATCTCTTTGATCTGTTCGCGCACGTCCCGCTTGCGCACGTCCCGCTCGGCCCGCGAGTACCCGCGGAACGGGTTGAAGTTCTGAAAGTGCGACAGGCTCAGCACCTTCCGCGTGTCGCCGACCACGAGAATGGTGCCGATGGGCTGCCCCTCGCGGCCCTCGCGCCCGATTTCCGTGGCGAGATCGACCACCGCGCGGAGCACGTCGATCGGCGCGGCGTCGCCGAGCACCCGCAGGTCTTGCGCCGTCATCCGCTCGAGGTGTTCGCCGAGGTGAATGACGCTCACACTGTCCACCGGTTCCGGCGCGCCTTCGAGTGTGGCGATCCCGTTGTACAGCGCGACGATGTGCGCGCCCGGTTGGAGCACCTCGTCGGTGACGGCCTTCAGAAGCGCCGCGTTCATGCGCTCCTGAATGGGGAGCGGTTCGGAGTCCAGTTCGATGACGGTCCAGTCCGGTCGGTCGCGGAGCGGCTTCGTGAGCGCCGGGTTCTCGGCGGCAACGAACAGCTTGCACCCGCTGAGCATGCGACCCACTTCGTCCCAATCGAGGGACGTTTCGGTGAGCAGCAGCACCGCATCCGCGGGCAGACTGCGAACGAGGTCGCGCGCCGCCTGTAGCAGCGCGACCGACTGACTGGGCAAGCTCATGGTGAAACGACGTTAGCGAATGGCAGCGCGAACCGTTCCGCCACTGTACGCCAGAGTCGGGCGCGAAGCCAACCGGGGAAGGGAGAAAATCAGCGGCGAAGGGTCGGGCCCGCGTACAGACCCTCGACGCGCAAGTTGATCTCGTCGATGCGGTCATACACGCCGAGCACGTCCTCGTACCAGACGCGAAAGCCGGGGTCGCGCGATTCGCCCTGATCGCGCGGCGTGCGGCGCAGCGCCCGGTCGATGCGCGCCGCGGTGGCGCGCACTGCTGCCGGATCGTCAGACGCGGCTTCGATGCGCCCGAGTTCGAGCGTGGCCGAAAGTCGCCACGTGACGAGATACGTCATTCCCAGCCCAACCGCTTCTTGATCTCCTCGAACGTGAAGCCGGGTTCGGCTTGGCGGCGCGCGGTTTCTTCCGGAGTGATGGCTTTCACCCAATCGGGGTTTTCGACCGGCTTGCAGACCACGAGGAAACGCCCCGCGGCGCTGGAGATTTCAAACGGCTCTGTGGGCGCGCCATCGGCGAACAGTTGTTCGGCGTCGGCCCAACTCACGGCCTTCCCGCCGACGTACAGTGTGACCATCGGCCAACTCCTTTCGCGCCATCATAACCCGCGGCGCGCGGCCGAACAAGCGCGCTAAGATCGCCGGGCTTCGACTTGTGTTGCACGAACCGCGCCGGACAATACAGCGAGACACCTTCCCCTCCGCCGGAGCCTTGCCATGCTGGAAACGATTCTCGACGCGGTCGGCCGCACGCCGCTCGTGCTGCTGAACCGGCTCACCGAAGGGCTTCAGGCGAAGGTCGCGGTGAAGGTCGAATTCACCAACCCCGGTGGCAGCGTCAAGGACCGCGTCGCGCTCGCGATGATCGCGGACGCCGAGACCCGCGGGCTGTTGCGCGCCGGCGGCACCATCATCGAAGCGACCGCGGGCAACACCGGCGTCGGGTTGGCGATGGTAGCGGCCGTGAAGGGTTACCGGTGCATCTTCGTGCTGCCGGACAAAATGTCGCAGGAGAAGATTCTGCTGCTGAAGGCGTACGGTGCGGAAGTCGTCATCACGCAAACCGCCGTCGCGCCGGATTCGCCCGACAGCTACAACGGCGTCGCGGACCGGCTCGCGCGCGAGATTCCCGGCGCGTGGCGGCCGAACCAGTTCGCCAACGACGCGAACCCGGACATCCACTACCGCACCACCGGGCCGGAAATCTGGGAGCAAACCCGCGGCAAGGTCACGGTGTTCGTGTGCGGCGTCGGCACCGGCGGCACCCTCAGCGGTGTGGGCAAGTACCTGAAGGAGCGCAACCCGGCGATCAAGATCGTGGGGGCGGACCCGGAGGGCAGCGTGCTGTCCGGCGGTTCGCCGAAGCCGTGGAAGGTCGAGGGCATCGGCGAAGACTTCGTGCCGAAGACGTTTTCGAGCAAGTACGTCGATGACTGGGTGCGAGTGGGCGACGCGGAGTCGTTCCACGTCGCGCGCGAACTGGCGCGCCGCGAGGGGATGCTGCTCGGCGGCAGCACCGGTACGAACGTGGCCGCGGCGCTCCGCTACGCGCGCCGGCTCGGGCCGGGGCAACTCGTGGTCGCGCTCGGGTGCGACACCGGGCGCAACTACCTGAGCAAGTTCTTCGACGACGGCTGGCTGAAGGCGAACGGGCTGGCGTTCGCCGAACCGCCGGCGCACTCGGTGGGCGACCTGCTGAAGAAGCGCGGCGAGCGCAAGCTGGTGACGATCTCGCCGGACGCGACCGCGGAGCAGGCGATTCAGTTGCTCGAAGCGACGGGCATTTCGCAACTGCCGGTGATGGAAGCCGGGAAACCTGTCGGCAGCGTTCAAGAAGTCACGCTCGTGCGCGTGATGCACGACGCGAGCGACCCGAACGCGGTGCGCATCGGCGACGTGATGGCGCGCCCGCTGCCGACGGTGGACATCAACACGCACTTGGACGAAGCGTACCGGTTGCTCTTGGCCGGCTACACAGGCGTGCTGGCAACGAGCGACGGCGCGGTGGTGGACATCGTCACCCGCATCGACCTGATCCACTACTGGGACCAAACGCGCGCCAAGTAGAATAGCGTGCGGAGGGACGCAGCATGCCGATTCTGGACGCAGACTGGGCGCAAGACGACGCGCGGCAGCACGCACTGTTCCGCGCGTGGACCCGCACGGTGGCCGCCGCGCTGAACGCGCAACTCACAGCGGCGAGCGACCGGTTCGTCGCTGAATCGGTGTGCGTGTCGCGCGCGGAGTGCGCCGAGCAGATCGAGCGCCTCGGGCGCGAACCGGGGTTCGCCGCGGGCGCGGTGCCGGAACCGCAGTTCGTCGCGTCGGCGCGGTTCACGGAGCGCCTCGGCGCGAACGTGCTCGACGCGCGGCACGGCCGACAGACCGCGGGCGCGGTGCTGTTCGTCGGGGCCGACAACAAGGCCGATTCGGACGCGGCGCTGGCGTTCGCCGTGCGCGCCGCGGCGCTGGTTTCGACCGGGGCCGGAGTGGTGATCGTGGACGCGCTGCCGGGTCCGCCGTCGTGGGCCACGCACCTGCACAGCCTCACGGGGGTGTACCCGATCGCGCGCCGGCCGCGCGGCGCGGACACGCCGGTGCTGGCCGTTCACCCGGTGGTGCGCGACGGAGCCGAGCGGTACGCGGTGGGCTATCACAGCGTCGCACCGGGGTTCCCGCTGCCCACGGTGCCGCTGCTGGTGCGCGGCGCGACGCACCTGAGCATCGATCTCGAAGCCACCTACCTCGAAGCGTGCAAAGCCGCCCGCGCCCCGGAATAGGCGGGCGAAATCGAATCGCGTTCGGAGGAACCGCGTGCCGCTACTCGATCACTTTCACGGCCGATTGGCCCGTCGCCCGTGGCAGTCGCTCCACTCGCAGTGGGCCGGCATGATCGCGGCGCAGTTGAACCGCCGGTTGCCGCCGCAGTTCGTGGCCGACGCGCCGGTGAGCCTCGGTTCCAAGGCGTCGGCTGATGTCGCCGAACTCGAACCGCGCGAGAGGGCCACTGCGTCGCAAGCGAACGGCACCGCGACGGCGCTGCAAACGTACTCGCCGCCCGCGACCGACTTACTCATGCCCGTGACGTTCCCCGACGAAATCAAGATCGAAGTGCGCGACGTGCAAGACGACTACAAGGTCCTCGCGGTCGTCGAACTCGTGAGCGAGGGAAACAAGAAAGAAGAAGGCGAGCGGGAGCGGTTCGCCGCGAAGTGCCTCAGCTATCTGGGCACGGGCATCGGCCTCGTCGTGATCGACGCTGTTACTTCGCACCGCTTCAACCTGCACAACGAACTCGTGCGGCTCGCGGAGCACGACGACAAATTCCTGATGCCCGAGGGCTGCTGGATTTACGCGACCGCGTACCGCCCGGTGAGCCGCGGGGGCGCGGACCTGATCGAACTGCACCCGTGGCCGCTTGCCGTCGGCGCGGCGCTGCCGGAAGTCCCGCTCGCGCTGAAGGGATACGGCTGCGTGCCGCTCGACCTCGAAGCGAGTTACCTCGAAGCGTGCCAAAACCTCCGTATCACCGGGTAGGTGTTCCCATGCGTCGCGTTGCGTTCGCTCTGCTCGCGCTCACTGTTGCTTCGGTTGCGGCCGGCGCGCCGCCGGCCGGTGTCACTTCAAACGTGAAGGTGAGCGGCCCCACGCGCATCGACTGGACGTTCGTGTCGAACACGCAGAGCCTCGCGGAGCCGCCCGCCAAGCTCAGCGGGGCGGACTACGACCCCAAGAAGCAGAGCTACGACCTGTTCCTCCCCGAACGCAAAGACGCGAAGAAGCCGATCCCGTGCATCGTGTGGGTGTCCGCGACCGACGACGCGGCCGGGTTCCGCCTCTTCGAGAAACTGTGCAAAGACAAGGGCGTCGCGTTCGTCGGCGTGCGCGGTGCGGGCAACGGCGTGCCGCCGCCCAAGCGCGCCCGCGTCGTGCTCGATTGCTTGGACGACCTCCGACGCCAAGTGCCGCTCGACGCGGACCGCACTTACATCGGCGGGTTCAGCGGCGGCGCGCGGATCGCCTGCGCGGTCGCGTTCGCGCTGCCTGAGTATTTCGGCGGCGTCATCCCGGTGTGCGGCGGCGGCGAGATGCGCGCCGAACCGTGGCTGCGGCACCGCCTCGCGGAGCGCACCAGCGTTGCTCTGATTACCGGCGAAGACGACTTCAACCGCGGCGAGATCGAGCACTGGCGCGCCACTTACTGGAAGGACTTGGGTCTCCGCACGCGGGTGTGGGTGGAACCGGAGCACGGGCACACCATGCCGCCCGCGAAGACCTTCGCCGAAGTGCTGAAGTGGCTGGACGACGACGCCCCGCGGCGCGCCGCCTTCACCAAGAAAGCGCCCGCGAGCCGCGCGACGCCCGACGGCGCGAAGGCGCGCGCCGACGACGCGAAGGCGCTCTTCGATGAAGCGAAGGGGCAGCTCACTTCTAAGGAAGCGCAGTTCCGCGGGCTGATGCAACTGAAGGGCGTCGCGGCGCGGTGGCCGGACCTCGCGTCGGGCAAAGCCGCGCTGAAGCTGCTCACGGAGTACGACGGTAAGACCGAGCGCCCGTGGGAAGCGGACGACCTCGCGGACCAGATTCGCGGCATCGCAGCGGAAGCCCGCGGGCTGAGCGCGTACGCGACGAAGGGCATCCCGCCCGGTTCGCAGTACGAGAAGCAGCGGCCCGCGATTGCCGGGCGCGCCATCGACTTGTGGGGCGTGTTGGTGAAAAACGACCCGCAGAGCGCGGAGGGGAAAGAGGGCGCGAAGTGGATCGCGACCCTCGAACCGCTGGCGAAGAAAAAGTGAGGCGCGAGGCTTACGCCAGCACGCCCTTCACAACGGTGCCGTACACGTCGGTCAGGCGCTCGTTGCGGCCCTGATGGAAGTACGTCAGGCGCTCGTGATCCAAGCCCATCAGGTGCAGGATCGTCGCGTGCAGGTCGTGGACGTGGACCTTGTCTTCCGCGGCCTCGAAGCCGAGTTCGTCCGTCGCGCCGTAGGCGATCCCGCCTTCCGCGCCGCCGCCGGCGAGCCACATGCTGAAGCCGTAGGGGTTGTGGTTGCGGCCCGGTTCGTTGCGGCCCTCGCTGAACGGCATCCGCCCGAACTCGCCGCCCCACACTACCAGCGTGCTATCGAGCAGCCCGCGCGCGGCGAGATCGGTGAGTAACCCCGCGATGGGCTTGTCCACTTCCGCCGCGTGCTTGCCGTGGTTGCTCTCGATGCCCGCGTGCGCGTCCCACGTGTCTTCGAGGTGCCCGCCGCCGCTGTAGAGCTGCACGAACCGCACCCCGCGTTCGACCAGCCGCCGCGCGATCAGGCAGTTGCGGCCGAATTCGTCCGTGACCTTGTCGCCGACGCCGTACATTTCGAGCGTCTTCGCGCTCTCTTTGGTGAAATCGACCGCGTCCGGGGCCGCGGCCTGCATGTGGAACGCGAGTTCGTAGCTCTGCGCGCGCGCCGCCAGTTCGCGCCCGCCGGGGCGCGCGTTCATGTGCTGTTGGTTCAGCTCCGCGAGCAGATCCAACTGCGCGCGCTGCGCCTCTTTGCTCACGTGCGCCGGGCCGCGCAGGTCGAGGATCGGGTCGCCGCTCGGGCGGAACAGCGTGCCGCTGTACGCGGCCGAAATGAACCCGCTGGACCAGTTCGGTTGGCCGCTGATCGGCCCGCCGCGATTGTCCATGAGCACCACGTAGCCGGGCAGGTTCTGGTTCGCGGTGCCGAGGCCGTACACGGCCCAACTGCCGAGCGACGGCCGACCGATGAACGTCTTGCCCGTGTTCATCATCACCAGCGCCGAGCCGTGCGCGTGGCTGTCGGTGTGGCAACTGCGTATCACCGCGAGCTTGTCCGCGTGCTCGCGCACCTTCGGGAAGTAGTCCGAGACCGGCAGTCCGCTTTTGCCACCGGGCTTGAACTTGCGGAACGCGGGCGTGAGGAACCCGACCTTGCGCCCGCCGCTGTTGATGAACTTCTTGTCCTTCGGAATCTCGCTGCCCGCGAACTTCTCGAGTGCGGGTTTGGGGTCGAAGGTGTCCACCTGACTCGGCCCGCCGTTCATCATCAGGAAGATGACGCTCTTGGCCTTGCCCGCGAAGTGCGGCTTCTTCGGTGCGAGCGGCGCGTCGGCGCGCGCGTCTTGCGCGAGCAGCCCCGCGAGCGCGACGCCCGCGAACCCGCCGCCCATCTCCCACAGCAGTTCGCGCCGCGTGCGGCCACAGGGGAACAGCATCGAGCCTCCGTAGGACAGGCTTCTAGCCTGTCCCGTGCAGGTTTGGACAGGCTGGAAGCCTGTCCTACGAAAGAACGCCCTCGATCGCGCGGCCGTCGCACAGCGCGAGCGGGCGGTTCAGACGGTCGCGGATTTCCGTGTGCGGGTCCACGCCGAGCAGGTGATAGATCGTCGCCGCGAGGTCCGCGGGCGCGGTCGGGTTGGTCGCGGGTTCGGACGCGAACTTGTCGCTCGAACCGTACACCGTTCCGGCCTTCACGCCGCCGCCCGCGAGCACCGTTGTGAAGAGCTTGCCCCAGTGGTCGCGGCCGTCGCGACCGGCACCCGCACCGCCGACCACCGATTGCCCCACCTTCGGCGTGCGGCCCATTTCGCCGGTCCACACGATCAGCGTTTCGTCCAGCATCCCGCGTGCTTTCAGGTCGTCGAGCAGGGCGGAAGTCGCGCGGTCGGTGACCGGGCACAGGCGCGTTTTCAGGTCGATGAAGTTGCGGTTGTGCGTGTCCCAATACACGCTCACGTTGGTGATGCCGTCGTTGGGCCAGAACACCGTCACCACCGGGACGCCGGCTTCGACGAGGCGGCGCGCTTGCAGCACCGATTGGCCGTGCAGGTTCATGCCGTATCGTTCGCGCACCTTCGCCGGCTCGCGCGACATGTCGAACGCTTCGGTCACTTTCGGGCGCGCGAGTAACTCGAACGCGCGCCGGTAGTGCGCGGCCATCGCCCCGAGTTCGGCCTGCGATTCCATCGTCCGCACTTGCGCGTCGAGGCCGCGCAGCAGTTCGGCGCGGTCGTTCATGCGCGCCGCGGGCGTATCGACGGACAGATTGAAGTCGCCGACGCGGTAGTCCGGCTTGGTGCCGTCGGCGTCGATGCGCATGGGGTTGAACAGCGGGCCGAGGAACCCCGCGCCTTGCCCGTGGCTCTCTTCCACGAACCGCGGCGCGCCGTTCTCTTTCACGATGGGCATCATCGAAACGTAGGGCGGGAGCGGCCCCGTGCCGCGCCCGAGCTTCGAGAGCACCGCGCCATAGTTGGGCCAATCCTCTTTGATCGGTCCGGCGGGCGGCGGCTTCCCGGTGAGCAGGTAGTGCGGGGCGGTGATGTGGTTCACGTCGGTGTGCGTCATCGAGCGAATGAGGCACAGCTCGTGCGCGCGCTTCGCCAGTTCCGGCAGGTGCTCGCAAATCTGAAGGCCGGGCACGCTGGTCTGAATCGGCTTGAACTCGCCGCGGTACACCTCCGGTGCGTCGGGCTTCATGTCCCACGTGTCTTGCTGCGCCGGCCCGCCCCACATGAACAGCACGATGCACGCCTTCGCGCGGCGCTTGGGCGCGGCGGTCGCCGTGCCGAGCGCGAGCGGCGCGAGGGCCGAGGCGCGAAGCAACTCGCGGCGGGAGAGCAAGGAGTGAGGCATTGGGTGTTCCTTTCTTGTAGCCCGACGCGTAAGCGCGGGATTGCGTTCGCGCTGCAACCACATCCCTCGCTTACGCGTCGGGCTACTTCTTCTTCCAGTACGCGCGCCACGCCTTCGCGTCGGGCTTCGCGGGGTCGTAGCCCACGCCGGCCGCGTCGTTCGCCAACCCGCGGAGCGCGTAGTCGGCCATCACGCGATTGTACCAGTCTTTGTCGTCGAGCGCGTCCAGCGCGAGCGGCAGCAGGGCGGGAATTTTGCGCTCGCCGGCGCGCACCAGCGCGAACCCGCGGAGCCGGTCGTCCGGGCGCGCGATGATGTCCAACAGCAACTTGTCGCCGGTCTCCTTCGGCGCGAGCGCGAGCACCGCGTCCACCGCGGGGTAGCGCGTGTTCTGGTCGATCTTCGCGTCGCGCGCGATGCGCTCGAACGTCGGTAGCGAATCGGCGTCTTTGAGCGTGAGGAGCGCGCGCGCCGCGGCGCACTGCAGGTCCATCTCTTTCGCCGCGAGGAACGGGCGCAGGCGCGCCGCGTCGTCCTTCAGCGTGCCGCTGTTGCCGAGCGCTTCGATGGCGTCGCGGCGAATCTCGTTCCGCACCGTCGCGCGCGCGACGATGCGGCGCGACAGCGCGTTCCCGGCCGCGCCCCACTGCGCCGCGGTCGTTTGCGCGGCGGCGTGCAGGGCGTCGGAATCGCCGTCGATCAGTTCGGCGAGCCACTTCTCCGCGTCGGCGTGGTGCCCGATCGGGCCGAGTACGGCGACGATGGCGTGGCGGTACGGGGCGTACACGGGGCCGCGCGCCGCGGTCACGAGCGCCGGCACCACCTCCGGGCCGAGGCGCGCGAGCGTTTCCCGCGCGATCTCGCGCACCGGGTACACCGTGATTTGATCGAACGCGTGGACGGTTTCGCAGTACTCGTCGCCGAGGCGCGGGAACAGCGCCGCCAGCACCTCTTTGCTCGCGCCGCGCGGCACGCCGCGCACGGCCCGCGCGCGAACACCCGCGCGCGCGTCGGCGAGGTCCGCGACCAGTTGCTTCTCATCGGCGGCGGTCAGCGGGCGGTCTTGCGGCACGAGCACCGGCCCCACGCGCGCCGTGTGAACCGCGGTACTCTCGGACGGGTCTTTGGTCGCGCGCCCGGCGGCAACCAACCAGTAGTGGTCCCCGGACACGCCCGCGCGCGGGGCACCGAACCCGAACGGCAGTTCCGGACCCGCCTTCTCGCGCGGCGCGTCGGCCGCGCGCACCACGAACTTCAGTTCGTTCGAGGTGAACGTGCCCGCGAGCCGATGCGCGTGCGCCGGGTTCGGCGCGTTCACGATGGTCGCGGTCAGCGTGTAGGTGCCGGTCTTCCAGAAGCCGCCGACCGCGTGCGCCTTCGTGGGGCACAGGCGGAAGTAGTTGCATTCGATCCCGTTGCCGCCGGAGTACCCGCGGTCGTCCAACTCGAACGGCACCGCGTTGCCCTTGTCGTCGACGAACTTGAGCTTCGCGTCCGCGATGTGCGGGTTCACATACGGGCCGTCCTTCGTCGCCGCGAGGGCGAACAGGTCGATGACGATGGGTTGGCCGAAGTACAGCTCGGTTCGGCCGCTGTAGATGCCGATGAAAGCTTTGTTTACCAGCGGCCCGTGCGCGCACGGCTTGCCGAACACGTCGTTCGGCGACCGCGGGTCCGGGTCCGCGGCGCGAACCGAGGTGCCCGCCGCGAGTGCGACGAGCGCGAGGAGTGTGCGCGTCATTGAAGTGCCTCGTTGAAGAGAGCGACCTATCCGCACGAACGCGGGGCGCGTCTGCTCTTGCGCGCCGGGCGATACGAATGCGTCTTACCGCATTGGCGGATGTTCGCCGCGCGCCAAAATATCAATCCACGTACACAAATTCGTTAGTGTTCAGCAACACGTGGCACAGCGACGCCAGCGCGTCGAAGGCCGGGTCCGGGCGCGCCGCGAACGCCTTCTTCTGCTTCTCCAAGTGGGCCAGCGCCGCGGTCAGTTCCGCGGGCCGCGGGTCGCGCGCCAAGGCCAAGCGCCACGCCCTCGCCACTTGCTCTTTCGGTTCCGCGGTCGCGTCTATGCGCTGCGCGAGGGCGGCGCTCTGTTCGTGAACGAACGGGTTGTTCAGCAGCGCTAAAGCTTGAGTCGGCACGGTGGTCACGTCGCGCCGGCAGTTCGGAAGCGTCGTGTCCGGCAGGTCGAACGTCGTGAGCAGCGGCGGCAGCAGCCCGCGCTTGGCGAACACGTACACGCTGCGCCGCCCTTGCTCTTCCGGCGGCGACGGCTGCCACGCGGCGCTCTTGGTGGACAGCCCCTCGAGCGCGTCCGGCGGGATCACCGGGGAGAAACTCGGCCCGCCGAACTTGTCCAGATTCAGGTTCCCGCCCGCGAACAGGAGCGCGTCGCGCAGCGCTTCGGCGTCCAACCGGCGGCGCTCCGCGCGCCACCAGAAGCGGTTCGCGGCGTCGAGCTTCGCGTACTCGTCCTGCTTCGAGTGAACGGAACTCTGCTTGTAGGCGTCCGACAGCATCAGCAGCTTGTGCAGCGGTTTCGTTTTGCCACCGTTGGCGAGGAATTCACTGGCGAGCCAGTCCAGCAACTCCGGGTGCGTGGGCTTCTCACCGGTGAAGCCGAAGTTGTCGGGCGTTCGCACGAGGCCGCTCCCGAAATGCCCCTGCCACACGCGGTTCACCCACACGCGCGCCGCGAGCGGGTTCTTCGGGTCCGCGATCCACTTCGCGAGCTGCAACCGGCGCGTCGTCGTCTTCGCGCCGGCGGGCGGCGCGCTCAGCGGCTTGTCGAGCGCCGGCACGGCGGAGAGGTGCCCCGGTTCGACGACCGCCCCGGGCCGGTTCGGGTCGCCCTTCTTGAGCAGGTGCAGCGCCGGCGCGCTCGCGCCGCGATCGGTCCAACCGAACGTGTTCGTGAAGCCGAGCGCTTTCGCGTCCGGCCCGCCGAGCAGCTCGCGCGGCCCCGGTTGCACGAAGCCCGCCCAGAACGCCGCGCCGACGCGGTAATAGTCTTTCTGCGTGATCGGGTCGAACTTGTGGTCGTGGCACCGCGCGCACCGCACCGTGAGCGCGACGAACGCGGTCGTAGTGGTGCCCACCATGTCTTCGAGCCGGTCGTACTGGTACTCCTTCGGGTCGTTCGGCTCGTCGTTCCATGTGCCGAGGCGGATGAACCCGGTCGCGGAGACGGTGTTCGCGTTCGCACCGGGCAGTTCGTCGCCCGCGAGCTGCTCCGTCACGAACCGCTCGAACGGTAGATCGTCGTTGAACGCCTTAATCACCCAGTCGCGGTACTTCCACACGTCCGGTTTCACTTGATCGCGCTCGTAGCCACTGGTCTCGGCGTACCGCACCACGTCCAGCCAGTAGCGGCCCCAGCGCTCGCCGTAGTGCTTGCTCGCGAGCAGTTGGTCGATCAGCTTTTCGTAGGCGTCCGGCGCGTCGTCTTTGGCGAACGCTTCCACCTCCTCGAACGCCGGCGGCAGCCCCAACAGGTCGAAGTACGCGCGCCGAATCAAGGCGCGCCGGTCGGCGGGCGGCGCGAGTGACAGCTTGTTGTCATTCAGTTTGGCGCGCACGAAGTGATCGACGGCGCGCGCGCCCTCTGGCACAAGCGGGCGCTTGATCGGTTGCAGGCTCCACCAGTCGCGCCCGGCGCGCGCGCTCGATGTCACGGCGAACGGGTCGATGGGATCGGTTCCCCACTTCGCGCCGCTTTCGATCCACGCTTTTAGAACGGCCTTTTCGGCTTCCGGGAGCGGCTTCTTGGGCGGCATCTCGTGCGCCGCGACGCGCGCCCAGAGCGCGCTGTCGCCCGGCTTGCCCGGTTCGAGCGCGGCGCGCGCGCCCTTCCGTGTGCTGAGATCGAGCTTGCCTTTCGCCTCGTCACCGCTGTGGCATTCGAGGCACCGCCCGGCGAGCACCGGGAGCACGTCGCGGTCGAAGTCCGGGGGCGCGCCGAACGCGGGCGTCGCGAGCAACGCGAGCAAGACGAGAACCGAACCGGCGCGCATGGGGGAGGGCCTCGGCGTGTGCGGTTCCGCCAAGTGTACCGCACGGCGCGCGGTTTCGCGCCTCGAATCGGCGCGCGCGGCGCGGTGTGCTGAAGCGCGCCCCGGAGGACGCGCGATGAACCCCGAACTGCAACCGGCTCCCGCCGCTCTCACCGAAGCGACGCTGAACGAACTGGCCGCCAACTTCCCGGCACCGGACTTGCACGCCGCCGCCGCCGACCGCTTCTGGCTCGCCGAACAACAACTCGCGGGCGCGTTCGACGCCTACGAGGGCAAGACGGTCGCGGCGTACAACAAACAGGTGATCGGCGTGGGCGACCACTACGTTCGGCTGTTGATGGAACTGAGCGCGAAGTACAGCATTCACCCCGGCCGGATCGCGCTGGTGTACATCGGCGACGAATTCGCGTGAGGTGCCCCAGAGCTGCATCGCGCACAGACCGCTCACGTCGTTCGACATCTCGTGCAACGTTCTCACGAAACCGCGGTCGCCCCTTCTGTTGTGTAGCGCCCCTCACCCGGCGGCGAAGCGCCGCCACCCTCTCCCCGCTGCCGCGGGGCGAGGGTGGCGGCGCTTCGCACACCGTGTTCGCTACACGCGCGTTGTTGTTTGGCGAAGAGGCGCACCACAACGCCCTCTCCCCGCGCCAGCGGGGAGAGGGTGGCCGAGTCTTCGAGGCCGGGTGAGGGGCGCTACACAACGAATAGAGCTACGCGCGGCGCGTGCTTCGCGGAACGAAGCTACTTCCCGAAGTGTTCGCGGGCTTCGGCCGAGCCGAGCATGAGCAGCCCCCAGATACCGGCCACCGCGCCCGGCACGCAGCACAGGTGCGCCACGTTCAGGCACGCCAGCACGCACGCCACCTGCGCGAACCGGTAGTGCTTGCGCCGCACCATCGACACCCCGCCCCAGAACACCAGCGCGCTCACGACGAACGCCACCGGGATCACCACCTTCAACTGGCGCAGAATGCCGGTGGTGCGCTCGTCGTCCTTCGCGGCTTGCTCTTCCGGCGTGTCGCCCTCGCCCATCCCCATCTGGCGCAGCGCCGCGACCTGCTTCCCGGCCCAGTCGCGCGCCTGCGCCGCGTCGCCGAACAGCACAAACAGGATGAACGCGTTCACCAACCCGCCGGCGACGCCGCACAGCAACAAGCCGAACGCCGGAATCAGCAGCAGCGCGTCCGGCCTCTTCGCGGGCGCGTCCGGCGCGGCGGTCCCGCGTTCGAGCAGCACGGCGTCGGTGAGGCCGCCCGGCTCGCGCACCGGCGCGCGGAACCGCGCCTTGCACTCCGGGCACTGCACTTCCGTGCCCAACCAGTCGCCCGGCACCCGCACGAGGTGCTGACACGCCGGGCACCCGATGATTTCCGTTTCTTGCATGAGTTTTGAGTGCCGAGTGGTGAGTGCCGAGTGCTGAGGACACAATACGGCGCGCGAACGCGGAAGCCCCGACGGGACCGCGCCTTTGTGGCACGGTCCCGTCGGGGCTTCCCGAATGCCGGTCTCGTTCGTTTGCTCAGCACTCGGTACCCAACACTCGGCACTCCAGTGCTGCTACCCCTCGCTGCCCATGATTGCCGTGACTTTCACCGGAATGCTCGCCGGCATCTGGAGCAGCGCCGGCAGAACGGGGATGTAGTCGCCCTGAATGGTAACGGCGATCTTTTCGGTGAACACGGCGGTGTTCCACGGCACGGCGTTCGGGTCGCTGGTAGCGAACGGGTCCGGGTACACCTTCGGACTGCCGGCGCTCGTCGTCTTCGGTCGCACCACCCGCGTCGGCAACGTGAGGCCGGTCGGATCGACCGCGAAGCACGCCACCTTGTAGTTGTTCAGTTGCTTCTGCGTGCCCCCGAGCCGCGCCGTCGTGTACGCCTCAACGTTCGTGTACACCGTGCCGCCCGCGTCGGTGAAGTCGGTGCGGTTGAACGAGGCCGGTTTGTCGAGGTTCACCGAGGCGTACCGCGCGCCGTCGCGCGCGGCGTTGTTGGTGACGTGCAGCACCATCAGGAACCGGCAGTACTCGAACATGCCGAACAGCAGCATCAGGAACACGCTCATCACGAGCGCGCCTTCCACCACGGTGGCCCCGCGGCGGCGGCGAGCGGCGGTGCGGGCGGTGCGCGAAGCGAGCATCGGTTTGGTCCGTTGAGAGTGCGGAGTGCTGAGTGCGGAGTGCGGAGTGCGGAGTGCGGAGTGCGGAGTGCTGGTTTCTCTGGCACTCAGTACTCAGCACTCATTACTTCTCACTCGTTACCCGGCACTCGGCGAAGCCAGTTACCACGTCGGCAGTTGGTCGTTCACGTTGAACCGCTCGTCGGTAAGCATCTGCCAGCGCACCGTGAACGTCACGGTCGTCGGGTTCACGAGGCCGATGTTGATCCACCGCACCTTTTCCCACGGGATGGTCACGGTCACGGTGAACGTCATGCCCTTTTCGCCGTAGCACGGGTCCGGCGGCATCGTGCCGGGGCCGTAGCTCGTGCCGACCGGGTCGGCCGCGATCGCCACGTAGTCCGTCGTGCGCCCGCTGGTGAACGCGAAGTTCACCGTCACGTCGCCGGGCACGAGGTTCGTGAGGCCGGCCGCGTACAGGTGGTTGTACACCGCGTCCTTCACCGACACCGTCCCGCTGTTCACTTTGATCTGCGTGGGCACACCGGACGAGTTGATCGTGTACGCTTGCGCGGACAGCCGCGCGCCCTCGCGGGCCGCGTTGCTCACGATCTGTTGCACCTGCACCAGCCGGCCCACTTCCCAGATGCCGATCATCAGGGGAATCATGAAGAACATGAACACGAACGCGAGTTCGATCGACGCGACACCGCGGCGCGCGCGAGCGACGGTCGTTGATTGGGATCGGCGCATGGAACGTCAACCCGTCGGTTCGGGCCGGCCCGCGGCGCGGGGTTCCGGTTTGGAACCGTAGAACACGCGCTCGGGGCGGGCAATCGGCGCGGGCCGAAAAAACGCGCCACGCGGCACAACTTCTGCTCGGCGCGAAACCGCTTTCGGCCGGGCGTGTGGTATGTTAGCCTTGCCACCTCCTATCACTCGCGACCGCGCGCATGCCGGCCCCCTCCACCGCCGCCGAACTGATCGAGCGCCTGCGCAAGAGCGCGCTCGTACCGGCCGACCGGCTGGACGGGTTCCTCGCCGCCCTCACCGCCACCGGCGCGCCCGCGCTCGGCCCCAACGAGCTCCTCGACCGGCTCGTGACCGGCGGCATGATTACCCGGTTCCACGCCGACAAACTCGCCGCCGGCAAGTACAAGGGGTTTCACCTCGGCAGCTACGTCATCCTCGACCAGATCGGCACCGGCGGCATGGGCCAAGTGTTTCTCGCCGAACACACCAACATGCGCCGGCTCGTCGCCCTCAAAGTGCTCCCGCCGCCCATGTTCGAAGAGCAGGTAGCCCGCGAGCGGTTCCACCGCGAGGCCCGCGCCGCCGGCACCCTCGACCACCCGAACATCGTGCGCGTCTACGACCTGTGCCAAGAGGGGAAGATCCTCTACTTGGTCATGGAGTACGTGGAGGGCGTCAGCCTGCAGGCGCTCGTAGCCAAGTACGGCCCCCTCGACGTGACCGCCGCGTGCCACTACGCCCGGCAGGTCGCCTTCGGCCTTCAGCACGCGCACGAACTGGGCTTCATCCACCGCGACATCAAGCCCGCGAACCTGCTCCTCGAGCGCACCGGCTTGGTGAAGGTGCTCGACTTGGGTTTGGTGCGCTCCGAAGCCGAAGCCGCGAGCGGCCTCACGAAGCAGCTCGACAACAAGCACATTCTCGGCACCGCGGACTACGTGGCCCCGGAGCAGGCCGTGGACAGCTCGCGCGTGGACGCGCGCGCCGACATTTACGCGCTGGGCGCGACGCTGTACTTCCTCTTGGCCGGCCGGCCGCTGTTCCCGGAGGGGCGCACCGCACAGAAGCTGGTGTGGCAGCAGATCAAAGAGCCGACGCCGATCGCCACGCTGCGCCCGGAAGTACCCGCGGGGCTGGCGCGCGTGGTTCACAAGATGCTGCAAAAGAAACCGGCCGACCGGTACCCGACCGTGGTGGAAGTGTTCGAGGCACTCGCGCCGTTCGACCGCGACGACGTGCCGCCGCCGCCCGCGGACCTGATCCCGGAGCCGCCGCCGCGGGTGGCGCTGGCGCGCGGGTCGTCGCCGGGCACCGCACCGGCGCGCGGCACCGGCGGCACCTCGCAGATTCTGGTGGCCGCGATGCGCGGGGGCAGCGGCGGCTCGTCGGCCGCGCTGAAACTCGACGCCACGCCGCGGCCCAAACTCGGGTCCGGCTCGGGCTCGGATTCTGGCTCCGGCCCCGGCCCCGGCGGATCGACGACCGTCGCGCGGGCCGGCGACACCGACGCGAACCCGCTCACCCCGCCCCCGGTTCCGCGGGCACCCGTGCCCGGCACCACGATCCTGCTGCTGGTGCTCTCGGTCGCGCTGGTGCTGGCGCTGATCGGCATCGTCATCCTGCTCGCCCGCGGCTGACCGCGGGCCGCACTCAGCGCGGCTTCTTCGGCTTGGCGTCTTTGTCCTTGTTTTTCTCGGGCTTCTTCGCCACGTTCGCGGTGCCGGTGGGGCACTCGCTCAGCAGCGGGCACTTCGCGCACGCCGGGTCTTTGTCCGTGCAGGCGTCTTGCGCCAGCGCGCTGAGCAGTTCGGTGAACTCCGGGCCGCGGGCCTTCGGGACGACGTGTTCGATGCCGCCGCGGAGCGATTCGAGGTCGTCCGGGTCCACTTCGTCGAGCACGCCGAGGCGCTGGAGCACGCGCACCGTCGGCGCGTCGAGCGGGATCGCGTGCCCGCTCAGCGACCGCTGCACCACCCACGCCACCGCGAAGTCGTTCACCTGCTTGAACCGCTCGATCTGCTTCGCGGCCTGCTTGAGGCCGAGCTTTTCGAGGTCTTTCGCGTTGAAGTACCGCGAGATCTGCTTCGCCGCCTGTTTCAGCCCCTTCTTCTCCATGTCGCCGAGGTCGAACGAGTAGTTCATCTCGAACACCGCGTGCAGCAGGCCGATGATCCAGCCGGCGCGCGGCCCGGACTGCGGCAGCGGGCGCAGCACGTCGGCGACCTCTTGCAGCGTGCTGACGCGAATCTCGTTCCAGTCCACGAACGTTTTGCGGAGCCGCTCGAACGCGGCGTCGGCGTCGGCGGAGGTGCTGCCCTCGCGGCAGATGGCGTAAATCAGTTCTTCGAGCAGCGGGCGCGGCGACGGCAGGTCCACCGCGGGCAGCGGGTAGCGCTTTTTGAGCGCCGCCTGTGCGTGCGTGAGCAACTGCTGCTTGTTGGTGATGGCCGGCATTGCGGTGGGACTCCGGTTCCGGGGCGTGCGCCCGCGCGGTCAGTTCGGGCTCGCGGTCGGTCCTTCGACTTTCGTCTTGCCTTCGTCGCTGTCGCCTTCAACGTCGCTGTCGCCTTCAACGTCGTCGCCGTCGCCGTCAGCGGTCGGCGCGTCCGCGTCAGCCGGGGGCGCGAGTTTGGCCTGCTCCTCGCGCAGGATGCGCATGATCTCGATGCTCTTCTTCACGCCCTCGTCGAGCACGAACGTGACGTGCGGGACGTACCGCGACGTGAGCCGGTCGGCGATCTTGGTCTGCACGAACGCCGCGGCGCTCTTCAGCCCGTGCATGGTGAGCGCCTGCTCCTTCTCGGTGCCCATGATCGAGACGAACACCTTGCAGTGCTGCATGTCCGCGGACACTTCGGCGCGCGTGACCGTAACGCCCTTCACGCGGGGGTCTTTGATGTCGAACAGGATGGCGTTCGCGGCGGTCTCGCGGACCACCTCCGAAACGCGGGCCAAGCGGTGCGATTTCATCGTTGGTGTTTAGTGTTTAGTGTTTAGTGTTTAGTGTTTAGTTCGGTGTTTCGCCTTTGGTTGGCGTGCGCGCGGGGCGGGCACGAAAAACCAAACACCAAATACCAAACACCAAACACGAATTACACGACTTCGCGGCCCACGGTCAGTTCGCCGCCGAGGTACTCCGCGACCGGGTGGCCGCGGAGGGCGTTGGTTAGCTGTTCGAGCGCGCCCTTCACGGCCGCGACCTCGAACCCGACGGCGGCGAACGACAGCGTCGCGACCTTTACGTCGTCGTGCGTGTCGGTCTCGGCCGCGGACACGTTGAACCCGTCGCGGGTGCGGTCCAAGATGGACCGCACGACCTGCCGTTTGTCTTTCAGGGTGCGGCTCTCGCGCACGAGCAACCGCACCGTGAGGGTACCGACAACCATGTTGTGGAGCGCGGGACTCGGAGAGCGGAACTCGGAGCCGCAAACACCAGAGGGCGTTCGCTTCTTCACTCCGCGTTCCGCACTCCGCGCTTCGCGTTAGAGTGTCCGCTGCTTGATCTCGATCTTGAACGCCTCGATCACGTCGTCCACCTTCACGTCGTTGAAGCCGGTAATCATCAGACCGCACTCGAAGCCCTCGCGGACCTCGCGGGCGTCGTCCTTGAACCGCTTCAGCGAGTCGAGGCCCACCACCTTGTCGGCCGGCGGGAACACGACCACGCCGCCGCGAATGATCCGCACCCGGGCCGAGCGCTCGATGACGCCGCTCGTGACGTAGCACCCGGCGATGGTGCCCACCTTGCCGTGTTTGAACGTCTGGCGCACCACGGCGCGGCCGAGGTGAACCACTTCCTCGATGGGCTTGAGCCGGCCCTCGAGCGCGGCCTTCACGTCGTCCACGAGGTTGTAAATGATCTGGTACTCGCGGAGGCTGACACCGCGGTTCTCGGCGAGCTTCAGCGCCGCGTCGTCCGCGGTCACGTTGAAGCCGACGATGAGCGTGTCGTCCGGGCTGGTGAGCGCCAGCGTCACGTCGGACTCGGTAATGGCCCCGACGCCGGCGTGCAGCACGCGGGTGGTCACTTCCTCGTGCGTGAGCTTCTCGAGTTCCTTGCGGATCGCTTCGACCGAGCCGCGGGCCTCGGCCTTCAGGATCACCTTGAGTTCGGTGATCTTCTGCTTGCTCTTGGCGGCGCTGAACCGCTCGAGGTCCACGATCGGCGCGGACTTCACGAGGGCCGCTTCGCGGTCCTTCTTCTCGCGGGCCGCGGCGATTTCTTGCGCGGTGGTCAGCTCTTCGACCACGTAGAACGGGTCGTCGGCGTTGGGCACCGCGCCGAACCCGGTGATGCGCACCGGCGTGCTCGGCCCGGCCTCCGTCACCGGTTTGCCCATGTCGTTGTACATCGCGCGGACGCGGCCCACGGACGAGCCGCACAGCACGATGTCGCCCTTCTTGAGCGTGCCCTGTTGCACGAGGACCGTCGCCATGACGCCCTCCTCGGCACTCTGGTACGCTTCGAGACAGGTGCCGAACGCCGGGCGGTCCGGGTCGGCTTGCAGGTCTTCGGCGAGGTTCACCTCGGCTTCGAGCGAGATGGCCGTGAGCAGCGCGTCGATCCCGGTGCCCTTCAGCGCGCTCGTTTCCACGAACTGGATGTCGCCGCCCATGTCGTCGGGCAGCAACTCGAGTTGATACAGTTGCCGCCGCGTGCGGTCGACGTTCGCGTTCGGCGCGTCCACCTTGTTGATGGCGACGATGATGCGCACGTCGGCGGCGCGGGCGTGCGCGATGGCCTCTTCGGTTTGCGGCATCACGCCGTCGGTGGCCGCGACCACGATGACCGCGATGTCGGTGACGTTCGCCCCGCGGGCGCGCATCTTGGTGAACGCCTCGTGGCCGGGCGTGTCGAGGAACGTGATCTGCTTTTCGAGCAGCACTTCGTCGGGGTCGTCCGGGTTCGTCACCTTGTGCGTGACGGACCACGCGCGAATCACCTGCGTGATGCCGCCCACTTCGCCCGCGGCGATGTTCGACTGCCGAATCTTGTCGAGCAGGCTCGTCTTGCCGTGGTCGACGTGGCCCATGATGGTGACTATGGGCGGGCGCGGGCGAAGCTTCTCTTCGTCCACGTCTTCCATCATCTTTTCGAAGCTCTCGATGAGCTTCTCTTCGGCGGTCTGCTGCTTCTTGGCGACCAACTCGATGTTCTTCTCGATGGCGATGAGCGCCGCGATTTCCAGTTCGACGTTCGAGTTGATCGAGTAGAGCGCGTTGGTTTCTTTCTTGAGGCGCAGGATCAGTTCGCCGGCCTTCATGCCGATCGTTTCGGACAGGCTGCGGACCGTGATCGGGACGGCGATCTCGATCTTGCCTTCCTTCTTGATCTCCTGCACCTTGCCGCGCTGGGCCTTGCGCATGAGTGCGGCGCGCGGGCCGCGGCGCGACCCCCACTGCTGCTCGACCATCTCGACGCCGCCGGCTCCGATGATGACCGACCCGCGGTCCACGCGGGCCCCGCCGCCGTGCCGGCCGCGGTCGCCGCCGCCGGCGCGGCCCTTGTGGCGCGAGTCGCGGCCGATGACGCCGGCCTTCTTCTTTTCGTCCTCGTCGTCGCCCCCGCCCCCACCGCCCCCGGTGCCGGGACCGCCGGGGCCGGCCGGGCGCGGCGCGCCGGGGCGCGCGGGGCCGTCGCCCGCGGGCCGACCGGGGCCGCCGGGCGCGCCGGCCGGGCTGCGCGTGATCTCGTTCACGCTCATCCGCTGGCCCTTCGCGCTGGCGGCGCGGAGGCGCTCGATCATTTCGGGCGTGAGTTTCACGGACTGGCCGGCCACGGGCTTGGGCGGGGCCGGGGCGCCGCGCTGCGGGCCGCCCTGTTGCGGGCCGGGCCGGGGGCCGCCTTGCGGCGGCGGGCCGCCCTGTTGCGGGCCGGGCCGCGGCGGTTGCGGCGCGCCGCCCCCTCCACCGCCCTGTTGCGGGGGCGGGTTGCGCGTGCTACCGGGCGGAGGCGCTTGGCCCACCGACGTGCGCGGGCCGGCGATGATCTTCGGCGGCGGCACGTTCGGCTTGCGGTCGAGGACCGCGGGGCGCGAGCCGGCACCGGCGATGGGCGGGATGATGTTCTTCGGCGGACCGGGCGGCGCGGGCGGCGGAGCCACGGGCGCGACCGGCTTCGGCGCTGGGGGCGCGGCGGTCGCGGCCGCGGTCGGCGCGGCCGGTTGCGGCGCGGGCGGCGGAACCGCGGGCGCGGCAGGGGCGGCCGGTTCCGCCGCCACGGGGGCCGGAGCAGCGGGAGCCGGCGCGGACGCGACAGGCGCGGCGGGCGCGGGCACAGCCGGTTTCGGCGCGGGCGCTTGGGGCGGAGTCGATTTCGGCGCGACGGACGCGGGGCGCCCCATGTTCAGGTTGCGCATGCCGCCGCCACCGAGCGACGGAATCACGTTCTTCGGCGGGGCCGGCGCGGGGACGGGCGGCACCGGCGGGGCCGCGGGCGCTTGTGCGACGGGCGCGGGCGGAGATTCGGGAACGACGACCGCGGGCGCGGCGGGTTCGGGTTCCGGCGCGGGCGCGGCGTGCACTTCGGGTTCCGACGCGGGAGCTTCGACCGCGGGCGCGATCGGCTTGGGCGCGGGTTCGGCCGGTTTCGCCGGCGCGACCGGTTTGACCGGGGCTTTGGGGAGCGTTTGAATGGGTTTGGCGAGTTGGGACGCGGGGGGAATGACCGGTTTGGGGGCGGCACCGGGGGCGAGGACGGGCGCGGGCGCGCTAAAGCCGGAACCGACCTTCGGTCCCTTCTTGGCGCGCTCCTTCAGCGCATCGACCTGCTCGGGCTCGAGGCCGTTCAGTTGGTTCGTGATACCGGCGAAGCCAAGCTCTTTGCAGTAATCGAGCAGGAGCTTGTTCTCGAGGTTCAGCTCTTTCGCGAGCGTGAACACCCGGACCTTCTTCTCTTTAGAATCTTTCGGCGTCGGATTCGACAAGCGGAACTCCTCTGGGGGTGCCCCGAACAACCCCCGAACCGGCCCGCGCGCCCGCGCGGGCAAACCGGATCGACCGATCGTGCCCCAAGTTAGCTTATTCTAATCGTGACGGTTCCGACGAAAAGGGGAACCTTCTTTAGAAGCGCGGAAGTCGGAACGCGGAGCGCGGAGCCGAAAACCAAGAATCGGTTTTCGGTTCCACGCTCCCACTTCCGCGTTCCGCGCTTCACTCACTCGGCCGGCGGGGCGTCGGTGGGCGCGCCCGCCGGTTCGGTCGTCTCATCAGCACCGGACACCGCGGACACCGCGTCGGGTTCGCCCGCCGGTTCGGAATCGCCGACCTCGGTGGCCGGTTGCGGCTCGCCGCCGGTCGCTTGTGCTTGCTCCGCCGCGGCTTGCGCCGCTTGGGCTTCGGCCTCGGCTTGAGCTTCGGCGGCGGCTTGGGCCTCGGCCTCGCGGCGCGCTTCCGTGGCGGCCTCTTCCGCTTGCCGCCGCTCTTCCTCGACGCTCTGGTCCATCACGTCCGCGTACTCTTCCGCGTACATCACCACTTCGTCCGCTTCCGGTTCCGGCAGCGCGGTGAACTCGGCCAACCCGGCCGCGTCCAGATTGGTAATGTCGTTGTAAGAGAGGAACCCTTCCTCAATTAGCGCGTTCGTCAGCTCGGCCGACGCGTGCGGCAGTTGCCCGAACCAGCGCTCGGCGCGCTCGAGCGCCTCGGCCAGTTCGTCGTGCGTCATGATCTCGATGTCCCAGCCCACCAGCTTCGACGCGAGCCGCACGTTCTGCCCGCGGCGACCGATGGCGAGCGACAGTTGGTCGTCGGTGACGAGTACGATCGCGCGCCCGAGCCGCGGGTAGGTGAACACGTCCGAGATTTGCGCCGGTTGCAGCGCGTTCGGGATGAGCACCTGCAGCGCGTCGTTCCACCGCACGATGTCGATGCGCTCGCCGTTCAGTTCCTCGATCACGTTCTTGATGCGGCTGCCGCGGACGCCCACGCACGCGCCGACCGCGTCCACCTTCAGGTCGATGCTCGTGACCGCGACCTTCGACCGGTAGCCTGCCTCGCGGGCCACGGCGCGGATGTCGATGATACGTTCGTCGATCTCCGGAATTTCCTCTTCGAAGAGCGCTTTCACGAAATCCGGGTGGCACCGGCTCAGCACCACCTTCACGCGGTGGCCCTGCTTGCGCACTTCGAGGATGACGGCCTTCACGCGCTCGCCGACGTGGTGCGTTTCGCCCGGAATCTGCTCGCTGCGGGGCAGCAGCGCTTCGTGCTTGGTGGTGATTTGCACGATCGCGGTGCCGGCGTCCACGCGGGTCACGGTGCCGACGATCAGTTCGCCCTTCTTGCCGGCGAACTCGTTGAAGACGGTGTCCGACTCGGCCTCGCGGATCTTCTGAATAATCATCTGCTTGGCCGACTGCGCCGCGATGCGCCCGAGTTCGACCGGGTCCATGTCGTGCTCGCCGTGCCGGGCGACGATGTGGCCGGTGGCCTCGTCGATGGCGACGAACACGCCCTCTTCGACCATGAGTTTCTTCTCGATGGCCGATTGAATGGCGGCGGCGATGCCCTTGAAGATGACCTCTTTGGAAATCTTCCGTTCCTCGTGGAGGGTGTCCACGAGTTTGAGGATGTCGGCCCCGGGGTCTTTGGGCTTCTCTTCAACGGCAGTCTTTTTGACGAACGCCATACTCGCGGCCCTCGATAGGTCGCCGAAAAACGCCGACACCGGCTAAAGAGCGCGCCACATCGCGGTTGCCGGGGCGCGCCTGCCACGATGAGTGGCGGCACAACCCCGACACCCCGACGCGGAGCGGCCCGAAGCCGGTGCATCGTTGGTGTGGTTGTCGGACGCAGGTATTGTTGCGCGTCGCGCGCGAAGAAGCAAGGGGAACGGGCGAGAAAAGTTGCCGTGTCCGGGAGAGTGGTCCGCTCGCTCCGCGAGCGGCGCTTCGCAACTGGGGCGGCTGTGGAAACGTTGCCGCAGCTCACTTCCGCGCTCGGCTTCCGCTCGCTCCGCGAGCGGACCACTCTACAACCCCGGTGCGACGGCTTTCTGGTAGTCGAGGTACGCGAGGTACGTCAGCCCGCCGAGGATCAGGTAGCACACCGCCGTAGCGGGGAGCGACGGCGAGGCGAGTTTCAGCGCGGTCCCGGCCGACGCCTTCAACTTCGGGCGCACCCCGCGCCAGTCCACGGAATAGATTTCGTCCAGAATCAGGTGCGAGAGGAACCCGGCCATCACCCCGCACGCGAGCAGCAACCGGACGGCTCGGTCCGGGCTGTGGTACGCGAGGTACACGCACAGCCCCGCGATCAGCATCGCCGGGATGCTGTGGAACATGCCGCGGTGGACCGTGAACTGTTTGAACACGTTCGCCAGCACGTAGCGCACGAACAAGTAGCCGAACAGGAGCGACGCGAGGATGCCCTCCGGCGAAACGCCCGCGTGGATCATGCGGCGCACGAACATGAGCGGGAGCACGACCGCGGCGAGGCTGAACATCTCGCGAATGGGCACGCCGGAATCGCTGTCCAAGTCCGGCAGCATCCCGCCGACCGCGGTGACGCCGGCCGCGAGCACGCCGGCCTCGGTGGTGAAGCCGAGCGGTTGCACGGCGCACCCGCCGTACACGAAGCCGAGCGCGCCGGAAACGGTGATGTGTGTGCGGAACCCGGCCATCCGTCCCTCCCGTGCGTGCGCGCCCCCGCATCATCCTAACGCGCGCCCCGCGGGCGCGTACACACGAACCGGCGCTCAGCTCTTCGCGTCCGCCGGGAAGATTTCGTCGAACGGCACTTCCCACTGCCCGATGCCGACGCTCACGGTCACGGTCTGCTTCTTCGCGTCCACCTTCACCACCTTGCCCACCGAACCGAACCGCTGCACCGTGACCGGGGTGCCGGCTTTCAGGTTCGAGCGCAGGTCGTTGAGCGCCGCGCGCGCCTCGGCCTCTCGCGCGAGTGCGTTCCGCTCGCGGTCGAACGCTTCCTTCGCGCGGTCGGCCTCGTGTTGCGCCGCGAGCGCGTCGGCCTTCGCCTTCTCCGCTTCGAGCCGCAACTCCTGAAGGCGCGCGAGTTCGCCGGTCTTCCCGCGGCGCTTCTTCAAGTACCGGTGCGCCTTCTTCAGCAGGTCTTTCGGCAGCTTCAAGCGGCGGGCGATCTTGAGCGCGTTACTCATGCCGAACTGCCCGATGTGCAACCGGTAGGTCGGGCGCATCGTCTCCACGTCGAACTCGACCGCGCCGTTCTCCGCGCGCTCGTTGTTGAAGGCGTACGTCTTCAGGTCGCCCAAGTGCGTCGTCACGATCGCGCGGCACCGCACGCCGTCCAACTGATCGAGGATCGCGCGGCCGAGGGCCGCCCCTTCGGTCGGGTCGGTGCCCGAGCCGAGTTCGTCGAGTAACACGAGGCTGTTGGCGTCGGCCACTTGGAAGATGTGCGCGATGCGCGAGATGTGCGAACTGAACGTGCTGAGCGACTGCTCCAAACTCTGTTCGTCGCCGATGTCTGCCAAGATGTGCCGAAACACCGGGACCAGACTCCCCTGCCCCGCGGGAACGTGCATCCCGCACTGCGCCATCACGCACAACAGGCCGGTGGTTTTGAGCGTCACCGTTTTGCCGCCGGTGTTCGGCCCGGTAATCACCAGCAGGTTGAACCCGATCCCGAGGCGGATGTCGATCGGCACCACTTCACGAGCGCGGAGCGCGGAACTCGGAGCGCGGACTGAAGACGAATCGCCCTCTGCTGTCTGCGGTTCCGCGCTCCGAGTTCCCACTTCCGAGTTTCTGAACATCGCCGTGAGCAGCGGATGCCGCGCTTGGCGGAGCCACAAGCGGCCTTCGTCGTTCACGTCCGGCGGGTACATGTCGAAGTCGCGGGCGAACCGGGCCTTCGCGCAAATCAGGTCGAGCTTCGCCAGCACATCGAGCGCGTACACGAGCGGTTTCGACACGCGGCCCACTTCGGCGCTCAGCCGGCGCAGCACGCGCTTCACTTCGCGGTCTTCGTCGGCCTTCAGTTGCACGCGCTCGGCGCTCAGGTTCGCGATGCTCGCCGGTTCCACGAAGATGGTTTCGCCGGTGCCGCTGACGCGGTGAACGACGCCCGGCACCTTGTGGCGGTAGTTCACCGACACCGGGAGCACGTAGTGGTCGCCGTGAACGGTCGCGTTCGGGTAGCTCAGCGCCTTGCGCAACTCCGGGTCGCGGAGCAGGCGGCGCACTTCGGCCTTCACCTTTTCGTCGAGTTCGTAGAGCTTTTGGCGGACGGCGGCGAGGTCGCGGCTCGCCATGTCGAGGACGTGCCCGCGGCCGTCGATGCAGCCGCCGATGCTCTTGCCGACCGTGCCGAGGTCTTCGATGCCGGAAAGGTGGTCGATGAGGCCGGAGAGGTGTTCCGCGAGGCGCATCCGGTAGCGGTACATGGCCCCGGTGCAGTTGAGCGCTTCGGCCACGTCGATGAGCTGTTCGGCCGTGAGCATCGTTCCGAGGCCGGCGCGGCGCGCCACGAGGCGCACGTCGCGCAACCCGGCGAACGGCGGGGGCTGTTCGCGCGCGAGCGCGTCCACCATCTCCGTTACGAGGGATATCTCTTTGCGAACGACGGCCAACTCCGTTGACGGCTCGATCTGTTTCGCGAGGTCCGCGCCGAGCGACGACGCGGTGTAACCGGCGAGCAGCGCGCGCAGTTTGTCGAAGCCGAGCAGTTCGAGCGTGTGAGCGTCCATGAGCGCGGCCGGGGGCCGTGTGCGTTCGAGGGTGACCATACCCGGCAGACACCGCGGCGCGCCGCCGGGTTCGGGCCGAAGGGAATTGTAGGGGGGGAGTAGGGGCGAGGGGCGAGGGGCGAGGGGCGAGGGGCGAGGAAAGACAGAAGAGTTTTGGACGAGATATCAGGATTAAGAAGATTCTGGCAGTTCAAGAACGAACTGTTTTCTCTCGCCCCTTGCCCCTCGCCCCTCGCCCCTATTCACCAGTGGCTAATCGGCCCGGCGGGGACCGCGACGTGCGCCTGTTGCGCGTCGTACTCGCTCCACCCGGCCGGGGCCGGGCCTTCCGCGAACGGTGCGATCAGTTCCTCGAATTCGCTGAGGCCCGACAGCATCACCATCCGCGCTTGCACCTTCTTCGGTAGGCGCAGCGCCTTCGTGTACCACGTCGCCACTTTGCGGAAGTGAACGCAGCCGTTGCGCTCGCTGCCCTTCCACGCCACGAGCCGCTTCAGGTGCAACCGCATGAACGCGAGGCGCTCCGCGTAGGTCGCGCGCTCGCCCGGGTGCCCGGTGCGCACCCAGTTGTCGAACTGCCGGAACACCCACGGGTTCGCGAGCGCGCCGCGGCCGATGGCGATGCCGTGGCACCCGGTGTCGGCGATCATCCGCGCGGCGTCTTGCACACTGCGTACGTCGCCGTTACCGAACACCGGGATGCGCTCGACCGCTTCGATCACGCGGCGAATGCCCTCGTGGTTCACGCCGCCGGCGAAGCCCTGCTCGCGGGTGCGCCCGTGGATGGTGACGGCCGCGACGCCCACCTTCTCGAACTCGCGCGCGAAGAACGGCGCGGTGAGTTGGTCGTCGTCCCAGCCGAGGCGCATCTTCACGCTCACCGGCACCGGCACCGCTTCGACGACGCGGCGCACCAGTTCCACCGTCGCGCCGGTGGTGTCGCACATCAGCGACGACCCGCCGCCGGTCTTCACGACCTTGCGAACCGGGCAGCCCATGTTGATGTCGATACCGTCGGCGATCTTCTGCTCCACGAGCCAGCGAGCGGCGGCGCTCATCTCGTCCGGTTTGGAGCCGAAGATTTGCACGAACAGCGGGCGCTCCGCGTCGTCGTGCGCGAGCAACTCCATCGTCTTCTTGATCTGCTCGACGATGGCGCGGGCGTTCACGAGGTCGGTGGTACACAGCCCCACGCCACCGATTTCGCGCACGGAGAGGCGGAACGGCAGGTTGGTGTAGCCGGCGAGCGGCGCGAGGTTGAACCGCGACGCGAGCGGCACGCCCCCGACGGCGAGCGGCTCGCGGTAGAACTCCGGCGGCGCGGGAATAGCGGAATCGGTCGTCATGTGGTTAACTTACAACGAGAGCGAACGCGGCGGGAGGACGGACGATGACCGAAGCGGAATGGCTGGCAGGTGAAGATGCGGCGGCCTTAATTGCCTTTCTTCGGGAACGCGCGCTCAGCAGTGACCGGAAGTTGAGTCTGTTCGCGGTCGCCGCGTGTTACATGTGTCCGTGGAATGAGATTCCCAAACACATGTATGAGACCGTTGTGGAGTATGTGGACGGGGTCGGAGAGATCGAACAAGTGCGACTGGCATGGGGTTGGAAGGAAGGGGTGCCGTGGTTCGAACGTCCCTACGAGTGGGCACACGGTCTTGCGTTGGGTTGGAATAGAGATAACGACTGCCCACCGATGGCCGAGCTTGTCTTCCGCCTGCGCGACATCTTCGGGAACCCGTTTCGCCCGGTGGCGTTCGACCCCGCGTGGCGCACGAGTACCGCGGTCGCGCTCGCGCGGCAGATGTACGAGTCGCGCGAGTTCGGCGCGATGCCCATTCTCGCTGATGCTCTGCAAGACGCCGGGTGCGAAGACGAAGCGATTCTGAACCACTGCCGCGACGCGAGCCAACCGCACGTCCGCGGGTGTTGGGTGTGCGATCTGGTGCTGTCTTTAGGGTAGTAGGCACGCTCCGCGTGCCGTTCTGAAGAGATAAGCAGGCTGTGCGAAACGGCGCATAACTGTATCGGCCCGAACACACGGCACGCGGAGCGTGCCTACTACCATGAAGAGGGCTTTGTCCGTGACCGAGCGCGAGTGGCTCACCGTCGTGGACCCAGAAGCGATGCTCAGTTGGGCTGCGGAGCGCGTCCGACCGGAAGCTGCGGTTGTACGCCATCGCGTGCTGCGGGCGGCTCGCGAACTACTTCGACGAGCAGTTCGCCGCGGCACTGATCGAGGCCGCGAAGTTGGCCGACGAGAACCCGCCGAAGCCGCTTCGCGCGCGGCGCTCCGGACAGCGGTACGACCTGATGAACACGCTCGCCAACCGCGTTGCGCGCGATGCCGCGTGGGTCGCCGCCGGCCGCGCCATCGAAACCGCCACGGCCCGCGGCGGCATGGCGTGGGAGGAGCGGCTGTTTCAGGCGTCGTGCCTCATCGACCTGTTGGGCAACCCGTTCCGCAAGGTGCGGTTCGAGGCGCAGTGGCGCACCGAAACCGCGGTCGCGCTCGCGCGGCAGTTTTACGAGCGCGGCGAAGCCGCGAGCCTGCCGATCCTCGCGGACGCGCTCGAAGAGGCCGGGTGCGACGAACCCGCGGTGCTCGCGCACGCCCGCGACATCCACCAACCGCACGTCCGCGGGTGCTGGGTGGTCGATTTGGTTCTTGCGAAAGCATAACCCGCGGCGGGCGAAAAAGTGTTCGTGCCGGACGTAGCTCGTGGGTACGCTAATTCCTGCGCGAACTGGTTCCCAGAGGATCGCCTGTGCTTGTGCAGTGCCCGAATTGCGAGCGCCGGTTTTCGCGGTTGTCGGTAGGTCGGTGCGCGTGCGGGCACCCGCTGACGGGCGCGCTGCCGGCCCCAGAACCCGAAGAACTGCCGACCGCGCCTGTGGTCGAGGACGACGAGCACGACGACGGCATTCTGAAGTACGCGGAGGAAGAACTGGCGCGCGCGCCGGCCGCCTCACCGGACCCGGAACTGGCGGTGGCCCGGCACGCGCGGCCCGAACCCGAAGAGGCCCCGGGGTTCCGCGGGCGCTACTGGCCGGGGTGGCTCGCGCTCGGTGCCGGAGCGGTGGCCGTGTGGCGCGGGCAATCGCTCGGCATTTTGGGCATTCTGTTGGGCCTGCTTTGGCTGTTCGTGATCGCGATGGTCCGGTTGGACAACCGCGCCAAGGCGCGGGCGCGCCGCCGCGCGCGAGCCGGCGTGAAGCCGTACCGCTCGCAGGTTTTCGGCGCGCTGCTCAAGTGCGCGGGCGTAGCGGTGCTGGTCGGCACCTACATGTGGACCGAGACGGACACGGCCGCGGGGCTGTGGTCGAAGCAGACGTTTCTGGCGTTGAAGCTGAACGGGGCACTGTTCGCGGTCGGCGTCGGGTTGGTGTACCGCGGGTACCAACTGAGTGTGCGCACGTTCGACCCCGGCGACCACCCGGACGAGCGCCCGCCGATCCTGTTCCTGCGCGGGTTCGACACCGACGGGAAACTGTCGCTGCAACCGGACACGCTGCTCGGCCGGTTGCACGGCGTTCACCCCGGCTGGACGAAAAAGGAGGGCCAGAACGACGGCTGGAAGAAGCCCGGGTTCCTCATGGCGTTCAACCCGTTGCGCGTGCTCCGCATGCTGTTCAACGTGGGGGCGGATTCGGTCGCGGAGGTGCTCGCCCGCGGGTTCGCCCGGTGCGGGCCGCTGGTCGCCATCGGCCAACCCACCAAAGACTTCACGCTGCCGGGCGCGGACCAAATGTTCGTCACCGACGAACAGTGGCAAAGCGTGGTGCGCGAGTACCTGCGCAAGAGCCAAGCCGTGGTGCTGGTGCCGTCGAACACGCCCGGCGTGCGGTGGGAGATCGACGAAGTGTTCCGCACGGTCCCGCGTCACAAGGTGCTGCTCTACCTGAGCGCGTTCCACAGTAACAAGGTGGAGTACGCGGAGTTCCGCGAGCGGCTCCAGTACGACCACGGTATCGAACTGCCCGACGCGCTGCCGGAAACGGACGCGCCGTGCTTCATGTACTTCGACGCCGACGGTACGCCGCGGGTGCAACCCGTGTGCCTGAAGTCGCCGGTGCTGTGGCCGCTCACCGGTAACGCGGTGGACACGCGGCGCACGTTCCGCTCGTTCATTCAGGGGCTGGCCGGGGGCGACCGCCAACCGCCGGCCGAACCGAAGCCCCACACCGGGCACGGGGTGCTGTCCCTGCTCAGCGGCGGCGCGCTGGTGGCGGCGTTCTTCTTCGCACCGGCGCTGTGGGCGTACACGAGTTACTATGCGAAACGGGGCGCGGACGTCGCGCGGCGCGAGGTGGCCGAAGCGGTGCGCGGCACGCCGCTGGCCGGCGTGGTGCCCGACGACGACCCCGGGGCCGGCACCGCGGTGCGCTACACCGGCACCAAGATGAGCTACGAGTTCCGCCTCGGCGAGGCGTGGGCGCGCCAAGTGGTGCCGCCGGAGAAGTTCGCGTGCGAGTACCACTTCACGTTCGGCGACCGGCAGGGCGCGGTCACCGTGGATGTGTTATCGGAAAGCCCGTTCGACACGGACGCCGAGATCGGGGCCGCCTTGCGGCAGTTGGTCGAGAACGACTTCCGCGCGAAAGCGATCCCGGGTACGGTCGAGTTGGTCCACGCGCGCCCGGTGCGCGCGAACGACACCGACTGGACCGACGTGCGACTCCGCGTGAGTGGCAACGTCACGGTGATCCAACGGGTGCGCCTGTACCGCGCGCTCGGGCAGTGCCTGATGGTGTCGCTCGTGCTGCCGGAGGGCGGCACTTACGACCGGTTCGCCGACCGGTTCTTCGAGACCCTGCGCGTCACGGAGACGCCGAGTGAGGCGCTGCGCCGGGCGGCGCGAGAAGCCCCGCCCAAGCGGTACGAGGGCAAGGCGCTGAAGTACTCGTTCACCGTGCCGGACGTGTGGGTGCCCGAACCGATCGACCCGAAGTCGGTGCGCGAGGCGCGCGCGGCCGCGGAACGGGCCGGCATTCCGTTCCAACTGCCGGAGCACCCGCTGACGCTGCCGGGGCCGTCGCGGGCGTCGTTCGGGATCGAAATCGTTGACGAAGACGCCGAATTCGACGACCTCGACGCGGCGGCCAAAGAGCGGTGCGAGTTGGCCCAAAGCATGTTCGCCGGACTGGCCGCGGCCGGCACCGTGAAAGTGGTTCCGCTCCGGCACCGCCGGCTGACGCAGCACGGGCGCGAGTGGGTGGAATTCGAAATGCGCATTTCGGTCAAGGACCGGTACTTCGACATGATTACCCGCGTCACGTCGTACCGCGGGCGCACGCTCTCGGCCTCGGTGCGGCTGATGGTGCCCGACCCCGCGGTGCGCGAAGTCGCGCTCCAAGCGCTCGACGCCGTGAAACTGGAGCGCGGGCCGGACGCCGAATCGTGGGTCGGCAAGACCGTGGTGCTCGCGCGGGGCGGCGTGCGCGCGCGGCCCGACAAGCCCGGTGCGCCCGCCGCCGAACTTCGGAGCGTCTCCTACAAGGTGCTCGCCGACCGCGACGGGCGGCTGAAAGTGCGGGACGACACCGCCGACGTGTGGTTCGACAAAGAGGACGCGGTGCCGGTCGAGCGCGCGATCGCGCACTTTACCGCCGAGTTGCGCGCCGACCCGAAGAACGCCGACGCGCTGTTCGGCCGAGCCGCGACATGGGACCTGCGCGGCGAACCGCAAAAGGCCGTCGACGACTACACCGCGGTTCTGCGCCTGCAACCGGGGAACACCGGCGCGCGGTCGAACCGCGCGTCGTCCCTGTTCGATCTGAAACGGTACACCGACGCCGAGGCCGACTACACCGAACTGGTGCGCGGCGGCACCACCGACCCGGACCATTACGTTCAGCGGGCCAAGTGCCGCGAGCAGTTGGGCCGCCGCGCCGAGGCCATCGCCGACTACACCGAGGCCGTCAAGCGCGGGGTGAAGACCGCGTGGGTGTACAACTCCCGCGGCGTGCAGTACGAGAACCTGCGCGAGTACGACAAGGCCGCGGCCGACTACACCGAGGCCGCGAAGCTGAACCCGCAGTGGGCGGCCCCGTGGATCAACCGCGGCGACGTGAACCGGGCGCGCCGCCGCGCGGCCGACGCGGTGGCCGATTACACCGAGGCGCTGAAGATCGAGCCGAGCAACGTCGACGTGCTGCTGAACCGCGGGGTTTCGCACGACATGGCCCGCGACTACGCGAAGGCGCTCGCCGACTTCACGGCCGTGATCCGCTTGGAGCCGAAGAACGCGCTGGCGTACCGCAACCGCGGCCTGATGCAGCAGAACCTCGGCGACCTCGACGCGGCCGTCGACGACTTCACCGAGGCCATGCGACTGGACCCCAAACACGTGAACGCGGTTTACTACCGGGCCGGCGCGCACAAGGCCAACGGCGCGCACGCCCGCGCGCTGGCCGACTACGACGCGGCCCTGAAGCTCGCGCCGAACGACCTGCGCGTACTCGGCGACAAGGCGTGGCTGCTCGCCACCAGCACCGACGCGAAGGTGCGCGACGGCAAAGTTGCGGTCGAACTGGCCGAGAAGGTGAACCGCGCCAACAAGGTCAAGTTGCCGGCGGATTTCGCGCGCTTGGCCGCGGCGCACGCCGCCGCCGGCGACTTCGACGAGGCCGTGAACTGGCAGGAACTGGCGCTCGAAGACGCCGACTACGCGAAGCAGTACGGTACGTCGGCCCGCGCCCGACTGGAACTGTACAAGGCGAAGAAGCCGTACCGCGAGTGAGTCCGCGCGAGTCACTCCTTGCCCAACACGAGATCGACCACCCAGCACCCGCGCGCGTGCGGTTGCTTCGGGTCGCGACAGTGGTTCAGCACGTCGGCGTTCTCGCAGCCGGCGTCTTGGAGCGCGTCGGCGAGAATGGGCATCGCGAAGAACTCGCGCGACTCGTACATCTGCCGCGCGACGGCAACCGCGGTATCGGTACGCCACCGCGGGTCGAACTTCACCGGCCGGTACGGGTCGCCGCCCACGTCGTGCAGCAGCGGCACCGAGTGCGGTTCTTTCCGGGGGTGGTAACTCACGGCTCGTTCGCAATCGAGCGCCAGAAGGAGGTGCGACAAATCGTGGACTCGTTCCGGCCCAATCGCGAGTAAGTGGTCGTCGGCAACCGGTGGTTTGGTGTAGCCGAGGTGTGTGAAATCCGCTTCGACACGGGAGTAGTCCGGCACCGGATACCCAATTGCCGGTTGCACGCGTGCTCGCGACACGTGGCAAAGCCAGTGTGCGTACTGCCTGATTGGTTGCAGTTGAGCGAACGATTCCCCCTCGGCCTTGCGTTCGACCAAGTCCACGAGTACGCGATAGGCCCACGGCATCTCGTGCCAGTGCTGCCGGCACAGCGCCGCGACGTACAGCATCGGCTTGCGAGCGCGGCGCGGTTTCGTGCCGTGCGCCGTGAGCGTCGTGTGTAAGAATCGGAGCATTTCGGCGGGATCGTCGCCCCGCACCCAGCGCTTCCGCGGCATCATGCGGCACCTCCGCGGTTCGACGATCGTAAAGAATGTGCAAACCGGACGCGTGAGCGGCGGGGCTTCCTTGTGGGAAGACCGTCGCTCACGCGTCCGGCTCGTTACTGCACTACGCCAGCACTTCGCTCACGACGCCGCGACCGACCGTGCGCCCGCCCTCGCGCACCGCGAACCGGCTGCCCGGTTCCAGCGCGATCGGGCTGTCCAGCGTCACTTCGATGCGGGCCGTGTCGCCCGGCATCACCATCTCGACGCCGTCCGGCAGCGCCACCGCGCCGGTCACGTCGGTGGTGCGCACGAAGAACTGCGGCTTGTAACCCGCGAAGAACGGGTTGTTCCGCCCGCCCTCTTCCTTGCGCAGCGCGTACAGCTCCGCCCGGAACTTGCTCCGCGGGCGGATCGACTTCGGGGCCGCCAGCACTTGGCCGCGGCTGATCTCATCCGCCTTGATCCCGCGGAGCCGAACGCCCACGTTCTGCCCCGCGACGCCCTCCGGCAGAGGGCGCTTGAACTGCTCGACGCCGGTGACGACGGTTTCCGCCGCGCCGCCGAAGCCGATCACTTCCACCTTGTCACCGGCCTTCACGCGGCCCTGCGCGATCACGCCCGTCGCCACCGTGCCCAACCCTTCGATGGAGTAGACGTTCTCCACCGCCATCAGGAACGGCTTGTCGGCGTCGCGCACCGGCGTCGGGACGTGGAAGTCGAGCGCATCAAGAAGGTTCCCGATGCACGCGGCGAACGCGGGGTCCGCCGGGTGGTCGAGCGCGCCCTTCGCGTTGCCGCGCACGAACGGCACCGCGTCGCCGTCGTACCCGTACCGCGACAGCAGCTCGCGCGTTTCGAGTTCGACGAGGTCCAGCAGGTCCGCGTCCGGCACCAGATCGACCTTGTTCACGAACACCACGAGGTGCCGCACGCCCACCTGCTGCGCGAGCAGCACGTGTTCGCGGGTCTGCGGCATCGGGCCGTCGGTCGCGGAGATCAGGAGGACAGCTCCATCCATCTGAGCTGCGCCGGTAATCATGTTCTTGATGTAGTCCGCGTGGCCGGGGCAATCGACGTGCGCGTAGTGCCGCGTCGCCGTCTCGTATTCGACGTGCGCCGCGGTGATCGTCACCGTCTTGGTGTCGTCGCGCTTGGTGCCGCCCTTCGCCACCGCGTCGTAGGCTTTGGCGGTCGCGAGGCCCTTCTGAGCCTGAACAGCGAGGAGGGCCGCGGTGAGCGTGGTCTTGCCGTGGTCGATGTGGCCGATGGTGCCGACGTTGACGTGAACCTTGTGCATTGGAACCGAACCTCCGCGAGCGCACCGAGCGCCCGAGGTGATGCCGGCGTCCGCGCCCGCCCGCGGGTGCGGGCTTTTTTTCGCAACGAGCGAATCCAGAGCGCGACAACCGGCAAATGGCCGACTGGCGAAGCACGGACACGCGACGGCGCGAAGAGGTTCGCCAAGAAGAAGGCTTGCACCCGGCGGCGCACCGGTCATGCTGAAAGCGGAAGTGAGGGCAAGTGATGACTGAAACGGAATGGCTGGCGTGCAACGACCCCCGGCAGATGATACGGCCCGTGCTACTAATGAATTGCAATGCGAACCGGAAGTTGGGCCTCTTCACCCTTGAGCTTTGTCGCCGAGTGTTGAACCGGCACCCACGGCGCGAACTACTCGGCGCGACCGACTACGTCGAGCGCGCGATCGACGGCGAGAATGTCGAGATGCCTCGTGGACTCATGTTTCTGGCGCGTGCCGACGACGCTGGCCCACGGTTCGACACGCAACTTGCCAAAGCGCTGGACTTAGCGAGCATGTGTGCACCCGGCGGCAGTCCGCTCGGCGTCGCACAGACCAAGGCGCTAGCAGGCGGGGCAGTGGTACTCGTCCTCAACGTGTTCAACGACATGGGGGCGAACTACCCTGTGCCACCGATTCCGGCAGACGAGCGAGCTCGATTGGTCCTTGTATTCCGGGACATCTTCGGGAACCCGTTTCGCCCGGTCGCGTTTTCTCCGGCGTGGCGCACCGACACCGCGGTGACGCTCGCGCGGCAGATGTACGAGTCGCGCGAGTTCGGCGCGATGCCGATTCTCGCCGACGCACTTCAAGACGCCGGGTGCGAAGACGAGCACATCCTCAACCACTGCCGCGACGCCAACGCGACGCACGTTCGCGGCTGTTGGGTTGTGGATTTGGTGTTGGGGAAAGAGTGACGCAGTTGGCTTGTCCGCGTAGGCCGCACAGGGCTTCCGCCCTGTGCTACGATAGGCGACCCTGCTTCGCAGGGTGCTAAAGACAATCTCACTGTCTTTCCGCCCCGGAGGGGCCGGCTACCGTAGCACAGGGCGGAAGCCCTGTGCGCCCACGCGCGCCGACGTGTGCCTACTCCCCGAGGTTTGCGATGCCCAAAGTGCTGATCGTGCCGCGCGAGGTGGCGAAGTTCGCCGACACGTTCCGCGAACCGCTCGACGCGGCCGGACTCGACGTGTGCGTGCTGCCGCCCGCCGATGCCAACCTCCCCTCCGAACCGGAACTGCTCGAAGCGCTCGCGGGCGTCGATGCCGTCGTCGCCGGGTCCGAACCATATAACGCGCGCACCTTCGACCTGCACCCGCAACTGCGAGTCGTCGCGCGCGTGGGGGTGGGCTACGACGCGGTGGATTGCGCCGCCGCGACCGCCGCGGGCGTCGCCGTCACCATCGCGCCCGGCACGAATCAGGGGTCGGTGGCCGAACACGCCTTCGCGCTGATGCTCGCGCTCACGCGCCACATCCCGGCGCGGCACGCGGCGCTCGCGGGCGGCGGGTGGAACCGGCTGATGAGCGCGCCGCTCCGCGGGCGCACGCTCGGTCTCGCGGGCCTCGGGCGCATCGGGAAGGCCGTCGCCACTCGCGCGATTGCCTTTGAAATGAAGGTGATCGCGTTCGACCCGGTGCCGGATCGCGCCTTCTGTTCGCACCACGGCATCGAACTCGTGAGCTGGGAGCGGTTGCTCGCGGAGTCCGATTTCCTCTCGCTGCACCTGCCGCTTTCGGCCGAAACGAAGCACGTCATCAACGCCACCGCCATCGCGCGCATGAAGCCGGGCGCGGTGCTGGTGAACACCTCTCGCGGCGGCCTCGTGTGCGAAGCGGACCTCGTGCCCGCACTGCGAAGCGGGCATCTCGGCGGCGCGGTGCTCGACGTGTTCGAGGACGAACCGACGCCCGCGACGAACCCGTTGCGCGCGCTCCCGAACGTGGTGCTCACGCCGCACGCGGCCGGTGTGGACACGCAATCGCTGTACGACATGGCCCGCAGCGCCGCGGAAGCGGTCGCGTCGTTGCGGAAGGGCGAATGGCCGGCGGAGAAGGTGGTGAACCCCGACGTGCGCCCGCGCTTCAAGTGGTGAGCCGAGCTAGCAGTCGTTCCGGGGCCGGGGTTGTCATTCCGCATCAACGGATTCGTAACGCCGCCGTAACCAAGGACCGCACATGGCCTGCCCCGGAACGCCGTACAACGACGCTGACATCGTCACACTGACCGATTGCCAACAGGTACGCCGACATCCGGGTATGTACGTCGGCAACACCGACGCGACCGGTTTGCACTACTTGCTCTTCTCGCTGGTCACGTCGGCGCTCACAGAAATCGCCGCCGGTGTCGGCACGTTCGTTTCAGTGCGACTGAACGCGGATGGTTCCGCCACGGTCGAAGACGACGCGCCGCCGATCCTCGCGGACGACGCACCGGCGCTTGAAGATGTCTGCACGCGCTGGATCGGGCATTGGCCCAATCCGAACGGCCGTGATTACGGCGCGTACTTCGTCGCGAACGCTCTCGCGGCACAGTTCCGCGTAGTCGCGCGCAGCCCCGGTGCGGTTCACACGCACGTCTTCCGACAGGGCCTCACGCACTCCGCGGCGCAAGTGGAAGGCCCGCCGGACGCGCGCGGGTTCAGCGTCGAGTTCCGGCCCGATCCCGCGATCTTCCCGAACCCAAGTTTCGACGCGAACACGATCCGCAACCGCCTGCGCCAACTCGCGTACCTGCACAGCGGGGTTCGCGTGTCGTTCACACCGGTCGGCGGTGCGCGCGAAGACTTCTGCTTCGCCGACGGCACCCGCGAGCACGTTCGCGCTCTCGTCGCGGCCGAGAAGGTGGTACACGCAGAACCGATTGTGCTTCGCGGCGAAGCCGATGGCGTGCGCTACGAAATCGGCCTCCAGTGGTGTACGAACGACGGGGGTTTAGTCGTTTCGTATGCAAACGAGCGGGTTACGATTCACGGCGGCACGCACCGACACGGGATGCGTGCTGGTGTGACGCGGGCCGTTCTCGATTGGCTGCGCGCGAACGGCAGTATCGGCGACGTGACCCGCGACGACGTTCACGACGGCTTGCGCGCAGTGGTAGCGGTGCGCCTCAACGACGCGATGTTTTCCGGCGCAACCCGCGACCAGTTGGAGAACCCGGAAGTGGAAGGCATCATCGCGTCGGCGGCGCGGGTCGGGTTGAGCGCGCACTTCGACGCGCACCCAGAGGATGCGGAGGCGATTGCGCGGCACGTCGCACGTGCGGCGGAAATGCGCATCGCGGCGCAGAAGGCGCGGCGCGCGAAGCGCGCCGGTGCGTGAGCGCTCAGCGAATCTCAAGGAACCGGCACTCGCTCAGCGGCACTTCGTCGTCGTCGCTCACCAGCAACAACTTCGCGCCGGCGCACCGCGTCGGGCCGTTGTCCGGGCAGATGTGGTCCGTTTCCGTGCCCAGCGCGAACGCGCCTTCCAACCGGTACGACGCCGGGTAGACCAGCGGCAGATGCACGTCCAGCGTTGTGCCGTCGCGCAGCGTGAGCGCCGCGGGGCGGTAGAGCTGATCGAGCAGCACGGCGGGCGGCGCGAGCACGGCCTTGCGCAGCGCCTCGAACGGCACCCACAGGTATTCGCCGCCGCGAAACGCTTCCAGCACCGAACCGAAGCGGTCGTCGGCGTCGCGCAGGCCGTCGAACTCGCGCCCGTTCACGAACCCGCGCAGGTGCGGACTGACCTTGTCTGCCGCGTCGACCGCGCGCGTGGCGATGTCGGGGCGCGCCTTGCGCAGCGCGCGAACGGCCTTCCAGCGGCGCTCCGCGTGCTTCGGGGCCGGTTCCGGTACGAAGGTCGGTTCGCGCGCGTCGCCGGAGCGCAACCGTTCACTGCGGAACAGCCGGTGCAGCCCGCGCTCGGCTTCGGGCCAATCGGGATCGTCCGAAACGAGTTGCGCGAGGTGCTCGGTCGCGTCTTCGAGTTGCCCGGCGAACGCGAGGAGATCGACCAACAGCCGCCGCGCGGCCGGGTCGGTCGGCGCGGCTTGTACCGCCTCTTCTTGGAGCGCGAGCGCGGCGGTCAGGTCGCCTTCGGCGAGCAGGTCGTGAACCGTCATTCCGCCAGTTTAGCCGCCTTACGCGGCGCGCGCCGCGGGAATCGGCGGTTGCACCGGCACCGGTGCGCCGCACAACCGCGCCAGCGCGTCCGCGGAGCGGAACGGGTTCAGCACTTCCACCACCGCGCACGCCACCGGCATACGCGGAAAGCGGAGCGGCACCTCGGCCGCGGGCACGGTCGCGGGGCCGACGAGTACCACGCGCTCACCGTTGATGCGCGGAACGCGCGCGAGCGGCATCTCGGGCCACAGCCAGTGGTCGCACCCGGCGAAGCCCTCCGGCAGCGTTGCGTCCGATCGCAGCGCGGCGGGCGCGAACAGTTGGAACGGCCCGCCGAAAACCGGGGCGAGCAGTTCGCGCAACTGCGCGACGGACGCGACACCGCACAGGTGCAGGCGCACCCCGGTACGCGCCGCCGGCGCGAGTGCGAGGAACACTTCGTCGTCCGGCACCGCGAGCAGTTCGGCCAGCTCGTTCGCGGGGCCGTAGTGCGCCGCGGCTTCGGCGAGGCCGGACACGGCGCGGGCCGCGCGGCGCACGTTCGCGCTCTCGCAGAGCAACTCCACTTCCGCTGCGATGCGCTCGCGCAGCGGATCGGTTCTTGCGCCCCGCGCTTCCTCGAAGGCCGTTTGGCGCTTCGGGTCGAAGAAGAACGCGTCCGGTTCGCGCCAGCGCGTCGGGCGTGCCGCGCGCCGCAGGTCGGCGGCGAGCGCGAGCAACCGCGGCCGGGCGGCGAACGCGGGGTCCGGTTCGGCGCGCACCGTGGGCGGCGCGAAGCGGGTGCTGAGTAGGTCCGGCATGTCGCGCGTCCTCCCTGACGGGCACGCGACATTAGACGCGAGGCGCGAGCGCGCTTTCAAGCCGAACCGCGCCCGGTTCCGGGAGAGTGGTCCGCTCGCTCCGCGAGCGGCGCTTCGCGCCTGTGGTGCCTGTGCGCTGTTCGCTCTGGCTCAATCGCGCGCACGGCACCGCTCGCGGAGCGAGCGGACCACTCTCCCGGAATCGCGCCGCTCCCCGCGTACCTATAATCTTCACGTCTCCCTCTCCTCCTTTATCAGGAGCGAACCCGATGCGATACGCGGGCCTTACACTCGTCGCGCTGGTCGCGGCGCTCGTCTCGATCTCTCACGCGCAGGAGCCGAAGAAGTTGCAGTACCCCGACACGAAGAAGGTGGACCAGACCGACGACTACCACGGCACGAAGGTCGCCGACCCGTACCGCTGGCTCGAAGACGACGTGCGCGTGAACAAGGACGTCGCCGCGTGGGTGGAAGCGCAGAACAAGGTCACGTTCGGCTATCTGGAAGGCATCGCGGAGCGCGAGGCGATCAAGAAGCGCATCACCGACCTGTTCAACTACGAGAAGCTGTCCGCGCCGTTCAAAGTGGGCGGGAAGTACTTCTTCTCCCGTAACGACGGGCTGCAAAACCAGAGCGTGCTGTTCGTGCAAGACGCGCTGGACGCGCCGCCGAAGCTCGTGATGGACCCGAACACGTGGAGCAAAGACGGCACGGTCGCGCTCGCGGGCCTCGCGGTCAGCGACGACGCCAAGTACATCGCCTACGGCACCGCCGCGGCCGGTTCGGACTGGAACACGTGGAAGGTGTACGACCTCGCTGCGGGCAAAGACCTCGCGGACGAACTGAAGTGGGTGAAGTTCAGCGGCGCGAGCTGGTCGCACGACAACAAGGGCTTCTACTACAGCCGGTTCCCCGCACCGAAGGACGGGGCCGCGTTCCAGAGCCTGAACGTGGACATGAAGCTCTACTACCACAAGGTGGGCACCCCGCAGAGCGAAGACGTGCTCGTGTACGAGCGCACGGACAACCCGAAGTGGTCGGTGAGCGGTGAGGTGAGCGAAGACGGCAAGTGGCTCGTCATCGACATCGGCGACGGCACCACCAGCCGCAAGGCCCGCGTCGCGTACAAGGATTTGACGGACCCGAACGCGAAGATCGTGGAACTGATCGACAACCACGAGAACAAGTTCAACTTCCTCGGGAACGACGGCGCGACGTTCTACTTCCAAACCGACTACAAGGCGCAGAAGTATCAGATCGTCGCCATCGACACGAAGAACCCGGACAAGAAGAACTGGAAGACGATCATCGCGGAGGCGAACGAGCCGCTGGAGGGGGTCAGCCTCGTCGGGAACCGGTTCATCTGCACCTACCTGAAAGACGCGAAGAGCTTGGTGAAGGTGTTCGAGGTGGACGGCAAGTTCGTGCGCGACGTGGAACTGCCCGGCATCGGCACCGCGGGCGGGTTCGGCGGCAAGCGCGACTACACCGAGACCTTCTACACGTTCAGCAGTTTCGCCACGCCGCCGAGCACCTACCGCTACGACATCGCGACCGGGAAGAGCACGCTGTTCCGCCAAGCGAAGGTGAAGTTCGACCCGGCCGAGTACGAAGTGAAGCAGGTGTTCTACCCCAGCAAAGACGGCACGAAGGTGCCGATGTTCATCGCGCACAAGAAGGGCATTAAGCTGGACGGCACGAACCCGGTGCTGCTGTACGGCTACGGCGGGTTCAACATCTCGCTGACGCCGGGTTTCTCGGTGTCGCGGTTGCAGTGGATGGAGATGGGCGGCGTGTTCGCGCTGGCGAACCTGCGCGGCGGCGGCGAGTACGGCGACGCGTGGCACCGGGCCGGCACGAAGCTGCAAAAGCAGAACGTGTTCGACGACTTCATCGCGGCGGCCGAGTACCTCGTGAAAGAGAAATACACCAGCCCGAAGAAGATCGGCATTCAGGGCGGCAGCAACGGCGGGCTGCTTGTGGGCGCGTGCATGACGCAGCGCCCGGACCTGTACGGTGCGGCGCTGCCGGCGGTGGGCGTGATGGACATGCTGCGGTTCCAGAAGTTCACCGCGGGCCGCTACTGGGTGGACGACTACGGCAGCAGCGAGAACAGCAGCGAGTTCAACGAGCTGGTGAAGTTCAGCCCGTACCACGTGCTGCTGAAGAACGGCACGAAGGAGTACCCGCCGACGATGGTGACGACCGCGGACACCGACGACCGCGTGGTGCCGGGTCACAGCTTCAAGTTCGCGGCGGCGCTGCAAGCGAACCACAAGGGCCCGAACCCGGTGCTGATCCGCATCGAGACGAAGGCCGGCCACGGCGCGGGCAAGCCGACCGCGAAGGTGATCGAGGAAACCGCCGACCAGTGGGCGTTCCTCGTAAAGTCGCTCGACTTCAAACCGACCATTCCGAAGTAGTGCCGGCGAGCGGCGCGACGTAAGTCCGCCGGTAGCTACACAACTCAAATGCGCAATGCGTTTTGGAGTTATGTAGCTACCGGCGGACTTACGTCGCGCCGCTCGCTGTGAGGGCGAATCGAAATGGTGAACAGCAAGACGTGGGCAACGTGCAACGTGCCGTTTGAGATGGTGAGCTTCCTCACCAATCGCCGAGTCCCGAACTTGCGAAAGGCGCGTCTGCTCGCCGTTGCGCTCTGCCGCATCTACTGGCGTCGCTTACCGGTGGCGGAGTGCCGCCGGTTGGTCGAAACCGTTGAAGAGTACGTCGAAGGGGAAATGGGCTGGGCAGACGTGTGTTGGGCACGCGAGCGTGCGCACGAGGCCTACGACCAGCGTTTCGGGACGAAACCGCCGACCGGTTCGCCGAGTCGTCTCGCTCTCCTGCAAGCGACTTTGCAGTGTTCTGCCCAGAACCCGCGCGAAGTGTTTTCAACTTACGTTCCGTTACTCCCGCCGCCGCAGTTCTTCCGAGCCGAAGACGCGCACACATGCGAACTGATTCGATGCGTCTGTGACAACCCCTTCCGCAAAATCAAGTTCGATCCCGCGTGGCGCACTTCGGACGCCGTCGCGCTGGCGCGCGCGATGTACGACTCGCGCAACTTCGGGGCGATGCCGATCCTCGCGGACGCGCTCCAAGACGCAGGCTGCGACAGCCCCGACGTGCTGACTCACTGCCGCGACGCGAACCAAGTCCACGTCCGCGGGTGCTGGGTGTGCGATCTGGTGTTGGGAAAGGAATGACGCTACGCTACCCGCCGGAGGTCCGCCAATGTCTGTCGTTCTCGCGCCGCCCGCCGGCACCGACACCCCGCCGCCGAAGGGCGCGCTCGCCGCGCCGCGATTGAAGCGCTGGACCGTCGCGCAGTTCGATACGCTCCTCACACTCGATTTGGTGGAACCGCGCCGGCACCAGCTCGTTCGCGGGGAGATCGTCGATATGGGCGAACAGAGCATGCGGCACCACACGAGCGTGGACGCCGTGGTGGACGCGCTGCGCGCCGCGTTCGGCCCCGGGTTCTTCGTGCGGAACGCCGGGCCGCTCCAATTCGCCGACAGCAAGCCCGAACCGGACGCGTCCGTTCTGCGCGGCAAGCGGAGCGATTACCTCACCGACCCGCCGCCCGCGACCGCGCTGCTCGCGGTGGAAGTCGCGCTCAGTTCGCTCACCTACGACCTGACGACGAAGGCCGAGTTGTACGCCGCCGCGGGCGTCCCCGAATACTGGGTGCTCGATTTGGAAGGGCGCGTGCTGCACGTCTTCCGCGACCCGCAACCGCGCGCGGCGCTGAACGTCACGACGTATCAGCTTCACACCGAACACCGCCCCGGCGAGAGCGTGACGCCGCTGCACGCCCCGCACGCGGTCGCGGTGGCCGATTTGCTGCCGTAGCGGTTTTCGCTTGCCTGTGAGTGACACCGCGTTGACAATGGCGGAATGCACACCAGAAATCGCGGCTTTACGCTGATCGAACTGCTCGTCGTCATCGCCATCATCGCGATTCTGATCGGGCTGCTGCTGCCGGCCGTTCAGAAGGTGCGCGACTCCGCGGCCCGCATGAGTTGCATGAACAACCTGAAGCAACTCGGGATCGCGCTGCACAACTTCCACGACCAAAACGGCACGCTGCCGCCGTCCGGCTATACGACCGCGGGGCCGGGCAACCCGGCGGGGAAGTACGTCGGCTGGCGCGCCCTCACGCTCCCGCACATCGAGCAAGAGAACCTGCAAAAACTCTACAACTTCTCGCTGCACTGGTGGGAGGGCACGAACACCGCCGCCGCCGCGGTGCCGGTGAAAACCTTCCAGTGCCCCGCGGTGCCCGGTCGCGCGGAAGTGCTGAGCGCGGTGGCGAAAGCGCCGCGCCCACCGATTACGTTCGCGAACCCGCTCGCGCCCACCGATTACGAAGCGCTCATGGGCGTGCAGCCGAGCGCGATCAACCCGCACCTCGGCACCGCCCTCTACACGAGCGCGAACCGGTTCGCGGTCATGCACCGCGACTCGCGCGTGCGCATCACCGACATCACCGACGGCACCACGAGCACGATCATGGTGGTCGAAGCCGCCGGCCGGCCGCTGGTGTACCGCGGGCGCACGGCGCGCACCGATTTGGCGAACGATCAGGGCATCGGGTGGGCGGACAGCGAAGGGCCGTTCAGCCTCGACGGTGCGAGCGCCGACGGTTCGCTCGAAGGCTGCGGCCCGGCCGCCGGGTGCGTGAACGTGATGAACAAGAAGAACGACAACGAGCCGTTCAGCTTCCACAGCGGCGGCGCGAACGTGGTCTTCGCCGACGGTCACGTTCAGTTCGTGCGCGACTCCATCAGCCTGCCGACGTTCGCGGCGCTCGCGACCCGCGCCGCGGGCGAAGTGGTGGGCGACTTCTGAGCGCCTGCGAACCGCGCCCCCAATTACAGCCCGTAGAACTTCACGGCGTTGTCGTGGAGCAGCTTCTTCTGCTGGTCTTCGGGGCGGTCCTTGATGATCGCCTTCAGCGCCGTCAGCCAGTCGCCGTACTTCTCCGCGCCCAGCAGCACCACCGGCCAGTCGCCACCGAACATCACGCGGTCCGGGCCGAAGGCTTCGAGGGTGTGGTTCACGATCGGCGCGAGGTCGTCCAGCGTCCACTTCCCGCGGCCCGGTGCGCTCGCGATGAACCCGCTCACCTTGCCCACGAGGTTCTTGCGCTTCGCGATCTCGGTCATGTCCTTCTTCCACTGCTCGCGCTGCGCGGGCGTGTGCTTCAGGTCGCCGTTGCCGCAGTGGTCGAGGATGAACCGCGTGCCCGGGCACTTGTCCGCCAACTTTGCGAAGTCCGGCAGTTCCGCCGGCCGCACGCACATGTCGAACGACAGGCCGAGGTCGCCGAGCAACTGGATGCCCTTCACGAACTTGTCGTCCAAGCAGTAGCCCGCGGGCGTCTCCTTCACGTGCAGCACTTGGCGAATGCCCTTCACGTACTTGCTGCCCTTGAACTGCTTCGCGTAGTCGGCGAACTTGTCGCTGTTCGGCCGCCCGCTCACCACCGCGGCGCACGTCGGCGTCTTGCCGCTCTTGCACAGCTCGATCACGTAGTCCGCTTCCTTCTGCTGCTGCTCCGGCACCACGTCCACTTCCATGTACACGGCCTTCACCACGTTCAGCCCCTTCGTCGCTTCCGCGTACTCGGTCGGGGTGAAGTTGTGGCCGAGAATCTTGCCCTCGGGCGTCTTCGGGTCGAACCACGCGAGCTTCAACTCGTCGAGGTTCCACAGGTGCTGGTGCGTGTCAACGACGGGGAGCATCGGTTTGTCCTCTGCCCGCGCCGCGGCCCCAACAGTGGTGGTGGCGACGGCAGCGGCGGCGAGAAAGTCGCGGCGGTTCATGGGTTCACTTGGGTGAGGGTACGGACGGCGCGAGTCTCGGCGAACCCCGCCCACAAGGGCGGGTCTTCGTCCGGGAGAGTGGTCCGCTCGCTCCGCGAGCGGTGCTTCGCAACCGGAGTCGCGATGCGCCCTTCGCCGAAGCTCAACTGCACGCACAGCACCGCTCGCGGAGCGAGCGGACCACTCTCCCGGTACCCGCCCTTGCGGGCGGGTTCGCCGAGAACACGCCCGATGGTAACATCCCGCGGCGCGAGTACAACGTTCCGCATGAACAACTCCAAGCGAATCCTCGTTACCGGGTCCGCGGGGCGCGTGGGCCGCGCCGCGGTGGCCGCGCTCGTCGCCCGCGGGCACACTGTGATCGGCTTCGACGTGCGCCCCACGCCCGGCGTCCCGGCGGCGCAGAGCATTGTGGGAACCCTGACGGACGCTGCCGCGCTCCGCGCCGCCGCGACCGGGGCCGACTGCATCATTCACCTCGCCGCGACGCCCGACGACGCCACCTACCCGCGGGCCGCGCCGCCGAACGACACCGACAACTTCCTCGATGGGTTGGTGCCGAACAACGTGATCGGCCCTTACCAAATCATGGAAGCGGCCCGCGTGCTGAAAACGCCGCGAGTGATTCTCGCGAGCACCGGGCAGGTGGTGACGGGGCAGTTGCTCGAAGACAACGGCCCGGTGCCGACCGACGCCCCGTTCCGCCCGCGCTATCTGTACGCCTGCACAAAGGTGTTTCTCGAAGCGCTCGGGCAGGTGTACGCGCGCGAGCACGGGATCGGCGTGCTGATGGTGCGCCTCGGCTGGTGCCCGCGCGACCTCGGCCAAGTCGCCGAAATCGAAGCGATGGAACTCGGGCAAGACGTGTTCCTCAGCCCCGGCGACGCGGGTTCGTTCTTCACGGCAGCAGTCGAGGTGCCGACTTTGCCGCCATACGCGGTGGTGTACGCGGCGAGTAACTTCACGCACCGCCCGCGGTACGATCTCGCGCCGTCGAAGGCGCTGCTCGGCTGGGAACCGCGCGACAAATGGCCCACGGGAGCGAAGGCGTTTTGAGCGCGGCGCGAAGCGCCTTGTGTTGTCGAAGCGCCCCTCACCCGGCCTCGAAGACTCGGCCACCCTCTCCCACGCTCGCGCGGGGAGAGGGCAAAACGAAAACAGCGCGCGTCTTGGTTTTGGCTTTGGCCCTCTCCCCACGTTAGTGCGGGAGAGGGTGGCCGAGTCTTCGAGGCCGGGTGAGGGGCGCTTCGAAAAGAAAATGCGCGTCTGCGTGTCGCGCCCTCATCGCAGTTAAACGTCGTTCTAATCCGCGCCGCGGGGGCGGTTGAGCCTTTGGCACGCGCCCGCGAATCGGAATAATGTCGGTGTCCCTCCGTTGGAGCCACCGATGACGTTCCGCACGCTGCTCCCGATCGCGCTGCTCGCGGTCGCGGTCACTCAGTTCACTCCCCCCGCACAGGCGTGCCCCGGGTGCGGGCCGCCCACCGGCCAGACGCTCACGAGCGAAGTCGCACAGGCCGACTTCATCCTCTACGGCACGCTCACGAACCAGAAGGCCGACCCCAAAGACCCCACGTCGCTGCGCGGCACCACCGATTTGAAGATCGACACGATCATCAAGTCGCACGCGCTGGTGAAAGACAAAAACGTGTTCACCATCCCGCGGTACGTGCCGCCGGACCCCAAGCCGTACAAGTACATGGTGTTCTTCAACGTCGTGAACGGGGACGTGGACCCATACCGCGGCGTCGCGGTGGGCACCGACAGCAAGCTGCCGGAATACGTGCGCGGCGCGCTCGACGTGAAGGGCAAGGACAACGTCACGCGCATGAAGTTCTTCTTCGAGCACCTCGAATCGCCGGACTTGGAAATCAGCGGCGACGCCTACAACGAGTTCGCGGTGGCCGACTACAAGGAAGTGTCCGAACTCGCGCCGAAGCTCTCGCCCGTCACGCTGATGAAGTGGCTCAAAGACCCGAACACGCGGGCCTCGCGGTACGGGCTGTACGGGCTGCTCCTCGGCCACTGCGGGACCGACGCCGACGCGAAGGAGATGCGCAAGCTGCTCGACGACCCGGACCGCAAGTTCAGTAGCGGGCTGGACGGCATGCTGATGGGCTACGTGCTGCTCGACAAGAAGAACGGCTACGACTACCTGATGAAGCTGATCGCGAACCGCGAGAACGAGTTCCTCGTGAAGCACGCGGCCCTGAAGGCGCTGCGGTTCTTCTGGGAGTACCGCTCCGAGGTGCTCACCAAGAAGCAGATTCTGGACGGCATGGCGGCGCTAATGGGCGACAAGGAAATCTCCGACATGCCGATGGACGACCTGCGCAAGTGGGGCGCGTGGGAGATGACGGGCGAGGTGCTGAAGTACGCGAAGGTCGAATCGCACAATTCGCTGCCGATCAACCGGCGGGCGATGCTGAAGTTCGCGCTCGCGGCGAGTTGGGCCGACGCGAAGAACACAGAGGCCGCGGCGTACGTCGACGAGTGCCGCAAGGCGGACCCGGAGCGCGTGAAGTTGCTCGAAGACCTCTTGCGCGACGAACAGAAACCCGCGCCGAAGGCGGAACCGCCGAAGAAGCAGTAGTGCGGCCCGCACCGGAGTCGGCACACCCCGCGTGCCGACGCGCTCCGCTTCACGAACGGCACAACCCGGCCGCGCTCACAAGCGCCCGGCGAACATCGGAACCCGACTACGCGGCCGGGTCCGGTGCAGCGCCGGGTTCGGCGTCTGGGGCGCTGCCAGCCAGCTCCGACACCACTCACCGCAGATGCTTTACGGGACGCCGGCACTGCACGCAGCAGATATGCGTCGTGCTGTGCGCGTCGGTTTCGGTGTGCTTCTGGTCGGTGCTACCCCACACGTTGAAACCCAGGGCACGCAAGCCGAAGCTCGCTGCAACCACTGCCCCGACCCCGATACCTGCTGCGGCGACGAGCGGTGCTGCGAACAGCGCCGCGCCGCCAGCCACCGCTCCACCGATGAGAGCCGCGTTTGTGAGGTCGGGCTCTACGACATCCCGAGGTGTCGTCCATGACTCGGGGACGGCAACCACACAGGCGGTGCAGAGCAGCTTGCCGTAGCAGTCGCAAGATTGGTCGGCGCACTGGTACTGCTGCTCTCGCTCCCCCACACGAGCGCGGCACTTGTAGCAGAAGTAGATGCGGCACTTTGGGCATCGGTAGGCACCCGCGTCCAGCCGCCATCCGCAGGCAGGGCACTTTTCGACATCGCCGCGACGCCGCATCTCTCCCACCGCACGCCCTCCGCCGCCGAACTTGGAATTAGCCCGCGCGCGTTCGGCACCTGCTCATTGCGCGGCGCGCGGACCAACACGGGACAACGTACGCCATAATACCCAGTGTTAG
>Ga0169931_10000143_pt1 | contig 109421 bp, 101 predicted proteins | sample Kivu_15m_20L_FD_129675 | JGI IMG/M metagenome (GOLD analysis project Ga0169931, IMG submission 129675) | Freshwater microbial communities from Lake Kivu, Western Province, Rwanda to study Microbial Dark Matter (Phase II) - Kivu_15m_20L... | ecosystem: Environmental > Aquatic > Freshwater >...
CTCAGTCCAACAGAAGGCAACCTCAATCTTGATTCCGTTGGCCCGCTCGAGATCAAAGCACTCCCCTGCCACGGGTGGCTGATTCGAGATCTCAAGCATCGAACGTAGAAACGACTTTATCCCCTCTGGATAGTAAAAGGTCTTCTCCGAGCCGTCCTGTTCATTCTTAAACAGGAGCTTAAGCCCCTTATACAGGAAAGCCTTCTCTTCGATAATTTTCTCCACCCGCTGAGCCGAAAACTGCGTTGACTTAAAGATCTCAGAGTCTGGGCGAAAGAAGATCCGGGTACCCTTGCGGCGGGTAGCCGAACCCTTTTTCATATTCCCTTCGGGCTTGCCGCGCGAGAAGATCTGATTCCATTCAAATCCATCCCGGTAGACCGTCGCTTCCAGCCTGGATGAAAGAGCATTAACCACTGAGGCCCCTACTCCGTGGAGGCCTCCTGCAGTGACATAGTTATGGTCGCTAAATTTGCCGCCGGCGTGGAGCGTCGTGAGGATAATCTCAAGAGCAGGTTTTTTGAATTTAGGATGGATATCGACAGGAATGCCACGACCATTATCTTCTATCGTAACGCTCTCACCGTCCTTGTGCAGGATCACCTTAATCGTATCGGCATGCCCGTTCATCGCCTCATCGACTGAGTTATCAAGGATCTCTTTGACCAGATGGTGCAATCCCGCTGGCCCATCGGTACCACCGATGTACATACCGGGTCGTTTACGCACCGGCTCGAGCCCCTCGAGAATTTCGATATCTACAGCGCTGTAGGACTCTCCCTTAGCCATCTCTTTCTACGCTCCACCCACAAAAGTATGATCTGATTAAGCTGGTCGTACCGCTGCTCCAAGTATCTCGTCACGCGAATACACCTTCGTGCCCTTAAGAGCACGGTGTCCAACCGTCACCTCAGACAGGGACACCTCCTTCGTTTTACCTGACTTCAAGGTGAGCACCAGCATCCCTTTTGACTTAAGCGACGCCACACCACAGCATGCAACGATGACGTCGTCCTCACGCACACCCATTAGTGCTACTCCAACAGCAGCCGTGTCACGCACCGGCACCTCATCCTTCTTAATCGCCAGCGCTGAGCCGTCTTTTGTAACAAACACTAGGAACGGGGCCAATGCCTCCACTGCGGCGAGGCTTTCGCCCTCGCGCAACTTCATCACACGTCTACCCGTTCTCTTCGTCTCGCTTAACTCTGTAAGCGTAAGAGCATATCCTGTCCCCTGCGTACCAACCAACACAACTGTATCGCCGTCTGCCAAGCTGCGAGCTGAAGCAACCGGTGACTGTGAGAACGCAAGTTCTCCCTGAACAGCCGAAGAGGTAGAGGCTGCCTGTGGCCGATCAGCCTGAACACCGAAGGAAGCCACGATACGTTCGCTGTCTTTGAACTTGAGAAGCTTCTGAATCGGAGTCCCGTAACCACTCGACGAGGGGAAATCTGCTACTTTTAGAACGAAGAGCGTTCCAAAATTCGTCACGAGCGCAACGGAATCAAGGGTGTTGAGCGCATGCGCTGCAAGAACCGAATCTCCCTCTCTCACCCTTGTCGAGCCGAGCTCATTAGCTCGACGGATCCGCTTGATCCAGCCGTCTACTGTGACGATCGCATACACGTCCTCCTGTACGAGGTATTGCGTCTCATCAAATTCGATATCGACGTTGTCCTTGATCAACTTCGAGCGACGCTTGTCACCGTATTTTTCACTGAGGGCCTCAAGCTCTGTCCTGACTATCTCCTCAATAGCCGCTCGACTAGCCAGGAGCCGGTCGATCTCTTTGACACGAGTCGCTTTCTCCTTGAGCTCCTTTCGAATCTCGAGGATGTTCGTCTTCGACAGCTGGTAAATACGCATATCTACCACTGCAAAGGCCTGCGTCTCAGTGAGTTTGAAGCGTGCTTGGATCTTCTCAGCAGCATCGCTTCGCCCCTCGCTCTTTCGAACGATCTGGAGCGCCTCATCCAGCGCGTCATAGATGATCACTAGACCTTCGAGGATATGAATCCGCTCGAGCAGCTGCTTGCGCTCAAAGGCCAGACGTTTCGTGGTGACCTCTGCTCTAAAATCAAGAAAATGCTGCAAGCACTGCTTGAGAGAGAGCAGCTCAGGTCGACTTGAGCCCCCCTCAACCGGTACGAGGGCGGTCAGGTTTACCGGAAAATTAGATTCAAGCGGGGTGTTCTTAAACAGATACGCCATCGCCACCTCAGCATCCGCTCCAGATGCGAGCTCAAGCACGATACGAACCTCATCAGTTGATTCATCTCGCACATCGACGAGTTGAGGCACCTTGCGGTCGATGATAAGTCCCGCGATCCGCTCTACCAACGTTGATTTGTTGACTGCATACGGGATTGAAGTGACGACAATACACTGCTTACCACGAGCCTGCTCCTCGACCTCCCACTCACCCCGCATCCTGACGGAGCCCCGCCCCGTCTCGTACATCTCCACGAGCTCCTTATGGGAATTAAGGATGCTGCATCCAGTCGGAAAATCAGGGGCCTTAATCTGCGTTGTGAGCTTCGATATCGAAATATCTGGATCACGCGAGAGATCAACTAACGCCTTAATAACATCCTTGAGGTTGTGAGGCGGAATGCTGGTCGCCATACCAACGGCGATACCCGTTGCCCCGTTAATTAATAGATTGGGGATTCGACTAGGCAGTACCACAGGCTCCACCACGGTCGAGTCAAAGTTATCTCGAAAACCGACCGTCTCTTGATCGATCTCTCCGACTACCTCCAACGCTATCTCTCGAAGACGCGCCTCGGTGTATCGATACGCCGCAGCGTTATCCCCATCGAGGGAGCCGAAGTTACCCTGCCCATCAATCAGTGGGTAACGTAATGAGAAATCCTGCGCCATACGGACCATCGCTTCGTAACAGGCGATATCTCCGTGAGGATGAAAGCGTGCCAAAACCTCTCCCACTACCGCTGCCGATTTACGGTGGCTGCCACTCGGTTTCAGGTTGAGGTTGCTCAGCATGGCGAACAGAATTCGGCGCTGTACCGGTTTCAAACCATCCCGTACATCGGGGAGCGCTCGACCGGATACGACGCTCAAGGCATAGGTCAGATACCTATCCCTTGACTCCTGCTTCAAACTGGCTGCAAACGTTGCCATTCTCTATTCCCCTACCAACCACACATCACAAATTTCTAATTCATGTGAGCAACTATCGAGGCTGAGCCTCTTCGGCCACCACCTGTCGACCGCCAAGGATAAAACGATATCTCTGATCAGCGATTAACAAAAGCACCAGCCTCCTTCCAGTCGGGACAGCTCCGAGCGATGAAAATAGCTCTGTAACACCCTTGGACTTTGAGCCGAGCCTTACCACAGCCCTCCTTTCTACCGAAAAACTTGAGGCAAAGTAACATCTTACCGCAATTCATGAAACCCTCTTGGAGCGCTTTCTCGTTTCCGAAAGCTTCAGAAATACTGCCAAAGCGCCGAACGAGTACCATTGATAGGTGGAAACGCGAGCAAGCAACGCTCGACGTGGCCCAAGAGGCCCAAGGGAAGCGATGACAAAGAAGATCCTAGTAGTAGATGACGACCCCGACAACAGAGCGGCCCTCTGCATGATGCTTGACGCGCTCGGACACTCAGTAGAACAGTTCGCATCTGGACGAGAAGCCCTAGCTTTCCTTGCAAGCTCCCCTACCATCGACATGTTTATGCTCGATGTGATGATGCCTCAGCTCAATGGATATGAGGTGCTAAGTTTGCTCCGTCAACGAAAAGAGTACGCCAACACGCCGATAGTCATGGTGACCGCATGTGACTCCGAGAGTCAGGTCTTACAGGGATACAAAGAGGGCGCTGACTACTACATTACAAAACCACTAACCCTCGAACAGCTCAGGTACGGTTTGGCGCTGCACTTCTCCGGTGAAATGGGGCAAAACCCATCCCTACGTAAGCGAGGCAAAACCTCGTGTTCTACCTCGTGAATGTGCACGAGCACGTCATTATCACACCGATTTCTACCCACTCGATTCCACGATGAGCCTAAAAAATGGCACCTCCAGTAGGTTTTGCCTCGCTTCCCTTAGCTGAGCTCTGTACTTCTCCAGGCGTATGCAGTAGCGATCGGGGTTGTATGCGTGTCGACCCGAGTACCTATCGTCTCTCTACCAGCTCCGCGCCCTTCATAGCATTTGAAGGGATTAACGGCTGCGGCAAAACTACCCTTCACCGGACGATCTCCGAGCGCCTGCGAGCTGCAGGGCATCGAGTCCGCGACACGCGCGAGCCCGGGGGAACACCACTCGGCATCGAACTTCGTAGGCTCTTGTTGGAGTGGCCCGGCGAAAAGAAGTCGGACCGGGCCGAGCTACTCCTCTTTGCTGCAGATCGAGCGGAGCACATCGATAAGGTGATCCGTCCTGCTCTCCATGAGGGGGAATGGGTCCTGTGCGACCGCTTTTTGTATTCAACGATCACCTTTCAGGGCCACGGGCGTGGTATTCGCCGTGACTGGATCGATCATGCTAATGAACTGGCTGTTCAAGGCACCCTGCCGAATCTGGTAGTGTTGCTTGATCTCGATCCGAGCGAAGCCTTGAAGCGTATCGCCTCGCGCTCCGGTAACGGAAATGATGCCTTCGAGCAGGAAGCACTCTCATTTCACACGAGGATCCGCGCAGGCTTCCTCGAATGTGCTGATACCGCACCAACGCCCTTTGTCGTCTTGGACGCTATGCGGACACCTTCCGAGTTAGTGGAGATAACCAGCGCAATTCTGGGCCTGAGCCCCGCGTAATCTCCTACACAACCAGCCGGGCAAGCGAGGCAAAACCCTTCCCCTCACCGGGAATTACGCGTAGCATGTTGCTGTGCCATCCCCTATCGGTCATGCCAAACAACGGGACATACTAAGCAACCTCGTACGAGAGGAGAGGCTTCCATCAACTCTACTTTTCTCAGGAATACAGGGGATCGGGAAACGCACGATAGCTGACGAGCTTGCTCGTCACCTTCTGTGCCACAACAGCGCTGATGCACCGAACGGTGGCTGCGGAAGATGCCAAACCTGCACCCTCTTTGATGTCAAGAATCATCCCGATCTGCACGTCCTCAGCTTTGGTGATGAGGGTGCCTCAGTCGATGATGTGCGCAGCACCCTTGAAAGACTCAACCTGAAGTCATTCATGGGCGGCAGAAAGGTCGCGATCTTCGACGATGTCGACCACATCTCACTCGTAGGGTCCAATATCATCCTTAAGTCGCTTGAGGAGCCTAGGCCAGAGACCTTCTTTATCCTGATCGCTTCAACACCCTCGAAACTACCTCAGACCCTTCTCTCGCGCTGCCAGAGATGGTTTTTTGATCGGCTATCCCCTGCCGAGATCAAGGAGATCCTGAGTCGTCGCGACGGTGGAGAGGCTAGTGAGGCCCTGGCGCTAGCAGCTGATGGGTCAGTAGCTTCGATCGAAACGATGAAAGCTCGGGCTGATACCCTTGATACGATCCGCGAAACCCTAGAGCTCGCTTACAGAGGAGATGAATCCAAGGTGATCAAAGCCGCCCAAGATTGGGGCACAGATAAGAGCGGCATACGCGATCGACTTACCCTCTTAAGAACCTCGATCCGGGAAAGACTGTTTGCAGCGCAGGGCGACCTCGATGCCTCAGCAGTATGGGCCCATGCGCTCCAGAACGCTCTCGATGTGGAGTACCTGATCCTCGACCGCCACGTCAATGCAACTCTGTGCCTCGTAGAGCTCTTGCGGCACTGCAACCGTTCCTTCGCTGCGCGCTACCGTCAACTACCTCACTCAACGCCAACGATCCTCGATCGCGTCATGGGGATGTAGGAACCTTTTTCAGCTTGGGCCGGCTTGTCTACTGGTATAGTATTTGGTCGAGGAACACTGCATGAAAGCGATGATCTTTGCAGCCGGCATCGGCTCGCGACTCAAAGAGCTCACCCACGATACACCCAAGTGCCTTATCGATATAGCTGGAGCTACGATCCTCGAACGGGTCGTTAGCAGACTTAAAGAGGTCGGAGTCACAGCGATCGCCATCAACGTGCACCACCATGCAGATAAGGTCATCCGATTCGTTGAATCACGCGATCACTTCGGTCTCCAAGTAATCTTTTCGCATGAGCCAGCTCTTCTCGATACAGGCGGCGGGCTAAAAAAACTCCGAGATCTCTTCTGTAAGGAGAGCGCCTTTCTAATCCACAACGCAGACATCTATTGTACAACCGACCTTACAAGGCTGATAAAGACTCACCGTGATCGTCAAGCAGTGGCAACCCTCCTGATTACAACAACCCCCGAAACACGTGGTTTATATTTTGATGCAGACCAACGTCTCGTTGGGTGGACAGGAGAGCAGCGCCCGCCGCATCCGGCAGCGCTGCTACGAGGATTCTGCGGGATCAGCGTAGCCTCAGGTGAGATATTCCAAGCGATGGGAGACGAAGATACGTTTTCGATCATCCGCACCTTCCTCTCCGCCGCTCGCAACACACAGAGGGTATACGGCGAGACGATCGACCCAAAAGCTGAATGGATCGATATTGGAACCCCAGAGAAGCTGATCGCTCTACGAGAAAAACTTGGCTAGAGCAACCTCGCCTCAGAAAGCTCTAGTACTTCCTGCACCTCCGTACTATAGAACGTGAGACGCTTGTTCGGAGGCCTACTGATATGTCCTGGTATCGTTTTATCCTGTCGCTATTAGTATCGCTCCTTACGGCGCTGCCCTCTGCTTATTGCCAGGCAAACGGATCAAAAGCCCTGAAAGTAGCCGTTGTTCTGGGCCTTTCAGGTGATGCGGCCATACACGCTCACAATATTCGACAAGGTATCGAGCTCGCTGCTGACGACCTCAAGGCTCGCGGATGGCAACTCGATCTTCGGTACGAGGACGACCAAACGGATGCGGCCAAGACAGTTTCAGCGGTGCAGCTACTTTTAGGACAGGGCTACAAGTTTTTTATCGGCCCAACCTGGAGCTTCCAGGTACATGCGATACGCGGCCTGACCGAGACCCGTGACATGCTAGCTGCTGTGCCGGCCGGCTCATCCCAGATAAACGGTGGGTCAGTTCCAGGTGTTTACAATCTAGCAGTCCCACGGACCTACCTCCTCCCGCAGCTAGAAGATTGGCTCACTAAACACGGATACCGCCGCGCAGTAATTCTATCGCCAAACGATCCCTGGGGGGAGGTTCATAACGACTTATTCACTCGTGCCGTTAAACAGGTAGGCGGCTCTGTAGTGGCGGCGGAGCGCTACGATTACGGAATCGATGCTGGTAGCCTCAGAGCTATCCTGCTCAAGGCAAAGACGTCGAGCCCTGACGTGCTCCTCGCTACCGGCGCCGCCGCCGACATGGCTACCATAGTCAAAGCTCGTAATACTCTGGGACTTAAGCTAGCCGTGATCGGAACGGATGATGTGAAAGACGCGCTATCGTCGCAGCTCCTGAATGCGCGGGACGTGCAACGTGACGTATTTGCTCTTGAGGTAACAGTTGGAGAACCCTTTAAGGAGCTCTACCGCAAACGAGTCAGCCAAGATCCTCCGATTTATTCGGACTGCGGCTACGATGCGCTTATGGTACTAGCTGAAGCGGCTGAACGTACAACTGGAGCGCCATCTGCGATGAAAGAGCTTTTGAATTCGGGGCAACCATTGAAGGGGGTATCTGGAGAGATCGCATTCGATGGACAGGGCGACCTACGAGGAGGGACCTTTCAGGTCTCGAAGATAGGGTTATAATCTCAGGCAAGTGATGAAGAAGATCGTAGTCATCGACGCTGCCACGTGTAGTCACGGCGGGCTATCATGGAGAGATATAGGCGTCCTGGGTGAAGTCGTATTCTATCCACGCACGGGCAACGAGGAGATACTCATGCGCATGCATGGTGCAGACTGTGTACTGACTAACAAGGTGCCATTCTCTCGGGAAACTATCGAGAGCCTGCCTACATTAAAATACATCGGTGTTACTGCAACTGGATACAACATCATCGATCTCGATGCTGCGCGTGACGCTGGCATTGCCGTGACGAACGTCCCAGCCTATTCGACAACCTCGGTAGCACAGCACGTTTTTGCCTTGATCCTTTCTACGTACTCCCGAATACATCGATACGCTCAACGTGCCTGTGATGGCACGTGGGCCCGCAGTGCGGATTTTTGTGTGCTTGAGGATACGATCGAAGAGCTTGCTGGCCAGACGATCGGGATCATCGGATACGGCGATATCGGCAAGCGTGTGGCGACCATTGCGGAGGCCTTCGGCATGCGGGTGCTTATCTTCTCTCGCTCTCAACTTGAGCTTCGAAACCAGGTTGCACTCAAGGATCTACTGCAGCAGGCGGATATCGTCTCCTTGCACTGCCCCCTGTCGCAGGAAACTCGAAGAATAGTTAATGCCGAATTCCTCGGATCAATGAAGAGGTCCGCGGTACTCGTGAACACCGCTCGAGGCGGGCTCGTCGATGAGGAGTCTCTCTATACGGCCCTCTCCCAGAGGGTTATTCGCCATGCGTGCTTGGATGTTTTAGAGGCAGAGCCTCCGCAGATAACGAATCGGCTGTTAACCCTCGAAAACGTCACGATCACCCCTCACGTTGCATGGGCGAGTGATGTCGCTCGACAGAGGCTCATCGACGAGACGATTGAAAATCTTCGGGTTTTCATGCAGGGAGGCTCTCGAAACCGCATCGTGTAGTTGCTGAGGAAGCGAGCCCTGTCGATATCAATCGTTTTGAGTTTCCCTCTGTCGTTTTAGCCCCACAGTCGCGCTCGCATTGACTAGCGATCAAGCTGCCGGTACCGTTCTTAAACGATGGCACCGACGAACGCCCCAAAGGTAGACCCTGAACCCAGCTTTACGCCGATATCGCTCAACTCCAGCGCACTACCTTCCGGCACTCAGAAAACGCTCTATGACCCTCTAGTGCGATTCGTTATCGATCGGTTTAAGACCATGACCACAACTCAGGCGGCGGACTTTCTGGCGCGCGTTGACCTGCACATGCTACAGACGGGAGTTGGGGAGAGCGGCCTCTGGCCCTCTCAGATTGCCATCATGAAGGGTGCGCTGGGCCTCCAATCAGAATCTCAGATTACTCTTGAGGTTGCTAAGGGGTTCTATTCGGAATACTGCCCGTTCGATCAATTCAATTTTGTGGAGCGCTTACTCCAAGATGAGCGGACCCGCCAGATCACCACCGAGCAAACGTTCGACTTTTTGGCCACCCAATTACCTGCCATAGGCTATACCCTGGCTCATGTCTTTGAAGGGGGTTACATAGGCCTCCTGACAGCACGGGGAGATCGCGCAGAGCACGAAGGGCAGATTGCGCGAATCAATCACACCCTAGGCTTTGGACCCCAACTGGAGCTCATCTACTACGTCAACGATGCAGAGCTGAGCACGAGGCTAGGACCCACAGGAAGGCTTTCTGCTGATAAGAAGGCGCTCGTACTGATGAACTTCATTAACGGCCTCAAGGAAGATGAGTCAGGCAAATGGGTTCCGATGAAGCTAGGGAAACCGTTTGATGAGATAATCTTTATCGATGATGAGGATAAGAACCTCAAAGCTGTTATGGAGTGCCTGATCAGGGACGTATGCAGCAACGTACTCCTCAAGATCGGCATCGAACATCGAACACCCTACCTAGAACAACGACTAACTGATTGCACCCGGGAGATCATGGAGAAGGAATTCGCTAGCTCGGGCGTCGAGTCCCTTCAACGATTCGATTTCTGGTTAGGAGTCGTAGACGCTCTACTTGGCGACTACACGTCGCCAGATGGCCAGCCCTCGAATCGGGAAACTTTGATTACAAGCCTGATGCAGGATAGCAAGTGGCTCCCCGATAAACTCAAGGTTTTTGACGGCCGGAAACCATTTCAAACTACAAGGGCACGCCTCGAGGCGGTGTTTACTAAGGGTCAACCCGTAACGATAGGATCGAAGAGGTCGATTGTATTCAACGACATCGACGGCAATCTCCTTACAGTACCGGCTAAGTTCGTTTTCTACCGCAAAGGGGCACCCGAGAACTCATTACTTGAAATCACCCAGGCTCAGTTCGCGGAAGACCCTGCGCTGCCGAATTGGAAAGCTAAAGTTGCTGAGCAGACCGGCCTTCCGGCTGAGGAAATTCAATTGAGCATGGCTCATTTCACCGACAGGCAAACAATAGATCTAGACATCTTGAAGGCTGCTTATCGGGGAGATATTACGAAGGCTCCAGAGTTTCAGAACGGATAATAAAGTGCGATGTTGAGTAATCTTAAAGATCGCCTGCCAGCATCCCTAGCTCACCAACTGTATTTCTCCAGCTTCACGCCCTCTTCAGTGGAACAGAGCAACTTGGTAAACTCTGATTTTATGTACTGAGTTTCGTCGCGCATCAGGAGCCCATCGGGGACTCCGCGCGCTGTCGCAGCCTTGGAGGAGAACTCCTTGTGAGCCAGTAGTAGTGACCTATCCCATCTCCACGAAGACACCTCAAGTGTATACAAAATCGTCAAAAACGCCTCTGCAGATAGGTATGGAAGATCCTGCACCATCTGAACATAATGGTTAGCAGCATCGCAACCAAGCTGGCTGGCTATCTCGTCACGAATATCTTTGAGCATCTTAGGAGTGAGATCAGCCGTCGTTGCTCCACGGTGCGCATACGCTCCTGGGAAGGGATTCATACCCGCCCTCTGAACGAACAGCTCCGCATTCGGCGCCCACGTTTGAGTGGCACTCCTCGGACGAAACCGACTAGCACCCGAATTGTTAGTACCTCCGCTCATACCCTTGCAGCCACATAAACCACCAGTAGGTTGGCAACCTTAACAGTTGCTTGTTTCGATGTTATGGAGAAACAACGGCTTTCGGGGGCATAACTTAGTCGATTTGCGCGAAGAAATAGCCAAGAAAGGGATAATAAACCCTGCACGAGTCGGTTTTTAACTAAGCAGGAACTTGAAAGCACTGGAGCAAGAGCTCCGGCTGGAGCGCTATGCGCGCTCCTTGAGGCAGGATTAAGTGCATATTGTTGCTCGATGCAGGTAAGTCATCAGAGAGTATCGCGGAGTACCTCTTTTTCAAGCGGCAACACCGTCACTAACTACCTAAAAAATGGCGCATCGGTGAATCACGTGGGTAGCATTGGCGTTTACGAGCACGTTCACGCAAAAATACGTTATTTATCACTGAACACAATGGGTTATGCCCCATTAGCAGTCATTGGCACCCACTCGACTCCAGGAAGAGCCAGCTTTTCTTGAAACATCCAAGGTGGAGATCATATTTTTACCCCCGTACTCTCCGAATCCTCACCTTATTGAACGCTTGCGGCGATTCTTGAGGAAATTTACACAAATGGGCACAGCGAAGGCCAGGGGCATGGAAACTTCGGTGTGATGTCCCTTCTATACCGAACGTGGAAGCACCTGCATCGATTTACCGCACCTCTCTAAGAGATGCGCCGAGTTCAACTCCTTCAGCTCGCTTCCTTAGTCTATCCTGTGCAACACAGTAGAGATCTCTTCGTCAGGCCTAGCCAGGAGCATCTTACGCGTTAGCCCCCACGGACGCTTCTCTACGTCCGAGCTCAGTGCATCAAGGCCGATACTTGATACGATCTCCCCCGACTGGATATCACGCAAAACACACCCGAGACGCCCCGCCAAAGCTAACGGTGCCATGAGATCCCACACCCGTTGCCGACCAACTACCGAAGCCGTGAGCCTACCAAGTGCTGTACCGAGAAAATCATGTACACTCGCTCCACTCGAGACCCACGGATACCGCAGCTCGTATCGATGCGCTGCCAGCCACTCGCGATCCCTTGAGTTTACCGAGATACACCTCTGGGGGTGTGCTAAGCGCTGCACCGCCCTACTATCTCCGCTCTCAATCGATTCCTCAAATACCCCCTTTGAGTCACTCCAGTAGATGAACCCTTCAAGCGGTATTGCGACGACTCCAGCCTCAGGCCAGATACCATCAACCACCCTCCGGGTAAGCGCTGCTGCAAAGCAGAACGGCGCCTTACCCTCCACAAAATTCCTAGTTCCATCGATCGGGTCAATAACACACTGGTACGGAGTATTAAGAAACGTCCCATAGTATGTACGAGGGTCTACCGCTCTGCCGAGGCGAACAGCTGCAGCCATCTCCTCCGCCAGCACAGGGACATCAGGAAACTCCTGTGTGAGCACCTCCGTCATTCGACGCTCAACGAGTAGGTCAGTCTCAGTGACCCAGCTTCCGTCCTCCTTCTTGGTCGCCCCTCGCTTGTCAGCGCCAAATGCTTTCAGGATATCGGGACAGAGGCCCTTGATAGCCTGACGCACAACAGAAACGAATGTATCACTCTCCAAACTCACACAAGAGATCTACCGTACTCAGAGAAGCGAGGCAAAGCACCTCTTTCAGCGAAAGCAGCCTGAAGAAGCGTGAGCGATGAAGCTTAAGGACGCCCCCATTACTTCGTGACCGGCAAGCGACTGGACTTTCCTTGCGCATTATCCGACACTATCGGCTCAACGAAAAAGACAATGTAGTGTCTTAGAGCGCGTAATAAAAAGGACCCCAAACATGGAATCCTCCGAAACACCCCAACAACCGACCCCCACCACCGAGGCTCCCCCAACCCTAACCCCGGTGGACGCTACCACAACAGCTCTCGATGATCAGATCGATATCGATCTCTTCGCGCGTATCAAGTTACGCACCGCAACGATAGAGTCAGTTGAGGCGGTACCGAAATCGAAGAAACTGTATCGAATCCAGCTCGATGTTGGAGAGCTTGGAAAACGCCAGATCGTCTCCGGAATCGCTCAGCATTACACCCCAGAGGAGCTAGTCGGTCAGCAGATCGTGATCGTAGCCAACCTCAAACCAGCCAAGCTGATGGGTGTTGAGAGCCACGGCATGTTGCTCGCTGCTTCAACAGAGGGCGATGGGATCCTCTCTCTCCTCACTCCGAGCAGGCCGATACCAGCTGGTGCGCGGGTGCGTTAGAAAAGATCTATAGCAACCACCTCACACTCCGTGAGTGAGATACGATGATTACTGACTCCCACACTCATCTCGATTCAGAAGTGTTCGATGACGATCGAGAGGAGATGATAGGGCGTGCTGTCGCTGCCGGAGTAACCCGCCTTGTGACCGTAGGGGCAGGATCGGGCCTGGATTCCGCTGAGCGCGCCATAGCGCTCGCGGAGCGCTACCCCTTCGTCTGGGCCACGGTAGGGGTACACCCCCATGATGCCGGAAAAGATGTTGATTTCAATCACCTTACGGAGCTCGCACGCCATCCCAAGGTCGTTGCTGTCGGCGAAACCGGTCTTGATTTCTTTCGAGACTGGGCCCCGAAAGACCGCCAATACCTATACTTCGAGCGGCAGGTCGCCATCGCACTTACAACGAAGAAACCACTCGTTATCCACTCACGAGATGCTGGCGATGAATGCCTGAGAATCCTCACAACAAACGGTGCAGCAGCTGTAGGAGGGGTATTTCACTGTTTCTCCGAGAACGCAGAGTTCGCCGCCAAGCTAAGAGAGATAGGCTTTTTAGTTTCGTTCCCGGGATTCATCACCTTTAAAAAGCAACACGATGCGCGAACCACCTGCACCGCAATCCCGCTTGAGCAGATTATGGTCGAAACAGACGCTCCTTACATGGCACCGGAACCACATCGTGGCAAACGCTGTGAACCATCCTTCGTTGTAGAGACTACCCGACAACTCGCCGCTCTAAAGGGGCTATCGCTCCAAGAGGTAGCGCGCCAAACTACAGATAACGCTCTCAAGCTGTTCTCGACCATGAGGTGAAGCATGTCAGATGAATCAGTGCTCGTTCATCAATCCGGCTACGTAACACGCATAACGATCAACCGCCCTCAGGCGCGTAACAGCTTAAACGCTGAAACCATAGCGGGTCTTATCGCTGCCTTCACCCGCGTGTCGCAATCAAACGATACCAGAGTCGTCGTTTTGAGTGGTAGTGGTACCGAGGCCTTCTGCGCTGGAGCAGATATTACTGAACTCACTAACGACCCTTCCCCCGAGGGACGAAGGCGCTTCTTTCAATCAGTTTCATCGCTCGTTCGGAGCATCGCACAGTGCCCAGTGCCGGTGATTGCCGAGGTACACGGATTCGCCCTGGCTGGGGGCTGCGGCCTGGTAGCAGCTGCCGATATCGCCATCGCTTCGGAGACAGCGGTGTTTGCGCTCCCGGAGGTTGCTATCGGTCTCGCACCGATGGTTGTCATGGCCCCTTTGATGCGAGCGATCGGATTCAAGGCGCTCTCAGCAGTAGCCTTAACAGGGGAACGCATACCTGCAATGAGGGCTCTCGAGATAGGCCTCGTTTCGCAGGTGCTCCCCCAGGACCGGATAAGCAGTGCAATAGACGAGATCTGTAAGGGGATCTGCTCTAAGAGCCCACGCGCCGTATCAGCAACCAAAGCCGCTCTCGCTGATCTGTACGAAATACACTCGCTCACCTTCATGGGCGAACTGGCGGACAGAAGCGCTCTTCTCAGCGTGACCCCAGAGGCATGCGAAGGCTTAACTGCCTTCTGTGAGAAACGAGCCCCTCGTTGGAGATCTCCATAGTACGCCCGTCTTCTCACGAATGCGGCACCTAGGGCTACAGATCGGTGAGGTCGCCCTCTTCTTGGATCTTTTCGTCCTCGTACGGAACGGTTTTCCGGCGATAAAACTCAAGCGCAATACAATTCAAAACACCAATCACCTCATTGTGATCAGCGTACCGCATCCGCGAACCATAAACTTTCTCGATCAGCAGGCTTACGATGTAGTTCATGTGCCCAGGACGAACGGTTCTATCCTTAGGCACGAGCTCAGCAAGTGCACTGAGGACCTCTTGGTACTGCTTTCTATCTGAACGTGATATATACGGCATCGTGTGCTCCTCCCTGTTTTATCTTTCTATCGGTCTGCATCTTGTCACGCCTTGCTTGCTATCGAAACACTCAGGATCACAAACACATACTATGAAAAAAACTCAGCATGGCTAGCGACCATCTCTCTTGACGGCATCGCTGGGGCAGTTCCCTCGCTTTGCGTAGAGAGCCCTGCTACAACGGTAGCAAAGCGCACCGCTCGCAGCAGCTCACCTTTGAAGGCGATCAAACCAGCCGCCAATCCCCCATTAAAAGCATCCCCTGCACCGGTCGTGTCAACAGGCGTAACCTCAAGCGCCGGGACCCGTACGATCTCTCCCGCAGGAACACCTCGCACAGAGCTATGCGAGTCACCCCGCTGAAAAACGATCGACCCTTTCGAGCCCACCGTAATGATCATCAGTGACACCGGCAGATCTTCCACGAGTATCCTAAGATCGGCATCACTCAGCGTTGTCACCTCATGGCTCACCTTTTTGGCGAGGAATTTTTCCACGAGGAACGCGAATTCAGTCTCGTTAGGTGTCAGACAGTCGCTTAGGGCAAGGAGCTCTGGGGTTACCTCCGGATTAATCGGCGCTGGATTAAATATCGAAAATACTCCCCGCTGGCGACAATACTTAAGCGCTGCCTTAGTCGCCTCTAGATTGCTCTCTGCCTGTACCACACACACCTTGAGTGTCGGCTCGGCTGCGAGCCCTGCAACTACATGCTCAGGTGAGAGAGCATCGTTAGCACCGAGCGCTACCACGATCGAGTTCTCAGCTCGTTGATTGATACAGATCGATGCTGCTCCTGTTGGCTGGTGAGAGACGGTCAGAAGACTGGTAGGCAAACCTTCGCGAGCAGCCCACTCCTTATATCCCGCCCCGAAGAGATCCTCACCAACTGCGCCTATGAACCTCGTCTCTATACCCTGGCGATGACACGCAACGGCTTGATTTGAGCCCTTACCTCCGGGCCCCATAAAGAACGAGCCGATACGAGTCTCGCCTGGAGCTGCGAACTCCTGCACCTTAAACGCCAGATCCTGGACAACGCTACCGACAACTGCAACTTCAGCACTCATAGAAGCCCCCGCGATCGTTTTGATTCGAGTATCTCGTGAACCTCGTTCTCCGAAAGGGTCTCCTCCAATCCAGCACCAGGAAAACGCCTTAACCACTGATACACCGCCCGCTGCTCCTCGCGCGGTAGTATCGGGGGCGCACTCACCACCTTATCGAGGGCCCGTACGAGCATGTCCGCCACCTCGCAATGTGCCTGCAGCGCTGACGCTGTGCGCGTACCCCCAAGGGTAGCGCTTGAGCGCTGATAGAGATGCATTGCATCGAGCAGCGCGACCTCTGTTCGAGGATACCCGGATACCATCAGGTTCCATGGATCAGAGGAATCCCCACCAGCACGGAAGTCAGAGCGTATAATAACCGACGGGATATCGAGCATCTTTGCGACCATGTACTCGACCACCGTACCTGAATCAAGCTCAGGCCCATCAAAATGGAAAATACCCACATCACAACGCGCCACACACTTGAGATCCTGATTGCGAATCTGTAAGGGTGTTGTTTCCCGCTGTTCGAGATCCTGTGGGACGACGCAATGATAACGACCGCCGGAACGGCTCTCAATCTCATCGGCTAGGATAGCGTTCCCTGCTAGGTGCTTGAGGCTAAAAAGCTCTCCAGCGAAATAGATCGAAAGTGGTCTGTCCGTCATAGCTGCATGTCGAAAATTAAGATGACACCCGGGTTATAGCGCAATCCTTAGGCTCTCCAAACAGAAATATCGCTAGCAAACCCACCTAACCTCATACTCTAACTTTTAACAGCTGGCGCCAGTACACATGCGAAGTGGATCAACCCGCGATGATCGGACCCCTTACCCTGACGCTCCAGGTGTTCGCTGCTCAAAACGTGGTCTCCCCTCGCCGACCTTACGGTCCTCTTTGCCTCGGCTCTCTATTCGCTTGGGCCGAAGATCGATATCGATATCGGCTTGAGGCCCTATCAACAGCCTCCCTGTGCGAGATCCTGCTTCTTACCTATTTAAAAATTACAAGGGCCCCTTTAATCAGTGACTACCGTGGCTTCGTTGAGAGATAGTATACTGATGAGGGACAGCCGATCGTTTTCTACGGATACTACAGCATGAAGCTAGGAGCGTTTACCGTTAAAGAGGTCCTCTTTGGAATTTTTGCACTCGACGGTGGCTGCATGTTTGGTTCTGTGCCGAAGAACCTGTGGAGCCGTTCAATAAGCGGAGACGAGGAGAATCGGATCCCGCTTCTCTGCCGTTCGCTCCTACTCAAGGATAGTAAGCGTCAGCTTCTAATCGACGTCGGACTAGGCGATAAATGGAGCGATAAGCAGCGCCACATCTACAGCATCCGCAATACACCGACCTTCAACCTGGGCTTTGAGCCTGCGCACATAACGGACGTTATCCTTACCCACCTACACTTCGATCACGCTGGCGGCATCTCCTATCGAGACAGCGGCGGCTCGCTCAAACTCACCTTCCCGAATGCGAAGGTTCACCTGCAGGTCACTAACTGGGAACGAGCCCGCAATCCTTCACTCAAGGATCGTGCCAGCTACCTACCGGAAAACATCACACCACTTCACGACGCAGACCTGACACTCTATGACGGCGATGTCGAGATATACCCTGGGATCATCGTACACCGTGTTGATGGTCATACACCGGGTCAACAATGGATAGAGATCGTAGATACGCAGTCACCTCTGTTCTTCGCAACCGATCTGATTCCAACGTCTCACCATATTCCCTTGGCATACCACATGGGGTACGACGTATGTGCCGATACCCTCCTGGCTGAAAAGGAGCTATTCTTGACTCGCGCAGTCGATGAGCGCGCGATCGTATGCTTTCAGCACGACCGCGATGTCCAGGCCGCTCGAGTTCAACGTAACGACCGCGGGCAATTTCAGATCGCTGAAAAACTCATCCTTTGGTGAGGAAGAGACGCTTTAGCAGGCAGTCTTCAAGAGCGCCTGGAACCGAACGTCGGGCCAACGAAAAGCTAAGGTGCCCTTGGGGCTTTACGCACTCGCAATCGAACTCTGCACGAGTGGTTTTCTGTCCGAGCTCCCGTAACTCTTCGATGATCGTAACCACTCGGGTATCAGACTGACTCCCCCATCTTGGCGACTTAATTCAGCATCGCCTTGCTTCCTCAACAGCTTCCTTATAACAGGCATTGAGCGATACCACAGAGCAAAAGATTGGCTCGTCTTTATGCTCTCTACAGCGCGGCTTTCAAGCCGGCAGAAAGATCGCTATATAAGTGAGGTCTAATAAGGCCTCTGGAGCTGCGACTTGCGCCCCGAGTGTCACCAATAGCTGAGGAGCACACCTCTATGAAGGACCCGATCGCAGCCCTTGCGTGGATTACAAATGAACTGACTAATCGTGCCATTCCATTCGCCATTACGGGAGGGCTTGCTTCGAATGCTTACGGCGGTTCTAGGCCCTTGAACGATATTGATATCGATGTTCCAGATGCTGCCTTACCTATCTTGGCTCGAGAGTTAGCGGCGCACCGCACATTTGGCCCCGAGCGCTCAATCAGCGAGTGTTTTGATTGCCAACTCCTTGGTCTCTCTTACCTTGGACAGGAGATTGAACTAAGCGGCGCAGAGAGCCTTTTGATCCTGGATCGAAATTCTAATCGATGGATACCGTGGCCAACAGATCTGCACAAGGTCGAGCTCCGCACGGTTTTAGGTCTTAGTGCGCCAGTAATGGAAAGGAGCGTGCTGGTCGCTTACAAGAAATTGGCTGGACGAGAAACCGACCTTATTGATGTATCTGAGCTTCAAGAATACTGAAGATACTGACGGCATCACAAACACCGCGGAAGAGGCGACGACATCTGATTTTTTCTCAAGCGCTCAAGCTAGCACCCTCGAAACTATCCAAAGGCGAAGAGGGCGGCTGACCAGCGCGTGTCTTTTTTAAATCAAGCTCTTCTTTAACGCATGGCAATCTCGCGGGTCTATCCAGAAGAGCTGGAAGAGCAAGGCGTTTGTCCTCTGGCCCCGGAGAAGTTCGGGATAAAAAAGCCCGATTACCTCATCTTTCGAACTAAACCCGTCTTGTTGGACTAAATAGCCCAATTGTACAGTCCAGCCAGAGGTTAATCGAGTAGAATACCCAGGTATTTATGAATCTCTTCAGACGACCTGTCCACTTAAGTACTGCCTTAGCTCTGATTTTTGCAGCGCTCACGATACCGGCCTTAATTGCAATCCTGGTGGTCGCTCACTGGCGAAACTCGGTAGCGATCAACCGAATACTGTACAGCGCAATTCATCAAGAGAGGCGAGATACGGAACGGTTGGTGGATGACCTGGTTCGCCCCGTCGTTACCACTCTCGCTCTTCTTGCTGAGTATGCCGCCGATGATCCCTCTTTTTTCTCAGAGCAGGCAGGAGTGAGCACTCTCTTTCGAGGATTGGATAATCTTCAACAAATACAGAGCCTGCAGGTCTCATACAAGGACGGACACTATCGTTCCATCACTCGAGTAGGAGACGCTAGCTTTAACGATGGCTCGAAGATTCCACCCGAGGCGAAGTGGGTTCTTACAACTGAATTCGATCCAACTGTGGAGGTTGAGCCCCGCACAGCCGAGAGAAGCTTTATTTCGAAATGGCCTTCAGTGCTGCGAACCGAGCAGGTTTCTCTCGCAATCGCGCCTCGGAGTTTACCGATCTACAATAAAGCCGAAGAGCTCAACAGGGAAAGCTTTGCTCCTCCGTGGTTCAATCCCGATACAGGTGAGGTCGTGGTATCGATCGGTTACCCGATAAGACACAACGGAGTCTTTAAAGGGATTATTGGAGCCGACATTACCTTCGCAGAGCTATCTCGCTTCCTCCACGATAATCGCGTCAGCGAGCGCAACTCTACTCTGATAATCGGAAGCGCGGGTTCGGTGGTGGCCCTCTCTGACTACGGCCGAGATCCTCAAACACTTCCTACTCCGCGCAAGCTTCAATACCTCGATGAGGTGCTCAGCCCGAGCATCAGGACTGCTATCTCTCAGGGTAAGACACCTACTCAAAATATCCTTACACGTGTCGAGCAAACAGAACACGGCGAGGCGAGTGTATTATTCTTCGATATCGAGAGCACATATGATCTCGGATTGCGTGCACTTATAGTGACCCCTGTCGATGACTTCGTAGGGCCCCTAAAGCAAACGAACCACATCATTATACTGTTTATCTCCGCCCTGATCCTACTCGACTGGATTCTCATCCGGCGCCTCTCGCACACCCTCTCGCGTGGCATCGAAAGTATCTCTCGCGACTGTGCTACGTTGCAAGCGTTAGAGTTCAAGGAGGGCAAACCTCACCGAAGCTTCATCGAGGAGGTCGCTCAGGTGCAAAGAGGGGTGGCATTGTTACGGAACGCTCTCGGTAGCTTCTCCAGATTCGTTCCGATGGGGGTGGTACGCCAACTTGTCGATAGTGGCCAGCCACTGACTCTGGGGGTCGAAACCAAGCAGCTGACGATACTCTTTTGCGATCTTGAAGATTTTACCTCTCATGCAGAGAAGCTCCCTCCAGATCAGCTCCTCGAGCAGATATCTGCGTACTTTTCGATGGTCACCGAGGCAGTAGCGCAGGAGCAAGGTACCGTGGATAAGTTCATAGGTGATGCCGTCATGGCATTTTGGGGCGCCCCTATTGAACTTGAGGATCTCGCCTTGAGCGCCTGCAAATCCGCAATAAGGATCGTACGTGGAATGGACCGCTTGAACAAAAATTGGATAGAACAGGGCAAGCCCGCCTTGGGTATCCGTATCGGCGTCAATACCGCAGAGGTTTTAGTGGGCAACATCGGCTCACACGACCGGCTCAGCTACACTGCGATTGGCGACGGCGTAAATATTGCTTCTCGATTGCAATGCGTCAACAAGCAGTTTGGTAGCTGTATCTGTATCAGCGATAGCGTATATGCAGCTGTGAGCTCCGATGTCGTTGTAAAACCACTGGGTGACGTTACGGTGAAGGGACGTAGCTCTAAATTTCCAATATACGAGCTGCTTGAGATTCGTGGAGCAGGAGATCCGGATCCCGTAGCGTACAATTGAGCACACTTCAAAAAACGAACTGGTGAGAGGGAGAGCAATCCACTGAAAAACCTTGGTGGTCTCTTCGTGAAATCGAGTGGGGAGTGTAGCTCGGCACGTGGCCGGCGTATGCAAACAAAAAAAGGGGGGGCAATACAAAGAGAGTGAGAGCGCAGCGAGGGTAGCGTGAAAGCGCCCGATTTTCTATCTCTCCGGGAGTGTTTTTTGCGCTGCACAGGACCTTGCGGTTGACTCATTCAGCCGAATAATCAGCATCATGAGCATCCACACCGCACAACCTCCACATACATGCCACAAAAAATGAGTGCCCATTGGCAGAAGCGGTGGGGTGCCGGGACGATCAAGGATGCGGAAGGTTAATGCGGTTGCAAATGAAAGGATTACCCCCGCCAAAAGGCCCAAATCCCTCCAGCCACTTCGTGCAACAATTACTACCAGCGGGAAGATAATTGAGAGAGCTGCAGAGAGGTATCCGAGAGTGATCCTAATTGTGTGCTCTGACACCAATACAAAACCAACGATGCGGCCCGAGAGTGCAACGAGCAAGAAAAAAAACACAGCTCGTGGCCACGTATCGACGACCTGGCGCCAGAACGCCAGAGCCGTCGCGGAAATGAGCACTACTATCGGAACCACGTCCATCAGTAGCCACGCAGGGTGCGAGCGGGTAGCATGATAGACAGTCCCTCCAATTATGCCGATGGAGAGGATCGGTAACGAAGTGACTATGAGAGGATAGCGCCTGTAATTAAGCCGTGTACGCACCACGATATGAACGAAGAGGGCAACAAAAACGAGGTTGGTCCATGTATTCCACGGCTCTACAGGGAACCTACCCATGGCGATGCCGGGTAGTGTCTCCGCGTAAATCGGTCCGAAATCATCAGGGGGCATAATGATTACGCTTATACTCTAGACCGAGAGGTGGCACTAGGCAGAAGAAGAGAGACAGAGCGAGGGCCGGTAAATCCGTATTAAAAACCTCGGTAACGAGAACCATCAAGGGGAGTATCGGAGAGCTCCGATACTCCGCCTTGACGACTCACGGGGATCTCTATTCTTGGCCTAGCGATACTCGCTCGCTTGAGCCTCGAACAGATCCCGGTACTGAGCGCACCGCTCAATCAACTCATCATGCGTTCCCTGAGCAGCGATCTGACCGTCCTCTACAAAGAGGATCATATCAGCGCGCCGTACAGCCCCAAGGTGGTGCGTCGAGAAGATCACGGTACGATTGGTTGTCTCTGCGAACAGAGCATCCCAAAATCGCTTCGCTGCCTCAGGATCCACCGCTGAGACCGGCTCGTCGAGGACGATCAGTCCTCGATTAGCAACGATCACTGCCGCCAGAAGAAGCCTCTGGAGCTGACCACCTGAAGGCTCAATCGCCTCTCGACGATCAAGGCCCAAATAGGTATCGAGACCCAGCTTCCACTTGCGTACAAACCCTGCCGCTCCGATCCGTTCGAGCTCGCTCCACAACAGCTCATCACTCGCTGGTGCCGTCGGCCGCCCCAAGTTGAGCAGCTCGCGCAGCGGCAGGTTGAAGTGCCGTAGCTGCTGCGGCAGCATGACGAGGTGTGAAGAAAACTCCTCCACCGACATCTGATCGGTCGGCTTCCCGTTGAGCAGAATTCGCCCTGTCGATGGGTTCAGCTGTCGCAGCATGAGTGCCATAGCAGAGCTCTTTCCAGCCCCGTTTGGCCCCACCACAGCGACCACCGAGCCACGTTCGACGGAGAATGAGACACCACGCACCGCATACTGCTCTGGCGGAGCAGATGGATACCGGTATGACACGCCCTCGAAGACGAGTTCGACCGCCCCTTTCGGGTTCTGCGGACCGACCATCTCCTTCGAGTCGGTGCCAGGCCCATACTCCTGCTCAAACGGTAGACGACGAATCGTCACCTCTGGCGTGCCCGGCTCCTGAAGGAAGTCAACCAGATCCTTTATGGACTTGGACTGACTCCACTGCTGCCCCATTAAGGAAGCCAACTCAGAGAGACACGCTGTGAAGCTCGACATAGTTCCCAGAATGAGCACCAGTTCACCTGCCGTCATCTGACGAGCAACCGTACGAGCTACCACGAGCGCAATACCCGCACCGAGCCCCAACCCGACAAGTAACGACGCAAGCACTCGCTTGAGGGCCGCATCGTTCTCGAGCTTACACTCTTGAGCGCTTGCCCGAGCCAATCCCTGTCGATAACGCCCTGCGAACCACAACGCTGCACCGAATTGGTGGAGCATCGCGAGCGCTGGAGCTACCATCAGGTTGTAGAGATCGGTCCACAAGGGTCCCCACACCGGAGCTAGCTCCTCATCAAGGTCGCATCGACGACGCGCATGACGAAGCTCAAGCACCATCGAAGGGAGCGCGAATGCAACCAGTACCCCCAGCAGGATCGGCGCCTTGAAGGCCACGATCGCTCCTGTGACCAGGAGCGTTCCGACGTTTCGGATGAGCTGCGGTAAAGACCGCGCCATCGTCATCATCCGCCATACAGCTCGCTCCCTGACCTGCTTGTACCTTTCGGCCAACTCAGGGTCATTGAGCAGCTGCTGATTGAACACCACCATCTTACGGGTAAACTTACCGAAGACCGTCTCAAAGGTGCAGTTATCTGATAGTCGTTCGAGTGAGCTTAATGCTACGGGGATTATCCCTAACATCGTCAAACTCGTTATCAGCGCTGCACCTCCGAGGAGTAGATCACGTGTTGACTCAGTGCGGGTAATCGCATCAACGATGAGACCATTCCCGTACCAACTCAACACCGGAGCCACCACTGCGGCGACACCTACCACAAACCTTGCAATCGTCGCCTTCGGTTGTCCGTCCCATAGAGTGTAGACCGTAATCAGATTCGCTTGCACGATCTGACTAAGTGCCTCTCGGAAACGCGACAACTTGAGCTGCTTTGGGGTCTTAATCCCAGTGCCCTTGACGAGCGACAACAACGGCCTCCGCTCCTTTCGCAATTCCTTGCGAGCAGTGACCTTATGAGTCTCTGCAATTTTCCTATTCAACGTTCTCATACTTACCTCCAAAAATTGATTGTAAACCTTTGACCTGCTTCACCTCCGGCTACCCGCCGGTCGAAGCATTGAGGTCCTCGCTCTGTCATCGAGAATTAGCCGCCTCCTAAGCGGCATGACTTCGATGGCAGAGGTTTCGCATCTACCCGTCTTCTGCTCTTCCCCATTCACACCGCGACTACCCGCCCGTTCTGCAGATACACGATCCCCGTTCCCCTCGTTTGAGCGGCAAAAACATCTCTCGTGTTACGCAAACACTCCTCCCGTTCTGAGCGATCATGCTCAGTGAAAGGCGATTACTTCGATTCGGATACGTCGCTGGTTAACAGCTTATGTGACCGTTCTTCATGCTCTGCTCCCCCTCTTCATTCAAATGACTAATACCTTGGTCCGCAGATCTCGAGTGACACCCCACGGATATGGAGCATCAAACGAGCGCTACTTCGCTCGAATCTTTTATCTTTTAGCTTACGGAGACTTCTTGGGCCCTCGTCGAGCCCAACGCTTTGTCAGAAGCGATTGAGGAACAGACGATCGGGAGAACCGAGAAGTATCGCAGCTTGCCCCTGCTGGGCCGACATTTCACCGTAGATACCTCTGGTACCGTAAAACGATAAAAGCTGTGTCGATGCTGTAATCTTCATTTTTAATCTCACCACTATGGAGCTGCGAGAAATGTAGCTCTTATTACTACTATAAACGAACTCTCTACTTACTCAAGTAAAAAATTCACCCACTAAGAGATTCTGAATTCTTCTCTGACTTACAAGACATCAGGTGTTTTCTGGCAGCGGGAGTGGGTTTGACTCACCCCTTAACGATTAATCACCGGCGGCTCTTCATGTAGCTCACGCGTATCGTTATTAGTAGGCTGCTTCACGATCCCCTTCACCATGGCGAGCACGGTTCCGAGATCAGTGAGATTTGCCGGAACAACTACGGTATTGGACTTCTGCGCAATCTTACCAAACTGAGGTAAGTACTGCTCCGCTATCCGAAGCTCCATCGCTGCTTTCCCTCCTTCACCGAGTAGCGATCGTCCGACGAGGCTAAGACCCTCTGCAGTAGCTCGAGCAACCTCGAGGATCGCTTCTGCTTCGCCCTTCGCAGAGTTTATCTGTGCCATCATATTTGCCTCAGACTCCTTTATCTGTCGCTGCTTCTCCCCCTCTGCATTATTTATCGCCGCGTCACGCTGCCCCTCTGAAGCTAGGATCGCTGCGCGTTTTTCGCGCTCTGCTTTCATCTGCTTCTCCATGGCGGTTATCACTTCGCGCGGAGGTGTAATATTCTTGATCTCGTATCGAAGTACCTTAACACCCCAAGCCTCTGCCGCCTTATCAACCTCCGTGACGACATTAGCGTTAATGTGAGTACGGGCTTCGAATGTTCTATCAAGTTCGATCTTTCCGATCTCGCTGCGCAAGGTAGTCTGAGCTAACTGAACAAGACCAAAAATATAATCATCGATACCGTACGAGGCGGTCTGTGCATCGATCACTCGCACGTAAAGCACTCCATCGACACCTACCTGAACGTTATCGCTCGTTATACAGATCTGCTCGGGTATATCGACTACCTGTTCCTTTACCGAATGACGGTACCGCACTACATCAAAGAGCGGGATCAGCACATGAAAACCTGCATCTAAGGTTTTATGGTATTGGCCCAACCGCTCGACGACGTAGCGCATCTGTTGAGGCACGATCACTGCTCCCTTGACGACGATCAAGATTACGAGCACTGCTAAAACTATCGACGCGACTGTCATAAATATCCCCTGTAGCAATTTACACAAACACGCTGTCTAGCGTCGCTTGACGAGCAAAGTAAGCCCCTCAACCCCTATGACGACCGCCTCGGAGGAGCTGTCCAAACCCTCCTGCCCTACATTCCTGAGGGTCCAGGTGCTACCCCACAGCTCACCTTGACCGGTCGCTCCAGGAGCGATGAACGAAGCTCCTACCTTTACCGCTTTTCCAACCGCATCTGTGGTTGTCGATGTACCGCCCCTAATTCGCTCTTGTAGCTTTCGAGCCAAACAGAAGCACGCCACCACCGCTACTACCGAGAAAAGCACCAACTGAGCAGTCAGACCCGGCACGATCCCGGTCAGCACAACCAGCCCAACCAGGATACCCGAGACACCAAGCAGGAAGAGGTAGAACCCACTCGGCACTGCAAGCTCTACGAAGATAAAGGCAAGTCCTATGAGGCACCACGTCCAGCCGCTCATACTAATCCTATCAAAGTATCCCAAGAGAGCTGGCAGGGTCCGCCAATTTCTCCGAGCAGAGTCATGTTGACATCTGCTCCATCGACACTTTAATCGGAAATATGCAGCCCGCCAAGAGGTTACCGCAGAGCTACGAGGTCGCCTTCTGCTCTGAATTAGCTATACCTTCCTGCTGCTGCTGCTTGGAGTCAGACGGCCGCTCCTCGGGTCTGGCCGAAGCCTCGCCATCAGTTCCACCCGAAGCGCCACTGGACGACTGCAACATGCTAGTAACTAGGGTCAAAAATCCCGCATTCATCAACGCAGAACCAACGCCGCCGCCACCTCCTGAACCAAAGCCGCCAGAACCCCCAAAACCACCACCTCCACCGTCAGAGCCATCGAAGAGGCTCGAACCACCATCGGGAGCTGGGCCGTCGTTACCATCGCTTTCCTTTGGCTTCCAGCCCCATGCACCATCTGACTCTTGTTCCTGATTATGGCCAAATTCACTGTCTGCACACGCGAATTCACCGCTAAAAGCGATCACTACACCCAGCATAACCGCGCCTATAGTTTTGATCTTCATAATAGTCATAATAGTAGTCCTCCTCAAATGAGCGCACACGGATCATTCATCCGACCAGTGCTCTCGTATGCAACGGGCAACATCGATCGACGATAAAACGTCAGTCGATGAGTCAAGCCCAATCATGAACAACCGACTACAACCCGGAAAAAACCTGCGTGATGGCTGCTAAGGTAGGCTTAAGGGAGTGCATCACCGATATCTCCCGCCACAAACAACGAAAAAACGTTAAAAAACCTGGAACATGAGTGGCCTCCTGCGATCCACGAAGAAACCCGTCGGATTACTCAGCACACCCTCTCCTCCGTACGCGACTGAGTCATACAGATCGCGCCACGTCAGCTTATTACCGTTGCGCTCGGCGACATCTGCGAATGCTCGCACACCAAGCACCGGAATCACTGTACCTGGTTGGTAGTAGCCGGGCTTACCCTGCTCTCCAACTACAAATACCATCGGCCGCACTCGATACTCTGCCGCGATGTTCTCAAGACGACTCAAGGTATCGTTCCCGGTTGAGCCGCGATTGTTGCGTGCTTGATCCTGCGAATAGCAACAGAAATAAAAGAGCTTGATGTAGGCTGACTTCCCAGAGTTATGCTGCTCTAGGTATACATCTCGATGCTTACGCATATGCTCTTCGTACGCCTTGACCACACTAATGGACGACATCAAAGAGCTCGATAAACTGTTCGCCCCGTTACTGTGAAGGGACATCCCGGATCCCCCTGGAGCACCGTGACCATTGAAGCCAGCTGCAAAGTGCAGGGTGCCGTCGGCGTGTCTGACTGGTGGGGTATCAATTATCGCCTGGAGAAACTTGTCTGCGTTGCGAAACGGCCCCTTCATATCGGGGAACCCATGTGCCTTATTGATTCGGTTCCAGGCGCGAACCTCTTCTGGGGATCCAAAACTTCTCCCGCCGCGCTCTGCATCAGCCGCAAACACCGTCATATGTACCGGAACATCTGCGTAACGCAACCGCAGCATAAGGTTGTGTTCAATACTTTTTTGACACTCCTCATCAGTAGCTGGGTGGCCTACATCACCACGTTGCCCCCCACTCGCCATCCTTTCACGCCAGATATCCCGAGTTATCGCGCGCACAAAATCAACTGCCTGCCGCTGTTTGTTAGGCTGGAAGGATTCCTGATACGATCCCAAGGATTCCTCTTTGAACTCTAACGTACCGTTGGATTGGACCAAGGATCGTTGGAGATACGCCGCAACCGAATCGTACAGTTTGGACGGAACGCTAGGATCTTGACCACGACCCACAACATCTCTGCCGCCTAGCGGAAAGTTAAAGAAGCGTCTCTGATCTTGAGCAATTGCGGAGGAGCTACTACCAAAAGACAAGGCGGCGAGACTACCTGTAGCCTGACTTAAAAACGATCTACGATTTGAAACCGTGGGGCCTTCAGCCATACATCATCCCTGATCCCCCGCATCGGCGTACCGATGAACCTTCCTTTGTGTGTAAAGGGGAGCCCTCTCCTATCGCCTCCTCCGACAGAAATGCTCCACATTTTTTTAAGTTTTGCGATAAGAATTAAGGTGCTTCAGGAGATCGAGTGGATACTGTGGGCCAGCGCTCGAGCGGGGTTATCCAAATGCGAAGGGAAGCACACCGAGAACAGGCGCGCAGCGACCGTGAAAAGCATAGAAAAACCAATGCGATACCCCGTTGCTGACCTCACAGCTCTCGCTGTTCACTCTTTCAAAGGATTGGTCCGACGACACCACATAGGTAACAGTTCTACAACAGGACATAAAATCGTCTTCGGAGCGGGGCAACCCGAATTACCGCTGTTTAGGGGGTAAGGCAAAGGGCAAACTTCGGTATCTGCGCGTCGGAGCTCCGGTTCCGTGCCATGAGACCGAGGTAGTGCGTCAGGTTATGGATACTGGCAAGCTGGGGCCCGAGCATCTCTCCTACCTTGAAGTGGTGTTGGAGACACGCGCGTGAGTAGTGTCTCCACGTAACGTACCACGTCCGAATCCCCCTCTGACTCTCCCAAGAAACTTTCCCCCTCTTCTCACCGATCTATTCGCCTATGCTGCTGCTCAGGCGATACACAAAGACAAGGAACGACTGTCCTTGAAATCAAATGCAAGGAGTTTACACTTCCAGAAATTCGCTTGAAAAGCCATGTTTTAGGCAGGTTGGGGCTTAACTTAATGGCCGTGACCCCGCACCAGGTTAGCTCACCGTTCTTGTAGTTCACTTGGACGCATGAGCAATCAATCGCCCTCGCTTACTTAAGGGCCAATCAGTAGCCTCCTTGTAAAATAGGCCACGGTGTTACTCACACAAAACTCGGAAGCGAGCAGGTTTGACTGAACTCTGGAGCGCAGCGACACATCGTCCTGCAAAGTGCGGGGTTAAGGGCGCAAAACATAACGGCGCCCGACGATACCAGGCGATCAAGGTCATTATACTCTGACTGTATCTACGTATTCCACGAGCCATCGTTTCGTGTCGGCGTTGATAGGTCGCACATGCTTCTGATGGAGAGATACGCCCCTGATACGATTCTCGGATAAGACCTGCAGCGATAACTCCCGTCGCCAGGGCATGACTCATACCCATACCGCTGATCGGGTCGAACGATTCCTGGGAATCCCCTACCAGATAAAGATATGGATCGGTGCTCTTCTGCCTCTCCTCAAAGTGCGCTGCTCCCACCCCCACGGAGTCAAACAAGAGCTCCAGTTCAAGCACGGACTTGAGTATTTCAGACAAGAGCTCTATCCGCTTATGGCGTTGTACAAAAGCCGATGTACCGACAACACTCACATTTGCCCGCCCTTCCCCGAGCCCTGTCACGTAGATCTCACCATCGGATGCAGCAACGATCGTAACCAGACGGTGAAGCTCACCAGATACTACACGCACGACGTTCGAATAACCGACACGCCTAGAGCTGCGCTGAACTCGAGAGACAAAGGGTGCACTCAAAGCCTGAAGCCCGGCGCCAACAGCGAGCACCACATAGCGAGCCTTAAGCTCTCTAGCACCGACCCCAACCAGCCACTCCTGCTTCTGCCGGTGCAAAGTGTGCACCGCTGTCCCTAGGCATACCTCCACACTCGGAATCCTTGATGCTCTTTGGAGCAACACATCATCAAGCACCTCCCTCGAGATACCCCATCCTCGGGGTCGTGCAGTTTGCGCGATGAGCGCTTGTGGTGCCTTGCCCTGCGATGAAGGCCTCACAACTCGATACCCGAAGAAGGCATTGCTCTCCGTCAAACATCCACCAGGCTCTATACCTAGCTCCTGCAAATAGTGAGCCCCTTCATAGGAAAAGCCCTCGCCACAGGCCTTTCTTCGAGGAAAAGAAGCCTTATCGACAAGAAGCGTCTGTAGTCCGGCCTTTCCGAGCTCTATCGCTGCAGCACTACCAGCCAGAGACGCGCCAACTACAACTACATCAACTGTATTCGTCGGGAGCACCATAGATTTCCCTCACAACACCCACAACCTAGGGACTAAGCACGGCACCTTAGACAAACACCCCTCAAAACCTGGACGCCTCTTCAGGTACTGCTCTTCTCGCCGAATCCGAAAATACAGCACGAGCCCATTCAAACAACTCCATACGACCGCCGTAATCGTGGCGCTTCCTACCAACGGCAGCGCTGCAAATTCAAGGATAACAGCGAGGTAATTCGGATGTCGTACGTATCGATACGGCCCTACCGTCACAAGCCTAACATTATCCCCATCGGAGGCAGGAGCCATAACCTGAACATTCCACTGTGAACCAAGCACACGTAACGCCCACACTCTAAGGAGCTGCGCAGCAACAAACACAATCAGAGCCACCCACGATATGACTGCAGGAATCGATGAAGAACGCAGATAATGCTCGCAGAGCATAGCTATAAACCACGTCGTATGTACCCCTACCATGCATGCGTAGCTCAGGGAGGAGTCAACCCGCTCAAAACCTCGCTCTGCCATCTCATGTTGGTTGTTTCGTGATCGAAGAAGCTCATGAAGCCTCTGTACAATCGTGACAGCCACGAGTAAGGGGAAGATGGTGTTCGGTATCTGAGTCATACTTTCTACCAAGGGCCGCTACTGCTCAAAGAGGATCGCCTCAATCGTCAAACCGGGACCAACGCCGAGCATACAGATCCGGTCGCCAGGTTGCGCTACTCCGCTCTGCACAAACGCCTGAAGCACAAAGAGCACTGACGCTGAACTCATATTTCCATAGCGCTCCAGCACCTCCCAGGCCCACCGTGACCGTTCTCGGGATATCGAAAAGGCAGCCTCGAGAGCTGCCAACACCTTTACCCCACCAGGATGAAAGAGCCACCAGGACACATCGTGGTGATTCAAACCGTGAGCGCCTAAAAAATCAGTCACGAACGCAGGAGCATGTTTCGACAAAGCCTGCGGCAAGGCACGATCAAGACGCAGATGAGGCCCGTTATCCTCGATTCCGTACCCCATCAGATGCACAGAGTTAGGGACAAGATGCGATTGCGCGTCAACGATTCGTAGGCCATCTCCTGAGCCAGCCAACAAGACTGCAGCAGCACCATCTCCAAAGATCGCAGAGCCAACGAGATTGCCGCCGCTCAGGTCATCTTGTTGGTACACCAGAGAGCACAGCTCTACCGATGCCACGATCGCAAGCTCATCGCTCTTCACGATTCGATGTGCAATCGCAAGACCTGCGACCCCGCCAGCGCAGCCGTGCTGATACACAGGTATTCGCTTAATGTTCCGCCTCAAGTGCAATTCACTCACGATCGACGCATCAATAGCCGGAATAGAAGGAGAGCTGCACGAAGTAAAAACAAGGTGCTCAATTCCCTGCGGCGAGGCTTTCGCACAAGAGAAAAGGTCTTCAACAACCGACCGCAGTAGCCTTTTTCCCTCGCTCTGGAAGCACTCCGCACGCTCCTTCGCCCCCTTTAAAGCCAGTATCCTCTCCAGCGGAAGCGCAAAATGCCGCTGCTCGATGCGGGAGTTGTCGACGAAGCGTTGAAAAAGTTCGCAATCATGGGGTGAATGCTCAAGCCACCGACTGCCCGCGCGGTGAATATCCTCCCGAGAATGAGCATATTGAGGGAGCGCTGTAGAGACCGCGCGCACAACCGCCATACTCTTTATCCCCCTTTCTGAGTCTTCGTGGGTAGGCGCACTGAGAATGAGATCGCCACTTCGGGGTCTAATCGAGCGATCAGTATCGACGGGTCCTCTACACCGAAATCAGGCCAACTCAGCCGAGTATCTCCAAAAAGGCTAGATTGCCCAGAGGCCTGCGTCAGCGTTGCTGTGAGAGCTAGCGGTTTCTGATGCCCTCTAATCGAGAGTCGCGCATCGAGCCTCACTGAGCACGGAGTCTGCGCGGCATATACCTCCGGTGCACAGGTGGGCTGAAACGAATCCAGGTCAAGCGTAACGTATGGGGCCCTTTCGCTGTCCACGACCTCGCGCATACGTTCGTCGCGACTATCGTTACCCGTCGTGAAATCAACGACCGGAAACCTCACCTGTGCACGGATCGACAACGGATTCTTCGAATCGGCAAGCCACACACGTCCATCGATCTGTGAGGTAACTCCCTTGATAAGATGCCACGTGGAATCCACTTCGAAGGTTACTGTGGTATTCGTATCCGAAAGCTGCTGCGGAAGCTCCCAGCCCCACACTCCTGCTGTTTGCACTGCCGGATGCTCCCCTGCGCAGAGTAGGGGCGCCAGGCTCACAAGGGATAGCCAGGCGGCTTTCGCAATCGATCGTACCAGTACAGGTAGTTTGCCCATGTCACTCCAGTATCAATCAACTACCTCGTTCGTTACGAGTAATAAACTGAAACATAGTTATTAGAGCACTGCTCGTTCGCGGCTTTGCTTCAAAGGCGTCTGCGGGCTTGCATATGCGAGAGGCGTCGTTGAAAGAGAGGCCCAAGCGCTAGGTAGGTAGGAGCCTTCCACACACACTGACGGTACCTGAAAAGGGTAGATCGAACAAGCACAACGGTTACTCGACGAGCGATAGCCTCGGCGATACTTTTGTTACATCCACACAGAGGTGGGCCGCAGCCTTCGTATTCGCCGTGGCCACTATGGTTCTGGCACTCTATGGTGGGCTACAGAACGGACACGGGAGCTATACTGGTTGGCCGCGCCTAATCGTCAACTCACTTCTGCTCGCTCAATTTCCGCTCCTTCACTCACTTCTGTTGAGCTCATCCGGCAGGTCACTCCTAAATTATCTGGCCCTCGAGCGGATCGCTCGACAGCTTCAACCCACAACCTACGTCTTGGTCTCCTCTGTGCAACTGAGCGCGGTGTTTTTCCTCTGGTCACCGAGCACTCAGATCCTCTGGGAAGCAACGGGTGTTCTCTGGGCGATCCATACCGTCTTGTTTGTTGTTTCGTGGGGTCTACTTGCAAAATCGATGTGGGATGCGCACTTGGGGATCCAGACCGGATACATCGGCTGGCTGACGATGTGGAGAAACGAGGTGCGAATTCGATGGCCCAAACTCCCAACAACTAGGCTCTTTAAAAACGATCTGACCAACGTGTAGCAGACCACTTCATCTTCCCAAGCGATCCCTCAACGAGCGACGCTGACTCAGATACGCATACGTCGCTCCCCAAAGCGGTCGTAGCGTAGTAACCCTCACTAGAAGCTCATGACCCTTGATTCGTTGAACCGACCGCACCTCGCGAAATGCAGGATACAGTAACGCCATCACCATGATGCGCAGCACCCCCGAGAGCACAAAGAGCACCAGAAATGGTGAGGAGGTAACAAAGAGGCTCAGAGGTTGATTTAGTGTATCCGGCACGTACATCGCTAGCAGACCACCAAGCAGCGAGCCGATAAACACAAGAGCCCCATTTATAATAGCTTGGTAAGCGATACATCGAGCCCGTTTTGCCGGCGTAACCGCATCGAATACAAAATTAGCAGCAGCGAGGTTGAAGCCTGACCAAAAGAAGCCGCTGTACACCTGTATCAGGATCAAGAAAGCAAAGTGATCAGAGAGGAGCCACATCCACGGGTTAAACGCCACGAGCCAGCCGCAGATTCTCAAGATCTTACGATTACCGAACTGATCGCTCAAGGCACCCCACGAACGCATGACAACAAATTGAACCAAGACTGCGGCAGCCACCACACACGTGTATTCCAGATATGTGAGACCAAGGTCATTGAGCATATACATCGCAAAGTAGGGCCCCGAGAGCGCCACCGCAAAGTTCATGGAGGAAACGAAGATCACAAACTTAACGAAGTTCGAATGTCGCGCCCGTGAAATGAACTGCCAAAAGGTGAACTTGGATTCCTCGGGCACATGTAGTGGGGGATCATCCACACGGGTAAAAACCTGGCCTGCACACCACCGCGCGGCGGCAGCCAAGGCGAATGCGATCGCGAATCCGTACTCGGGTCGCTGCCAACCTGAGCACAGGTGAATAAGTTGTCCGCCGACTACTACAGCTATGAACACAGCTATCGAGATCCCTTTATTTCGATACCCAAAGAACTCCCCCCTTACCTCCTGTGGCACGATATCCCCCACGAGGCTGTTCCAAACCGGCGCTATGATGCCGATCGTGATCTGATACAGGACAGCGAGGGCGATTAAGGTCGAGACGGCATACCAGCCACGATCAAAGAGGAAGGGGATACAGGCCATCGGCAACCACAAGGCACCTTGAAGCTTCATCAGTAGACTTAAGCTCCCTTTACGACTTTTGCATTGGTCAACAAGACGAGTGCCTATCGTCTGAGCAAGGGAGCCTACCAAAGCTGGCAGCGTAGCCAGCGCTCCGATCTGTAGTGGAGTACCACCTAAAAAGATCCCGAATGCTCCGAGGTACGTCTCAGCGGTACCACATTTAATCGCGTCAAGGTTACCCTCAAGCACCAAAGCACGGGCGGAACCACTCTTTAAGAACTTCACGATTCATCCCCTCTCTTCGTCTGAGGAAGGTGAGCTCAGGCTAGGAAAGCACGCACGGGTAGATTGTGCCTAGGGAATCGAGGCAACCCCCTCACCTTCAAGCCAGCGCACGAACTGCAATACGACGATGGCCCATAAACTATCCTTTATCTTGCTGCGATCCACCAGGGCCAAAGCCTCACGAAGAGTGCCCCCACCCCTAGAATAAAAGAGGCAGGCTCCGAAAACTGACGAAAGATCCCCTACTCGCTGCTTCCCAAGCGGATTCCGGTAGATGCGCCGATCAGTGTGTCTCGTGCAGGTGCCTCCCTTACGTCAGATAAATCAGGGAGCCTCTGAATCAGCCTCTGATTCTTTCTGAGGATTAGTAAGGCAGAAACCTCCTCTGAGTCTAGCGATGCTTGCCTATGGGCCTGCGCACAATCGCTACGCTTGAAGTTGCTGAGCGAGCATTGGCATCATTCAAGTGGGCAGGCCAGAATCTCAATGCAACAGCTTCGATGCACAATAGGCTCCTCGGCTCCTCTGAAAGTCTGAACTGCATCTTCTCATCAGTCGAGGACTTATCATACAAAAGGTCATGCGACTCGGATCGAACTTGCTCCGCTTAGTCCTAAGCTCCGAGTATAATTCACCATAGCGCCTTGCAAACTCACGCTCAGTTGAGAGTCGCGCACCGGACTCCGTAGCCGGGCGCATAAACTTCGTCCAAAAATCCGCCGCTAAGCCGATGATAACCTCTTTTCCCACGGTAAAGACGATCATCTCGTCGTGAACCTCAAGGAAGCGGTAACAACCAGCAGGTATTGCATTAGCGTCCACCAGTAACTCAACAGCGTCGCCTGAGTGTAGTTTGGTAATATCCATAGATGAATCTCCTTTACTAGATCCATCGGCGAATTCGAGAAGAAGTTTCGTGCTTATTCACGGCTCGTGTTTTACCGGCTTGTTCCTGTCCTCCACGGTATCTGACACCTCCCAAGGCTCCAGATACGAACACCCGGCACACGTACCAAACTCGGCTACTACCCGTGTTGTTGGAAATGAACTCTACGGGGGTGATTTATTTAAAAATGAATGAGGCTTCGTTTAGCGCGCGTCAACACTAACCGGCACTAGCAGAGCAACCTCCGCCTAACCTACCCGATAGACACCCCCTCACCGTCAAGCCGACGCACGATTCGATATATCGCAATGATTGACAAACTATCCTTTATCTCACCGCGATCCACTAACGCCAAGGCCTCACGAAGCGTGACGGTTTGCACCTGCAACAACTCAGTTGGATCAGGTTCACTTACTCCTGAAGAGAGGTCTTGTGCCAAGAAAAGCACTCCCCGTTCTGAGGAGAAGCAGTTACTCACATGAACCTCACCGCCAAGCTGTTCCCACCTCAACGCGGTTATCCCTGCCTCTTCTTGCAGTTCCCGTTGTGCTGCCACGAGCGGCTCCTCTCCCGGCTCGCAGCCACCCTCAGGGATCTCCCACGAGTACTCCTCAACAGGATATCGATACTGACCGATCAGGGTTATCCGCTGGTCATCCGTGAGCGCGACTACACCCGTTGCAACTCGAGTCTCTACTACCCCATAGATCCCAGGATTCCCTCGCGGCGATATAACCTGATCCTCCCGTACCTTAATCCAGGGGTTTTCATAGATTGACCTCGTTGAGAGCCTCTTCCACGGATTTTCTGAGCTCATATTCAAACCTCAGCGATAGCTACCCTGCTTGCTTCTCTAAAACTTGATGTATGGATGCCATACAACTGCTCCTTCCAATGTAAAGAAGAGACTCGGCAATCGCTCACAGAGAAAACAGTGATACGGGTAATACGGCTTGCCGAATATCTCGAGACACCTCTCATCAGAGATATCTTTTTCAAATCGTGAGTCAGACCACAGGCCCTCTTGAATCGATTCGCATGTATCGAGCACACGCTGAGCCTTTTTGAAGAACTCGATGTAGCGCTTCATCCACTGCGGAGTTGCCATCCAGTAATTGCAGAAGAATAGCGGGATAGCTGTATGAATTGCCTGCTCCTCCGGTATTCCGAGCTCCCGTGTTAAGCCCACCCAGAGTTCGCGAAAGAGGGGATGGTGTCGTTGCCCCTGCAAAAGAATCGGCTCGTGACATGGGAAAAAAGGCACCACATCAGGCTTCCGTAGTTCGAGGTGCGTCTTCAGCGCCTCAAAATCCGGAACCGGTATCTTCTGGGGCGTTTTCCACGATAAGGTCCCCACGTACTCACACCGCTGCCACTGATCTATGTGCTCAAGGAGCCAAGAGCTATACATCTGGTTCTCAAGGTAGCGGGTCGATGGATTCTCGATCACCGTAGCCCACGAGCACCCTTCGGTCCATTGCTCTGCAAAGAGACGCGACTGATCGTCATACGCCAGGACGAAAATACGTATCTTCATCGTTTCTTAACCTCTGCGGCACCCTACACCGACTTTCGGACACACGCATCGCCTAACTTCGTGAAGGCAGCAGAATCACTCCATGTCGGTTTGAAAAGCGCTCCAGAGTGGCGATGGAAGACCAGACGAGGGTGTTCCACCGTTAAATGTGCCCCCTGAGCGATCAATGAGGCATGCAAAGCCAGTTACGATACCTCCCTCAGCTCTAACCTTCTCAGCAGCATCCTGCATGTGCCGACCTGAATGCACCACATCATCTACGAGCACGACACGCTGTCCTTTCAGATCCGGACCGAAAAACCTGCCGTCCTTTTGCAGAATCGCAACTTTTCTGCCACCTGCTACGGCAGCAGCGAAGAGAATTCCTGAGTAGGCTAGCCCGACTGCAACATCAAAGGCGTCGTGGTCGAGGTGCCCAACGGCGTGTGCTGCTAAACGCGCGAGGTCATTTGGTGTGAGTTGAAAGCAATCATAAAATATAGAGCACACCTGACCACTCGGTATGCGAGTTGGCTTCGGAAACCGTATAGCGATCCTCTCAATAATTCCTTTGGTAGTTTCATCCATAAATATATATGCACTCCACTGGCGGCATCTCTAAGGAATAATCTTAAGGAGCCTCTTACGCCATTCTGCCGGCCCTACCTCGTGCACCGACACCCCACTACTATCGACTGCGACCGTCACCGGCATATCCTTTACCTCAAATTCGTAGATCGCCTCCATTCCAAGATCCTCGAATGCCACGACCCTGGCCCCCGTAATCGCCTTTGAAACGAGATACGCCGCTCCACCAACCGCCATGAGGTACACCGCCTTGTGTTTCTTGATCAGTTCGACCGTCTCCGGACCACGCTCCGCCTTACCGATCATACCAAGGATCCCGGTCTTTGAGAGCATCATCTCTGTGTATTTGTCCATGCGGGTCGCCGTTGTCGGCCCCGCTGGACCAACTACCTCACCCCCAACAGGATCCACTGGCCCCACGTAGTAGATGAAGCGATTGGTGAAATCTACTCCCTCTGGTAGCTTTTCACCGCGCGCAAATATGTCAGCAATCCGCTTGTGCGCCGCATCTCGCCCCGTGAGGAGCTTGCCCGAGAGTAACACGGTCTCTCCCGGCTTGAGGGTGGCTACCTCCTCACAGGAGATGGTCGAGAGATCCAAGCGCCTCGCACCATCAGCTAACGAGAGCGATATCGAAGGCCAGTCATCTAGCGAAGGGGGAGTGAGTCGTGCCGGGCCGGAGCCATCGAGCTCAAAGTGTACGTGCCGTGTAGCTGCACAGTTCGGGATCATCGCTACCGGAAGCGATGCTGCGTGAGTGGGGTAATCCAAAACCTTTACATCTAAAACGGTTGCTAAGCCACCAAGCCCCTGTGCACCGATCCCGAGTTGATTGACTTTCTCAAAGAGCTCAAGTCGCAGCTCTTCGGCGCGGTTCTGGGCACCACGAGCTTTGAGCTCTTGAATATCCACCGGTGCCATGAGCGATTCCTTTGCTAGCAGCATCGCCTTCTCCGCCGAACCACCGATACCGATCCCCAAGATACCGGGAGGACACCACCCAGCGCCCATCTCAGGCACCGTCTCCAAAACCCATTCAACGATATCATCGTTTGGATTGAGCATCTCTAGCTTTGATTTGTTCTCAGAGCCTCCCCCCTTTGCGGCCACGCACACCTCAATCGCACTTCCTGCAACGAGCTCAACATGGAGAACCCCTGGGGTATTATCTTTAGTGTTTCTTCTCTTACCAGCCGGGTCTGAGACGATAGAGGCGCGCAGAGGATTGAGTTGATTTAGGTAGGCGCGTCGAATACCCTCATCGAAGAGTTCCTGCAGAGATCGCCGGGTATTGATATGAGCCTCCATCCCTACCTTAGCGAACCCGACTACTATCCCTGTATCCTGACACAGTGGGCGTCGCCCTTCCGCAGACATCCTCGAATTAACAAGGATCTGAGCGATCGCATCTTTAGCGCTCTTGGATTGCTCAGCTAGGTAGGCCTTGTGCATCGCTTGGATAAAATCGAGCGGGTGATAGTACGAAATGAATTGAAGTGCGTCGGCAACGCTCGTTACGAAATCTTCCTCTGTAATGATGCTCATATCGAGAAAAGTACCTCGGAGAGCTACCTATGAGCAACACACCACCACACCTGACAACGAGTTTATCGCCAAAGAAATCGAGAAAAAATCCTTTGGTAGGCTCGCAATTCATGTTATGCCAGAGAAAGTGGTCTAGTAACGCAAAGCTCGATCGTTTCTGTCCGCTAGGACAGAAACCGAGGAAAACAGGGCCTTTTTCGCCTCTCTAAATGACTTTATACTCACCAGAAACATTCACGTGCTGTGTTTCAATCCGCGGAAAACCGGATTTTTCTTGCGACGACTCCCAATTATCGATGAAGATCCCTGTGCTTCGTGGGAAATATCAGCGAGTGTTGGTCGGTAAATCGTTGTTTCCGGGCAGAAATTGGCTAGGAATATCCTGTGCCAACTGAGCTCTCACAGTACACCGCCACAGGCTCCTGCTCTTATCCTTGGATGCGCCCCCTTGCCCTTGCGCTCTCCCTTCTTTCCCCGGTTGGGGCTTCCCGTACTGCAGCTCAGGAGCACTCCGATATACAGCCCGAGGTTTTCATATCAGCAGTATCGACGCCCCCGGGACCTAGCCTGGAACAGCTGTCGATACCTCATCTCAATCACTCCATATCTCAATCTCCTACGAGTCATCCCGATTATCTGCGTTTCTCAAAAGCCCTCAAGGAACACGAGGAGATATTTGGTATCGGGTCATCAGTGCTGCTGGTGTGGCCCGACCAGTACCTCTCGTATGAACCGCTCGCAGGCGGCACTCGGTTTGACAACTCGCGCCTGATGGAGTTCCTGACCGCAAGGGGGCGTGAGGTACTCCTTGATGGCTCGTACATGCTGCTCAAATACGACGAAGCGATATCGACCGTTCGCGCCACTACAAACCTGGTCGGCCCAGCAGCTTTCCCCCTAAGCGACCGACAGCCAGAGGCTCCCGCACTGGTCGCGGTAGTGGGGTATGATTCAGCTCGACCGCGCACCCTCGCCTTAAAGAGCCTCGCTGGCATATCGTGCCCTACAGCAATGCTCACCCGCCTCATTTCACGCGATGACCTCCGCGCCTTCGTGCAGCTACACGAGAGTGGCCACGCCCTTCAATTTATTTCAGGACGACACGAGGACTCTGAGCACGAATCCCACTATGCACGATGCATCATAGAGGCCGAAGCTGACGTTTTTGCTGCGCTGTGGTGGCTCAAAACTCGCGGCGGCGATGCAACCGTACCGAACTACTTTTATCATGTGCGGTGCTCAAGCTACTTCGAGCACGCAGCACGAGGTGCGGAAAGGGTAAGTCTGCAATACGCCACCCACCTCCCGCTCCTGTCAGCGCTCGATGAAGGTGGGCGCCTGTTTCACAATGGCGCTCTTTCAGCAATGCAGCCTGAGGAGATCTATGCACTGTCTCGAAAGATAGTTCGGTGTACCCTGCCACAGGAGCGAGAGACCCTTGAACTGACACGTATAATACATCGGGCTTTGGGAGAGGCATGGCAGCTTCCATTTCATACTCGAATCGAGCGGCTCAGTCAGATGATGCATCATGGTGAGGTCGACACAGCTCTTCAGCTTTCACTTCAATCCTATCTCTCATCAACTGCTTTCTTGACTGACTCGATACATCTTGGCGCTGAACACGCAGACTTGGCGCACCTCCCGCTCAATCAACAAGCAGAGCAGGTGTGGCTTCGAGAGCTACGGGAAGACCTGAACTATGCAGTTGCCCCCACACTCGTACTAGAGCGGTATTCAACGGAGCTCTCCGGTGCAGCGCTCGGAGTGTGGCGTTTGTCCGTCTCCTCTCCCGAGCCGGACAAGCTCACCCGCTTCATTGTGCACGACGGCGCCGTAGATGCTTTTTTCGTGCCGACCGAGAGGAGGTCGAAACACCTAGACGCGGCAAAAGAGGAGCTGACTGAGAGGCTCAGAGCCATGCGCTAACATCAGGAAGGGTGAAATTTAGGTAAGTATTTGACTTTTCATCCGAGAAAATACCGGGTTGCGTTTTCTCTTGGAGCATATTGCTATAGACTCGTTTGAGCTGTCTAAACACCTCGACGATCCTGCCTCCAGACCAGACCTTTGCCGGCGCTGAGGATGTGTGGTTGATGAGAAGCCCGAGAGAGCCCCGCGAGAGATTGGATTTGTCGGAGTGAGCGCATGAATAAAGTAATTTTCCTTCTGATCCACATCGGTGCCCTACTCGGTCTGTACGTTGGAGCAACCTGGACCGCCATCCTCCTGTGCGTGGCCTGCTACCTCGTGCGAATGTTTGCAATAACAGCCGGTTATCACCGTCTCTTCTCACATCGATCTTACAAAACAAGTAGGCCGTTTCAATTCGTCCTCGGCTTTCTTGGAGCAACTGCCGCTCAAAAGGGCCCGCTGTGGTGGGCTGCAAGCCACCGCCACCACCACCAGCACTCCGACACTGAAGACGACATTCATTCTCCTCACACGCAAGGATTTTGGTGGGCACACGTGGGCTGGGTGATGTCGGAAGTGCAAGATGAAGCTGACATGGGATTAGTTAAAGACCTCACTCACCTTCCCGAATTGAGGTTGCTGGAGCACTACCATTTCGTGCCACCGCTTATGTTTCTAGGCCTCATCGGAGCCCTGGGATGGGTCTTACACTCTCTCTTTCCGGAGGCTGGCACACCGATGCAGCACCTCACGTGGGGGGCTTTCATGAGCACGGTACTTCTCTACCACGGCACATTCTCCATCAACTCACTCGCTCACCTACTGGGTCGCCGCCGCTACGAAACGAAGGACCAGAGCCGCAACAGCTTCCTATTAGCCCTGATCACCCTAGGAGAGGGTTGGCACAACAATCATCACCGCTACCCAAGCTCCGAGCGTCAGGGGTTTTACTGGTGGGAGCTCGACGTAAGCCACCTCGTTTTGAGGCTGTGCGAGATGTTGGGGCTCGTGTGGGACCTCAAGAGGCCTCCAGCCTCGGCATTCCGGTAGGAACATTCGGAAAGCGCAGCACATATTCGCACGTGGTGTCACACGTAGCTTCTTTGCTGTACTGCATACGTCGGAACAGCTCGTAAAGCTTAAGCCGGTCGTGAGCCTCTTACATTTTCGCCTTCCATAGCCTATCCGTCACAGGTATCGTGCTCTTGGAGGCCATGAGTGGTTTTCTTGGGCCCTTGCTAGAGTGATTAGTTGGTGCTGTGATGGCGAATCTTGCATTCGCAGCAATAGCAGTCTTTCGCCGTTGCAGATCCGCAACCCAACAAAGCGCGCCAGAGGACGGTCTGCTTAGCGTGGCCGTGCCCAAACGCGAACGTTTTAGATTTGCATGATTCGAGCATTCATTTTTGATTACGACGATACACTTGTCCAAACTCGGCAGTGCAAATTCGCTGCCATTAAGGAGACGGGCGTTCGGTATTACTCACACCAGCTGTCAGACAGCGACATCGAGAATCATTGGGGAAAACCTTTCCAAACGTTATTCCACGAATTGTTCCGATCGCATGATTCAGACCTCTCAAGGGTTATCGAACGCTACCTCTCTGTGACAGCTGAATATCCTATGACGGCTTACCCAGGGGCGACAGAGGCGCTTGTCGCCTTAAGCTCTCAATATTCGATCGGCGTTTTGACCTCTGCTAGTCGCGAGGTGGTGCTTTCAGACCTCGCACGTCTCGGTTTTCCTTTGAGTAAAATGGCCATGGTTCAGTGCGCAGAAGACACACAGCATCATAAACCCGATCCACGCGTATTCGACCCGTTACTTTTAACGCTCAAAGATATGGGAATCGCAGCAAGTGAAACTGTATATGTGGGTGACTCTCCTAGCGACCTCTCCGCTGCATCGGCCGCTGGACTCAAATTTGTTGGATTCTCGAGCAGCAGCGAACACTCCTTCTTGGCAACTCCTGTTGAGGTAATCTCTGACTTGAGGCAATTGTTAAGCTAAACCTATTCTCATTCATTTTTTTAAAATGATTGAGAATAGCTGGGCGAGCACAATCTTGGCTTGGCCAAGTTGCGCTGTAGCTCTTGCTCCAGTGCTTTTAAGTTCCTGCTTGGTTAAAAACCTACTCAGCTATGACTGGCCCTACACGTGCGTCAGCAACTAGACAGTCCCGCGCTGCAGCCAGAGTCTTTTTGTGATCAAGCTATCGCTGACCTGCCCGAGTGACTGGCTAAGCTGGTAGCCTACGCGTAAAGACCCCCGCAGGGTTCTTGACGGCCTTCAAGCACTCACGATCTCCAAACTTCCTCCCTTTCCTTCCTTGGTGCAGCGTACTTCTGAAACAACCATTTCGAACAGCGCGGGTGTATACCTGTTTCCCTCAAACATGCCACATGTCCAGAGCTGTCGGTTTTAGAAGTGCCATGTACTAGGAAGGGGACAGGAACAGCGAGGAAGTAGGCGAAATCTCTGCGGCTGTCGAAGGCGATGCTTCCATCGCACGGTCCTTACGAGGGTCGCGCACGCTATTCTGATCTGGTCTCGGAGTATCTACTGTGCACTGTGGTGGGGGCCCTCCTCACCCCTGAGTATGCAGGATTCTTCTCGATAGGAGACGGAGTAGTGGTCATCAATGATGAGCTGATAGAGCTCGGCCCGTTTTCGGATAACGAGCCGCCATATATGGCGTACTCGCTCTTGAAAACTCGGTGGACTGAGCAGGAGCTTAACTTTTCAATCCTGCGGGTAGTGAGCACGGACGAGCTTGAGAGCTTTCTGATCGGTACCGATGGGGTGCTTCACCTCAGAGATAGCGCTGAGCAAACACTTCCAGGAAGTACGGATCGCATCGGCCCGCTCTCACAGTTTTGCCGGGAAGACCGCTACTTCAATAAGAGCGGAATTCGAAAACGCCTGGCACGGATTCAGTCTCGACAGCCCAACTATTCGGTCGGCGGAAACGTGATCGAGGAGGCAAGGTTGCGAGATGACACAACCCTTATCGTTGGTCGCAAGAGAAAGGAGAGCTCGGATGTCTGAGCTGCTGTACATTAATGGTAAACGCCTGGTCATCGACCAGAACCGCGCAATCGGTTCCGGAGGTGAGGGTGAAGTGTGGGATATCGGGGGTGGTGTGGCTGCAAAGGTGTTCAAAACACCTGGGCATCCAGACTACGCCGGTACAGACCCTCAAAGTGAGCGTGATCGACTGGGAGCCGGCGTGAGGCTAGAACTTCTTCAAAGGAAGCTTCCAGTCTTTCCGCGTCTACCGGGCAGGGTAGTGACGCCACAGGATCTGATCCGAACAAAACAGGGTCAGATTCGTGGCTATACTATGCAGTTCCTTCAAGGAGCTGAGGTACTCAAGTCGTATACTCGGCCGGGGTTTCGCAACACCGCCGGGATCGACAACAACGCGATGCAATCGATACTGCTTGATCTTTATGATCTTGTATCATCGGTACATCGACACGAGGTCCAGATCGGAGACTTCAACATACTGGGAGTGTTAGTCCTCAACGGGAACTGTTACCTGATTGATGCTGATAGCTTTCAGTTTGGCGGATTCATGTGCCGTAGCTTCACGCCTCGGTTTGTGGATCCCCTCGTGTGTAAGAAAGATGAGCTCGTGCTCGCCAAGGACTTTTCCGAAAAGAGCGACTGGTATGCGTTTTCAGCGATGGCATTCGAGACCCTGACGCACGTTCCACCATATGGTGGGGTGCTTAAAGGTACTGTTGCCAAGGGGATTACTCAAGATGACCGACCGCTGTATCGCGTATCAGTACTCCACAAGGACGTTACGTACCCCACAAAGGGTACACCGCTTGATCGCTTTTCGGATGATTTCCTGCACTACTACGAGCGACTTCTCCACGGTGATGAGCGCGGAGATATCCAGCACGACTGCTTCGTAATGCGTCGCGATGGCACCATCGCCGCTGATCAACGCGCCAAAGAGGGCGCTGACTCGTGGCTCGATGGTTTCATGGGCAAAGCCGCAATCTCTCTATCGAAGGGTGATGGGGTAACCCATGCACTCCTCTCGATTGGCGATTCGGGTATGTTCGTATCGAGGAGCGAGACGGATCCTCGATCGAAACAACGAGATGGTCGGACACACAGGGCGTTCTTTACCCTACCGACCTTCTCATTCCGTCAAATCAGGGGATCTATGTTGTTCGTAACAACGAGATCTTCCTGGCTCAGTTGAAGTAAGTCGCTTTCGGCGTGACTTACAGCTTTATTCCTCTTTGTTCCGAAAGGACAAATGCTCATGGCTAGGTCATTTGGTCTCCCGTTTCCGGGATTCTACGATCCTGCGTCTGTCTCTGACTTCAATCGCTACGTTAAGTACGAAAAGGTTGAGGCAAGCGCTCTCAGCGCACGAAGTGACCACCAGGTCGCCCGTGCTGCTACTGACAGTACCAAGATCGCGCTCTTGGCGATCGACGTTCAGAGGACGTTCTGCGATCCTACAGCGCAGCTCTACGTTGGCGGGCGAAGCGGGACTGGCGCAGTCGATGACTGTCGTCGGCTCTGCGAATTCGTCTATGCAAACGCTCGAGTGATCGCCTCGATTCACCCGACGTTAGATACGCACCGGCGTGCGCAGATCTTCCACCCTGCCTTTTGGGTGGACGGATCCGGTCAGTACGCCACTCCCATGACGATGATCTCACTTGAAGATCTCGACAATGAATGTCGTTCGTTCGACCGACCCGATTAACACGTGGCCCGGTGTGGCGAAGAAGATCGTCTCATAGGCGATGTGTCGGCTGGCGGGCGAGATATCGTGTCTCGTCCGCCCTTGTTCGAGTTTCTATAACCTCTCTTTTGTGGAGAACTGTCATGTCGCAAGACATCAATTCGATTCTGGGTGGAGCCAAACAGGATGGGCTCGTAACGACAGCTGGGATGCAGGCCTTTAAGATTATCGACTTAGGAGATGAGATTACCGATAACCTCGGCATCACTCCAGACCTGGTTGATTCATCGGAGGTATTTGCATTCTTCGGGGTGATCGATGATTCCGGCTCGATCCGATTTAGCGGCAATACAGACGCTGTTAAATCCGGATACAACGGGATTCTCGAAGCACTCACCAAAAGCAAGTCGCGCGATGATATTATCGTCGGGGCGACCTTGCTCAATGTGGGAGTGCTGCACCCAGTGTGCGCGCTCAAGGATGCGAAGCGGCTCGATGGGCACTTTAATCCGAACGGCGGTACGCCGCTCTACGATCGAGTCATTCAGACCTGTGAACTCGTTGTGCGAGAGTGCAAGGAGTTTCAGGATACTGGTGCGTCGTTTAAGGGCGTGATCGTGATCGTCACAGACGGTAATGATCAGGGAAGTCGCTCAAGCGCAGGGAATGTCAAGGTTGTTCTCGAGCCCTTGTTGGCGAGGGAGATCATCAGCGTTGTCGCTCTCGGGATTAGCGATGGCTCGACCGACTTTAAGTCGGTTTTTGCCTCGATGGGGATTCCGGACAACCTGGTGCTGACAATCGATGACGATCCGTCATCGATCCGGAAGGCCTTCGGCGTTGTCTCTCGAGCTACTGCCGCCGCGAGCCAGGGCGCGAGCTTAAGTCAATCTGGACTCGGTGGATTTGGTTCCTAGCGTCCGTTTGGGTAAGGTAGTGGCGTGTGTGAGAGCTAGAGAGATGAGCCGTCTTCGGCCTCGTCTCTCTGGCTTAATCCACACCGAGAAGGATTTTTATCCTAAGGTCATCGCACCCACCCTCTTTGGTCCTATGGCTTATTTTTTTGCTGGTCACCAGAGAGATTGTGAGATTACTATCCATCAATAATTGATAGGTGGAGCGCCTGAAAACGCCCGTGATGAACGCATCACTTTTTGTTGCGTCGGGCATGCAGAGGATTGAAATGACACTTACGGAATATCTCGAAAGCGGTGGGATACTTCTAACGGAGGGATCGGTATACGAGAAGATCCGCCGTTCAACGGATGTTTCAACGGATCCGCATATAGCTAATGCAAGTCTTATCTACGATCCAGTTGGTAAGGATGTTCTCCGCTCTGTTGTTGAGCAGTACCTTGAGATCGGCCAGAGGTTCAACCTTCCGATGCTATGTCTGACAAACACGTGGCGTGCCAACCCTGAGCGCATAGCGAGGTCGAGTTACTCGGACCGGTCTGTCAATAAAGACTGCGTTTTGTTCTACCGCGATTTAATCGATGGTCTAGCGCCCATGAGCCCCATTTATCTCGGCGGACTGATCGGCTTCCGGGGGGATGCATACAAGGCGCAGGAGGCGCTCGGGACGAATGAAGCCTATGTTTTTCATCAAAAACAGGTCTGTGAGCTCGCCTCAAGTGGCGTAGATTTTCTCTATGCATCCACCCTGCCAGCAAGGTCCGAAGCATTAGGAATCGCGCGTGCAATGTCTGAAACCGAAACGCCGTACATGCTCAGTTTTGTCATTCGAGCCAACGCCACACTCCTCGATGGCTCTTCGCTCAACAGTGTGGTCAAAGAGATCGACGCGATAGTTGATAACCCGCCCATACGTTTCATGATCAACTGCACATATTGAAGAGTTAGCGAGGTCGCTTAGCCGCACCTGAGGAATCTCTGAGCTAGACCCGTTAACCGGGAGAGCGTTTTTTTGCTTATCGCATTTTCAAGCCGATACACTACAGGATAAGCTTTATCGGCACGGAGCGTTTTTACCTCGCTTTGTTAGTGGTCTCTCTGAATACACAGCTCAGAGGGGGAGGTATCAGGGTTCGATCCGGCCCTGTGACTGGCCTGGTCATCGGCTGCTTCGAGGCGGATGCGTACTCTCAGGTTGTTAGCGCTGTCTGCGTTACGAAGAGCTTCGTCGAGAGAGATTATACCGTCCTTAAAGAGCTGGTGCAGATGTTGATCAAAGGTCTGCATGCCGAAGTTCGTACTCTTTTCCATAACCTCCTTAATCTCATCGACCTGTCCCTTTAATATCAGATCCTTAACGCGCGGGCTGTCTAATAGCACCTCAACCGCTGCCACTCGCCCGCCTGTAGCTGCCTGTACTAAGCGCTGGCTCAGTATTGCTCTCAGATTGAGGCTAAGCTGCATCAAAATCTGCTTATGTCTGTCGACTGGAAAGAAGCTCAGAATCCGTTCGAGTGCCTGATTTGCGTTGTTGCTGTGAAGGGTAGCCAAGCAGAGATGGCCGGTTTCGGCAAACGTAACCGCTGCATCCATCGTCGCAGCATCACGAATTTCGCCGATCAGAATAACGTCTGGTGCCTGACGTAGGGAGTTCTTAAGAGCTGATTCCAAGCACGGGGTATCTATGCCTATCTCTCGCTGCGTCACGATCGATCTCTGATGGGTGTGAACAAACTCTATAGGATCCTCGACAGTAACGATATGGCCAAACATAGTCTGATTTCGGTGCCCAATCATCGCAGCTAAAGAGGTAGATTTTCCGGAGCCCGTGGACCCGACCACGAGCACGAGTCCTCTCTTGGTTGTGGCTATCTCCTTATACAGCATCGGCAATCCGAGACCTTCCACCGTTGGAATATCTGCTCGAATACGTCGAACAACTAGCCCGATACACGATCTCTGTTGGAAAACATTGACGCGAAATCGACCCCCTGCTCCGTGATTTATTCCGAGATTCATCTCCTGAGCATCGAGAAACTCGCTCCATTGAGAATCGCTCATGATACCTCTCGCCAACTGCTGTGTGTCCGATGGCTGGAGCACTTCAGAGCTCGAGGGCTCCAACGTGTCATTAACTCGATACATAGGAGCAGAGTCAGCAGTCAAGTAGAGGTCAGAAGCACTGCGCTCAATCATGCCATCGAGGAGCTCCACGAGTGTCACCATAGTACTACCTCATACGACCACGAGTGCTTGCAACCTGGGCTTCAGGAAAAATCTCAGGACGGCCGGTTTTCTCTATCGCTGTTTCGCGACTAATGAGGCCACGATCGTAGAGCTCTCGCAAGGAAGCCTCCATCGTCTGCATCCCCACTCCTTGAGAGGTCTGAATAGTGCTCGGGATCTGATGGATTTTTCCCTCACGTATCAGGTTCCGCACAGCGTTGGTTCCGATCAGCACCTCCAGCGCGGCTATCCTGCCGCCGCCTATCTTACGGCACAGGGTCTGGGTCACGATCCCTTGGATGGATTCGGCTAACATGGCACGCACCTGAGCCTGTTGGCTCGGCGGAAATACGTCGATGATGCGATCTACTGTTTTGGGTGCACTTGAAGTGTGGACCGTACCGAACACAAGATGCCCCGTCTCAGCGGCAGTCAATGCGAGCTGAATCGTCTCTAAGTCACGCATCTCCCCGACGAGGATGATATCAGGATCCTCACGAAGCGCAGCCCTCAAGGCATTTGAGAATGAATGTGTATGTGGCCCCACTTCTCGTTGTGATACCAGGCAGCGTTTTGAGGCGTGTACGAACTCTATAGGATCTTCGATCGTCAGTATGTGTCCCTCTAGCTCTTCGTTGATCAAATTAATCATCGATGCCAGGGTGGTTGACTTTCCCGAACCGGTCGGACCAGTCACGAGGACCAAGCCCCTCTCGCAGCGCGCCAACGAGGACAACACTGGAGGCACTCCTAGCTCTTCAAGGCTCGAAATCCGAGTTGGAATCGCTCTAAACGTCGCACCGATTCCCCGAGCTTGGCGATACACATTCACCCGGAAGCGTGCAGCTGAGGAGAGATCAATCGAAAAATCAATATCGCTGCGCTCATCGAAGACACGTCGTTGAGCATCATTCATTATATCGTATACCAATGCATGTGCCTGCTCGGCAGTCAAAGGTGGGACATCTATCTTCTTCATGTCTCCATGTACGCGCACCATCGGGGGCTCCCCTGCGCTAATGTGCAGGTCCGAAGCGGACTCGTGCAGAGCAAATGTGAGAAGCTGGGGAATATCCATGGGGGTTCGTTCATCCACGACTGCGGAATAGTATCGGCAACTTTCGGACTCCTTTGCGCTCTGTGCGCTTGTTATTTGTTTTTTTGGATACAGGCTATCAAGTCTATCAGGAGCCCCTCTAAGCACTCGTATACACGTCTGGCAGGATGAGGGATGGCTATAGTACTGAAAACAATCAACAATCCCCTCTACGGGACTAGCCTGCGCGCTCATGGAGGAGACTCGTTGGAGTTCCTTAACCCAGGTTTCGAAAGAGACGCTATCGGTCAGGCTTACAATCACGGCCGGTACAAGTCACGGTTTTCCCATGCGCCCCTCGTGGGTATACTGTGACGCCGCCGTCACAAGCATGTTGCTTATGGGGGTGCTGCTAGAAAGCTATCACCATATCATGCTGGACCGACCACTCTCTGATTCTGCTTCTCGTCGTAAGATCCTCGGACTTCAAGGCTCTGCTGCTGGATGGCTGATCGCTTCTCTCCGAGAAAAGCATCCGAAGTGTCTGGTTGTCTGCCCAGATCGTGGAACAGCGGAGAGCCTCGTAGACGACCTTGCCTTCTTCCTAGGCCCACACAGCTCGCTCTCATACCCTGCGTGGGAGACTCTGCCACTCGAGCCTGTCTCTCCCGGAGTTGAGACATCTGCTCTGCGCATTCGAGCTCTCTATGAAATCTATACAAAACCCTCATTTCTCATCGTTACCTTTGCTGACGCGATCGTACAACGGGTAATACCACCGACTCTAATACTTTCCCTTGCCACGCACCTTTCATGCGGAATGTCGATCCGACGAGACGAACTAATACGCAAGCTCATCGATTGCGGCTTCCAGAACACCAAGAGCGTAGAGCGGATCGGCCAGATGAATATTAAGGGCGCTGTCATCGATCTATTTCCAAGCACCACCACCCACCCGATTCGACTCGAATTAAAACAGGACAGTATCGTACGAATGCAAAGTTTTGACCCCGAGACGCAGCGAGCTAAGGTCGACATATCGACGGTCGATATCCTTCCTGTGCGGGAGTTCGCTCTCGGCTCATGGTATGAACACGAACGTGACGCCGTGGTCCGCAAACTCAAGCTCCGCGCAGCTGAAACGGGAACTCCTCCGCGGGAGCTTGAGAAAATCTTACAGGCGCTCGACGAACGAGCCGACTACCCGGGACTAGAGCTGCTCCAGTACATCGCAGCGCCGCCCTTGAATGGGCTCCTCGACAATCTACCTCGAGATACGACGATCTGCGGTATCGATCGATTTCAGACGTTACGTGCCATGGAAGAGTTCATCGGCCTTGCAGACGAGCGTGGGACTCGCTTGGAAGAGGAGCAGCACTTCATCCCGAAGTGCTCAGACGTATACCTCGATTTTGAGAGCTGCAGTGAGCAGCTCGAGCGCAACCTCGGCCTTGATCTCTCAAGTATAGACGATTCTGCTACGCGCATGCGACACGATAACCTCCGGGCTGAAAGCAATATAGACCTTGCGACGGCCATGCGCACAAGTATCGGTAGTGGCGAGGGCTTCAAGCCCCTCCTGAATTTTCTCAACTCGTGGCGTTCGCGAAAGTTTAGTATAGCATTCAGCGTAGGCTCACAGTCGCGGGCCCAGAGGCTACAGAAGATACTATTGGATATTGGAACGGATGCGCCCGTTGTTGGAACAACAGCTCTGGGTTGGCAGCACACACCGCGACGACCGGGTGTTGCAATCGTCCTCGGCCATCTTGCCAGTGGATTCCGCCTTCCAACTGAAAAATTAGTATTTGTATCCGAAAACGATGTATTTGGAGAACGTTCATATCGCTCAAGCTCAACTCCGCGCCTCAGCGCCAAGAGACTCTTGGGCTCCCTCTCCCTCCTCAAGGAGAACGACTTTGTAGTCCATATCGACTACGGGGTCGGCGTCTACCAAGGCTTGAGACACCTCACCGTTGAAGGGGTTCTTGGAGACTTTCTACAGATCGATTACGCTGATAGCCGCCTCTACCTCCCCGCGCATCAGATCGGAAAAATTCAGAAATTCGTTGCTACCGAGGGTCAACAACCGGTCATCGACAAACTCAGCTCTACCCGTTGGGCTCGTACCAAGCAGAAGATCCGTGATTCTATAGTCACACTTGCAGGCGATCTGATACGTCTATACGCTGCCCGCACGGTTATTAAGGGTTGGCGCTTCGAGCCCCAAGGAGCTGAAGACGAACGCTTCTCCGATACCTTTCCATACGATGAAACACCGGATCAACGCAAAGCTATCGAGGAGACTCTCGCGGACCTCGCAGCTGAAAAGCCGATGGATAGGCTTGTATGTGGCGATGTAGGTTTTGGAAAGACCGAGGTGGCGATACGTGCAGCTTTCAAATGCACCCAGCATGCTCGGCAGGTTGTCGTCCTCGTACCCACCACTATCCTGGTAGAACAGCACAAGAAGAACTTTGTGGAGAGATTTGCCGGATATCCCGTAAAGGTAGGCGCTATAAGTAGGTTCTATCCCGCGACGGAAAATCAGAAGACCCTCGACGCGCTGGTATCAGGTGAGCTCGACATCGTCATCGGTACTCATCGCCTTCTGCAACCGGATGTACAATTTAAGGACCTAGGACTGTTAATCATCGATGAGGAGCATCGCTTCGGGGTGAAGCAAAAAGAGCGTCTCCGCTCATACCGAGCAAACGTCGATGTACTTACCCTTACGGCAACACCGATTCCTCGAACGCTTCACATGTCGCTGCTTAATATTAGGGACATTAGCTTAATCCACACAGCCCCAGTCAATCGTAAAGTCGTTCAAACATTTGTCGCGGAGCGCGATGAGTCTCTTATGCGCGACGCTATAGTGCGCGAAGTACGTCGGGGAGGACAGGTATTTTTCATCCATAATCGAGTACAAAATATCGATATGACAACCGCCAAGTTGGCTGAGATCGCGCCGGAAGCTCGATTCGATTTTGCGCACGGACAGATGAGCGAAACGCAGCTTGAGAGAATCATGCGCCGATTCATCGATAAAGAGATCGATGTTTTGGTATCGACAACGATCGTCGAATCAGGCCTCGATGTACCCAACGCAAATACTATTATCATCGACCGTGCCGATCAGTTCGGACTGGCACAACTCTACCAACTACGCGGTCGAGTAGGTCGCGCAAAACGCCAGGCATACGCCTATTTCCTCGTGCCTCATATGCGCTCTCTGACTAGTGATGCGCACGAACGGCTTAAAGTACTTCAATCACTGGATACACTCGGAGTAGGTTTCAATTTAGCGATCCGGGATCTCGAGATCCGCGGGGCGGGAAATCTACTTGGGAAGGAGCAGTCGGGAAATGTTCTCTCGGTAGGCTTCGACATGTACTGCAGGATACTCCAAGAGGCGGTGGCTGATCTCAAGGGAGAGGAGCCAGTCTTAGAGGACGTGGTTGATCCGGATGTACGCGTGCTTGGAGTCGACGCATTTATCCCGGAGAGCTATGTCACGGATATCGGAGAAAGGCTCGTCTTATACCAGAGGCTCTCGAATATTCGGACCGATGATGAAGCCTTTGATCTTCAGCGCGAAATAGAGGATCGATTTGGAAGCATGTCAGTTGAGGTCGAAAACCTGATGTTGCTGATGCGATTCCGTGGACTTTTGCGCCGATATGGAATCGTAAAAGCGGCTGTGACACCCCATAAGACCTCTCTGACCTTTAGCCCATTGACACTCCTGAGAGATGGACACAAACCAACGCTAAACACCCGTATTGATGGCCTTAAGGCTCTGCAGCTTGTCGAAAAGCAGCCGCGAAGGTTCCGCTTCGGCGCCGGAAATACCCTCGCTATACTCTTCGACAAGCCAGAGAATATCTCCTTGCTCGATGTCTTCAAGAAAGTTAACGAGGTACTGACGTTAGTCGCCTTTCAGCAGCGTTGAGGCACGCACTCTTTCTTAGCTTGCTACCGCTTCTTTGTGATATACGAGCATCGGGGCTTGCTGTCCTCCAACGACCTCTGGAGTGATTATGACCTCCTTCACACTGGCATTACTCGGAATATCGTACATCACCTCTAGCATGCACGATTCAATAATTGATCGTAGGCCGCGGGCACCCGTCTTCTTTTCGAGAGCCTTGTTAGCTATCGCCTCCAGCGCCTCGTCCGTGAAGCTCAGATCGACACCCTCCATAGCAAGCAGCGTCTGATACTGCTTCACCAAAGCATTTTTTGGCTTACTAAGAATGTCAACCAATGCACTCTTATCGAGTGGCTCAAGACAGGACACTACAGGTAGCCGTCCGATAAACTCCGGGATCATGCCGAATTTCAGCAGGTCCTCACTTTCGAGCAGCGCAAGCGAGTTATCTTTCTTCTCCTGGATCTGAACTATGTTTGTTCCAAATCCGAGGCTCTTCTTCCCAGTGCGTTGATTGATGATACGCTCGATTCCGTCGAAGGCACCACCGACTATGAAGAGGATGTTGCTAGTATCTACTTGAATGAAATCCTGTTGAGGATGCTTTCTACCACCTTTGGGCGGCACGTTAGCTTTCGTTCCCTCGATTATCTTCAAGAGGGCTTGCTGTACCCCCTCACCCGACACATCTCTCGTTACAGACGGGGTATCACTCTTGCGCGCTATTTTGTCGATCTCATCGATGTAAACGATACCACGCTGTGTCTTTTCGATATCGTAATCAGCTGCTTGCAGAAGATTAACGATGATATTCTCAACGTCTTCTCCGACATAACCAGCCTCTGTCAAGCTGGTCGCATCTGCTATCGTGAATGGCACATCGAGAATTCGAGCCAAACTCTGAGCGAGCAGCGTCTTACCCGAGCCAGTGGGCCCAATCAGGAGGATATTTGACTTCTGTAGCTCAACTGCACTCTTAGTGTGTTGGTTGTTCTGTATTCGTTTATAGTGGTTGTGAACAGCAACTGAGAGAACTTTTTTAGCGTGGTCCTGCCCGATGATGTAGTCGTCGAGCGCAGCTTTTATGTCTTTCGGTGTTGGAACGGCGAGCCGATTATGCTGGTGCCCGGTCTCGTCAAGCTCCTCGTGGAGGATGTCGTTGCAGAGATCCACGCATTCATCGCAGATATAAACAGAGGGTCCGGCAACTAATTTCCTTACCTCGTCCTGAGTCTTTCCACAGAATGAGCAGATCAGATTTCCGCCGTTTTTTCCAGAATCCTTGGCCATGACCGCATCCCCCTAAAACCTACAGAAAAACTCCGCGTGTTCTGTATCAGATGCTCAAAAGCGAGAGAGAGATTGCATCTTCTCCCGTCTTGCCAGGCTATCACTCCAGAAAAGCCCTTCTGGGGGACGGCACCGGAGCGCGGAGCGATCCTCGACAATTGTAACTATCGATCTTTTGGGAGGTAAACTTGACCTGAAAGTACAAACTCTTGGGGTCGGCATGCCCGCAGTAAAACTTTACTGCTCTCGGCTATGTAAAACAATCGACATTCCAGATACTTACCACCAATCGCACCTCTTTCCGACTATTTTCTGCCATACGTACCTGTTTATCCTCAGAAGCATCAGACAAGTACTTCCTTGAATCTTACAACCTGATAAAGTCCACATGGCTTGGTTGAGAGAACAGATCATGAAAAAATTGAAAGTTAATGACCGCGTCCGCCGCGTCCCATACACAATTACAATAGCTACCGACAATTCCGCCGGTGAGCCCTACATCGACGGGCAGAGTCAAACCGCGGCTGTATCGACCCGAGGCTGCGCGGGAATCGTGAAAGCGCTCCGTGAAGAGACCACAAATACAAACAACGAGGCGAAAGAGCGGTCGCTCATGGTGGAGGTGCTCTGGGATAACGGGACCCTCTCGTTCCATGGCCCAGCCGGATTGGAATTAGATTCCTAAGCCACTTTGTGGCTTTTTTATGAGGCCATGGGCTGCCGTTTCGCTGTTGGCGCCCGTCTAGCTTACCGAACTTCTCTTTGATTCGAATCGAGGCTCTCGGCCTTCAATCAGCCGGCGAATGTTCTCCTGATGACGGGCCACAACGATCAAACCGATTGTGGCTAATGCGATCGTCGTTGCTTCTTGGAGATTAAGCAGGAACCCTCCTAGTGGGACCATCAGGGAAGCGCTAATCGACGCCAACGAAACTATTCGGGAGGTCGCAAAAACGAGGGCGAACGAACCTACTGCAACGGCAGCACTCCACGGATGTAACGCGAGCGTTACACCGAGAGCCGTCGCAACTCCCTTACCTCCTTTGAGTATTGGCGGTACGGAGAAACAATGCCCAAGGACGAGCGCTATTCCTGCAGCCTCTGCAAACCAGTTGTTGTGTACAATTAGTCCGGCCACTACCACACCTACCACACCTTTGAGCACATCTCCGAGGAGCGTGACAATACCAGCTTTTTTGCCAATCACGCGCGCTACGTTCGTTGCGCCCACGTTCCCGCTCCCATGCGCGGTGATATCCACCTTATACGACTTAGCAACAAGAACACCGGTGGGAAATGCACCTAACAGATAAAAAGGAACAAGCGCGGCCAGAATCAAGATCGTACTCATACGCGCAAACTCGCAATCGCATCACGCTTATCGCGGGCCCCAAAAATGTATGAACCTGCGACGAGCACAGCAGCTCCAGCAGCACGACAGTCAGTGGCCGTTTCTCGGGTGACACCTCCGTCGACCTGTATCATCGTCGAAAGACCACGCGCTTCGATACGAGCCTTCAGACTTCGAATCTTTTCGAGACTTCCTGGTATGAAGGGCTGACCTCCCCAACCGGGATTCACCGTCATAATAAGCACAAGGTCACATACCTCGAGCACATCAAAAACCATCTCTACAGGCGTTCCGGGATTGATTGCCACCCCGTTTGCCATCCCAAGCCGTTTAATCTCGGATAGCGAACGAAAGAGGTGGGGGCAGGTCTCCTGATGAATAGTCAAACGATCTGCCCCTGCATCCTTAAAACTCTCAAAATGTCGCTCGGGGTTCTCCACCATTAAGTGAACATCGAGACATGTCGGCACCAACTTCCTGATAGCTCCGACCACGTTGGTACCAAAGGTGATCGGAGGTACAAAAGAGCCGTCCATGACATCGAGGTGAAGCCAGTCGGCTCCAGCCTGCACCACTGATGTCACCTCTTCCCCTAACCGTGATATATTAGCCGCCAAGATCGACGGTGCAACGATTACCGATGATTTCTGTGAGGCGCTCATAGCTCCCAAAACCCTATTCCGTGTAAAGATTCAGATACTGACTCTCTGCCCAAGGCTATCAATCGATCATAGCGATTGAATACCCTAAACCGGTATCAGCTGTCATCTCATACACGAAATGGAGCTCTTTCCTACCTTTGAGTGGACCATCGTTGACTCTCAGAAAATAGGCTCTCGAGCTCGTTTTGCCTGAGTTGGCCCGATATCTGCTTGTACCTTAGACAAGTCCTCCAAGGGATGGAGGCAGAAATTACATCGAGGCCATGGTGAGCGAATGGAAGCGATAAGAAAAACCGGTACAGCTTCATCAAATCAGGCAGTTGCCCCGTCTGCTGGACAACCTCCACAGAACTCCGAGACAGGCAAGGAGAGTGAGTTCGATAAGACCTTGCGTCTCCTGGTCCGTCCTGACCAGGCAAATCAGGTCAGCGAGGAGGATCTTTTTTCCGCCCTGGTTCAAGAGCGTATTAAGAAACTCAAAGGTGATGACACACTCAAGGAGTTTCAGACTCTTCTGCAAAGCAGCTCTCAGGCTATGGTGAAGCCGGACGGATTCATTCCTGCCGAGGACGCCACAAAGGCTGCTCTGGTGCAGTTCAGAGACGCTGGGAAGCTTACGGAAGAAGAGGCCAATGCAATCTACTCGCAAGCATTTGCCGGAGCTCAGCTCGATGAAAACAAAGACGTACTCTTCGACTCACGCGGCGGCAAGGGAGACCCTACCATCGCCGTTGCGACCCTTGAACAGGCGCTTCTATCAAGCCGAGTCATGATAGAGGATTTTGATAGTGGCAAGAAGAAAGCCCCCGAACGAAAGGTTGAAGAGGCGAGTAACGGCAAAGTTGGCGCTGCTGGAAGCGGCACTGTGACGAGCGGAGATACTGGATTTCTCTTCAAGCCAGTTTCAGATAGCGATGGCAAGCTAGCCATACTCCTCCCACCACGCCTAACGGGATTAGCGCAGAGCGTGCGTCTTTTGAGCCCTTCAGGGGATACCCTTGAGGTGGGTCGCTACACAGGTAACGGAAATGGTGGTCGGGAGCATTTCCGATTCACTAAGCCGGGGGCTGGATATCCGGATGGACTGACAGTGGAGGTAACGCTTCAGGGTGGCAGTGTCGTGCGATACGTAATCGAAGAGACGTCCGCACGTAATGAAGGCGGTAGTTCAGGTGCAGGTGCGACCTTCCCTGGATACGGCGGCTCGACCAGTACAGCTAATCGAGGCAAACCTTCTCGCGGAGCGGGCAGGAGTCGCGAAGATACAGATCTCTCCCTGTAAGGGCACCCAAACATCGTTAGGACAAATCAGATCAAGCCCATCCCTCCAGCTTCCGACTATCCAAAAGGATATCTTCTGAGAGGTGTGGCATGCTCGTAATTGTCGGATGTATAGGCGTACTCGCCAGCGTTCTGATTGGGTTTATCGGCCCGGGTGGTCCGGTACTGGTTTTAATACAGCCTTTCGAGTTCTTGGTTATTGCGGGCGGTATCGGATTTACCGTTCTCATTTCCTCACCTGCTTCAGTATTGAAGGCACTACTGCCTGGTATCATAGGAGCCATCAAGGGTACCGGTATCGACAAAGCGATGTACTCCGATCTACTGGGATTGATGGCAAGCATATTCGATACGATGAGACGTGAAGGAGTACTCGGTATCGAAGGAGATATCTCGAACCCACATGAGAGCGCCAGGTTCAATCGCTATCCAAAGGCATCTCATGACCACCATCTCATGGAGACATTTACCGGTGCCTTACGGCTGTTCGTAGACGGCGTAGTTAATGCCTTCGATCTCGAACGGTTGCTGGACACAGAGATTGAGACACACCACGAGGAAGCACTCCAACCACCTACCACTGTCAAGGCAATGGCGGATTCGTTTCCAGCGATGGGTATCGTAGCTGCCGTGCTCGGAATCATCATCACGATGCAATACCTCGACGGCCCACCGTCTGAGATCGGTCATCACGTTGCTGCAGCTCTCGTAGGAACCATGCTAGGAATTCTTCTATCGTACGGATTTGTAGGTCCTCTTGGTACCAAGATGGAGCACAACGTACGGGAACAAACAGCCATACTCAAATGTATTCAAGCCGGCTTAGTATCATTCGCTGGTGGAGCTCCGCCTCAGGTCGCGCTGGAATTCGCGCGAAAAACCATCCCGAGCGCCTGTCGCCCTACGTCCGAGGAGCTCGAACAAATTATTAAGGATGCCAAGAAAACTTAGCTTAAAGGGGGATAGCCACCAACCGTCATGGCAGATGACAAACCAATTATTGTCGTCAAAAAAAAGGGAGGCCACGGGGGTCATCACGGCGGAGCTTGGAAGATCGCATATGCTGACTTTGTGACAGCCATGATGTGTTTTTTCATGGTTATGTGGTTAGTCAACAGCGCCTCGCAGACTGTTAAAGAGAGCATCTCTTCCTATTTCCGGAAGCCTGGCATCTTTAACGAAGGCTCTGGCACTCCCCTTCTGTTGGGGGGAGCAGGGATCCTCACTGATGCATTTGTACCTCCCCGTCCGGAGGACAAAAAGAAGGTAAAGAATCCCACCGAGGATCCTTCTAGAAAGATGTACGGCGAAACGGATAAGGATCTCGATAAGCACTACATCCAAGAGGGGCGCGAAGAGCCTCAAAAACACAAGGGCCCCGACACCGTCTCAGGCCTGAACTCAGACAAGAAAGAGATCCGTGAAAGCAAACGTGAGATTAAAATTAAGGCGATGGCCTCTGCAGCACAGAAACAGCTTCAGGCTATGCTCGCTGGATCTCCGAATACAGCGCGCCTCCTCGGTCAGCTAGACATGAAGGTGGAGGCAGACGGGCTCAAAATTGAGATAATGGATACCGATAAGGTGTCTATGTTTGACAGCGGGAGCGCCCGCGTACGAAAGGAAGCTGAGGAAGCCTTTTCGAAAGTGACCAATATTATCAAACAATATCCAAACACTCTTGAGGTCTGGGGACACACTGATGCTAAACCCTTTCCGAGCCGAACTGGAGGATATACCAATTGGGAGCTTTCTGCTGACAGAGCCAACGCGGCTCGTCGCTTAATTGAAGGTCAGGGATATCCGAGTGCGCAGATCGCAAGCGTAATCGGGAAAGCATCCACCGAGCCGAAGATTTCGGCCGATCCAACAGCTCCGTCTAATCGACGTATCACCCTCAAGGTTCGCTTTGATGTCACGAAAGAGCAGACAGAACCCCAGAAAAAAGACGAATCTATCAAGGCTTTGGAGAATCATCTGCTAGGTCTACAACCACCAAGAACTCCGCTACCCGGCGAGCCGACACCAACACCTATACCAACACCGACACCAACGCCGACGCCAACACCGACACCGGAGCCGACAAATGAACCGCGACGCATCACAGCTCGACAGCCGTCAGACCGCATACGATTACCTGATGGCACACCGATTACGAGCAATCCTGATTACATGCCAGAGGACAAGATCTTCAATAACAGCCCCGTTATCGGACCCAGTGAGCTTTACTCTGGGAGATAACCCATGCCAATAGAACTAGCGAAGAAGTATAAGGGTGAATTGACATTTCTGATTGCCGATGATCATTCCATAACACGCTCGATGATCAAGGCGATCCTGAAGGGCGTAGGCTTCGAAAACGTAGTACATGCTGAAAACGGTTTCGAAGCCGTACAAGTGATACTCGGTCAAAAGATAGACGTTGTGATCTGTGACTGGAATATGCCGAAAGTAACCGGTCTTGAGGTGCTTTGCAAAGTTCGGTCGGACAATCGCTTCAAGGATCTTCCATTCCTAATGCTAACAGCTGAGGCCTATCGAGAAAATATCCTGGCTGCTATGGAAGCTGGCACAAGCACGTATGTTGTCAAACCGTTCACTGCCGATGTTCTCCTGGAGAAACTGGAGGAGGTTTTAAAGCCCTTCGAGAGATAGCTCAACTCCTATCGCTACAGCTTCAGCCACTTGAATATCTTTTGGATTTACGGTCCAAGAAGCAGAAAAATATCGCTCGCAGAGAGGTTCTGTACTCATTCACTAAGGCTGAAGCGCTACTATCCCATTCACTCTACCCTGCTCTCTTCGGGAAGAGGTAGTATAGCTCCCCACCCCCATGCACATGATTAGCTCTCTCACGCGCCTCTTCTCCCGTACCCATAAACAAATCAACCCTACCTGGTCCGCGTATCGCACTTCCGGAATCTAAGTTGAGAACAAAGCGACTAGAACTCACCAATCGGATTTTTCCTTCCCGATCCATCTGCGGTAGCGCTGTCCGAATAACACTTACTGCTCCTGGAGGTAATTGCCCTTGGTCAATCGCTATGGAACGTTCCTCTACTACCGCTAACCCAAGGCTTCCGACCGGAGCAGAGCTCTGCTGCTCCGCGAAGAATATGAACCGGTTATTCTCGGAGAGAAGCCTATCCAATTCGACAGGATGTTTCCTGAAAAAATTCGACAGCTTACTCCACGCGATCCTCTGCTTCTTGAGATACTCCAGCGGAATACCCTTGAAGGGATAATCCGTTCCCCCCGCAAAACCAACCGCCGTCCTCGTGGTATCGAGGAATTCCAGCACGGCACTCCCCTGAACATGAATCATGAATACCTCAAAGCGCGTCTGTAGCCATGCCAACTCTTGACCGTGTAACAGCGTACTCCGACCACCAAGGCCATCTACCCCCTCTAATTCTACTCTCGTAGGATGTGGCCTCGTCCATGTTTCAAAATCTGCGGGACGCCGAAATAAAGGATACCGATAGCTCTTGGTTGCTGTACGACTAGCTCTGTATACCGGGCGGAAATATCCCGTAAACAAGACACTTCCGCGGCCATCTGAGCCCAAAGAACGATACAGGTCGAATGAACTTCGTATGCCCTTGACCAATTCTCGCTGCGACTTACTCTCTCTCAGAAGTTGCGAAAATCTCTCGAGACTTAGATCAAGCACTCCCGCATTTATTCCACCTCTTTCAAATCGCTGGAGCTTTATGCGAGCGATATCTGTCTTGAGATACTCCCTTGTTTCTTTAATCGACTGTAATAAACTTTCTCGTTGCGCGAACAGATTGGGATCGATGATGATGATATCGCCTACTTTGTCAAATGCAACATGCTGTAGCACGGAATCACGGTCAGTACTCCAGGCAGCAGCTGTGCTCATTAACAGCAAAATCGTAAGGCCAGCTACCAAAAAAACAGCCGATTTCATCTTAAGCTCCACTTACTCCTGCCCATCAAATGACATTCTATTGACCACAGAGTTATCAGACAAGGCATGATAGGCGACCGCCTATCAGTGGCTACAAGGCGTAGCTTTTGCCTCTCTTCTCGATATGCGATCATTTCAGCTATGAACATACTTAGGTCACTTGCTGCACTGCTGATGGCTATTGGTGTGGGCTGCGGTGCTTTTGGTGCCCATGCCCTCAAATCAAACCTGCCTCCTGAGCGATTGTCGAAGGATCTCGCCATATGGGATACCGCAGTTCAGTACAACCTCGTACACGCCCTCGCAGCCCTTGTATTTTTATCGCTTAGCGATCGATTCTTATCGATTCGAGCGGGAAGAACAATCGGATTGGTTATGCTCATTTCGACCAGCGTATTCTCTGGCTCTCTGTATCTGTTAGTACTGACGGATATTCGATGGCTCGGTGCAATCACGCCGATTGGGGGAATGGGCTTTATGATCGGATGGAGTTACGCCGCGTTTAAGCTTTCAAGGCAGCGAAGCAACTGACGAAGGCCGAGGGGGCGCATAATCGCGGACTCTCCTGCCATACAGCGGCCGGTGAGAACGCCTTACATGTAATCAAAAACATCTTTCGATACCCCAAGGTTCGCTTGCGTTTTTTTCCTCGCTTACACCTCTCGAGACGCCTCTCCATCGGTCCATATCGCTCGACCGAATATGTAGGTACATACAGGCAATCCAAGTACCAATCCCCACACACCGAACAATTTACCTCCGAGTGTCAGGATGATAAGCACGAGCACCGGGTTAACCCTCAAAGCGTGGCCGTATATTTTTGGGTTGAGAATGTAAGCCTCGATCAGATGGATTATCCATATAAGGAGGGTGGCCCCGAACATCAACCCGATGCCTCCCTTCTGGAACGCGAGCAGACAGATAGGCAGCGAGCTTATGAAAACACCTGCTACCGGGATAAAGCTACAGAAGAAAACCACCACGGAAAGAAACGCAGCACTGCCCCCTATTCCCAAGAGATTAATCCCGATAGCGGTGAGAATAGTGTTGAGGATGGCTATGTAAAACTGCGCAGAAAGCGCTCGCCCTAGAACTCGCGCGAACTCGGCTATACTGTGCCCAACCTCCTCATAGATAAATGCTACCCGGGACTCTCTCAGTCTGCGCACCCCTCTGGTGAGCTCAGGCAGATCCAGCACTATGAGAAACGAGAATAGGAGCGATAATAGGAAACTTGAGCCGAGCGCCAACCCGTGACCTGTCACCATTTTTATTCTATCAATCAGCTCTTTTGTACTCACAGCCGCATCATCGCTCGACGCAATCCCCATAAGACTTTCGATGATTTGAGCCGACTGACTTCGTTTGACATCCCAGGGAAGTAGCGACCCCGCCTCACTTCGCGGTGCTGGCGGAATGACCTCTCTCAGTAGAGGTGAAGCCTCACGAAACTCGTAAATCGCATCATCGAATTGCCTGAGGGCTTGAGGTAAAGACTGTACGAGAGCCGAAGACTGATCTCGCACATGTGGCGTGAGGAAACTAATCACCCCAACTACTACTCCAAGAAAGACTACTCCAACGAGCACAACGCGTAAGGCTCGCCACTCTATCCTAGCGGCTAACTTTTCAACTGCATGCGCCTGAATATAGGCGAATACAAAGGTGAGAAATATCAACAGAGAGAACGAACGCAGAGTCCACAGCACTCCGAAGAGGCCCAACCAGACCAATACTTTGACGGAGAAAGTCTTAATCCTGTCGAGAGCTTGATTTTGAGACACTGAACTGGGGTTAGTCATGAAACACCTACAAAAACGACCCTCACACCCTGGGCAAGCATGCACATCAACCTCAGAGGCACGCTGCTCTTTTCTTCCTGAACATCGCTACCCTATACCCTTAAGCATTCCTCGAAAAGAGCTCTAGCAACCCTAAACCTCAACCCGAATGAGGGTTTGGATTCTAACTGGCTACAGCGAGCTGTGAACCCCGTGTCTAAACGGCCTGAAACCTCAAGGCGCCTCTGCTCATCCTAAACAGGCGAGACTAAACATTATGCGACATCCAACCCGCCTAGCGATTTTTTTGAGCGTGGTCACTCTTGTGACGGCTGTACTGGCAACTGCCTGCGGCGGTGGGGGTGGGGGAGGTGGCCCGCGCTCCTCGAATGACCCTGGCGAGATAGCACTATGGCTCGAAAGGGGCGCGGTTGACTCTGGCGACCTGTGTAGGGTTCGAGTTGACGTGTTTAATCCCAACCCGGACGGTGTCGTGCTGAAATTCCGATTTCCAACAAGCATTCGCTATTCGAAAAACAGTGCGGTGCTCTTTCCCGGAAACGATGATGAGCGCTTTATTTCCCCGTCCTTTGAGACAACTGCCGAGGACTTTCGATATGTGGTGTTCATGCTATCCGAGGACGAAATTCGGTATGGGGAGTATTCTACCCTGGAACTAAACCTCAAGGCCATTCAGGCTGACCCTGACGCCATAGTTGCCGTTGACATAGACAATAACGACCCTAATGTCCCGGATTCCAGGGAATTCGACCTGAAGAGACCCAGATTTACGGCAGTGGAAGAGTTGGGGCTCGAAATTAGGGGAGATTTACCAACTTCAGGCACCCCATCCCCTACGCCGACGGCTGGCTCTAACTAGGCTCGATGTGGTCAAAAAGGGTTGAGCTATCTCCCCAATAATATAAACTTCCGTTTCATACGATAGCCGCAGGTGCGGCTATGGAGCCTGGAGTATTTTAATGACTGAGAGCTGCGAAAAACCGGATTTTGTCATAGAAGATCGTCCACGCTCCGCATGCAGACCCTTTCTTAAGTGGGCTGGCGGTAAGTCGCAGTTACTCCCACATCTGCTTCGACGTGTCCCGAATTCCTACAACCGCTACATAGAGCCATTCCTTGGTGGAGGTGCGCTCTTCTTTGCTCTTCAACCCAAGTCTTCGTACCTGTCCGACTGTAACCCCGAGCTGATGAACTGCTTTGAAATCGTTCGCTCTAGCGTAAAGGAACTCATCCACGAACTCGGCAACTACAGATATGACAAGGAACAATACTACGCTGTGCGCGCTTTAGATCGCTCCGAAGACTTCTCTGGGCTCTCGCCAATAAAGAGGGCCGCTAGACTGATCTATCTGAACAAAACATGTTTCAATGGCCTCTATCGGGTCAATTCCAAAGGGCACTTCAACGTACCCTTCGGGGCTTACGATGATCCGAAGATCCTTGACGCAGACAACCTAGTGCTGTGCAGCCGTGCACTCACTAAAACGATTCTCAAGCAAGCTAGCTTCGAAGACGTTGTCGATATCGCTCAACCTGGGGATTTTGTGTACTTTGATCCTCCCTACGCCCCACTGAGCGACACCTCAGACTTCACGCACTATGCAAAAGACGGCTTCACTGATAGTGCGCAAGAGCTGCTCCTGCTGGTTTGCCTCAAGTTGCACCAGAACCGGGTCAAATGGATGGTGTCCAATTCAAATGTGCCTCTCATTCGAGAGCTTTACCGAGGTTTCAATATTGAGCCGGTAGCGGCGTCGCGTTCTATTAACTCCAAAGCAGAGAAAAGGGGCCCAGTAGTAGAGTTGATTATTCGTAATTTCTCGTGAAGTCGGTCTAACTTCAACCAGTTCATGCAAGGTGAATATTCGACCATCGATGGCTCAGACCTTCCGAGCGACTACTCTGATATAGGTTTTTTCGATATCGATCGTCAGGTTTTTCCCTCTCAGTATCAATCTCTTTCAGCATACAAGCTCGGTCATCGTGCGCTCAGCACCGAATGGTACGGTCGCAACCCTTCAATTTATACAGTGCTCGTTAGAGCCGGCCATGCGGTCGGATACTGCAACGCCATGCCCGTCGCCACTGAGTGCTTTAATGCCTTAATGACAGGGGAACTCGGAGATGGCGAGATACCCGCGAATAGCGTATGCACATTTCGTGAGCCACGCGCAGTTCCCATCTATATCTGTGGGTTGGCAATTCTGCCGCAGCATCAACGCTCACCGTGCGCATTGATAGCTCTATTGCGGGGGATTCGAGGCAAGTTTAACAAACTTAGAGTGAACGGTACCGAGGTCAGCGAAGTTGGAGCAGTTGCGTGGAGCAACAACGGAGAACGCCTGGCGACTATCTTTGGACTGTCTCAAGTTGGCGTAGACCCTCAACTCGGTACATTCTACAGGGGGCGCCCGAACAAGTATTTCGGATATTAGTCGATTTTGGAGAGTGTAAAGTGGTGGGCGCTGCAGGGATCGAACCTACGACATTCAGCTTGTAAGGCTGACGCTCTACCAACTGAGCTAAGCGCCCGCGTATTCCCAGCTACCATTCAGCGTCGCGGGGTCGCTGAATGTCGTTTAGGTCTCAATGCTCGCTGGCTCGCACTGAGCCTTTGTTAGGTGGCTACTTCGGCCACCTGCGCTTCGCTGCGGTGACCACTAAGCCACCTCATTCAGCTTGTAAGGCTGACGCTCTACCAACTGAGCTAAGCGCCCGCGTATTCCCAGCTACCATTCAGCGTCGCGGGGTCGCTGAATGTCGCTATGAGAAAGGAAAATTAACGGGTCCTACTCCGAAAGTCAACTGGGGGCGTCAACAACCGCCCCCAATCGCCTAATGCGCAACTATACCTGCTGTGGAGCCCTTATCATCCCTGGATTCTCCATCGCCCTTCTCCTCGCGCTTCTTTTCATCCGCATAGAGCAGCTCGTCACGAACCCCTTTGTTTTCAAGCATGGCGTAGAAGTCCTGAGGCTTACGGCACCTCAGAGCCTCAAACAGCACCTCATCGACGTGAGACACCGGGATTAGCTCTAGCTCGTTCCGCACAGTAGCCGGAATCTCCTCTATATCGTTCTCATTTTCCTTGGGAAGCATTACACGTCGTATGCCCCCTCGGTGCGCCGCAAGAGCTTTCTCTTTGAGTCCTCCGATCGGGAGCACGTTGCCTCTCAGGGTTATCTCGCCTGTCATAGCAACGTTCTTATCGATCGGGATACCGGTAAGAGCTGACACCATCGACGTAGCCATCGTAATACCTGCTGACGGCCCATCCTTCGGAATCGCACCCTCCGGCACGTGTACATGTAGGTCTACTTTATCGTAGAAGTAGCGCGGTAACCCGAGAATAGCAGCCCTTGAGCGCACGTAACTCAGAGCTGCCTTGGCAGACTCCTGCATTACATCACCCAATTTACCAGTGATCTGTAGACGCCCCCTGCCCGGTAAGACGGTAGTTTCTATCACCAGCAGCTCTCCGCCCTTGTCGGTCCAGGCCAATCCTGTTGCCAGACCGACTTGATCGAGGTCTTCTGACTTACCAAACCTAAACTTCGGCTGACCAAGAAAGCGCGGCAGATTAGCTTTCGTTATGTGTACTACTGTGTCGGACCCTTTCTCGACTACCTCGATGGCTGCTTTCCGCGCCAAGGTAGCGATATTTCTTTCGAGATTACGGACTCCCGCTTCTCGAGTATATCGATTAATTATCTCGGAGAACACTTCATCTTCTACAACAACATTTTCGAGTTTAAGGCCGTTCTCTTCTACCTGCTTACCAATCAAGTACTTCTTACAGATCGCTATCTTCTCAAGCTCCGTATAGCCCGACAGACGGATGATCTCCATACGGTCCATGAGCGGTTGCGGGATCGTGTGCAACGAATTTGCCGTTGTTATGAACATGACCTTCGATAGATCGTAATCGCAATCGAGGTAGTGATCATTGAAGGAGTCGTTCTGCTCTGGGTCTAGAACCTCAAGTAGAGCCGACGAAGGATCGCCTCGGAAGTCAGTAGACATCTTGTCTACCTCATCCAAAAGGAAAACAGGATTACTCGTTCCAGCTTTCTTAAGCGACTGAATAATCTTCCCAGGCAGCGCTCCGATGTACGTCCTTCTATGACCACGAATCTCAGCTTCGTCTCGAACACCGCCAAGCGCAACGCGAACGAACTTCCTACCCGTAGACCTTGCTATGGACTTACCAAGCGAGGTCTTACCTACTCCCGGAGGCCCAACGAGGCACAAGATGGGCCCACGCATCTTACCCACGAGCTTCTGGACGGCCAGATACTCCAGGATCCGCTCCTTTACTTTCTCAAGTCCGTAGTGGTCTTCATCGAGGACATCTCGGGCGTTCTCCATGTCTATAGCCTCCTTGGAGACCTCATTCCATGGAAGTGCAAGCATCCAGTCGACGTAATTCCGCACGACGGTAGCTTCAGCAGACATCGGAGACATCATCTTGAGCTTGCGAATCTCCTTCTCTGTCTTCTCCTTTGCCTCTTCGGGCATGTCCTTGGACTTGAACTTATCTTCGAGCTCCTGAATCTCATTGCGGAAATCATCCTTCTCACCGAGCTCTTTTTGGATCGCCCTCATCTGCTCGTTGAGGTAATACTCCTTCTGCGTCTTCTCCATCTGCTTCTTGACGCGACTTCGAATCCTCTTCTCGACCTGAAGAATCTCGATCTCAGATTTCATATGACCGAGAATCCTCTCGAGGCGCTCTTGCGGCTCTATCGTTTCGAGAATCTCCTGCTTGTCCTCAAGCTTGATGTTGAGTTGCACGACCACCGCATCAGCCAGCCGCGACGGATCTTCTATCGCGTTGACCTGCATGATCATCTCTGGATTTACCTTCTTCCCGAGCTTCACATAGTTCTCAAACGTCAGGTTGACCGAGCGCATGAGCGCTTTAAGCTCCGTTGATATCTCAACGGGCGAGAGGATCTCCTCTACATCAACCACCATGAAGTCGTCCTCGCGCACGAAGCGTTTTATTCGCGCACGAGCCTTACCTTCGACTAATACCTTAATCGGACCATCAGCCAAGCGTATCAGCTGTACGACTTCTCCCAGGGTGCCGATCGTGTAGATATCTTTCGGCCCGGGATTACTGGTTCTCGCATCTTTCTGAGCAGCCAAAAGGATGTATTTATTTTCGCGCTGAGACTCCTCTATGGCGCGGACGCTTTTTTCTCGCCCCACGAAAAGGGGAACCACTTGCTGAGGAAAAACTACTAATTCACGGAGTGGGAGGAGCGGTATCGGGCTATTGTTGGATGATTTCATCGTTTACTCAGACTTCTAAGGCTCGTTTAACCTAACATCTGCGGCAGGCAGGGCTGAGAGACCGGGGTCTTCGAACCCTACGCTTTCACAGACAGCGCAACCAAGTTGTTTCCATCACTTAAGGAGGGCAATCCGGTGAGGCTTACAACACCTCACTCATTCGTATGATGCTAATAGACGCCCGGAAAAATCACAATATTACAAGAAGAAGCATTTACGAACTACTATGAGAAAAGATTCAATAATTTCACCCCCCAGCCGAGCTGAAGTGGGTTCTCTGAGAAGGATTCGAACAATTTCTCAGCTACGGCTTAGGCTGACTCGGCGTGCTGATATACAACAAGCGGTCGCTCTCCCTTCACGATCGTGTCCTCTGAGATGATGACCTCTTTGATATCGGGCTCAGACGGCACGTCGTACATTGCATCAAGCATCACACCCTCAAGGATAGCCCTGAGGCCTCGCGCACCCGCCTTTCTTTCTATAGCTTGCCTGGCAACCGCTGCCAGAGCGCTTTCCGTAAACCGGAGCTGAACGTTTTCCATATCAAACAGCTTCTTATACTGTTTGGTCAGCGCATTCTTCGGGTCTACCAGTATCTTGACCAACGCCGCTTCATCGAGGTCATCGAGGACGGCGATCATCGGCAAGCGCCCGATAAACTCGGGAATAAGGCCAAACTTGAGTAGGTCCTCAGGCTGCACGACACTGAGAAGTGACCGTTTTTCCTCCGGCTTATTGATCTTGGTGGGTTTTTGGTGCGCACCGAAGCCGAGTTTCTTTTCACCGACACGCCTGCGGATGATATCTTCCAAGCCTACAAAAGCCCCACCACAAATGAAAAGGATATTGCTGGTATCGACTTGGAGGAACTCCTGCTGAGGGTGCTTACGGCCTCCCTTGGGTGGCACGCTCGCGACCGTTCCCTCGAGCATTTTCAGCAAAGCTTGCTGAACTCCCTCTCCCGATACATCGCGGGTGATAGATGGGTTTTCTGCCTTTCTCGATATCTTGTCTATCTCATCGATATAGACGATGCCCCTCTGAGCCTTTTCCACATCATAGTCTGCATTTTGCAGCAGATTAAGGATGATGTTTTCCACATCCTCGCCAACATAGCCTGCTTCGGTAAGCGTAGTTGCGTCTGTGATAGTAAAAGGCACCTGAAGAATGCGGGCGAGCGTCTGAGCTAGTAGGGTTTTACCCGTACCGGTAGGGCCAATAAGCAAGATGTTAGATTTGGCGATCTCCACATCGCCAGAAGAAGATTTGGCCTCGAGACGCTTATAATGGTTGTGCACGGCAACTGAAAGCACCTTCTTGGCCATCTCCTGGCCAACTACGTACTGGTCGAGGTAGCTTTTGATATCCCTCGGGGTTGGCACCCTCGACTGGGTCGCTGCAACGGCCTCAGTGTCGACCTCTTCCGAGATAATATCATTGCAGAGCTCGATACACTCATCACAGATGTATACCGACGGACCAGCGATCAGCTTCCTGACCTCATCTTGAGAACGGTTACAGAACGAGCAGACCAACGTGTGCCGATTTTTGTCCCCAGTCTTGCTCAAGGTACCACCTCAGATCATCAGTTAGTCTTTCTTTGAGTCTACCACACGACGCTCAAACACGTCATCTATCAGGCCGTACTCTTTAGCCTGCATGGCAGTCATGAAAAAATCACGATCGCTGTCCTCTTCTATCTGCTTGAGCGGTTTACCCGTATGGTGAGTCAGGATCTGATTAAGCTCCGCTTTGATGCGCAACATCTCACGTGCGTGAATCTCAACGTCCGAGGCTTGCCCACTAAAACCGCCAAGAGGCTGATGTATCATGATTCTTGAATGGGGCAGCGCTGCTCTCTTGCCTTTCTTTCCGCCTGCCAACAGGACTGCACCCATACTGGCTGCTTGCCCTACACATACGGTGGCTATATCTGGTCGGATATATTGCATCGTATCGTAAATCGCCATTCCTGCTGTTACAGAACCTCCCGGGCTGTTGATGTACAGGTATATATCCTTCTCTGGATCATCGCTCTCGAGGAAGAGAAGCTGAGCAATAATGACGTTGGCTACCAGGTCGTTCACCTCCGTGCCGAGGAAAACGATGCGCTCCTTAAGAAGACGCGAATAGATGTCGTAGGAGCGCTCACCTCTCCCTGTTTGCTCAATTACATAAGGAACGTAATTCATCTGAAGAACCCCTGAATGAGGCAGCGCGCAGCGCACCACCGAATCAACCACAATTACTCGAGCCTAGTCCATTTGGCCTGGCTACGAAACTCACTTCCCACTGATCTGACGCTATTCCTACCATCTCATTCCTCCGCACAAACTCGGTAGGTAGATCCACGGCTCACATAGACAGACCGCACCCCGCCACGTCAAGCCGCTGCCTGATCCCGATCACCAGCGTCAGTATACTCGACATTCGTGTTAGCCAACAGATAATCCAATATCTTAGTCCTACGAACCTCAAGCAAGAATGACATGAGGCGAGATTTGTCGAGCACTGCTTTTCGGGTGGCTTCGATACTAGAGCCGTTCTGTTCGGCTAGTCGCTGAATCATGGCATCTCTATCAGCCTCCTCTACCGTGATCTTTTCAGCCGACCCTATGCGGTCAATTATGATTGCACAGCGTATGCGGTTAAGAGCAAACTCCTCGAACTGAGCGCGATAGGGAGCTACATCTATTGACTCAGGATCTGCTTCGCTCCCAGCGAATCCATATCGTGCGACGAGCCCTCGAATTTCGTCGTCTATCATGGCCGACGGAACCTTGAAAGGATGCTCATTAGCAAGCAAGTCGAGCAGGGCACCCTGAGTCTCTGATTTCATATCAGCATCTACCTGCTTTGTGAGTTGCTCGCGAATCTTCTCCCTGAGCTCTGCTACGGTTTTGACATCAAACCCAAGGCTCTCGACAAATGTATCGTCGACCGTTGGCAGGTTCCGGCTGAAGATGCCATGAAGCGTGAGGCGATACGTGAGGGTTTTCCCCCGCAAGTCATGATTCGGATGGTCGGCTTCCCCAACCACTGCCACCTCTTTGGACTCACCGCTAGTCATTCCAACGACCTGCTCTTCTGCGGCAAGCGAAAGCTTGCCGGAGCCAAGCACATCAACGAACGGCTCTCCTCGTGAAAAATCGCCGTCTTCAACCTTTACCTCCACTCCCAAGGCGACAACATCGCCCTTCTGCGCTTCTTGGCGGTCTTCAATCGGCTTTAGTTCAGCCTTAGACTCTTGTGTACGCTCCACGGCCTTTTCAACATCGTGGTCCGTTACGCTCCGCTTTGCCACCTTAATCGTGCGTTTGAGGTAATTATCGATGGTGGGCGTCGGATATAAGGAAACTTTAGCCGAGAAATCAAATGGTTTTGAGGTATCAAAATCGCTGAAGTCAACTTCCGGCTGACCCACCACATCCAGCTTGTGTTGCTCATAGGCTGATTTGAGCGCCTCATTAAGCAATCGATTGATCACGTCAAAACGTATCCGAGCGCCCATCTGTCGCTCTACTATCTTTCTGGGCACCTTTCCTGGACGAAATCCCTTGATACTCGCAGATCGAACAACTCCTGCAAGCGACGACTCGTACTCTTTGCTTACTCTTTCGGATGCAACCTGGATGGAAAGCTTTTTGGTTACCTCGTCTATATCCTCAACTGAAACTTCAAAACTCATCGTAACTCCGGGGAAAATATGGCACACGAACACCGTGAGCCGATGGCGGCCTCAAGGAGACACAAAGTCAACCTTAAACCTCTGACACGACAGTGCTTATTGCAAGACAGCCGCTGATTATATATGCTCCCGACCGTTTTATAAAGTCGAAGCGAACGGAAAACCATAGGGTATCAGCGACCCCATGCTAGGCTCGCAGGCTTCAAGGTTTCGGCAGTACCATAAAACGCTGCAAGCCATTGAAATCACACCAACAAAACCTTTGTGGTGCATTTTGGCTTGGCGCTACATCGTACTAGCTATATCGGTTGAGACCATAGCGACTGATATCCTGACGTGGTATCACAGGCAATTAGAGTTTGACGTCGCTAGTATGGATCGAGCTCATACAGTGTTCCGCGCGGGGGTGGTGGAATTGGCAGACACGCCAGACTTAGGATCTGGTGCCGAAAGGTTTGGGGGTTCAAGTCCCCCCTCCCGCACTCTTTTTTTTACCTTTCTGAGATTCCCTAGTCCGATTCTTATTGGCATTTCGATTCTCATTGGCCTTCTAAGCCTCTCGGCGTGCTCGTTTGGTCCGCAGGCACCGCGCCCTTTAAACCAATGGTGTCAGGGGAGACCACTCGTTGATGCGTCGATACCTGAGTTTGTCGAAACGATTCAGCGGCAATTCGCGGGCACCGCATCATCAGCGGTAGCAAAAAAAATCGGGCAAGGCATCAGCCCTAGATCATTTTCTGACGAACCGGCCCATTCGGTAGTTACAACGCGCTCCGATGGGACGGAAATGACGATCAGTATTGTCTCTCCCCAGGTACCCAAGGCCCTAGCGCTTTTCACCTCTGACGGCGCTCGTCCCGAAAACGAAATAAAGGATATTCCCAACGCCGCACGACTTCTCGACAACGGAATCGGTATAGCTATAGCGCACACACGCGCGGCTAGAATGTCTTTTGACGGAGCAGTGTCAAGCAGTGAGGCTGTTCTCGATCTCATAGCAGCTGCACGCACTCTTCAAGCGCTGGGATATGCCTCACCGAACAATCTCTTCCTTCGAGCCTCGAACTCAGGTGGCTGGTCCGCTACCACCGCCGCACTGATGCGGCCAGAGCTATTCCGCGGACTGATCCTGGAGTCACCACTGCTGGACCTAGAAAATGTCGTGACCAACACCGACTTGAAGTATCACCACCATTATGTAGAGACCTGGGGATCGGACCGGCGGAAGTTACGAGACCTTTCACCCCTCGAAGGGACCGCTTACTTCCTCCCCCGTGACATCATGCTGATCATCTCTCTCAACGACGAGGCCGTGCCTGCAGTTGGCAACATTGAATGGGTTCGACGTACCCTGTGTCGCCTCTCGGAGATCCCCTCGATAAGAATAGTTGTCGATACCGGCTTGATACAAGAAGATCGTGCCTTATCGCCCTTAACTGCGAGGGGAATACTCGCTGACGAGCTGCACTTTATCCTATCGACTCTTCAGACGCCACCTATGTAGAACCACACACACTGTCGAATCGCACCTTAGGAAGCGAGGCCAAAACGCAGTCAGCACAATCACGCGACAGCGCTGTTGTGCCGCTCGTCCCTAACTCTGAAAACGTTCCTCGAGGATATCCTCAATCTCCGAGACGTCGGTGCCTAGGTATCGAACGACTCCCCTTGGATCGATTAACACCGCCATGGGAACAAGGTCACCAAAAAACTTTTGATACGCTTCATCGTGGATGTCATTCCCAGAAAAGATATGAACAAGAGAGTTGAGATCCTGGCTCTGTATCCGCTCTCGAAGCACCTCGAAATCCTCATTTCGATCTACACTAACGGCAAAAAAAACGACATCTGAACGGCGGCGATAGGCTCTCGCCAATTCCTCAAACTCACCAATCGCCCCCTTCGAGTGCTGACACCAGGTGGTCCAAAAAAGTAACGCCACATACCGACCCCTTACGGCACTCAGCGTGGTCTCTGACCCATCGAGCAGCATCAGACGCGCATCGGGACTATCTCTACCGATTAGGCTTGCTGCGTCGTTAGAGATTGACGAACATGCCGTAAGCATAAGTGATACAATGGACATCACATAGCTGAAAAAACGACATGGCAAGCCGTTCACCCCCCCCAAGCTATGTCTTCTACTATCTCTCACTCTTTCACTCGTTCCTTGATAGTACTTACACTTCTTTCGTACACAGCTCTGACGGTCGGATCGATCTCTTCAGCGTACGAGTCCGCTAAAATCTTGAGCACGCCGACGTCATTTGAGCTACTGAGAGCTTCAATCGCGACTGAGCGCACGAGCGGGTCAGGTTTTTTTAGAAGATCCAGCAACTGAGTGCGCTCGATTAGAGAGTTGTACCGTTTTATGACCTCCTTCACCGCTCGCGTCGATGGTCCCTTTAAAACAACTTTCACCAGATCCTTACCCTTAGGAAGACGATCCAGACCGTCAATTGCCGCGGCGAAGACCTCATCCGAAAGAATATTTTCGAGGGCCAGTGCAGCCACTACGCGCCCTACGACTGCTCGGTCACCGTGATACTCCGATCTGACGAAGTCGTACAACTCGGATATACCCGGGGCCAGCAGGGGTTTAGCCGCTAAAGCGTCATATCCTCGTGCCCCCACGTCTTTGTCTTCGGCGGTCAAAATCAATGCCCATAAACTTTTTTCAGCATCTGAGTCGTACCAACCAGCGAAGCTCACCACATCTGACTTGTTAGCCTGGTCCAGCGCGCAGGTCACCAAGCTTATCTGAACCCGCGCAGGAATCGAGGACTTTCGAGAGAGTACTTCTAAGAATAGGCGCGATGCCTCCGGAATGAGTTTCCTGGCAATTACTTGGTCAGCGAGCCGCTTTATTCCAGGCAGCTGTCGTTTAGTCAGTTCCGGCAATAACCACAACACGTCGCTATCAGAAACTAACGATCGCTGGTCTACTATTTGTTCAGCGAAAAGATTCGAAATTTCGGGGGTCGCCAACATCAAGGCACCGATGCTGTGGTCTTGGAGTGTACTCGGGTCAACACCAAAAGCAGTAGCTGCTGCCGTCGAAAAGATCGGGCGGAATGACTCGACCTGCTTGAGGTCCAAGGCTAAAGCGGCTGCTAAGCCCACCGCGAATTGGCTGTCGAAGGCTTTCGTCCCCTCAAGCAATTCCATTCGCACTCCCACCGGAAGCGCCGGGTCAAGGAGGCGTAGCGACGTCTCTCCCAAGGGTCCTCGTCGCGCCGCTATCGTCTGCGTTTGCGACCACGCTCGGACGTGATCTGAGCTTTGCGCTAGACCATTACCTCGTGCCCTCATCAAGACACTATCCCATACCTTGGCCGCGATCTCCTCGGTCTCAGCTTCCTTGAACATACGGATAAGGATATCGTGAGCCAAAGGATCGCCGGATGTGGCCAGCTCGTCTATGTATTTAGCCTTATCGCCACTCGCACTCGAATCAATAACAGCAGCACTTATATCGCCCGGCTGGACATCGAGAGCAGTCTTGGTCTCCGCTCCTTCGAACCACGATGTACCACTGAAACCCATCCATAACCCCAACAAGAGCAAGGCGATGGTAAGAGCTCCCTTGATTACCTCCCCTTTTCGCAGGTTACGCGGTTCTGGTGCGGGTTCACGCTCAATCGCACTTCCAGGCAGCACTCGCAACTCGATCGGTACGGCTCCAACCGAGGTCCGTAGAGGCGGAGGCGGCGGAGCCTCAATTTTAGAGGGCAGGGAGTCCCTAGCAGCTGTACGCTCCCTCCAATCCACGATCCCTTTTACAAGATCTCCCGCAGTCTGGAGTCTGCTAGCTGGCGAAGGGTCGAGTGCCGCTGAGAACACATCGTCGATCCACTCAGGGGCTGAGGGCTCGAGTACAAGCACAGGTGCAATCACATTGCCTTTATCATCAAATTGCGGATGTTGCCCGGTAAACATCTGATATCCGATAATCGCCAGTGCGAAAACGTCGGACGCCTTCGTCGCTGGCCCACCCTTGCGCTGCTCAGGCGCCCTGCAACACTCCCAATCAAGCGTTTCTCCCGAGCCACTACCACCTTCTGAGGATTCATTCAGGACCGCAGACCAGCCCCCAAAAATCCTCAGCAAGCCGGAGCGCTCTAATAAAAAAGCACCTGAACACAGATCACCACATACCAAATTTGAAGCATGGAACGCGGCGACTAGCCGCACTGCAGCCAAGTATCGCCGCTCTAATTCTATGAAATCCTCAGTTCCCGCTCCGAGCAGCTTGCCATCAAGTACTGGCAACACCAAAAAAGCGATTCCATGGGCGTCCACACCGTACGAAGATATGTCGACGAGTTGAGAAAGTCGTGCTGCATTTTCGGCAAAAAGAGGAATCGAATCAGTAGCGATCGGAACTCGCGATACCATCAGCCCAACGCTCTGTCTTTTGAACTTGTCGAGCGCTTTAAAGACACTCATCAGCCGCGTCGCTGCGACATTGTTTTCGACCATGAAGTAGTCCTGGACCGTTCCAGGTAGATGTGTCAGTGAGTCAAAAGCGTCTGCCATTATCAATGCGCGGTTTACTAAACGATCATCATCTCAACCCTAGCTCCCACATGCCGATCTGTTCGACCGGTAGAACTGGGTCGAGCTCCTCGTAGCTTACGACGAAAAGGAACCTATTCAATCCACGAGCTAATGAGACTACCTTGTCTCGCAGCTCACCATGGCAAAGTACAACAACCGGAACAACTCCCATCTCACATGCCGGCTTCAAGACAGTTTGGAGGCCCAGAGTAAGTGACTCGAACATAGCACCGTCGATAGCAAGTGGCAGTGTTCGCTCAGCAAGCTCTGCGTTGTTAAGAGCCCGCTCGACATCTGAGGAAAGAGTAAGAACTCGAAGACCACGAGCAGACCCCATATGCCGACGGAGAATCTGCCGCTTTCTGTGCATACGGATATGTCGAACAACTCCTATGACGTCTACATTCCTCTCTTGATCCAACGAAATACCCGACGTCGCACAGAACGAGGCCACACTCTCCAAGATGGCCCTGAAATCCCTGATACTAATTCCTTGACGAATGAGCTCTTGTAAAATATCCGTAAGGACCGGCACCGATACGAACTCCTTTCCGAAGCCCTCGGCGATCAGCCCGGGATGTTTCTTCTCTAACTGTCGCAGCAAAGAATGTACATCAGTTACCGACAGGAACTCCTCAGGATGTCGCAGGCAGAAACTGCCTATACGCAACGCTATATACTGAAAAAAATCGAAGCTATTAACAGACGCTGCATCGAGCATTCTACGAATACTAGGTGTGCTCTGACACCAAAACACTCTATTTCCCGATATAGGATGATCCTCTTCCAACAACACGCGAAGACCAAGTAGTGGCGCTTGACAGCTGGATATCTCGACCAGCAATGCATCTGGAAGCACTGCGCCTGACACCATCTCTACGCCTGAACTTGTCACCCTGTAGGACGAAGATGGTATAAGGTCATCCGCTAGCACTCGAGCATCCGGCAGTCGCACTCCAACATCCGCGAAAAAACCCGTTTGATAACTACGCCACCAAGCAATCCATTTTGAGGGATTAGCTCGATACGAACGGAAGAGAACCCCTGAATCAAGCACGATACAAAGACCCGGGTCCTCCAGTTCAGCGTCACGGGATGTTAAGGTTGTAGCGAGCAAGCCGTCTGAACGTCCAAAGCTTGCTGTTTGTGTGTCCAAACTCGGGGAGTCCGCACGACGTCTGTGAACCACCAAGGCGATCGCTACGGCAATCGACGCAACAAGTAGGAATGGAAACGCGGGCACTCCCGGAAGCATCGCAAACACGAGAAGAATTCCACCCGTTATGAGCAAGGTAAGCGGCTGCGAGAACAACTGAACTCGAAGATCAGTACTTAAGGTCGAAACATCAGCCGAAGAAACTCGCGTTACAATGATACCGGCACAAATCGAGGTCAATAACCCGGGAATTTGTGTTACCAATCCATCGCCAACAGTGAGAACGGTATACGATTGTACCGCTTCGGCAAGGGGCATACCTGCGGAAAGCCCCATGTAGACGCCCCCTATGATATTCGTGAGGATAATGAAGAAGCCCGCTACTGCATCACCCTGTACAAACTTCATTGCTCCGTCCATCGAGCCGTACAGTTGCGAATCGCGTCTGAGATCATCTCTTTTTCGACGTGCCTCATCAGCAGAAATCACACCAGACCGAGCGTCATTATCGATAGCTGTTTGTTTCCCAGGAAGCGAATCAAGAGCAAAGCGCGCTGCCACTTCGGACACGCGAGTTGCCCCTTTGGATATAACGATGAAATTCACTATGGTGACGATCGTAAAGATGATGATCCCTACAACTACTTGACCTCGAATGAGGAAGGTTCCGAAGGATTCAATAACTTGCCCGGCATCGCCTTGACTCAGGATGAGCCTAGAGGAAGCAACGTTGAGACCGAGCCGAAATAGCGTGCTCAAGAGAAGAATCGTGGGGAAAGTATAAAGCGCCGCCGAGTTCGGAAGGTACAAGCCAACCAAGAGGAGCAGAATGGAGAATGAGATGTTGATGACCAATAGAACGTCAAGAAGCATCGTGGGAAGTGGCACGATCAACATCGCTGTAATAGCCACGACGAGGGCAACTAACACGACGTCGGCATATCGAAGTCTTCCGTTCATCCCATAAGCCTCGCGCTGCATTCACACCGGATATTCAACGAAGATCTCCACCTTACTAGCGAACGAATATCCACCACAGTACTAGTAAATCATATCGACGTGATAATCTGTAGCATGAATCCGACTAGTAGAATGACTAGAAAGCCGAAAAAGACCAGCGCTACCGGAAGAGTAGCCTCGAGCTCGAGTTTCTTGATTTTTGCTTCGATCTTGGTTTCTCTCTGAGAAGAAACAGCATCTGCGAGCTCTTGTAGCTGCTTTGAGACCTCTCCACCAAACTTGGCTACCTGGGCAAGCGCCATAAAAGCGTGTTTGAGTTCGTTGTGACCGGAGAGCTTCCCGATCTCTATAAGAGCTTCCTCCAGACCTACGCCGGATTTAATGTGGTATTGAGCGTAGCGAACCAACTCAGTTACGGCATTGTGGCTATCTCGCTCATCGGCCATCTGCACCACACGCGATAAACATGGGCCGATATCGAGAGAGCTGCTTACACCTATCGAGATCTGCTCAATCACCAAGGGAAGGTAAAAGAGGATATCCTCGTCTCTCTGCTTCATGCGTCTCTCGATTATTCGGAATGGCAGGTAGACTCCCGCCAGAAGTCCGCATAACCCGAGTAACATCGCTGCCTGCCAACCTCCAACATACAAACCACACTGGGACAACACAAACGAACCAACCGATGGGAGCAGAACGCGCAATCGGTTGAAGTCTCGCCGCTGCTTCTCTGTAAAGAGTCCAGCTCGGAACATCTTCTCCTGAAGGGTAGGCTCTGCTCGCTTCTTGGCAGATTTACGCGTGGCATTTTTTATCTTTTCGAGCTCCTCTCCAGTTTGGTCGTTCTCAATCCGGTCACGAATTCCCGCATTCGGAGAAACCGCAATCCTCGACCCCATCAACGAGCGATAATCACCCCTGGGCGTAGCAAACAGCACCCAAATCAATAAGCCCAAAGAGAGCAACCCTCCGAGACCGGCGGCGATTGGAATAAGGGTCGTATAATCAATCATCTCAAACCTTAATCTTCGTCACTTGCCTGACCCAAAATAAACCGAGAATTATTCCGATCAAGCCAGCCTGACATACAGGTCTGCCCATAGGATGCGTCCATGGTAAAACCACACAATCACGCCACACAAAAAATAGATAGGTTTCGAGTGCAGCCAAAATGAAAAGAATGAACCAAATTGAGCCTCTCTGTAGTCCAACCGCGGCTTCTGCAGACTTTCGGAAATACTGCCTCTTCCTCACCTGCTTAGCCAACCGGTCCAGGGTATCGGACAGATTCCCACCTACGCGACGGCTCAAGATTAGTGCCTGCACAAAAAGTTCGATCTCTGGATGGCAAACATCCTCACCAAACGAGCCGACCGAACGCTCCTCAGGCACTCCCAATCGCAATCTCTCAAGCATGAGCTGCACCTCCGCGCGCACCAAAGACTGTTCCTCAAGACCATCCGCAGCAGCTTGTAATCCTTGAATCGGATTAAGTCCCGTCTTGAGAAGTCCAGCCAAAGATAGCAGAAACTGGGGATAATCAGCGTCGAATTGGTTAAACCGCCGATTCATTTTCATGCCCAGAAACCAGCTCATCAACAGCGGCCCCGTCATGAGCGACATCAGCTGCAAGACAACGTCGAAATAGTGCCGGGTGACGAGGAACGCCGCCAGACTGATAAATATCTGCGCCAAACTAAAGGCAAATGGCGGAATGTGGGTCAACTGTGAATACTTGAGCTTCTTGCGCAGAGTCATCACAGTATCCGCAACCTTCGCCACAACCTCATCCTCTTCGAGAGGATGGGTTAGATTGCGCTCCGGACGACGGTCAGGTTCATCAGCAGTCAGCGGTGACGAGGCGCGCTGGGAAGAGGACAGTGTCCGTACCTGATTGCGCCAGGAGCTATTTGCGAAAAAGGAGCTCAGGAAGGTACCGGAGAACATAACGACCGCTATTGCTCCCACCAGAAACAAAGCTGCCACTATCAGAACTAACGACAACACACTCATGATATCGTCCTCAACTCCTCTTCGATCCCGAAGGCCCCATGTGAGAAGCCCCACCTATGGTTATCTCTGGCGGCGAGTCTCCCAAGTGTATACCAGCTGCTTTGAGCTGTTCATCGAAGTTACTCGACCAAGAATCGACCCTCCAAACCGGACGCGCGCCCTGTTTTATCTGCGTAAACATCGGGCGAACCTGTATCACCCCTTCGACGAAGTGCCCAACCTCAATCACCTCCGCCACTCGTGGCTTACCGGTAGCTTTCTCTCGCACGAGCCAAACAACGGAATCCACCGCTAGGGCTATCTGTTGCCGGATGATATCGACTGCTACCGACTTTTGAGCTCGGCCTAGCAGGCTTTCCAATCGAACCAAGGTCTCGCGCGCATTTCGCGCATGCACGGTGGACATACCGACATGCCCGGTTTGTGCGCTCTCAAGGAAAGCCTCCGCAGCGAAAGGCGTACGCATCTCTCCGAGCAATACGCGTGTAGGCGTCATCCGCAGCGTTGTTTTGATATGCTCCTGAAGAGTCACTTCACCCACTCCCTCTGCGTTCGGAGGTCGTGACACGAGCGACCGGAAGTAGGGGTGGCTAAAATTTAACTCGGGAGTGTCTTCGACAGCAACGATCGACTCATCTGACCCGAATTGAGTTGCCAGACACTTGATGAGTGTAGTCTTACCAGTGCCTGTTTCACCAGCCACCATCATCGTTGCCAACCCACTGCGAACAAGACATGCGAGATAATTTACTATGAGGGGTGGAGCAACCTGGTATGTAATCAGGTTCTCCAAGCTCACTTCCGACATACGTGGCACACGAATACACAATAGTGGTCCACGTTGACCGCATACGCTCTCGTGAACTGCGCACAGACGCGTCCCGTTTGGAAAAGAGGCATCAACGGTGTGCTGCTGCGTGGTCAGTGATTTTCCCAGCCGCAGGAGTAATCTATCGATAAAGGTGACGTACGCCTGATGATTAGGCCAATGAAGACCTGTAGTCTCGCTTACTTTGCCTCTTTGAAGAACGACAGTGTTATAATCATACACATGTATGTCGGTCACCTCTCGGTTATCGATCAGCGGCTGCAGTACACCCCAACCCATGAGGTCCTTCTGCAGGTGAATTATGACATTCGCGCGCTCGATGTCGTCGAGTGCATCGCCACGCTTCTTTAAGACCCGGTCAACAGCTGACGCTATGACGGACTCAGCCATCGCAGAGTTGTTCATTTGCTGTTGCATGTTGTAGTCGCTACCAAGCTCTCTGCGAGCATCCCGCATAACCGCAGATGCCAACGCAGACATCTCTGAACCACGACTTAAGGTCTGATTGCGATTACCTGCGTTAGTTGTGCCGCCGTTCGTGCCGCTCTGAGTTGATGTCGGCTGAGAGGGGCCAGGTAGGGTAGCGGTGGTATGCCCAAGAGCTGGCCGAGTCGTATCAAGCTGGGAGCGCTGGTGGGATGTGCGCGTGGAGAACATCCCCAAGAGCCCATCTTTTTCGTCTTTGGTAGAACCTGTCATGTGCGATTATCCCTCCTCCGCTGGCAGGGAGCCGGTAGGCTAGTCCTACCTGTGTGCCAGACGATACGCTGCAGTAGCGGCATCCGCCGCCTGAGATGCCTACATACTGAATCTGGTTATCGACTTTGAATACGAATTGTATGAGACAATTTCGACCTAATTCGCACAAGGAGGCTCGCTATCGAGCCGCTTCAGACTCAGGTACGAGCTTCCCATTGATAATGAGAAAGACCTTTCCCTCAACAGTCACCCGACCCTCCGAGGTCACCGGAGCAGGCCCTTTTGGGCCTTCAACCGCTAGGAGGGAATCGATTAAAACGCTGGTATTCGCCGCGCTCTCTATCGTGTCTTCATCTCCCCGCAGGGCAAGACTGAGGACCCCAGAGCTCGAAGCAAGCTGGAGCTTTGCAGCCTCGTCTATTGTAGCCATAATTGTAACTGTGGAGGCCGCCTGTTGCTTCTCACCGGTGCTTTGACCGGTGGTAACCCGGCCTGCAGAGAGAACCTTGGCGTTTTGGATAATGACAGACAATGCGGGCTGACCATTGATACTTGAAGCCAGCATGACATCGACTTTAGCTCCAGCCCTTGCCCACCCTTCGACACTTGTGGTGTTGTCCACAGCCAACGATACCGCACGGTACCCGTCAGGAATGTGAACTTGAATCTGGTTTACTGGCTGCTTGAGGGTCACATAATCAGCCACCACCGGTTGTCCGGCTGGCATGTACGATACCGCGTACGCTCCTCTAATTTCATCAAAGCTCTTTAGAGTGCGGGGAGCCAGGGAAGCTGCCAGCCGAGACTCCTTCCGAAACATGGAGGGCTCAAGAGCCGTACCCACCTCAATCTTTTCAATTGGAAGCAGAACGTCTTCGAGCTCTGCAGCGATGGATCCAGGGGCCACGACAGGGGCTGCAGGGGCGCCGTTTCTAGCTAGTACCACATACCCAACAAGGGTTCCGAGGCATACAACCAGCAAGAGGATTAAAAGTACCACAACGGGCGAGAGGCCTGTAGTGGACAACTTTTTTGTACCTGGTATCCCTCGGGCCATCTTATGCCACCCTCGCGAGGACGCGCTCTACCGTTGCCACCCCCATGGAAGGTGAGGAGGAGATTATCAATTGCGGAGATTAACCACTTATTTGTCTATGTACGGTAGAAAACTGTCCCGACACGGTAGATCCTAGAGCACGAATTGCCGCAATAGCAACTACGGCGATGAGCGCCACAAGCAGAGCATACTCAACTAGAGAAGCTCCTTTTTCATTTTTCTCTATGCCTTCAGGAAGCTGCATATTTGATTTCATATTACCTAACCAGGCTATTAGCTTACGAAGCTCACATCTGCTAAGCGTGAGGAGCGGCTTCCACTCCTCACGCTGCAACTCAAAACGTCAACTAGCCGTACTAACCGCTAATTTGAGCGTTGATTACCGAGAATTGCCCGGATACTGAAGTACCGAGAACGCGAATGGCAGCAATAGCTACCACTGCGATTAGCGCAACAAGGAGAGCATACTCCACAAGTGAAGCGCCACGCTCTTGTGACTCGCGCTCATCCTCAAGTTTGACATCGATCTGCTCGTTCATTTAAGCTCCTTTACGCATATTTACCACGATACCCACCAGCCTCACGACGAACGGGGCCTAGTGTGTGTCCCATTTATCGCAGCCTACCTACTTCCTATCGGACCAAATCGCCGTGGACTAAATAGATATGTCTAAAAGACGCTTCCTAGAAACCCTAGGATTCGAATTTTAGAGGCTCTCACGATCCACCGCACGAAGGAGCAGAGTTTTACCACTGTCATAGAGAGGCCAACCCGCCCACCTCTCTTTGTTACTAGCGATACCCCTCTGAACGCAAGTGGTAATATATCGTAATTTAACTCCGGGGATTCATGAGTGCCCCGTCCGGCCTAAATAAAACAGCTTCTCTAAGCTCACCAGGGCTCCAGTCCACCAATCTTAACCTCGGACCCACCGCTCCCAGATGGATTGACGTATATGTCCGATCCTCGACCGCTCGCAAAACAAACAGGCTTTGAGCTTGTGCGCTATGTTACAACATCCTCTTGCTTCCGCCCGAACAGTCGCTGGAACCAGCCTCCAGCGGAAGCTGCTCCAGCGCCAGCTCCATCCGAGGCCCCCTGTGCCGGTCGCTCTCTACCCGCTCCAGCCCCTAGCAACCCGATCTCTTTAGCCACTCTCTCCAAGGCCTGCCGGGTGTTTTTTTGACCCATACTGTAGAGGGTCCGACCGCTACCAGGCCATAGGGCGGCTTTGGGGTCATTAGGCAGCGCGGGTAGGCGCCATGGTGCTTCGCCCAAGTGATGGGCTGGCTCCAGCTCTGCAGCTATCTGTTGCACGCTCATAAGCGCACCCGAGTAGGGATTTACTAGAAAGCATATACGCTCCGTACTACCGACGAGAGACTTAATAAACGACAGAAATAGATCGACAGCTGTCAACCCAAGTACGGTATCATCAACAACTATCAGCACCACGTCCGCGCTACGGATAAGGGCTCCTGTGGCCGGCCCCATCCTCCCCGCCGTGTCGATAATCACCGCGTCAAAGATTACGCGCGAGAGCTCTACGATACGCTGCGCTATCAACATCCCATCTGCATGACATACGAGGTCCATCGACTCTGCAAATCGATCTGGAGGCATCAGCACGGATACGTCGCTGCTAATCGGAATCAGCGCATCTCGCAAAGATTCCCGTGAAATATCTCGACTACCATTAACCCATGCACTAACAACTTTTGCCTCAGCGCCATTGACGGTGAGAGATCTGCTCAGATCTCGTGTTTCCACATCGAGATCCCACAACATAGTTCTGCGATTATACACGCTACATACCTCAGCGAGAGCAGCCGACACCGAAGTAGCACCAACTCCGCCTTTTGCATGCGCCACAACAACCACGCGACCTTCGTGCGTTCGACCTTCCTTACGAAATTCGGTGTGAATAGCAACCAGCTCTTGGAGGAAATCAAGCGGGCTCGCGCTATCCGGGAAAACCTTGCGTACTCCTACAGAGTGCGCAGCTCTAAATGCTCCCCCTCCATAAGCGCTGTCGGTAACGAACATTATTATCTGCACCCAACGTGCCAAAGCCCGTGCCTGCCGTGCGATAGCGATACCGCGCTCGCCTACACCTGAACCAACTACCACGACATCTGCTTCTGCAACTCGATCCGCAAATTCCTTCTCCGCAACAAGCTTCACCTTGAGGTCAAGCATCTCCATATCGCTGCGACTGAACGACTCAATGCGTTTGGCACAGAAGTGCCGGGTCTCAGTTGTCTCGTCGACTATAAGAAGCTTCATGCCTCCCCTCGCCTAAAAATGAATATTGCTCAACATCGACGGCCACAAGAGCTTAAGAACCACAAAGCCAAACCCAACTCCGATAACCGCTGCTAAAAACAACACTACAACATCCCCGAGATATGCAACCCCGGTATTTTTCTGATGATATTTGCGAGATAGATCGCGCACGCGGTCGGAAATTACTCCATAGGCAGGCGGATTTTGATCGGATGAGGCCCATTTTTCAGATACCAAGTCGCTTTCTGGAACTAAAACAGGGTCTATCCTATGCTGCGTCCCCGCTGCCTCGGAATCGACATCAACAGCATAGTTGATCAGCTGATCCTGTAGAACTCTTGTGCCGCCTGCTGATGACACCTGCTCCTGATTCTGGCCATGTAAGGAGGAGCGAGTAGCCAAATTGCCCGTCCGCTCCCTGGCGCGAGCCGTGGATGTCGAACCAGCCCACGAGACGGGATTGGACGGGGTCAACTCAGTGGCCACGCCTCGTCCACTACCGCTTTCGAAATCCTGTTCGACCGAAACTATAGTTGTATCGCTTGCATTTCCAGTCTGCACTGACGGACCCACGTATGGCCTTGAGCTGCCACCTGGCTGATTAGGAAGAAACACCCCTCCAGCGAACGCTGATGGCATCCCTTCCTGGGTCGCTATCTTTTGCAGATCGAAGAAGATCTCGAGGGCCGACTGATATCTCAAGTGAGGCTCACGCTGCATAGCTTTTAGGATCACATCATCGAGCGCTCGAGGGCATTCCGGTCGAAGTTTGCTCGGGAGTTCCGGATCGGTCTTCAATCGTTTGGTCATAGTGGCATAAACACTATCACCCCGGAAGGGCGGCTCACCCGTCACCATCTCGAAGGCCAAGATACCAAGTGCATAGATATCAGACCGCCAATCCACCTGAGAGCGCAACATGTACTCCGGAGCAACATAATCGATCGTGCCCACCACACCACCGTGCTCGGTCAGCTTATGGCCGTGTTGCGTTCTAGCAATTCCAAAATCAGCGATCTTCACGTTGCCATCTTTAGTCAAAAGAATATTCTCAGGCTTGAGATCACGGTGAACTATATTGGCGTCGTGAATCGCTTGAACCCCAGCTGCCATCTGACTCAACATTCGCATGATCTCGTTTATTGGGATTCGTTCCTGTCGGCTGAGCTTTTCGGCTAAGTCTCCACCCCCTACATACTCCATTGTGTAAGCGACCAGATCCCCGTCTCGAAGATATTCGTAGGCTCGTACCACGTGCGGGTGGGATACTCCGTACGATGCCAGAACCTCGTTCCTAAACCTCGCAGCAGCGACCTTATCCCTAGCGACCTCTGGAAAAAGCACTTTGACAGCCACCATCTGTCCCTGTAGTTCACGGTGACGACAAGCATACACGAGCCCCATGCTGCCCGATCCAAGGCACTTAACCACTTCGTACTTACCGCCGATAACAGTTCCCGGCTGTAAACTAATGAGATGCTCGTCCGTCATCACGAATTCTATCGACCTGCTTCCCCGTCAAACATCCACTACTCACGCCGCTGTCACGAGACACACGTGAAAATTCCTCTCTCCGAAGGAGAGAATATCGCCATTCCTTAAGCTCGCCTTATCTCCCGAGAGCAGCACATTCTCTCCCGCATCCTCCCCGGAACTCCCACGAACGATACGAGTTCCATGCTCAGAAAGCTGATCGAGCACCTGCACCGAGCCACCCTCTGCTATGCGCATGATCGCATGCATCGGAGAAACCGTCCCGTGACTTATGACTAGACAATTTCCAGACACCTCACCCTCAGATGTCACCAACAATCTACCCTTACGCAGTTCCACGTAAGAGCCCAGTGGCTCATGATCATACGATACAAGAAAACCAACCAACTGTGACGGGTTCCGCCAAAACACCTTTTCATGTCGCTCGGCTTCCATCTGAGGCTCAAAATCAACACCTTCTGGAATACCCGTTTCAAAAGATTGAGATATGACTGCCAAAGGATCTTCCTCCTCATATGAAGTCGTTTGATTGGTAGCGCCCGCGTCGTTCCACGGATTTTCTGTTTCCGGCACGTACGCATCTACTTTGCCAACTGAAGACGAAGCCCCCGGGCGGACGATTCGAGCTGGTGAGATCACACGTGCGTCGTTCGGCAGTTCCGAAGTGGGCTCATCCCATCGGGGCGCCTGAAACCCGTTATCATCCGTCGCCGATACATCTGGCTCGGGCTGCATGAAACCCACATCCTCCGGCTCGAAGTCAACTGCAGATGCCGTAGTATCCCATCCGATCGTTTTCTGTTCAGGTTCTTGCCCATCTAAACGAGCCACATCGCCGGTCGGAGCAGAATCGAGACCTAGCGGAGATTCCCATTCCTGCTCGGGGAGTTCCCGCACAGCACGATTGGCTACTCCGACAGCTTCAAACACTTCACCCGCGGATTGCCCACCCAGGCGTGTCCTCATGGAACCCGTAAGCTCAGGAGTGAGCATCACGGTTCGATTGCGAGCTCTCGTGGTATTATCCCCCGGCGCAACGTCACCCCGTATCGCTGCTGTTCCTGTATCACGCTTACTGTCCGAATCCATACCTCCCCCACCGAAAATCAAGAGAATTTAGTGAAAACAAAAATACCTACCGTCAGTACCGAAACGACTAATGAAACCAGGACCAGGAGCAGAACATGTCTCGCGACTCCACGCCTCGAACGAGTCTCGGGGGGAACCCCTGCATCTGCAGGAATCCGACGTGCTTGCCGCACCGGCGGAGGATCCGAGCGCACCTCACCTGCTAGAGGAATTATGGACACGGTGATGTTGTCGTATCCTCCTCGAGCCTTAGCGAGCTCAACCAGTTTGACACACGCTGCCTGCGGCGAATTGCGCGTCACGAGTTGCGCTATCTCGTTCTCTGAGACCAGGCTGTACAATCCATCAGAGCAAAGAACGACCCTGTCTTTGGCAGCCCCCTCGACAGCAGGCCATACCCAAAATTTCTTAACGTCGACGTCGATCCCAGGCTCGGCACCAACACACCTCGTCAAGATATGCGCCTGCGGATGAGACAGCGCTTGTTCCGGCCGAATCTCACCTCGATCCACAAGCTGTTGAACATAGGTATGATCAACGGTCAGAGCTTGTATCAGCCCGCCACGCACTACATAGGCGCGGGAGTCTCCAATGTTCACTACAGCCATCTCCTGGCCGTCGAACATCACCCCAACCACGGTCGTACCCATCGAAGCAAAAGCCTGATTCTGTCGGCGCAGAACGATGACCCTGTTAGCTTCAACGATGGCATTTTTGAGGGCGGATTCGACGGGCAGCTCTCCATGCTTGTCCAGATCGCGCTTGATCGCATCTATCGCCAATTGAGCTGCAAGCTCTCCACCCGTGGCGCCTCCCATACCATCGCACACTAGCCACGCGACCCCTCCTGGAGCCTCTATGACTGCGTACCGATCCTCGTTCAGCTCTCGCTCGCAACCAGTATCTGTAATAGCAGCAGGGATGAGGTCCTCCTCCCTTGTGGGAGAGCTCCCATCAGACTCACCACGATTCCGTTCTTCAACCAACATGAAATAGCCACATAAAAAGTAATGGAGAGATGGCCTAAGCTGCCGAGACTTCAACTACTAAGCTACGTACGAACATGTAGTCCGCCCCTCTCAAATCTTTGAAATCCAGGAACTCCCCAATGATTCATCGGCTTAACTAGATGAACACTATACACCTGTATTCTCTTAGTTTGATTCCAAGCGTAGGGTGTTGGGCGCTATTTAAGTAGAAACGGCTTTTGACTTCAGCAGAGGCCGGAACTCCCTACTAGACATGTGTGGTGATGGATATAGTCGCCGCTAGCAGAATTGACATTCATGCCACCGAGGGTACCCGACAGCGGTGTGTAAACGTCGTGAAGGATCGCAGCACTGCCAATGACTTACCTTCTTGAGGAAGCTGCGCTATAGTGGACTAGTTATGGAAATTGCTCGTCGAGAGATGGGTCTTTCATGCTCGATGGACCTTAAGCTATCAGAAAAACTTGAAAACAAAGCGCTTTTGAAACTCGCATGCCACGCAAGGTTCCGATTTCTTTGTATATAGTAGCGGTAATTGCCCTACTTCTCCTGGCGCCCTACGCTGGCTGCCACCTGATCACTAGCAAGCCTGACCCGGGTGCTTATCAAGACTGGCAAGGTGCCGTAGGCCAGGATCCCCCTGAGAGTATGGCAGACCGCGTAGAGGGCCTGAACGAACTGGATGAGCTGTTAAAGTAGGAGCCTTCTGAGCGAGCATAGGGGAGATTAGAAAGACGGAAACATGGTTACTTTAAATCGAATCTATACACGCACCGGGGATCAAGGTTTCACGGGGCTAGTGGGCGGAGCGCGTATTAGCAAAACAGCACCACGCGTCGCTGCATACGGCGATGTCGATGAACTCAACGCTCACCTGGGTATGTGCCGGACCCTGACGTCTAGTGAATCGATAAAACGCTCCTGTGCCCACGTCTTGAGGTCATGGCTTCTTGGTAAGCGCTTGCGACAGGACACGGATGCCAAGAGGATCCCAATTACTGAGAAGCTAGCAGTTATCCAAAACCAACTCTTCGATATCGGATCAGAGCTGGCATCGCCCGCTGGTAGTACCTGGGAAGGGATACCCAAAACGACTGCTGCCCAAGTAGCACAGCTCGAATCCTGGATCGACGAGCTCAACTCCTACCTACCTGAACTCAAATCATTCGTTCTTCCCGGCGGCAATCTCCTCAATGCACACTTACACATCGCGCGAACCGTATGCCGACGAGCAGAAAGAAGCGTTCTATGCCTCAAGAGCACCGACGAGGTCTCGGAGTCGATACTAATATATCTCAATCGCTTGAGCGACCTACTTTTCGTCATGAGTCGGTACGCCGCGCTCGTTGAAGGAGCTCCAGAGTACTTATGGGTGCCTGGAGCCTCATCTCCCGACATCAGAAACCTTCCCTAGGTGGAACGCATTTCTTCCGTTACTGAAGTCCTAGCGCAACACGCCGATCCCGTGAGTAAACACCAATCTACCACCCAAAAAACCCACCCACACAGCAAGCGCCAGCTGCACTGCTAAAGCGACGTAGTACATTCCATAGAACAGCGGCCTGCCGTGCGTAGCGACTTTACTAATCCAAAAAGTTGTCGCCAAAAATACCGAATTGAACAGAATTAGCCGCCCGATACTGTGATGCTCAGAGATAAGGCTGCTCGTAGCCTCGGGAATCTCGCCGAGATCGCTTACTGCTTGATAACCCGAAAAGAACGAAGCAAAAGTCGCTGCCACGACAGCAACCACAACAACGGATCTGAAGCTGCTCAGGCTACGACCGACCCGGGTGATTGATAGAGCCTCTATCATGACGAGTAAAACTACGAATGACAGGGGAGCTCCGCTCAAAGGAGGATGTAAGGCAATCATAAGGACGTATGATAGGAGCCCCAGGCAGAGCTCGCAACACGTGACTATTCCACACGACGCAAGAGCATGAGCGTCACATCATCCTTTACTAGACGCTCTTCTCTAAAGATATCCCATGCATCCAGAATAGCGTTTAGGATCGCAATTGGATCTGCTTGGGGTGAGACGTCTTGCAATACGCTGGTGAGCTTTCCTAAGCCAAACGTAGCACCAGACCGACTGCGAGCTTCCGACAACCCATCCGTAAACATGAGGAGCGAATCGCCCGGTAGCAGCTCACACTCCAGTAGGGAATATTCGGCACTTTCCATGAAGCCAATCGCAAAGCCGTCTCCTAAAAGCTGTTCCACAACCCCTGTAGCGGCTCTTTTGACGAGCGCCGGTGGATGCCCAGCCCGCGCCCACTGAACTTTTCCGGTAGACGGCTCATACAAACACGATGCCATGGTAACGAAGCGGCCGCTCGGCATCTGTTGTGATAGGAGCTCGTTCATACCCTTTAAACGTTGCGCGGGGTCTCCCCTCGTGGTGGCGACAGATGCAAGCTTAACCATGCTCGCTATGAAGGCTGCCGATAGTCCATGTCCAGTAACATCAGCGATCTGAAGACCAATACGCCCCTGGCCATCCATATCTGCGAAATACCAATCACCTCCAACCTCATCGAGAGGTTTGTAGGATACAGCCAACTGCATCCCTGGTGCTTTCGGCAGAACCTTGGGAAGCAGTGCCTCTTGTATCTCGCGAGCCTCCTGGATCTCCTTCTTGAATCGATCATTAAAGTCTCTGAGCGCAGCATTTATCTCCGCTAAGCTGCCTCTCAGCTCATCTTGGCCGGCGAACTTTCGCAATCTGAGCTGCGTTGCGATACGACTGGCAACCGTACCAATCGACGAGGGCGAACTGACGATTTCGACTTTGTCCAGAGCCCTGATATCCTCTACATCTGGCTGGTCCTCTCCCGTGATGTACACTATAGGAAGTTGTCGACACCGATCCTGTCCACGCAGGAAAGTGCACATATTGAGCGATTCGCTCATCACTCTGGCATCGAGAACAATAATATCGATGTTGGTATGGCAGAGGACCTCATCAATACATCGGCCTGGCGGAGCTTCGAACACCGCGTATCCAAGCTTCTCCAAGAAGCGTGGGAGCTTTTCATCTGGTGCACCGAGGTAGAAGATAGAGTCCATGGACAAGATTTTGGTATTTGCGAGATAGACCTCGACTTGATAGTCGGCACATTTACACGCAAGCATTAGTTTCTTAAAGTCTGGCTGTCAGGCCCCACTAGGCCTTAGTTAGTGATGGCACTAAGAATTAATTGAGACCTCTCGATGAATCCACACACCCCTCCGTCGGCCAGTAGGCAAAAGACGCCCCCTATCGATCCCTTTGCCATTACGGCAGGCCTGCTTCTCAATGATATCCGTATCCTACCCTCACTACTGCTCTTATTGTCGTTCTATGCAGTTGCTGGGGCCGTTGTAGAACCAGCTTTTTGGCTCGAGTTAGTTGATCGTATCCTTCAGCTTGCTGTCATGAGTGTCGTAGTACTTCGCTGGCGAAAACGTTTGCAAACACCTTCATCCCCGCGAATCCGCCCTTTAAGCGTAATCACTCGCATTTTTGGAATCGGCCTCTCGCTTTGGATAGTAATTACATGCGCGACAGAGCTAGCCTCTACATCTCACGCCTCCTTTGGAGATGTAGACAGCTCCCTTCCATTGATGCTCGGAGCGGTGGTTCTCATACTGAGCTTTGTATGGTGCTGGCGGTTGTTTTTCTACTATGTGATCGCAGGCTTTGTTGGTGGAACCTGGAGAGATGTTGTAATCAGAGCACTGCGCATTCACAAGGAGAATCCGGGGGCTGCAGCTCGAGCATTAGCAGCGCCTCTATCCTTGTCCGCTATTGCTCTTTGCATTTTCAACCTCCCTTTCCCGGATGGCAGGTCGCTGATACTAACGACCCTAAGCTCGGCTTCTCAGGCACTCTTCTGGCTACTGAGTACCTACACGGGTATCGGGGTCGGATTGAGCCTCTTCCAGCCTGCTGACTGGAGAGCTTTAGGGCTCGAGGGCTACTCAACCGAGCGATTACAGACACTCGAAATTCAAGGTCGTTCGAAGCTTGCTAAGATCCTCACACCTCGAAGCGCCTTGAAGTGTGCTGGGGTAGCAATCCTCCTGATGGTCATCAATAACATTCGATTCGCCGCAGAGCCGCCAGCCACAAAGGTCGAGGTCACCCGCTTGACAGCCGAGGACAAGCTGGTCCGCCTCGAGCTGCGAGCAACTGACACGACACACCAATTCCGTGGATTCTATCCTAGGCTCCTCTCACTACGGGGTGATTCAGGGCATCCGATCTCGATAGAGCTCCTCAAGGCCAGCACTCAGATAGACAAATCAGAGGTACTCTCACAGATCAGCGAGCAGGATAGAACATCGATCACCCTATTTCTGGAGTTCTCAACCGATCGAAACAGGAAAGACTTCGAGGCTCTCAACGAAGTATGGCTCTGGTATGGAATCTTACCTGTAGAGAAGTTAAAGGTGCGTGAGTCAACATCAGGGCAGTAGCATAGAAAAACAGCTATTTTCCACCGCTCCACTTCAAGCGCCACGTAGAGTCAACCTCGACTCCTACCTGCACAAATAAAGTATCGGGAACTCCCCCGTATGTGCCGGCAGCAAGCTCAATCCGATAAAAAGGGAGATTCGCACGGGCTGGACCCTTCAAAACCCTCCCTTGATCATCATATGAGCTGCTTGAGTACGACGATGCCCAATGCCGACCGCCCTGATCTGAAACCCTCGTTAATGCTGAAAGGTCATACGTGCAGGCGGTACTCATCACGGCGAAGCCATTATCATCGTGACGAATTATCACTCTCTGGTCGGAAAACAGGGTCTCGGGACGCGCAGCTAACTCAGATGCCAATCCAAGTTTTACATAACCGTATGGCCGTTTTTTGGAGGTGGCATCGCAACCTATAACGCACAGGAGCACGAGCTGAATTACGCACAGCCAGCCGACTCGAATAATACATGAACCGATACCAGGCAAACGATTCTTCGAAGTACCTAGTGAACCCACGGCAACTCGCTTTCGAGATTCTTTAATACATCTCGAATCCCAATGCCGGCCGGCGCGATAACTACGCCCCCATCGGCTTGTCGGGCTATCTTACCAAGAACCCGCTCCTGCTCTACGTCACTGCCTCCGAGACGCACCTTCTTGACACGGTCCGCCCCGAAAAGATCAAGATCGTCCTCAATGGCATCTCGCTCAGCCGAAAGTATGACGAGACGGTGCCCATTGATACATACTGAGGCCGGTTTTTTACCTGTATAGGGAACGAAGAAACTATCGGTCCGCATGATATGAAGTTAACCACCCCTACGCGTCTTTTCAACTACTCAGAATAGTCAATCACAAAACCTTTACAGTCAGCGCTTGACGGGTTTGAAATACACTCCCGTCTGGCACGATAACACACCTCTTCCTCAGCCTTGCGAGCCTCACTTTGTTGTGGAGTCACCGTCTTAAGGCTTCCGTACTCTGCTTCTATACCCTTCAAGCATTCGGTCAAGGCCTTCTCGACGCTTGCTGGTGATGGTGCCGCACCAGTACGCGATTCACGAGATATATCCAACAACGGCTCAGCAACACTCTGAGCCGAAACGTCTACAGCTACGCCACAAATAGAAAAAACCAATACCCCAATAAAGGTCGCCTTGTGCATTTTAAAACTCCGAAAGCTTGCCACCGCCTGACCTCTGGCGTTCCCCCCGCTCCGCTCGTGTTGCCAAAAGCCATGCTCCGGCAGAGAGTACCATGGCAACCGTAGATAGTTGCAAGGCATATCCGAGTGCGGCCCCATTTGCAGACGGTGTCTTGAGAAACCCATTGGCAAGTATATCCGCAAGCTTACCTATGAATATAGGAGCAAGAGCACTTCCAAACAGCTGAATAGAAAAGATCGTCAGCCCTTGGGTGAAAGTCTCTAATCCCTCTGGCGCTCGTTCCACTATCACTGAATTGAGTGGTGCCACCCCTGCGAATAACGCGAGCTCAGCCAGAAAACACGCGACGAAGAAGAGCTCGGGTGACTTAACCAAAAACGCAATACCAAGGAACGGAACACCGATGAAGGTACTGATGCTGACGAAAAGCAACAAAGACTCCAACTGCCCCGGCTTTTGCCGCGCATACCAGGAAGCCAACCGACCTCCTCCAAGTGTCCCGATAAAACCGGCACACACAAGCAGGATACCAAAGATCTTTCCCACTGCGCCGATCTCCATACCGAGGCTGCTCCCATATCGAACCACAAAAAGTGCGACCCCATTCAAGGCAAAGGTATTGAAGATATATCCAAGTATCGTAAGTCTGAGGACCCGGGAGGCGAGTACAAGTTTAATGCTTGGCAAGAACCCGTGCTGACTGGGAACAGGGACCGATTCACGCCCATCACGGGCAACGAAATAAAAGCCCAGCGCCAAAAGCATCCCGGGCAAGGAAGCTGAACCGAAGAGTGCTCTCCATCCAAAACGTTCCGCTACGGCGGCGCCCACGACATATCCCAAAGCAGAGCCAACCGGTATCGCAGCGTAGAATAAAGAGAGCGCAGAGTTGAGCGCGATCGTGTCAGTTACTCTGCTCTTAAGATAACCTGGGACGATAGCACTAAAGCTTGCTTCACCCACTCCGACCACCATGCGAACTACGAGAAATGTGTAGAAACCAGAGACTAGCCCCGTCAACCCTGTAAAGATGCTCCACGCGAGCAATCCCAAAACCATGAGCGCGCGCCGGTCGAATCGATCACCCAAATAGCCAAATAGCGGCGAGCACGTCGCGTATCCGAGCACGAACGCAGCCCCAGCCAATCCCGACTCAGTGTTGCTCAGAGCAAAATCTCTGTGCAACAGGGGTTCAACTGCATTGACGATGTACCGGTCGAAGTAATTGAGAAGATTAATCAGGGTGAAGAATATGAGCAGTCCAACCGGCATGCTCGACTATCCTTGTGCTCGCACCTGTTCTTGCGCCGGCGCTAGAAACTTCTGCTGTGAAGGGAATTTGTTACTCAACTCATCGAGTATCTTGCTCACTTGTCCCTTCTCCTCAGGAGTAGTCGCAGTCATCGAAAGGGTAAGACCGGCCTGAACCGCAGCAAAGTTACCCTTTGAGGCTAACTTCACCAGAGCATCCTTTACATTAACCGCCGAAGCTGGCGCGTCCACCAGCGCTCGCGCCAACCCAAGCGCTGCAAACTCAGCCGCCATCCGCTCTGCTGAATCAGCCGCTCCAATAGCTTCCCAGGATGTAGAAGTAAGAGCTGCCTCTGTCGTTGCATAATCTCCGAACCGAGCTGCCAGCAAGCCTCGATACATCTGCGACAGCATGTCAAATGGCTTCGGGGAGTTTAAGGCAGCGATCACTAGCGAGGTGCGCTCTCGGAGCTGCTGAAGCTCCTTGTCAGCCTCTGCAATCTTCTGCTCAAGCTCCCCTTTCTTCTTTGCGTCCTTCTCGTTGATAAGTTCACCACGAAAACCACCGAGATCCCTCTGCTTTTCAACGATCGACCGGTATGCACTTTGGATCTCCAAGAACGTTTGAGTTGCCACAGCCCGCTTTTGCTCTGCCGTTGTCTGGAATCCGTTGTAGGCTATCATCGACAGAGCCACTGCAACCAAAACGCCGACGATCGTCTTCCAATTCTGAGATATGAACCGAACAACGGGGTCATCTTTTGCGGCTTCCGCTATTGCAGGATCCTCGAAGATGTTGCGCGTCGGGGTATGTGCTTCTTCTTCCATCGCTTTATCTTCGTTGATAGAACTCGTCGTTACCATCTCTTACTCGCCTGCTCACTTAGGACACTCGGGTAAATCTTCCCGGCTGATAATCAGGGCCAAGACACCCGTTAAACCCGTTCGTATCAGACACGCGCAGCATTGTACAGGGCGCAATCGCGAAAGGGCCTGGGGAGGTACCCTACATTTTATATTTGAAATCGTCCGGGTCTAACTCTCCGAGGATCTTTTCCCACTTATCCTTATCGATCGACCGAAAATCCTTTGCCGAGTCCTCCGCAGCTTCAACCCCCTCGACCTCAGACGGCTGCGTCTCCTGAGCAGGAGCCTCCGCGGGTGGGGAGGGCTCTTGGTTTGCGAAGGCCACCTGAGCCTGATCAAGCACATGCCGCGCCACATAGATCGGCGCTGAGGCCCTGAGTGCCATCGCTATTGCATCGCTCGGGCGCGAATCGAGAATTAGCGCCCTCTCACCCTGCCCTAGGACGAGCTCTGCAAAATAAGTTGAGTCCTTAAGTTCGGTGATCATTACCCGCTGAACCGTCATACCGAGCTCGAGCAACAGCTCGTAGAAAAGATCGTGAGTAAGCGGCCTAGCCATCGTCACCTGCTTGATGGCGCTCGCAATCGAGGTAGCTTCCGCTATACCTATCCAGATCGGCAGGGTCACTTGACCCGTCTCATCCTTCAGAACTACTATGGGCGCTTGTGTAGCTGGGTCAAGCACCAACCCGCCTACAAACATCTCAACCGCCGTATCGTTTCCCATTCGAACCGTATCCTTCGAGTCCGCTCACAGCTTACCAAACGGATGATAACATGTGGGAATTACGGAAGTCTATGCAAAGAAGCATTCAACTCGACCAAGTTCTCTCAGAATCAAGGCGAGCTAAGCTGTTCCTTTGATACTGACAGGGTCTGCCGTCAGCGTGAACCTATTTGAGCCGGTAATTCGCACATCGACAAGATCTCCGAGCTTCAGTCCGTCATAGGGTTTTTGGAGGTTGACGGTATAATTTTGAGATATCCGACCCGCAAAGCACCGATCATCAACTTGGTTACGGTGGTCAACAAGCACCTGCGTTTCCTGACCAACCCACGCCGATAATCGACGGGTCATGATAGCTTCCTGTTTTGCTTGGAGGGTCTGCAAACGTGCCAACTTCTCTTCGTGAGAAAGCAGCTCCTGCATCTGAGCTGCAGCTGTTCCCGGCCTCGGGGAGAACACGAATGAATAGCTGTTATCAAACTGCACGATATCCATAACCTCAAGCGTCTCCTGAAAATCCTCCTCGGTCTCACCTGGAAAACCGACGATGATATCGGTGGTGATCGCCATGTCAGGCACCCGCTTCTTGAGAGCCTCGATGATATTGAGATACTTGGCTCGCCTATAATTTCTATTCATCGCCCGCAAAATCTGATCACTACCTGATTGCAGCGGCATATGAATGTGTCTACACACCTTGGGGTTCGCCGCTACAAATTCTATGAAATCTCGACGCACCTCCTGCGGATGAGGGCTCGTGAAACGTATCCTTTCTATGCCGGGTATGGCAGCAATACGTTCCAGCAGCTTTACGAATGTTAGCCGAGGATTGAGGTCAATTCCGTACGAATTGACTGTTTGCCCCAAAAGAACGATCTCCTTGCTACCTCGATGAACAGCTATCCGAACTTCTCGCTCAATCTCCTCAAGAGCACGTGAAACCTCAGGACCACGCGTTGTAGGGACGATGCAATACGTGCAGTTCTTATTACAGCCTCTACTGATCGAGATGAAAGCCGTTACATGACCTCGCTGCGCATTTTTGGAGGTGTCCACCTCCGCGAAGCCGAGGGGGAGCTCCTCCCACTCCTCTCGATAGTCCACAGCCGCTTGTGGAGGCGCGCCCTGCTTTCTGAGCTGAATCAGGGAGGGCACCAAAGAGAGATTGTGCGTACCAAAGACGAAATCCACATTTCGACTTCGCTTGAGAATCCGTTCCCCTTCCTGCTGCGCAACACAACCACATACTCCAACCATCATCCCCGGTCGTGCAGCCTTGAGATCACTCATCGACCCGAGCATGCTGTAAAGCTTCTGCTCAGGCTTGTCGCGCACACTACAGGTGTTGATCAAAACGAGATCTGCGTTTTCAGGGGTATCAACGGGACGGTACTCACTCTCCAAGATCTTGTAGAGCTTCTGGGAGTCGTACTCGTTCATCTGGCAGCCGTAGGTGCGAATGTACACACCCTTTTTGTGATCGTCGGAGATTGTTTGCGGTTCTACGTCAGAAGACATACGACATCGAGTAATACTATGTTGAAACGCGCTACCCCGGATTGAGCAGCTATGCCGGATCTACCGAGACGATACGTACGACCGGACGAGGCGCTATCTGCTCCGTACTCGGTATAAACTTCTCAAGAGCGAGTCGAAAAGGCTTCGTCCCGCCCGGTCCTAAGTTTAAATTCCGTACCTCTATCCGCCTGGCATTTTCGAGAATTTGTCCGGGTAAATCAAGTTTGTCAGCAGGAGAGAAGCCAGCCTCGATCATCACGTTCCTCACAGTGGCCCCTCCCTGGTTGAAAAACTCCCCTGTTATCGTGAACTTGACTGAACACTCATCAGGAGTTGCGCACGATTCGCTCGGCACCCTATGCACCTCAAGCTTCCGCAGGGCCAGGACCTGCTCGCCTGGACTGTCAGCGCTCTTAGCCTGACTGATGAAGGGCCGCGCCTCCTCACCCCATAGCAGTTCAATCTGATAATTTGAGATCCCATGCGAGGGGGCCGCTACTACAAACTCAGTTGGTGCATCCACACCCAACATGTCACCTCGAGGCGCAAGCTCGCTCAAGGTACGCAACACTATCTTGGAATTACCTGCATCATCGAGTGTTGAAAGCCGTACAAGCACATCCGCCCGAGACCACGGTATCTTAGCAACGATTCTGCCCCTAATGTTAAGCTGCTCTCCGTCGTTGACCTCATCGAGCACCTCCAACACGAAGGGACTCTGAGATGAAGCACCATTCGCTGTACTCTCTAACACCGCCCCGCTCTCGGTCAACGAACCCTTAGGCGCAACTGAAGCACATCCAACGAGAGGGCTCATTGCAAGTATACACATCAGAAGGAGTCGCGTCCGCCGTGCAGTCATCACCCCTCTGCAAATGAACGATCCACAAGCTTCCATCCGGTTGCAAGCGAGAACTCCCAGCGCTGTTCTTCGATCCGCGTTTTCACCACATAGAAAGGCACCTTATAATACTTCACCTTGACTGAAACCTTTGCCTTATATGCATTATCGGACCACGCCACCTCGTCTACCTTGCACTCCCAGATCCGTTCCTCCTCCCCGGCACTACGCATCTGTTTTGAGATAGTTTCTCGTGACTGGTCTGCCACAACTTCGAGTGCGGCGGTTTTATTGCCCCACGCGATACCGTCTGAGAACTTTTTGACCTCAGGTGCCAACAGAGCCATTCGATCTCCCTCGGCTACACCTGTCTGCTTAAAAGCATTAACGAAAGGCACAAGAACACAGCCAGAGCTGTGTATTGCGGCAAAGACTACGAGTAAATAAAGGATATTTTTATACATAGCACCTTATGATGCTGCCTCTTCACTGACAGCGATGAATCTCCGCAGAATAGACCGGAATATCTTTCGGTCCCTCTCTGTCAAAAAGTGCCCAGCTGTTCGCGCGGGCATCGCCGAGGCCTGCAAGAACCTCTGACGCTTCTCTTCCTCAGACTCTCCCGCCGTATCGGGCTTACTACCGAGCACATCCGCTCGCAGCTGCTTAATCAGCGCTTGAACACGAACTCGCCCCTCTTCACCTTGGTCTCGCAACTTAGAGCGCATATCTCGCGCCGCCACTGTCACAACAGAGCCCGCAAAGAAAAGGACTATGAGCTGAAAGCCTACCTTGCGCATCATGGACATACCGTAGAGGTTACCTCAGCGAACCACATTCAGGAAGGCGGAAACACGTAGCGCACCGCTCTCTGATAACAGGTTCTCCGTGCCACTCTCGCCAGACGTGCCTCTGTTCCTACGACTGAGTCCGCTAGCCCTCCGCAAGAGACTGGTTTTGTTCATAAATATGCCAGGCCTCCATACTTCGTGAACAACTCGCTTAAGATGCTGGATTTCACGATCCCGGCCTTAACAGCCCAAAGTATGACGCTACCGATTTCGTTAGTGAACATCGGCGACAAAGCGCGTTATAATGCGAGTATGAAGATACGAATGTGGATACTACTCATCGCTCTGACGTCCATCGCTCCGCTGCCAACGACTGATGCGTCCGCGACCTCTGCGTATCGCGCAGTTCCTCGCAGCTACTCAGGGGGCGTCTTTCTGGCCCACAAGCGGTTTGTAAAAAAGGCGCCGCTTAGGAGCTCCCGTTCCTCACAACGATAGGGACACATTCACCCCGCCCCACCACTGGTCGGTGGTGTAGCCGTCGTTTCCATTGGAGTACGAGAGCATAGGGGTAAAGGTCAACTCCCCAACAGCTATCTCGGTTGAGGCCCCCAAAGTGGTTTGAACGTATCCGTTACCTTCCCAGTACGGCGTCGCATTACTGGTGAAACCGGAGGTCGTGAATAGCTTCAGGTTTAAATCCGAGCCCTCTTCACCAAATGTGTGGCTGAGCCCTACCTCATAGTACTGACATTTATACGCCCTGTATTCGTTAGCTAACATCACGTAGGGCTGCAGGAAGGTATCCCAGGATATCGTAGCGGTTACCTCTCGCTGACCGGGAAATGTATTTGCTGTGCCGTTGCGATAGAGATACCAATAGTGCACCAAGGAGAACGTAACGGCATCCCAGGTAAAATCGTACCCGATACCCTCATCCATTTCGATGAACTTAGTCGCGTATTGCTCGCCCTGCGACGGGAAATGCATCCAGTGGATCAATGATACGTTGCCGTAGCTTCCCAGATTGAAGGTGCCCTGGATACTAGGCTGGATGGATAACCCATCGTAAAGATTTATGCTTCGGAACATGTATGCGGAGTAAATACCTACGGAGGTCGTGAGCGTGAAGAGGTCCTCTGTCTCCTCTCCCGAATCACCAGCGGTAGCTGATTCGACTTCAGCAGACCCTGAATTAAGGAGCGCCCCGACCTCCTGTTCTTCAGCGGCCGCTTGCCCGCTACCCACAATTCCTACCAGCTCCGCTGCCGCTACAGACAGGATAATTAATAAACTTCGCATGCCCTGACCCCAAACTACGTACTGCCGATACCTTCTAATCGTAAAAGCGCTCCAATTCCTTAAGGGCAGATCGGCACATCCCGAACCTGTAATGGGGCGAGTGCTGTTAAATACCTGGTATTCCAACGGCATGATCTTTGGGGGAGGGATGAAACACGCATCGAGGAGATCGACTCAATACAGAGAGGAGGAGGCCCAAGGGGAATTCAGCCTCTTACCTAGTCCTCCAGAATCACATGCTCATGGGGCACCTATGAAACCTCCCAAAGCAACAAGCGACGAACCAACCGAACAACGCCGGTCGACCCTTTTTGATAAACTCATAGACCCGCCGAGCCGGGCATCCCGAGCTAAAGCGCAAGGTGCTGCAGAACTTCAAGCGCCCGAGACTCAACTAGAGCTGATATCATTCATGATCGTGGATGATGTAATTCCAAGCTGCCACGTTGCCCATACTATTTTACGTTCGTTGGGTATCCCGGCATCCCAGATCCACACTGCAACCAGCCTCGCTGATGCTCTACGTATACTGCGTTCGACACCACTCAACATGATCATCAGCGACCTTAACTTGAAGGACGGCTCTGGGCTCGACCTCCTGCACACCGTCAGAAGGGACAGCGAAACACGGCATATGCCGTTCGTGATGGTCACCAATACCCCAGACGCCCAGGATGTCGCTGAGGCCAAGCGGCTAGGAGTCTCCTCCTGTTTAGTCAAACCCCTGAGCGTCACGAGCCTCGAAGAGCACATCGAATACGCTCTACGAGTTCGAAACCCCAAGCATTACGCGATGAACGCAAAAGGCGTGACAAGTTAGAGGGCCGCTTCTTCCCCCTCGCCGTCGCTATGCAAGGCTGCAACGGTGTGCTTGACCAATCTGGCCGTGAGTAGCACCTGCTCTCCCAACTTCGGAATCAACTTTCGTGCATCATCGGCACCGCCAGCTCGACACATCTGCTCGACGTTCGCAGCGAGGGCGGCGGGCTGCTTCGCACCCACCTCGAGCAACAAACCCTTAACAGCGTGAGCCGCTGATTCGAGCTCCTTGTGGTCACCCGACCTCTCGGCCGCTAGAAGCTCATTGTATTGATCCTGAAAACACCCCGCGAAAGCGCTCAAAATCAGGGTTACACGGGGCGTTGAATCTCCCATGCGATGGTAGAGATCCGTAAGATCGAGTATCTCCTCACTCGAAATCGACGCATATCGCTCACCCGAGATGTTGGCTAGTGCGCCTTTATCCTCGAGCTGACTCCACACGCTACCAACCAAGCGCGCCAACGCCCGAGGACTATCACCCCCCAACGCCTTGAATTCAGCGAACGCACGCCTCATCATTGCGCCATTGGCAGTTACTTCTTCATCGAGTGCATCTACAGTTTTTTCTTTGGACATAGCTTCCCCATCACTGGTCTGTCGGCCAAGACAAGCAGAAACTTAATCGAGGAATGAATCTACGACAGGCTATAGGCTCTCTGCTTGACAGCTCTCGTGCTCTTCTAAGTACTTCGCCAGATAGCGATTTCGGAGCTTTTCAGGCTCTGACCACGGTGACTCAATGAAGTGGGTCATGCCCTCATCATCGATGTAAAATGCAAACAGCTGACCCTGATCGATCCCATCAACGTTACCCGCAGCATTAACTCCGTAGGCGATTCCTCCCTCCGTCCACAGCCAGTCTCCAGTTTGAAGAGTGCTCGGCAACCGGTGTTTTCCGGTCGGATGGATCGACAGGAAGGTGTCGTTTCGCCTGTTAGAGCTTCCATGCACCTCGTACTGCATCATCTGAGCATCCGGATCTTCACGCAGAGCCCTAATATCGAAAAAAGCCGCATCGTGGACGTTCCCCGAAAGATTCCCCTGCTTTGTCGTAGCCCAGCGTATTCTCGCTCCAGTGAACTTAGCGTCGTCACCAGCTAACACCTGCGACATCATAAAACCTGCTGCCGCACAGGTCACACGCCCCGGCTCAGCAACGATACACACGCGCTCGCCAAGCAGGTTCTCAATCACTTCTCGGAATGCCGCAACTTGTGCCCCGACCCCCGCTACAACGGCCTTCCCAGTGGTGTTGCTCATTGCAGCTACCCGCTCATCGCACATACCACCGCCGATGTTAACATAATTCACCTTTACCGACTTTTTCCGATTCACGGCTAACTGAGTAAGTTTGTACGCCATCTTTAGCGCCGTGGCGTAGTCCGCGCTGTAGGCACTCTGAGTTCCGACGTGAAATGCCCAGCCGAGCTTCTTAAAACCCTCGTCCTGAGCGTACTCCAAAAGATCTATGATCTTCTCTCTGTCCTGGAGCGAGGCTACTGGCATTCCGAACTTGGCACTCAGGTTGGCAACTACGTTGGCTCCTTTCGCCTTAAAACGGATAAAAACTACCGCCTCTTTGGAAAGCCCTGCCTTTATCAATCGGTCGAGCTCTTCGCGTGAGTCAATCGTCACCCCCCAGGGCGAACGCAGTGGGTCACACACCATGCGCAAGGTTTCCGGCGTTTTGTGGGGATGCGAAACTAACATATTACCGGGCGAAACACCGACCTCAGCACTAAGTCGCATCTCACCAGCAGAGGCAGCATCGTGGCACAAACCAAGGGCAGCCTGGCCCACCAGCGCTAGAGGATCGGATAATGTTTTGAGCGGGAGGAAGATCTTATCCACGCCTGTGAGCCCTTTTTCCGCCATGCGTTCTCTGGCTTGCGGTATTGACTCCCCTGGCTTAATAAAAATAGCCTCTTTGAGGTAGCGCGTTACGTTGCGCAGCATGGCGGCGTACACTTGCAGATCCAGAAAGGTTATCGTGCCCTGACAATCCGGATATTGCTCAAGGAAGGACTGCGCCACCCGTTGAAACCGCTCCGTTCTTAAGGTCGCATCAGTGGCTAACTTACTTAGGTTGACTCCACCAACAGGCACGTGACCGTCAATCTGCTGACGGGTTTTCTTAAAAAACTCTCTTAGATTCTGGCCTAAAGGGCTCCCCCAAAGCTGCTTCGCTGCCTCATCGTATGGCGCCTGAGAATCAGCTAACACCGACCGTTGATAAAGCACCTCGTGACCCGAAGCATCGTGCACCACGAGTTGTGCCGGTGGAATCCTGTTAAAATCAGTCGCTCCATCCGCCAGCCTCTTACCCTGTATCACCAGGATACAACCGCCGCTGATATCCTCAGGGACAAAGAAGGTCTGAAGTGTGCCATCGGAGCCGAACACACTATCGACCGAGTCACATGTCGCGCCGTGCACAACGGCTGCTTTATACTTCGTAGAAAGCGGAATCTCCTGCCCAGGTGCCGGCAATACATCTATCTTCACCCGAGTTCCACGAAACATATGACCCGCCAAATCAGCGTATACGTGGGATCCTAGAAAAACTTCGAGAACTCCGTCGGAGCGTTGCCTCTTGACGTTCGTCACGACCGAAAATATCGGGATATGCCCGACTAGCAGCTGCCCCCCTTCGAAGCTAACAGATGGCTTAGCTACTCCACCCTGGTTCTTTAAGACGTCCTCAAGAGTTTGTACAGTTTCGTGCAAACCGCCCAAGTACTGATCGAGTTTGACGTCCATCGTGGCTAGTGAGTTGGAGTCGAGAAGACCCCCAAGGATCTGCAGTCGATCAACACTAACCAGCTCCCGCGAAAACCCCCGCGCGGCCACCGTCACCGCACTAATGAGCGCCTGGTGAGAATCGCTACTACCCAAACCATCCTCTACCAAAACAGAGATTCCGAAAGACGAGAATCCTGCCTCCTTCGCCCTCCTTATAACCGCGTCTACCTTGGCTGGATTGAGTAGCGGTTGATCCCCACCGTGCCTCACGAGGATCTGTAAACACGGTGCCCAGTCACCATCCGGCACACATCGCTGTTCAATCAGACTCTTCAGAGCGCTCATACTTCCCACACTCAGAACAGCCGGCTTGCACACGCGAGCCGCTCGCATAGCGTCCGATAGGGGCGCCCCGGCTGTCAGTGATATCTGAGACGGAGGGACCCCCATAACTTTGAGACGTTCAAGATATCCAGCTCCCAAAACTGAGAAATCAAGCCCCCGCTCCTTCAGCCGTTCGAGTACTAGTGGATCTGCCTCAGAGGCGAGATCGAATGTTAGCTTCACACCGGGAAGAAGCTTCCCCCACATCGAGATTCGTTCCTCAACCTCGTTCCAGCAAAGGAATCGAAAGGAACACATGTCCCCTCCATGCTTCCTAATGAATTGCATTTCAGGCTCAAAATCGGTAACCCTCCGAGGCGTTAGTAACGTTTTGAAGGGGACTACCTGTGTATCTGCAGTAATGCCAGCGGGTTCCATGCTCTTGCCACAACTGTGTTGTTTAATGTAGAAGTCCGGATGATACTCTTTTTACACCCTCGAATTCAAATCCACTAGCAAAGATTGCTGTCAGTGCCGGCAAAGGACCCAAATCTGCTGACAAGCAGTGCCTACGCTCGTTGCTCCCAAACTAACAAAAATTTCCCTAGTGAGATCAAATAAATAGACACTTATAGCAAACACACCCCACACACCGGTTATGGCTGCCACGCGATAACGAATTTTTAGCCCCATTCTGAGCGACCTCTCAAGGTTACTTAAGATCTACGGATGTGATATCTCCATGAATAGCGAGTAATCTAACGGAGAAATTGCAAGCATGCCCGATCCTCAAGGTACATCACCCCGTAATGAGGACAACCCGCTCTCCTTTCTAGGCGTGGGGCAGGACGACCTTGCGGTTGATAGAACGGGCCACTTCCTAAAGAGTCTAGTCAGCCTCGTTGTTGATCAGAACACCAAGTTAGGCAAAGAACGCAAAGATGCGGAGGCACTCCTTGAAGATCTCAAGCGCACCGCATCCATCCAAGACACCTTCGCTGCTAACTCCCTTATGTTGATCGGTAGCGGTGGGATGGGCTTTGTGTACGCTGCCTTCGATCCCAACCTGCAACAATTCAGAGCTATTAAGATACTCCCGACCGCACACTCCCCCGCTGAGAGCGAATCGTTCAAGCGTGAGGCCGTTACCATGGCAGCGCTTAACCACCCCAACTTGGCCCGGATCTACAGCTATGGGGTCTCAAGCGGTGGGCATCCGTTCTTTGTCATGGACTTGGTAGAAAAAGCACGCACCTTTAACAAGGTGATCGAGGACTTTTTTGAAGTGGCAGTTACCGACCCATCGAAGATCCAGTGGCGCACCCGCGAGAATCAACTCATACGGATCTTTATGGAAACCCTTGATGCAGTTGAGTACTTGCACAAGCAGGGGATCATCCACCACGACTTAAAGCCTGCCAACATCTTGATCTCAAGCGAGCAACGAAATACACCTCAAGGGCAAACGATCCAACAACAAAAGGTATTCGTAACTGACTTCGGATTAAGCCAGACACAGCAGGTCGGCGAGTCCTTCTTGGGCGACAAGAGCTCTCCTGAGTCCAATACATCGGAAAGCCCATTATTTAGGGGCACCATAGTCTACGCAGCGCCCGAGCAGCTCCCTGGTAACGGGGTTGTATCCCAGCGAACCGATGTATACCAACTTGGCCTAATACTCAGGCAATTACTAGTGAACCAAATCCCCTTTGAAAACGCAGCAAAGACCCTCCCCGGCGACATTATCCGTCAGATCAAAGCAGCCACCGATAGCGATACTCTCTACGGAGACCCGCGTGCCCTCAATCCCACCCTACCACGGGAACTCGTGGCGATAATGCACAAGGCTCTCTTAATCGATCCGCAGCAGCGCTATCCAAGCGCCGCAGAGCTTCGCAAAGACCTCGAGGCATTCATTGATGGCCGAAGAGTCGAAGCCTTTGCCGACACACTGCCCCCATTAGATAAAGTTAAGTACCTAAGCCGTGTGGCTACGAATGCAGTCGGAAGATGGACCGC
>Ga0169931_10000144_pt1 | contig 107578 bp, 95 predicted proteins | sample Kivu_15m_20L_FD_129675 | JGI IMG/M metagenome (GOLD analysis project Ga0169931, IMG submission 129675) | Freshwater microbial communities from Lake Kivu, Western Province, Rwanda to study Microbial Dark Matter (Phase II) - Kivu_15m_20L... | ecosystem: Environmental > Aquatic > Freshwater >...
ACATTGCTACATTGCTACATTGCTACATTGCTACATTGCTACATTGCTACATTGCTACATTGCGAGGGTTGGATGATGACCATTACCACGATAAGCAGCAGAGACTTCAATCAGGACGTTGGCAAAGCCAAGCGAGCCTCCACGGTTGGCCCTGTCATCATCACCGACCGGGGGCAGCCTTCGCATGTGTTGCTGAGCATTAACGAGTACAAAAAACTGACAGGGCAACAGGAAACAATTCTCGATCTGTTGGCGATGCCCGAGGCCGCTGATATTGATTTTGTGTCACCCAAGGCCAATCGCCTCATAAACACCGTCGAGTTTGATTGATGTACCTGTTAGATACCAATATTGTGTCCGAGCTCAGAAAAGGTCTCAAGGCAGATCAACATGTGAAGGATTGGGCCAGTAAAACTCCATCAAACCAGATGTTTGTATCGGTGATCAGCGTGCTGGAACTTGAGCAGGGTGTCCTGCTGAAGGAACATAAAGACGCTGTTCAGGGAGCTGTCTTGCGGGCATGGTTGCAGTTGCATGTACTTCCAGCTTTTGCAGAGCGTATTCTGCCGGTCACTTTAGACATTGCGCAGACATGCGCCAGACTTCATGTGCCTGATCCACGTTCCGATCGTGACGCCATGATAGGCGCAACAGCCATGGTGCACGGCATGACACTGGTCACACGCAATCTGCAGGACTTCAGGCGTATGAATGGAATCAGTTTGTTAAACCCCTGGGATTGGCCGTTTGAAGAACCCCGATAAAACTGGGGTACTTCTTTTAATCCGCCGCCGACAGATCCTTGATCACCGCTGCCAGAAGACGCGCGGCCCCCCCAGATCTGCATGATTTGCGTCAGTGTCACTCCGCGCAGATACAGGGTTGCCTGATCACGATAATCAGGAACAAAAATGTCATTTTCCTGCAGCGCCAGGCCGATGCCGACGCCGATGGCTTAATGTCCCGGACAAGAAGGATAGGTGCGCATCTGACCGGTACGCTGCAGGGCAACCACTTTTTTATCCAAGGCACGAATCAACACCATGTGCCGATAGGCTGCGCGTAGCCAATCTAGGGAAATGTCAGAGGGCAGGGGTTCCAGGTTCTGGCCCTGGGCATCCAGAAAACAATAATGCGTATTGCGTTGTGAAACGTGGTTCATAGTCGCTCTCCACCGCGGTCAGACTGGGTAAGTCATCAGCAAGAACAAAGGCCTCGGGGTGTTGAGGCCACCATCCTGCGGTTGTCATCAGGCGCTTTGGGTAAAAGCCATATCCTGATACGTGGGCTTGAGCTTTAACCAAAATCGGGTCATAAAACAGTCTGCTGGTGTACACTCGTGACTGTTTTCAAGCACACCGTACAGGAGCCATCATGGCTGGACACTATCCCGATAAATTTCGCAGTCTACCGCTGTACGACGGACGCTTTGATGCCTTTAAACTGGCTGCTGAGGGTGCAGATGTATTGTTGGCGTCCTACACCGCGGGTACACATATTGCGGAACATCAACATGACACCGATAACTATGGCGTTATTATTCGGGGGGAGTTGCAACTCACTATCGCCGGAATAACCACTCGTCACGGCTGTGGTGACTGGTATCACGTACCCGCATTTGTGCCGCATGACGCGACCTTTGATGTAGAGACGGACGAAATAGAGTTCTGGTTCAAGGTGGAGACAGGAGAAAACACATGAAAGGCAGTTGTTTGTGCAAAGCGGTGGAGTACGAAGTTGACGCCTTTGATAAGCCTTTGAGTCACTGTCACTGTTACACCTGCCGTAAGGCTAACGCGGCGGCGTTTAATACCTCAGGCGTTACTCTGCGTGAACACTTCAGATGGTTGTCCGGCGAGGAGAAGCTTTCTCATTATGAGTCCTCACCCGGCAAAATCCGCCATTTCTGTTCGGTGTGCGGCTCGCAGTTGGTGGCTGAGAAGCCTGCACTGCCGTACATGATTGTGCGCGTGGCAACGCTGGATGATGATCCCGGGGTGCGCCCGCTGCGCGCCATCTGGACGTCGCACAAGGTGCCGTGGCTGGACTATGAACACCTCGAAGAATCCTGGCCGGAATGGCCGGCCTGAGGAAGAGCTACCTGCGTTGCTATTGCTTCGTTAAAAACGGGCGCAAAATGCTCATTTACGTGTTTGTAAACTGCGCTTTTGCGCCCGTTTTTGCCTTGCACTAGCTGCCTCGCTGACGCTCTTTGGTTTGCTACCTGCGTTGCTATTGCTTGGTTAAATACGGGCGTTATGGCTTGCTGACAATGTCAAAAAAGCTCATGACTTTGCGCATGTTGTCGCGGTTGCTGGCGATAAAATCGGTGTGATCCGCGCCATCGAGTTCGATGTAAACATGTTGCATGCCCATGCCGCGCATGCCCGCCACCCAGCGGCGAGTGAGTTCCACAGGCACCAGCTCATCAGCAGTGCCCTGAATAACCAAAATGGGTGTATCACGCACCGCTTGCAGAACGGTGGGGCTCAGGTCTGTGCGTGGAGCAGGCGCGGCGACCGCTAGCGCGGCAAACATACCCGGATTGTTGACGGCCAGATGATAAGTGCCGGCGCCGCCCATAGAGTGGCCCCACAAGAACAGTCGCTGAGTGTCGATGCTGAATTCCTCTCGCATCAGGTTAATAACATTCATCACATCCTGTTCGCTGTAGGCGGCATTCTGCGCAATGTCGGTAGGCCTTGAGCCATACCAGCCACGGCGGATGTAACCCAGCGGAGTCACCACTATAAATCCATACTCCTCCGCATAATCCAGAAAGCCCTGATATCCCATCAGCCAGTCGTAGGTGCGTCCCAGACCGTGAAGAGACACCAGCAAAGGTGCGGGAGTGCCAGCGCGGTAGGTCGACGGCACAAACACGGCGTATGGCAGCGTCTCGCCGGTGGGCGCAAACACATAACTGCGATGTTGGACGCGGGGGTCGGTGATCAGACTTTCATCATCAGTGGTTTCGCGTTGCGCGTGAGCACTGCCAGCCAGTCCTGACAGGGTTGTCATTGCCAGCACAGCGGTGAGCAGGAATTTGGTCCATGGGTTTCTGATCGTCATCAGCGTTGCCCTTCTGTTGTTGTTATGGTTGTGGCTCGTGTTATGGGGGTGACTCATGCGAAAGCCATGATTCACGCACGGCGCTGGAATTGTTCAAATACCTGAGCCGCATGTTCGATGCCTTCATCATCAATATCCAAATGCGTCACTAAGCGGATATTGTCGCGGCCAAGGCAATCGGCTTTGACGCCATGTTCATGCAGCCAGGCGGACAACGCGGCACGATCCAGTTCCCCGGCATCCACAAACAGCATGTTGGTCTGTGGCGGCTCAAGAATATAACCGGCGCGCAGCAGGCGTTCAGCCAGCAAACGGGCTCTACGGTGGTCATCAGCCAGGCGTTGAACATGATGTTCCAGCGCATACAAGCCAGCAGCGGCCAGAATACCGGCCTGACGCATACCGCCACCGGTGACTTTACGCCAGCGCCGCGCCGTGTGGATAAATTCCGCGGAGCCCACCAACACAGAGCCCACCGGGGTCCCCAGACCTTTGGAAAGGCAAATGGACACCGTGTCGGCATTGCGGGTAATGTCGATCAGGCTGCAGCCCAGCGCGACCGATGCATTAAACACACGCGCGCCATCCAGGTGCAACTGCAGGCCGTGGCGCTGGCACAGCGCATAGGCGCGGGTCATGTAATCCAGCGGCAGCACTTTGCCATGCACGGTGTTTTCCAGCGCCAGAAGACGAGTGCGGGCGAAGTGAATGTTATCCGGGCGGATGGCGTGCTCGATGTCCTGCAGATCGGGCCCGCCGATGGCCGTCATTGGCAGCGGGTGCGGCTGTATGCTGCCCAGTGCTGCCGCGCCACCGCCTTCGTATTTATAGGTGTGCGCCTGATCGCCGACGATAAACTCGTCGCCACGGTCGCAGTGGGTCAGTAGTGCCACCAGATTGGACTGTGTACCGGAGGGCAGGAACAGCCCTGCCGCTTTTCCTGCCATTGATGCCAGTGTCTGCTCGAGTTGGGTGACTGTTGGGTCTTCGCCCCAGACATCATCGCCCACTTCGGCGTCAAACATGGCCTGACGCATGGCAGGGGTCGGCCGGGTAACGGTATCGCTGCGAAAATCTATCCAGTCGGTCGGGCGCTTCATGCAATGTGTTCCGTGATTGTTATGCAATGCGCGGTTGTCAGACAAAGAGTCGTTGCAGTGGCCGCACTCGGTTAAGATGATGGCCTCAGTGTAATCCCGGAGTGTCCTTCTGACCATGATTTTGTCTGATGCAGAATCTCTGCCGCCGCCTGATGCAGTCACACATAAGCGCCCCTTAGTGCTGGCTGGCGCGGGTCACGCGCACCTGGTGATGATGCGTGTTTGGATACAGGCTGGTTGGCAACCGCCGTCGGGAACCGTGCTGATCAGCTCAGGAAGCGAAGCCTGGTACTCCGGCATGATGCCTGGTCTGATTGCCGGGCGATTTGAGTTGAATGAGTGCGCTATTGAGCTGTTGCCCTTGTGTCAGCGACTGGGCATCACGCTGGTTCAGGCGTCCGTCACTGCTGTGGACAGTCAGCAGCAGCGGGTGGTGTTGGATAACGGCGCGCAACTGCATTATCAGCTGTTATCGATCAACACCGGGTCACAACCGTTAGCGCCAGCACAGCTGGATGGTTCAGTGAGCATTTTGCCAGCCAAGCCGTTCCCGGAATTTATTCGTCAGTGGCAGCTCTGGCAAGCACAAGCGCCTGGCAGTGTGATGGTGCTGGGCGGCGGTGCGGCGGCATTTGAACTGGCCATGGCGCTCCGGCAACAGTTTCCGGCGTGTGAACTGAGTCTGGCCTGCAGTGGTGATCTGCTGCACTCCCATGGCCCGGCATTACGCACGCTGGCACTGCAATGGCTTGCGCGCGAAGGGATAGTCGTTTTTGAACACAGTCGCGTGGATAGCGTCATGCATCAGCAGGCGTTTGCAGGGGAGTTGCCACTCAGGCGTATTGATGCCTTGATACTGGCTACCGGCGCCAGTGCATTACCTTGGTATTCGCGCAGCGCATTGCGGTGTGACAGCCAGGGTTTTATCAATGTCGATCGCTGTTTGCGCAGCAGTGATGCGCGGGTGTTTGCCGCCGGGGATGCCGCGTCACTGGCCGGCAGTTTGCGATCGGGCGTGTATTCAGTGCGACATGGCCCGGTGCTTGCGCATAATCTGCGCGCCGCTGTGAATGGGCACGCGTTGATGGAATACACGGCGCAGTCCAACGCACTGGCACTGCTGGCAACCGGCCATGGTGGCGCATTGATGAGTTATGGGACGTTTGCGCTGGGCGGTCAGCGATCAGCGCCGCTGCTGGGTCGCTGGAAGGATTATCTGGATCAGTCGTTTATGCGCCGGCACCGCTTGGCGGATCAAGCATAAAACTGCCCAGGGCAACGTGTTGTCCATTGATCAGCAGTTCAACCTTGTGCTCGCCCGCATAGTGCTGCCGCGTTGTCATCGCGGCCAGTGACAAACGTTTGCGCAGGCTGATCTGCTCACCGGCCGCCAGATTGCAGGCAGTGAGTTTAAAAACCTTGGGGCGGGTACTGCTATTGGCTTTGACGTAATGCACCACAAAGTCGATAAGCAGGTTCTGGGTAGTATCCGCGACGCTGCGGACTGAACAGGACAAGGTAACCGAGTCACCTTCCTGAACCCGGGCAGGACTGATGCGGGCATCGCTGATCTGCACTTGTGCCTGCTGACCAAATCCCATCAGTGCCAACGCCCGCGGATGAGCGTCTTTTACCGCCACACGCAAGGCATGTTTCACCAGCCAGGCGCGTGGCTCGGGCGCGTCACGCAGCCAGCGCTCGGCCGTGTCCAGCATGATGTCAGCATTGTCTTTGCCGATGTCGTTCAGATTATTGGCAACGGAGCGGCGCACATACAGTGAACTGTCATCCTTGAGTGCATCCAGCAAGGCAATCACCGGCGCAGGATCTTTCTGGAATGCGGGCAACCGCCCAGCCCACGGCAAGCGGGGCCGCGTGCCTTCGGAGATCAGCCGTCGCACATGTTCGCTCGGGTCATTCAGCCAGCTCTCCAGTTTACGCAGCGTTGCTTCGGGGTGACGCAGCAGAAACGGCCTGATACTGAATTCTGCAGTAAAACGCTGCGTGAGTTCATATTGCGCCCGCATGGAGGCCTCAAAATGCGCCAGTCCGTAGCGCGCCACAAAAAATGTATGCGGCATAAACAAAAACGGTGCCAGCGAATTGCCTTCGCGATCTTCAGTCGCGGAATTCACCGCCACATCGGGGCGCGGTGGCGGCAAAGACGCCAGCAGGATATCAATCGCCTGTTCGTAATCCTCTGGCAGCGCGTGATGCAATCCATCGGCCATGTGCCAGCCGCGTGGCATCAGTTCCAGCGCTTCATAGTCAGGCAGCACATAATCCAGAAATTTCTGTGCGTCAAAAGCCGGGTGCGCCTGAGTGATCATCGCCGCAATGCGCCGGGGCACATCTGTGCCGTACAAATTTTTCAGAGGCTCTGCCATCAACAGAATTCCTTGGTGTTGATTTACTGGGGTCGCATCACCTTTTGTTCGCTGTCGCGCAGCGACCAGATCAGGCCCAGACCAAAGCCGGCATTAAACTTGTTTTCAAACAGCGGGCTGCGAATGTTTGCAGCGCCGTGATGAAAACTGGTCTGTATGCTGGCAAACATGCGTGCTTTGTTGCTGATGTACCAGGTACCGGAAAAATTCAGGCCGGTGCCGAAATAACCACCCTTCGCCCGATACGTGGTGCGATCCACCTGGCTGAACTCATTGCTGACATCAAAAAAATAGCCATGAACGTCGCGGGTCGCCCACAAAGGCTTTAATGATATTGTGGCTTCCAGTTGTGGATGGAATGCACCGTAATGTCGGTATCGCAGCATGGGTTCAAAGACATAACCATGATGGTCAACACCACCAAAGTCAGTTGAGAATGCTGCGCGTGTCTGCAGTGCCAGCTGAATTTCCGAGCGGCTGGTATCGCTGAACTCAAATTTCTGCAAGTGGAAAACCAGTTGCGGGCCGACTTCAAAAATAAAATCCAGATCCGGCATGCCCTCGCGCAGTTCATTGCCTTCACTCTCGGAATCAAACGCCGCCGCAAATGACAGCGACAGCTCATAATTGCTGTTCTCGGCGGCCACCGCGCGCGCAGCGCCACCGTCGCCGATGCGCAGGACGTCACCACGATACACCACGTAAGGCAGACCGAGGCCGCGGGTCTGATGTTCATCCGATGAGGGGTAATGTGGCTGCACCAGCACCCCGCCACCCAGACCGAGTTCCCACAGAGGCTTTTCTACCATCACCGGCTCAGCAGCAAACAACGGACCGCACGCAAACGCGGTTGCCAGCAGACACGATGATGCTTTCAGCAAAGACTGAGTTGTCATAAGTTTTCCAGGGTATGGGCGATACGCGCGCCCGCTTCAGCGAGTCGCCGGGTGGCGATGGTGCGCATTTCTTCCAGATACGCATCAGTCAGCGTAACGGTTTCCAGTTCATTGCCAGTACTTTCGCTGCGCACCACAAGGCTGGTGATGGATTCCGGGTAGACCGTGCTTTGCAGGATGTCACGGCTCTCTTGTAACCAGCGGGTAGGGTGGAATCCAAGTTGCGCAGGATCTGCGTAGACCTCTGTGCCCATCGCGACCAACACGGGTAGTGACTGTGACACCGGTGTTTCGCGAAGCGCGCGGTCCCATGCCGAATGCAGATTACCCACACTCAGCCGTATGCCGTTGCCACCGCGGTCGCCCTCCGGGAACAAGCTCTCTGATACCAGCGCGCCGGTGTGCAGTGGTTGATGAATATCGCCGATCAGGTGCAGCAACCAGCTCAGCGCGACGGCTTTTTCAGCGGGGTCGGAGGCGTTTTGTAGCTGATAAATGGCAAAGTCCAGACCGTTGGCGACGTTATCGACGTGCGATCGCTGTTGAATCTGCTCGGCAGGAACACCGGTGACGTCCGGAAATGGGTCGGTGTTGACGTAGACATTACCTTGTCGCACGGCTTCATCGCGCAGCCAGGCACCATCAATCCAGTGCCAGTTCGGGTTGTCAAAACGGGCTTCATCGTCCCCTTCAAATCCACGCGCCAGATCCGGCCAAATGGCGGCCTGGCCGAGCTGCCACTGCGCCTGAGTCTCGCTGTCCGCGGCTTTGATATCATCGGGCATGGTGTCCACAAAGTCCTGATCAAAGCGTGGGTGTGCACGCAACATCGTCATGACCTGTTCGCGGGTGTCGGTTGTCATCAAAGCCCAGGCGATGTCCGCAGACAGGCGATGGCCGACGGCATCCCAGGCGTTTGCAGTGAACGGCAGCAGCAACAGGGCAGCGGCTGCCGAACTTGCCATGACCCGGCGGGCATGACGATGAATGTGGGAGCAAAACAGCTTAGGGTGTTTCGAAAACATAGATAAGCTTCCTGTTCTGGAGTTTGTGCACAGTGTAACAGAGGCGGGTGACATTCAGCGCGCAGTCAGTGTTGCCGGCAGATGGGCGGCAAAACATCGCAGTCATCAGGCTGTGCCACAGAGATCGATACGGTATAGTCACGACATAACCATGCATAGCATGGATGTGTGCGCGGTTAGCGAGCAGGCAAAAAAATACCCACGTGAAGCGCTTAGCTCACACGTGGGCGAGTTATCACCCATCAATGGAAAAGGGGAGAGTCTGTTCCATTCAAGCCACCAGCAGGGGAGTGCTGACGCCTGACTTGTTCAATGCATGAGTTGTGCCAGCTTTTTGAAAATGCCTTGCTTATTGAAATTAAATACAAAACTATTTGTTTAAAAGTGTTTAATGTGTTTTTGGTAGGTATGTTGGGGCGCTGCACCGTCGCAGAGCGATTCTTTTTGGGTCTTTCACGGTGATATTGCACCGATTTAGGGCGCGGTTTAATCTGGAGTTGGCAAGATGCTGTCATCAAGGAATGTGGCTGATGGAACCGACAGAGTTAAAACAAGTACTGGTTCATGAAATCGACTTTAACGCCATAAGAGCGCAAGGCGCCGGTGGCCAGAACGTCAACAAGGTGTCGTCAGCCATCCATCTGCGTTACGACGTCAGGGCGTCATCACTGCCGGATGAGGTTAAGGCGCTGGTGCTGGATCTTCGTGACCGGCGCATGACCGCGGATGGCGTGATAGTGATCAAGGCTCAACGTTTCCGCACTCAGGAAAAAAACCGCGAAGATGCCATCAAACGGCTGCAGGCGCTCATCGATGACGCCTGTGAGGTGGCGCCGGAGCGTCTCGCCACGCGGGTGCCGCGGGCCGCCAAACGTCAGCGCCTTGATGAAAAGCGCAAAGTATCCACCATCAAGTCCTTACGCGGTAAACCCATTGCCGAGTAAACTTGCGTAAGCAAAACCAACTTGAGAGCACATCAATATGTCACGACCGTTTCAGCAGCAACCCTTTCAGCTGCGACCTTTTCATCTGGCCATTCCTGTCCGTGATCTGGACGAAGCCCGCGAGTTTTATGGCAAGCGTCTGAATCTGCCGCAAGGACGCAGTTCCGAGCAGTGGATAGATTACAACCTGTTTGGTCATCAGCTGGTGGTGCATTTAAATCCGAATCTTGGCAAAGATGGATCGGTACATCAGCATTCCAATCATGTGGATGGTCACGGTGTACCGGTGCCGCATTTTGGTGTGGTGTTAACAATGGAGGAGTTTGCCGAGTTCGAACAACAATTGCGTGCCATGGGCACAGAGTTTGTGATTGAGCCCTACATTCGCTTTAAAGGCTTGGCGGGCGAACAGGCCACCATGTTTTTTAAAGATCCGTCCGGAAATGCCCTGGAGTTCAAGGCATTCCGGGATATCGAATCGCAGTTATTTGCGGTCTGATCAGTACACTTCAAACAGACCGGCGCCGCCCATACCACCACCAATACACATGGTGCACACCACGTATTTGGCGCCGCGACGTTTGCCTTCGATCAGTGCGTGGCCAACCATACGCGCGCCGCTCATGCCGTAGGGGTGTCCAATAGAGATCGCACCACCGTTAACGTTCAGCAGTTCATCGGGGATGCCTAGCTTGTCGCGGCAGTAAATTACCTGCACGGCAAACGCTTCATTGAGCTCCCACAGGCCGATGTCTTCCATTTTCAGACCAAAACGCTTGAGCAATACCGGGATAGCAAATACCGGACCAATACCCATTTCATCCGGCTCGCAGCCAGCAACGGCCATGCCGCGATAGGCGCCAAGCGGGGTCAATCCGCGCTTTTCTGCTTGTTTGCTGTCCATCAGAATGCTGGCAGATGCACCGTCTGACAACTGGCTGGCATTACCGGCGGTAATGCAGCCGCCTTCAATCACAGGCTTCAGGCTTTGCAGGCCTTCCAGTGTGGTTTCCGGACGGTTACCCTCATCTTTTGTCAGCTTGACGGTTTTGAAGCTGATTTCGCCAGTGGCCTTGTCAGCGACCCCCATAGATGACTCCATGGGTGCTATTTCCTGATCAAATTTGCCGGCAGCCTGGGCAGCCGCTGTGCGCTGCTGGCTTTGAAAGCTGTATTCATCCTGCGCTTCACGGCTGATGCCATAACGCTTGGCGACAATCTCGGCAGTCTGCAGCATGGGCATGTAGGCATGCTGCGACAGTGAGACGACATTCGCATCAACTGTGCGGAATTTATTGCGATGATCGTTCTGCACAAGGCTGATCGATTCGAGGCCGGCACCCACAACAATGTCCATGTTGTCGACAATGATCTGTTTGGCAGCCGTGGCAATGGCCATCATGCCCGAGGCACACTGACGATCGATGCTCATGCCAGAGACGCTGCTGGGCAAGCCTGCAGCCACACCGGCAAGCCGGCCGATATTGTAGCCGGTAGTACCTTGCTGGACGGCGCAACCCATCACCACATCATCAATCTCATGGGGCGCTATGCCTGCTCGTTTGACGGCTTCGCGAATGGCATGTGCACCCAGTGTCGGGCCTTCGGTGTTGTTAAAGGCGCCGCGATAGGCTTTTCCAATCGGGGTTCGGGCGGTTGCCACGATGACTGCTTCTCTCATGACGGGTCCTTCTAGTCGCTTGACTGCTTGTTGAGACAAAATGAATCAGAATTAGAACAGTTATTCGACCCCCAGTGTAGCCGAAGCACTATTAAAATCCCAAGCGTAATCATGACGATGATTCTGACGTGAAATTTGGTGTAACTGACCTTTCTGCAGCAGTTCCTGACTTTTGCATCATTGCTGTCAGCCTGAGCTTGTGTTAACGTCCGACTGGTGGTGCTTGACCAACAACAAAGAATAACAAGGCTGATCTGTCTCGACAGATGGCAAACTGGAGGAAATATGAAAGCACGAATGCGTCCCTTGCAGGGCAGGCGTTTGTTAAGCCTGACAACCCTGTTGTCCGCAGCGACATTGGCGGCTGCCTTATCCGCGCCCTTGTCTGCACAGACCCCCGCACCTGATCTCAGCAGTCGCGTTGGCGATTTCTCGCTGCTTGATCAAAATGGCTACTTCCATCACATGAGCTGGTACGACAATCGCAAGGCGATTGTGTTGCTGGTGCAGGCCAATGGCAGTGCCGCATTCCGCGAGGCCTTGCCAACGTTTGCTGCGCTGCAGGCCAGTCATCAAGATGACTTCCAGTTTTTTATGCTGAACCCTCTCGGTGAGTCACGGGCCTCCGTGATCGATGCCGTTGCTGACGTCGGGCAGACAATATCGGTGCTGATAGACGATGCCCAGATCGTTGCAGAGTCCATGAACGTACAGACAGCCGGCGAAGCGCTGATTTACGATCCGCGCTCTTTCCGTCTGGTGTACCGCGGTCCGGTCACCGGGCTCGAGCAGGCGCTGTCAGAGATAAATGCCGGACAGGCTGTGAGTAATCCTGTGGTAGCCGTGACGGGCGAGGCGATTGAATATGCTGCGCGTGATCACAACATGGCGCGTACTGTTTCCTACTCTCAGGAAGTAGCCCCTATCCTTGCCCAGAATTGCGCCAGCTGTCACCGTGACGGTGGCATCGCGCCGTTTGCACTGGACAGCCATTCAATGGCCCAGGGTTGGTCACCAATGATCCGTGAAGTATTGATGACCAAGCGTATGCCGCCCGGTCAGATTGACCCGCACGTGGGTGATTTTGTGAACAGCTACACAGTAACACCGCAAGATCAGCAGACCATTCTGCACTGGATCGCCCAAGGCGCTCAGCGCGACGGCGACGTTGATCCGCTGGCAGAGCTGGTTTGGCCGGAAACTGAATGGGCGTTTGGTGAGCCTGACCTGATTTTGGAGCTGCCGCCGCAAGTGATTCCCGCCACAGGTGTGCTCGATTACCGCAATGTGGTTGTCCCCTTTGAAGGGCTGACAGAGGACCGTTGGGTGCGCGCAAGTCAGTACATCGCCGGTGACCGTACCGTGCTGCACCACACACTCAACAGCATTCTGCCGCCGGGTACCGACGGCAACCGCCGCTTCCTGGGGGGTGGTAACAATGCAGATGAGGCCAACATCACTGCGTATATTCCCGGCGCCGAGCCCAGCATGGAGCCTGAAAACACCGGTGGTCTGTTGAAGGCCGGTTCACAGCTTGCGCTGCAGCTGCACTACACGACCAATGGCCGTGAAACTGTTGATAACAGTCGCATAGGCATCTGGTTCTACCCAAAAGATCAGGTACCGGAAAAACGCATGTCAGGTCAGTGTGCATGCATCTTTACACCTGACTGGACAAATATTCCGCCGAATGATCCTGATTTTGAACAGACACAGTCAATCACCGTCCCCCGTGATGCTTACTTGCACGCCTTCCTGCCCCACATGCATTTCCGTGGCAAGCGCATGCGTTTTGAAGCGACCTATCCGGATGGTAGCAGTGAAGAGCTGATCAATATCGCCAACTACAATTACAACTGGCAGCTGCGTTACCAGTTGCGCGAGCCGAAACTGGTGCCAGCGGGCACGGTGATCACCGCGGTTGGTGCGTTTGACAATTCTTCCCAGAACAAGATGAACCCGGATCCGAGCCGATCAGTGCCATGGGGCCTGCAGAGCTGGGATGAAATGTTCTTCGGATCTGTGAGCTGGCAGTATGTTGAACCAGAACCCGTTGCCGTTGAGACTGCGTCAGTTCAGTAAATATTGGTTCGTTAGTGATAAAAGCAAGATCAAACAATCAGGGTGCGGGGGAGCTTCCTCCGCACCCTGATTGCTTTTGATGAAGAATCAATTCATCTGCAACTCATATCCGCTACCAACGCCGGGGCCCAGCGGTAATCCCAATCCCATCCAGATCATTGCCAGCGCCATTCCAGCAATCAGCAGCCACACGCTGTAAGGAATCATGGTTGCTGCCAGCGAACCCAGACCAAATTCTTTATTCCAGCGTTGGCAAAACGCCAGGATCAGCGGGAAGTATGGCATCAGCGGGGTGATGATATTGGTCGCGCCATCACCGACACGGTAAGCGGCCGTGGTCATTTCCGGGCTGACACCCAGCAGCATCATCATCGGTACCAGAACCGGCGCCAGCAATGCCCACTTGGCACTGGCAGAGCCGATAAAAAGATTGATGGATGCTGTCAGCAGAATAATCAACGCAATCAGCACGGGCATTGGCAGCTCAGCTGTACGGATCATGTCTGCACCATTGATCGCAAAAATCAGCCCGAGATTGGACCAGTTAAACATGGCTACAAAATGCGCCGCGGCAAACGCCAGTACCAGATAATACGCAAGGTCCCCCATCGCTCCCGACATCATGGTGACAACGTCACGGTGACTTTTGACGGTGCCAGCGGCGGAACCGTAGGCCCATCCGGTGGCCAGAAACAACAGGAAAAATGCAGCGACCAGTGACTGGTAAAACGGCTGCAGGCTCGCAGCGCCAGCCTCTTCATTAATCAGCGGTGTACCCGGTGCAAAACATAACACCAGCCACAAAGCGACAATTCCCAGTGCCGCCCAACCAGCCCGACGTAGTCCGGCGCGCTCGGTGCCGGTCAGAGTACTGTCTTCACGGGTAGTCAGGCCGACGCTGTTGTTAGCGATAATCGCTTTGGCAGAACCCAAACGCGGTTCAATAATCTTGTCGGTCACGTACCAAATCACTGGCAGAAAAACAAACAGCATCGAGGCAATAAAGTACCAGTTGCCGGCTATGTTCATCACCCAGCCCTGATCAAGGGTGACAACGGCGGACTCGGTAATGCCAAACAACAAGGCATCGAGTTGGCCAGGAATAAGGTTGGCTGAGAATCCGCCAGAAACGCCGGCGAAGGCCGCTGCAATGCCGGCAATCGGATGGCGACCGGCGGCGGCATACACCACACCTGCCAGTGGTATGAGCACGACGTAAGCCGCATCAGCCGCCAGGTTGCCCATCATCGCCAGAAATGCCACCACCGGAGTGAGTAACGAAATGGGCGCCTTTTTAACAGCACTGCTCATGGCAGTGGCAAACAGCCCGCTACGCTCGGCAACACCGACCCCCAGCATCACCAGCAAGACATATCCCAGCGGATGAAAGTGGGCAAACGTAGTGGGCATCTGGGTCAACAGCCGCTGCAGATTTTCAGCCGACAACAGACTGGCAGACATCACGATCACCGGGCTGCCATCCGCCTGTAATTGTGTCGGATGAACTGCAGAGACACCCAGCAGCGACGCAATCACACTGACCAGAATGACACCACCGATCAGCCAGAAAAATATAAAAACCGGATCGGGAAGTCGGTTACCTGTGTCTTCAATCCAGCCAAGGATACCCTTGGATTTATCGCTGGAACCGGGACTTGATGTCATGGTGAGGTCCTTTTTTTGTATTGGGGTGGGGGCTGCAACACTGTGCGCGACTGAATTCGCGATGTGACGCAAGCATAATGCAGGCATGGCCGTGCGGCAAACCTCGAATTCAGCGTGGTTGCTGATGAGATGCCGGGATTAGTTGCAGTGGTGGTCGGGGAAATGCAGCCCGCGCAGCTTGTTCAGGGCAACGTGCACTGCATTCCCCTGCCGTCCGACCGGACCGTTGCTTCCTGCTGGCAGATTCGTATAACGCGTTTGAACCGCTTGTGGTTCGTTATCAGCAGTATAAACCATGTATGGTTCACTTGCGTTCAAGATTGGCAGCATTCATAAGGCAGCGGCGCGGCAGCATGCCACTGCGGACTTTTGCCCGAAAAACCGGTCTGGCGCAGTCGTCAATCATGCGCATTGAAAATGAGGATCAGAATGTCACGCTGGAGTCTCTGGAGATATTGTGCAAGACCTTCCATGTAGAGGTGGCAGAGTTGTTTCCGCCAGTTGACACTCTTCGTGTTTACCACCCGCCGGTGCGCGGCAGCGCGGGTCTGCCAATGATTCACGAGACCAGCGTGCCCGAATCATCGTCGGCTGTTACAAAAAAGACGGGTAAAAAACTCAAATAAAACTCAATGTCGCCAGCGCGTTGGTCATCACCAACAACAAAAACAGCATGGCAATGCGCCCCAACGCTTTGCCGGGGTCATCGCCTTTAAATCCCCGTTGAACACCAGCCAATAACAGAAATGTCCATGCCAGCATGGCGCCCAAGCCGCTCAGGTAGCGAGGCCAATCCTCGGCAGCCACAGCTGCGCTGCCGAAAACAAAAAACACCAGCGATGCACTGATGAACAGTGTCCAGTAGGTTAACGCCAGACCGAAATGCCCCTGAATCAGACGTTGAAAAAAAGATGGCGAGTGTGGCTCGGGAGATTTCATCATGGTCTGTCAGGACTCGAATGCGGCGGTCGTTAGAAAGTGTGCGCGTGGCGCGGTGTTGAACCGATAGTATCAGTGCTGCTGAAATCATCCAAGTCAGCCTGTCACCGCAATGTGTCCCAGCAGTGTGTCCCAGCAGCGCGTCAGAGGTTGACTACTCCAGGGCGCGGATTGAGAATGCCATCAGTTGTTTCTGCGCGGAGTGCATCCACCCCATGTCGTTATCGGTCCGAAGTCACTTTTATGCCTACATCAGTAAACTGCGCTGGTTACAGCGTTGGGGCATGAAGCGTAACGTTATCACCGAAAATGTGATGGAGCACAGCTGGGAAGTCGCCACCATCGCGCATGTGCTGGCGTTGGCTAAAAACCGCTATTTCGGCGGGCAACTCGACGTCAATGCGGTGGTGGTTGCCGCGCTTTACCATGACTGCAGTGAGGTGATCACCGGCGATATGCCGTCACCGATCAAGTACCACACCCCGGAAATCACCCTGGCCTACAAAGCCATTGAGCAGCAGGCCGGCCATGAATTACTGAATCTGCTACCTGCTGATTTGCGCGCCGACTTTCGCAAAGTGCTGATCGAAGAAGAGCTTGCCGAGGACGTGCACACAATCATCAAGGCCGCTGATACCATCTGTGCCTGGCTGAAATGCAAGTCCGAAGTTCAGGCAGGTAACAATGAGTTTTCCAAAGCAGAGGAGGACGTGCGCCGACGTCTGGAGCGTATCAACAGCCCGGAAGTGCGTTATTTTATGGAAACCTTTGCGCCGAGCTACGGATTGACGCTGGATGAGCTGTTAAAAAATCCCCGGGAAGTTGTATGACTGATCAGGCTGCACGACTGTTTGAAGAGCTGGTAGAGCTGAATTTTCAACTGTACAGCAGCTTGTTTCTGACCTTGCCGCTCGATGCCATCGAGCAGACAGGCACCGTGTTGCCACTGCTGAACGAATCCTGTGCTGACGGTTTGCTGCAAGGGCATTCACCGGTCACCATCATTAACGAGTTCTTTGCGCAGCATCGTGCACATTTCACTGAGCATGAGCGCATACAGTTCATGTTCAAGATTGTGCAGTATGTTGAGCGTCAGGTAGTACTGATTGACGCGCTGGAAGATGCGGCTTACAGCCGCGTCCACCAACTGGGCAACAAAAGCTCGCTGATGCGCCTGAGTGACCGTGCGGCGGATGAAGGACACAGCGATAAACTGGCCAACCTGCTGCAAACCTTTGGTGTGCGTGTGGTGCTGACTGCACACCCGACACAGTTTTATCCGGGTCAGGTGCTGGCGATCATTTCTGATCTCACCGATGCCATCTCCAATGCGCGCGCCGGTGCAGTGCGCGATTTATTGCAGCAACTGGGAAACACGCCATTTTTCCAGAAAAAGAAACCTACGCCCTTTGCTGAGGCCGTATTGCTGACCTGGTACCTGGGCAATATTTTCTATCCGGCAATTGGTGATCTGGTCGATCCGCTGGCCGCGCGTTTCCCTGCGCAAGTTAATGCCAACAGTGAGCTGGTGAGTATCGGTTTCTGGCCAGGCGGCGATCGTGATGGTAATCCGTTTGTCACCACGGCAACAACCTTAAAAGTGGCGGCCAAGCTGCGTTACACCATTTTGCAGTGTTATCACCATGATTTACGCCTGATCAAACGCCGGCTGACCTTTGCCGGGGTCTACGACATGCTCGACCGGCTGGAAAAACGCATTCACGACGAATTGATTGAGAAAGCTGATCGCACCGAGGTCAGCCTTGCCGACATCTTCGACACACTGGATCGCGCTGAAAAGTTGGTCAAAACACATTTCCAATCGATGTTTATCGAACAACTGCAATCATTCCGGCGCAAGGTCACCCTGTTTGGGATGCACTTCGCGAGCATTGATATCCGCCAGGATAGCCGCGTGATTGCGCAGGCACTGAATGCAGTGCTGGCGCAGTGCCCTGGCATTCTGCCTGCCGAATTTGACCAGTTACCCGTTGACCAGCAACTGGATTGTTTGTTGACCTGCAACGCGGTGACCGCCAACCTGGCCTCGGATGATCCTGTCATACGCGACACCCTTGAATCAGTACAAGTGATCCGCCAGATTCAGGCAGTGAACGGTGAACGTGGCGCGCATCGCTACATCATCAGCAATTGCCGGGGGCCGCTGGACGTGGCGCGGGTGTTTGCGCTGTTCAGGCTTTGCGGCTGGGCTGACCAGCCCATCACGGTGGATGTAGTGCCCTTGTTTGAAACGGTCAGTGATTTATGCGGTGGCGGTGAATCAATGGCCAGCCTGTACGCCAATAGTTACTATCAGGCACATCTGACACAGCGCCGTCGCCGCCAGACGGTGATGCTGGGCTTTTCCGATGGCACCAAAGATGGCGGTTATATGATGGCTAACTGGGCGATTTATTCGGCCAAGGAAACCATCACCGCCATGTCCCGCCAGGTGGGTGTGGAAGTGATCTTCTTTGATGGCCGCGGTGGTCCGCCCGCCCGCGGCGGCGGCGACTCCTACCTGTTTTATGCAGCGCACGGCAAAAACATCGAGAGCAACCAGATTCAGATGACGGTGCAGGGGCAGACCATCAGTTCACACTATGGCATCAAAGCGGCAGCCGGGCACAATCTGGGGCAGCTGATGACCGCCGGGTTGGAGAACAACCTGATTGATCGCTCTGATCGTGAACTCGATGACGCACAACGAGGGCTGTTGCAAACCTTGGCCAATGTCAGTTACGAGAAGTACGAAGCTTTTAAGCAACATCCTCTGTTTCTGCCCTATCTGCAGGAGATGAGCACCCTGAATTACTACGCCATGGCCAATATCGGCAGCCGGCCTTCCAAGCGCGGTGCCGGGGCGATGCGCTTTGAGGATCTGCGCGCCATCCCGTTTGTGGGCGCCTGGAGTCAGCTGAAACAGAACGTGCCTGGCTTTTATGGGCTTGGAACTGCCTTGAAGGCTGAAGAAGAAGAGGGACGGTTGGATCAGTGCAAGGATTTATATCAACGCTCGCGGTTTTTCCGCGCGCTGATCTCCAACAGCATGCAAAGCATGAGCAAAACCAATTTTGAGCTCACCCGTTACATGCAGAGTGATTCGCGTTTTGGTGCGTTCTGGCAAGATATCTACGATGAGTACTGTCTCAGTCGCGAGATGATCCTCAAAGTTGCCGGCCAGACACAGCTGCTGGATGACAATCCGCGCACACGCCTGAGTATTCAGTTGCGCGAGCGCGTGGTGTTACCGCTGTTGATGATTCAGCAATATGCCCTGATACGCGTTCGCCAGACCCGTGAGCAAAATGACCCAGAGCAATTGGCGTTATATGAAAAAATGGTGGTACGTACGTTGTTTGGCAATATCAATGCCGCAAGAAACTCCGCGTGATTAACGCTTAAAAAAAGCACAGCTGAACAGCCCCCTTTTGTCCCATCTGTATCAGGCGTATGATGCCCCGCCACAACAGCAAGTTCTGGCCGTATAACGATGTAGCCCCGGGGGTTTTATGGTAGTCGTATTCCTGATAGCTGGATTGATTTTATTGGTGATCGGTGCAGAGATTTTGGTTCGCGGCGCTTCTCGCCTGGCCTCCAGCTTGGGAATATCCCCTCTTGTGATAGGTCTCACCATTGTTGCCTTCGGCACCAGTGCCCCGGAAATGGCGGTCAGCATTGGTGCATCCTGGGCTGGCCAGGCGGATCTTGCGCTTGGCAATGTGGTCGGCAGCAATATTTTTAACGTCTTGTTTATCCTTGGATTATCAGCGCTTGTGGCGCCACTGGTAGTTTCCCAGCAGCTTGTTCGCCTGGATGTGCCGCTGATGATTGCCGCCTCCATTGCTGTGTTGCTGATGGGGCTGGATAACAAAATTTCCCGCATTGATGGTGTGTTTTTGTTTGGTACCGTGCTTGCCTACACGTTTTTCCTCATTCGCCAGAGTCGTCGGGAGTCCAGTGCAGCGGTTACCGCGCAGTATGAGGCGGAGTATGGCGCGGGCCCGCAAGAAGGCTCGGCCGGCATGCAGTACCTGAAGGATGCAGTGATGATTCTGGGTGGCCTGGCTTTATTGGTGCTGGGTGCACGCTGGCTGGTGGACAGCGCAGTACAGATTGCCCAATACCTGGGCATGAGTGAGCTGGTGATTGGTCTGACCATTGTTGCTGCCGGTACCTCCATGCCAGAACTGGCGACTTCTGTCATTGCCAGTCTGCGCGGTGAGCGTGATATTGCCGTGGGTAATGTGGTTGGCAGCAACATCTTTAACTTGCTGGCGGTCTTGGGGCTGTCCAGTATTGTCGCGCCGGATGGTGTTCAGGTCGCTGACGCCGCGCTGGTATTTGATATCCCGGTGATGGTGGGCGTAGCATTTATTTGTCTGCCAATCTTTTTTACCGGTTACCTGATCTCCCGATTCAGCGGCGCGCTGTTCCTGTGTTATTACGTTGCCTACACTGCCTACCTGCTGATGGCGGCGCAGCAGCACGAGAGCCTGCAGACCTTTGGCACCGCGATGGTCTGGTTTGTGATGCCAGCCACGGTGATCATGCTTTTGACCATGGCCTGGCGTTATCAGCAAAGTTGCAAAAAAGCCGCCTGACACTACTGTTACCTGCCGCCAGCCGTGTTGTGACAAACGGGTATTACCAGTCGCTTTGAAGTTTGTTATAAATGCCCGTCGCAATCAGGCATTTTTATCAACAAACAATTTAACAACAGACAGGGAGAGACGTTGTGGTCACACCTGCAGAGCAGCGAATAGACGCGTTGGACGCTTTACGGGGTTTTGCTGTTTTAGGCATTCTGGTCATGAATATCCAGTCGTTTGCCATGCCGTCCGCCGCTTACCTGAACCCCGGCGCCTTCGGATCGTTGGAAGGCATTCATGGTGCGGCCTGGGCCGTCAGCCATGTTTTGGCAGACCAGAAAATGATGGCGTTGTTTTCCATGTTGTTTGGTGCCGGCATAGTGCTGTTCTGTGAACGCGCTGCGGCCTCAGGTAAGTCAGAGGCTGGTTATCATTATCGGCGCAATGGTTGGTTGTTGATTTTTGGACTGATGCACGGCTATCTGTTGTGGTCCGGCGACATTCTGTTTTTGTATGCGCTGTGCGCGTTTGTGCTGTTCCCTCTGCGTCATCGCTCCTCCCGTTCCCTGTTTAAACTGGGCATTATCTTGCTGGCGGTGTCTTCAATTCTTTACCTGTTGGTCGGCGCCAGTCTGCAGTTTATGTCGCCAGAAGACATTGAGGCGCAAATGTTGCCGATGTGGCAGCCTTCAGCGGCAGACATGTCTGCAGAAATCGCCGCCATGCAAGGTAACTGGCTGATGCAGATGTCAGTACGAGTGCCAATGACACAGGAAATGCAAGGGCTGGCGCTGTTTTTGTGGGGAGTCTGGCGCGCCAGCGGCATGATGTTGTTAGGGATGGCGCTGTACAAATCCCGCGTGCTCACCGGTTTGGCTGATAGCAGTGTCTATCGACGGTTAGTCTTGCTGGCTGTGCTGGTGGGTATGCCTTTGGTGTTGTTGGGTATTTATTGGAACTTCCAGAATAACTGGCAGATCAGTTCCATGTTTTTTGGCTCGCAGTTCAATTATTGGGGCAGTGTGCTGATCAGCCTGGGGTTTATGTCGGCCATCCTGTTACTGTTAAAAAACGGCATCGTGCCGGCGCTGACCACTCGTCTGGCGGCGGTCGGTCGTACGGCGTTTAGTAACTACATCATGCATACCCTGTTATGCGGCCTGATTTTCTACGGCCATGGTCTGGGCCTGATCGGCCATGTCGAGCGCGCCGGGCAACTGTTGATTGTGCTGGGTATCTGGGCCTTGCAGTTGTGGCTGTCGCCGATCTGGCTGCGTCACTTCCGTTTTGGCCCGCTGGAGTGGTCGTGGCGTTCACTGACGTATTGGAAGCTGCAACCGATGCGCGTTTGACGGTTTGTCGACTAAGTACGAGCCCCATGCTGACCAGTGCATCAGCATGGGGCTGGACAATCACATCATCTCAATCGCCACCGCAACCGCCTCACCACCACCAATACACAAGCTCGCCACGCCCTTGGTCTTGCCGAGCTTTTTCAGCGCATACATCAGCGTCACAATAATGCGTGTGCCGGATGCGCCCACGGGGTGACCCAGGGCGCAGGCGCCGCCGTGGATGTTGACCTTGCTGTGATCGAGCTCCAGCTCACGCATGGCCAGAATCGGCACCATGGCAAAGGCTTCGTTGATTTCCCAAAGATCAACATCGGCAGTGGTCCAGCCGGCGCGGGCCAATACTTTTTCAATGGCGCCAATCGGCGCAATAGTGAATTCACTGGGGTGACGCGCATGACTGGCCTGCGCCACGATGCGTGCCATGGGCGTTAAGCCCTTTGCTGTTGCGGTGCTTTCACGCATCAACACCACCGCAGCGGCGCCGTCTGAGATTGACGAGGAATTGGCTGCCGTGACTGTGCCGTCAGCCGAGAATGCCGGTCGCAGTTGCGGGATTTTATCGACGCTGGCTTTTCCGGGTTGTTCGTCGTTCAGGATAACGGTGTCGGTTTTGCCAGCCTTAACGGGTACACCCACCGATTCGGCATCAAACCAGCCGTGTTTGATGGCATCCTGGGCACGGGTGAGTGAGGCGACAGCGTAGTCGTCCATGTCTTTGCGTGTCACGCCATGTTTGTCAGCCGTTTCCTGGGCAAAACTGCCCATCAGTCTGCCGGTGTAGGCATCTTCCAGACCATCCATAAACATGTGGTCCTTGAGTTCACCATGGCCAAGGCGCAGGCCGCCGCGGGCTTTGGGGATCAGATAGGGTGCTTGTGTCATATTCTCAATGCCGCCCGCCAGCACAGTATCGGCGTGGCCGGCAAGGATCTGGTCGCAGCCCATCATCACGGTTTTCATGCCCGAGCCACACATCTTGTTAACGGTGGTGCAGGGCGTAGTGACTGGCAGGCCGGCGCCGAGTGCCACCTGTCGGGCCGGTGCCTGTGCCATGCCGGCGGGCAATACACAACCCATCAATACATCATCAATGACATGGTCTTGTTTATCGGGCTGTATGCCAGCGCGCTCCAGCGCCGCACGTGCGGCCAGTACGCCCAGTGCCGGTGCGGTAATGTTGCTGAACACACCCTGAAATCCACCAATAGGCGTGCGTGCGCCGCCCAGAATAACAACTGAATTTTTGCTCATGTTCTAATTCTCAAATTATTCCAGAAGAGTTCACGGGGACTCTTCAGTGATTATTTCTCATTTGCCGCAGGCGGCTGCGACACTGCGTTTCGAATTCCTTTAATTCATGAAGGCTCAGCTGTATATCTTCCATCTGCTGGCGCAGCACCAGTTTGCGCGCTTCAACTTTGTCCAGCACATGGCGCAGCTGCGCCAGTTCGCCAGTGGCTGAGTCGTACAACTCAAACATTTCGCGGATTTCTTCCAAGGCAAAACCGAGGCGTTTGCCGCGCAGAATCAGTTTAAGACGCGTGTGATCGCGCTGACTGTACAAGCGGTTGCGGCCGTCGCGTTCCGGGTTCAACAGGCCTTCGCTTTCGTAAAAACGGATGGCGCGGGTGGTGATATCAAACTCTTTGGCCAGTTCAGAAATGGTGTAGAGTTTGTGGCCATGGTTGTCGCGCGGGTCCAGCGCGTTGCTGCGCAAGAAGCTGTCACTGAGTATCTGGGTTAGATCTGACATAGGATGGTCTTCAATGCAGGTGAGTCTTCGATTGACGTTGACGTTAACGTCAATATAATAATCCAGCATCGCACTCAGTTCAATTTTTGGTTTTGACGCTCATGGTGAGCCCGGGAGTTTATGTGTCTTCAGTTGTTTCCATTCGGCCAGATATAACCCCGGTCTCCGCACACAGCGACTCCCGTGTTCAGCTGCAAACCGCGCAATACCCGCGGTTTGTCACCGCAGCCAGTCTGTTTGACGGCCATGATGCCGCCATCAACATCATGCGGCGCATGCTGCAAGCCTCAGGCGCGGAGGTGATTCATCTGGCGCACAACCGCTCTGTGCAGGAAGTGGTGGAAGCGGCCTTGCAGGAAGATGCACAGGCGATTGCCATCAGCTCTTATCAGGGCGGGCATATCGAATACTTCAAGTACATGGTGGACATGCTGCGCGAGCGCGGCGCCGGCCATATTCAGGTGTTTGGGGGCGGCGGCGGGGTCATTATCCCCAGCGAGCTAAAAGAATTACATGCCTATGGTGTCAGCCGGCTGTATTCGCCGGAAGACGGTCAGACCATGGGCTTGCAGGGCATGATCGACGACATCATGCAGCGTGTGGCGACTGGTTCACGCGGACCGCAAGTCAGGGCGGCAGAGGAGGTGGCCGGTGGTGATCGCCTGCAATTGTCGCGCTTGATCAGCGCGCTGGAAAACAATCTGGTGGACGAGGCGGGCAAAACACAACTGCATACCATGGCGCAAAAAGTCGCAGCGTCTGTGCCGGTGTTGGGTATTACCGGAACGGGTGGCGCGGGTAAATCATCGCTCACCGACGAACTGATTTTGCGTTTCCGCCAGGACAGCGGCGATGCCTTGAAAATTGCGGTGCTGGCGATTGATCCGACACGTCGTCGCACCGGCGGTGCGTTGTTGGGCGATCGTGTGCGTATGAACGCGATTTATCATCCCTCGGTATATATGCGTTCAATAGCAACCCGTCGTTCTGAAACCGAAGTGCCCGCTTATATGCGCGATATTATTGCGGCAGTGCGTGTGAGCGGCTTTGATCTGGTAATTGTAGAAACCCCGGGCATCGGACAAGGCGATGCCGGCATTGTGCCTTACGTGGACGCCTCTCTGTATGTAATGACGCCGGAGTTTGGTGCTGCCAGTCAGCTGGAAAAGATCGATATGCTGGATTACGCCGACGTCATTGCCATCAATAAATTTGATCGCAAAGGTGGCGAGGACGCACTGCGTGACGTCAGCAAACAAGTGCAACGCAATCGCATGGCCTTTGATAAACCCACCGAGGCGATGCCCGTGTATGGCTCTATTGCCTCGCGCTTTAATGATGACGGGGTGACGGCCTTGTATCAGGGGCTATTGCCGGTATTACGTGACAAAGGCTTGAAGAGTTTTGACGGTAAACTGGCGCGCGTCTCTACACGCACCTCCACCCGACAATCCGCAATTGTGCCGCCGCAGCGTCAGCGCTATCTGGCAGAGATTGCGGAAAGCGTGCGCGCCTATCGCCGTCATGTTGAGCAGCAGGCAGTACTGGCGCGTGAGCTACAACAGTTGCACGGCGCATCGCAGATGTTGGCCAAAAACGGCCAGGCCACCGATAGTGTGCAGGCCTTGATCAAACAGCGCGAAGCCCTGCAGCACGGCGAGTGCAAAACGCTGTTGCAGCAATGGCCGCAGCTGCAAGCCGAATACGCCGCCGATGAATTGGTTACCGAAATTCGTGGCAAACAATTGCGCACTGAACTTACCTGGACCAGCATGTCAGGAACACGTGTGCCCAAGGTGTCACTGCCGCGTTTCAATGATCATGGCGATGTGCTTCGTTATCTGATGCTGGAGAACGTGCCGGGTCGCTTCCCTTACACGGCAGGTGTATTTCCTTTCAAGCGCGAAGGCGAAGATCCCACGCGTATGTTTGCCGGTGAGGGGGATGCATTCCGCACCAACCGTCGGTTTAAGGCGCTGTCAGAACATTCTGACGCCAAGCGTCTGTCGACAGCGTTTGATTCGGTGACCTTGTATGGTTTTGATCCGGATGAGCGTCCGGATATTTATGGCAAGGTGGGCAACTCAGGTGTGTCAATCGCCACATTGGATGACATGAAAGCCCTTTACGATGGTTTTGATCTGTGCCACCCGTCCACCTCGGTGTCCATGACTATCAATGGTCCGGCGCCAACCATACTGGCGATGTTTTTGAATACGGCGATTGCCCAGCAGATGTCAGTGTTCCGTGCACAGCAGGATCGTGAACCTGATGCGGCTGAAGCGGCGCAGATAAAGGCAAAAACCCTGGAATCGGTGCGCGGCACGGTGCAGGCCGACATCCTCAAAGAAGATCAGGGACAGAACACGTGTATTTTCTCCACCGAGTTCAGCCTAAAACTGATGGGTGATATCCAGGAATATTTTATTGCCAACAAAGTGCGCAATTTTTATTCGGTATCGATTTCCGGCTACCACATTGCGGAAGCCGGCGCCAACCCCATTTCCCAGTTGGCATTTACACTGTCCAATGGTTTTACCTTTGTGGAAGCGTGGCTGGCGCGCGGAATGAATATTGATGATTTTGCGCAGAACCTGTCGTTCTTTTTCTCCAACGGCATGGACCCTGAGTACACGGTACTGGGTCGCGTGGCGCGACGCATCTGGTCCACAACCATGCGTGAAAAATACGGCGCCAATGAGCGTAGCCAGAAACTCAAATACCACATTCAAACCTCCGGGCGCTCATTACACGCGCAGGAAATGTCCTTTAACGATATCCGCACTACCTTGCAGGCATTGATCGCTATTTACGATAACTGCAACAGTCTGCACACCAATGCCTATGATGAAGCAGTGACCACGCCCACCGAGGAATCTGTGCGTCGCGCCATGGCCATTCAGTTGATCATTAACAAGGAATGGGGCCTGGCCAAAAACGAAAACCCCAATCAGGGCGCGTTTATTATTGATGAACTGACGGATCTGCTGGAAGAGGCGGTGATGTTGGAGTTTGAAAAGATTGCCGAACGCGGCGGGGTGTTGGGCGCCATGGAAACCGGTTACCAGCGTGGCCGCATTCAGGATGAGTCGATGTTCTACGAACATAAAAAACACGACGGCTCATTGCCTATTGTGGGCGTCAACACTTACCTCAATCCCCATGGCGAGGACAACGCCGGCGAGTTCTCATTGGCGCTGGCGCGCTCTACCGACGAGGAAAAACAAAGCCAGATCAAACGTCTGCGAGCTTTCCACCGACGTCATGAATCGGCATCGGAACTGGCCATACAGCGCCTGAAACAGGCGGCCATCAACAACGATAACGTGTTTGAAGTGTTGATGGACGCGGTGCAAAGCTGTTCATTGGGGCAGATCACCCATGCATTCTTTGAGGTAGGCGGCCAATACCGGCGAAACATGTGATGTTTGATATTTGGTTACTTGCTTACCTCGCGCTTGGTCTGCTCACCGGGCTACTTGCCGGCTTGTTTGGTATTGGCGGCGGTGCTGTCATGGTGCCGGTACTCACCGTTATGTTTGCAGCGCAAGGCTTTGCGCCTGAGTATGTTGTGCATCTGGCGCTCGGCACATCCATGGCGACGATTATTCCCACGTCGCTCTCCAGCCTGAATGCCCATCATAAGCATGGCGCTGTGTTGTGGTCAGCGGTGCGTGGTCTTGCGCCGGGCATTTTACTGGGAACCTTTGCGGCGACATTTCTGGCGGCAATATTATCGCCGCGTCCGCTAGCGATCTTTTTCTGTGTTTTTATGAGTTATGTGGCGGCGCAGATGATTCTGAACCGTAAACCCAGCCCCTCACGACAACTGCCCGGCGCACTCGGGCTGGCGTCAGTCGGTGCGGGTATTGGCAGCATCTCTGCGCTGGTGGCCATTGGTGGCGGCACCATGACGGTGCCATTTTTAACCTGGTGTAATGTGCGTTTGCAGACAGCAATAGGGACCTCGGCTGCCGTGGGTTTGCCAATTGCCTTGGCTGGTGCGACGGGATATCTGATCAACGGCTGGGGCACGGCAGGGCTGCCGGACCACACGCTGGGATTTGTCTATTGGCCGGCGGTGTTGGCCATGGCGGCTGCCAGTTTATTCTCGGCGCCGTTGGGTGCAAAACTCGCGCACAAACTGCCAGTAGCCACGCTTAAAAAATTATTCGCAGCGCTGATTATTGTGCTGGCCCTACAGATGCTCAGAACCGTTATTGTGTAAAGGAAGGTCAATATGGCCAAGTGGCTCGCTAAAACCGAACCTTCGGAATGCAGCATCGATGATTTTGCCAGTCACCCTGACAAGCCCATAGTCTGGGAAGGGGTGCGCAATTATCAGGCGCGCAATTTTCTGCGCGAGATGAGAGTGGGTGATGAGATTTTTATTTATCACTCCAGCTGCAAACACATTGGTATTGCCGGTGTTGTCAAAGTGTTCAGGGAAGCGTACCCGGATCCTGCGCAGTTTGATCCAGCATCTGTTTACCATGACCCAAAAAGCCCACCAGACAATCCGCGTTGGAGCGCGGTGGACATGGTCTTTGTCAGCAAGTTCGCCAACATCATCTCGCTGGATCAGCTAAAAGCCATGCCTGAACTGGTGTCTCTGTCACTGGTGCAAAAAGGCAGCCGTCTGTCGGTGATGCCGGTCAGTGATGGCGAGTGGGATGCCATACTGACCCATCAAATCAATGCGCAGGCACAGGATTAAATCCGTTGCTGCGGTTACCGCTGCTCAGATAACGATCGATACCATACCCGTCCGCACTGATGGCAGTCTTCTGGCCGCTAATCAGGTCCGCCAGTAACTGGCCTGAACCACAGGACATGGTCCAGCCGAGTGTGCCGTGACCGGTATTCAGGAACAGGTTGGCCAGTTTTGTGGCACCCACCACCGGCGTGCCATCCGGGGTCATCGGGCGTAAACCTGTCCAGTAACTGGCGTTTTTAATATCGCCAGCACCCGGGAACAAATCGTCGAGCACCATACGCAAGGTACCTTGCGGGCGAGCGCGCAGCTTGGTGTCAAAACCCACAAGTTCTGCCATACCGCCCACACGAATACGGTTGTCAAAACGGGTGATAGCGATTTTGTAGGTTTCATCCATGATGGTGGACACCGGCGCAACGCTGTCATTGGTGATGTCTGCCGTCATGGAATAACCTTTCACCGGGTACACGGGCAGATCAATGCCCAGCGGCTTTAACAGCTGGGGTGAATAACTGCCCAGCGCCAACACATAACGATCAGCGCGCATGGCTTTTTCGCCCACACGCACACCCGTGACGCGCTGGCCGTCGGTGAGTAGTTCACCAATTGCCACGCCGTACTGGAATTTGACACTCAGGGTTTCGCACTGTTGCGCTAAACGCGTGGTGAACAACTGGCAGTCACCGGTTTCATCACGGGGCAGTCGCAGTCCGCCGACAATTTTATCCGCGCTGGTGGCCAAGCCCGGCTCAACGGCAATACAACCCGCGCGGTCCAGTACCTCAAACGGCACGCCGCATTCCCGCAATACGGCAATGTCTTTTGCCGCGGCGTCCATTTGCTGCTGTGTTCTGAAGACCTGCAGCGTACCAAGTTCGCGGTGTTCGTAGTCAAGACCGGTCTCGGTGCGCAGATCCATCAGGCAGTCACGGCTGTACTCGGCCAGTTTCATCATGCGCGACTTGTTCACCGCATAACGGTTGGCATTACACTGCATGAGCATTTGCCACATCCAGCGGTACTGTGACAGATCGGCTTTAGGGCGCACGGCCAGCGGCGCGTGTTTGGCCAACATCCATTTGATGGCTTTGACCGGCACACCGGGTGCTGCCCACGGTGCAGAGTAACCGGGGGAAATCATGCCGGCATTGGCAAAACTGGTCTCCAGCGCCGGGCCTGGCTGACGATCAATCACCGTGACTTCATGGCCGGCTTTTGCCAGATACCATGCACTGGTAATACCGATCACACCGCTACCCAACACCAGAACTTTCATCGTCCACTCCCGAGGTCTGAGACCCATACCTGATGGCGCTATTGTAAGAGTGCAGCCAACCATGTATTTTCCGTATTAAGTGATTAAGGAAGAGATTAATCCTGCATAAATTTAATTTGGCCAGATAAAGATCTGAAAAAATATGAAAACACGGAGAGCCTCCAGCCGCGAGCTGGATAACATCGATCGCAACATCCTGCGTATTATTCAGCGCGAGGGCAGAATCTCGTTTGTTGAGCTGGGCGAGAAGGTCGGATTGTCGACCACGCCGTGTATGGAACGGGTGCGGCGACTGGAGCGTGAGAAATTCATCCTGGGTTACGGCGCGCGTCTGAATCCACAAAAGCTGCAGGCCAATCTGCTGGTGTTTGTGGAAATCAGCTTGGAGTCCAAGTCGGCCAGCATTTTTGATGACTTCCGCCGCGCGGTGAGCAGGTTACCCCATGTGCTGGAGTGTCATCTGGTGTCGGGCGACTTTGATTACCTGATCAAGGCGCGTATTTCCGAGATGGCGTCGTATCGCAAATTGTTGGGCGACATTCTGCTAAAACTGCCCGGTGTGCGCGAGTCCAAAAGCTACATTGTGATGGAAGAAATCAAAGAAACGCTGGATCTGATTGTGCCCGATGAATCTGACGCTGACTAACAGCGAGCGTCAGATTCGTCGGGCACTGAAAAACGGTCAATGTTCCCGCCAGTCAAATTCCATCTGCCGCGCGGTTGCCACGGCCAGCGCGCGCCCCGACAGTGTTTCGACCAGATGCAGGCTCATATCAATCCCCGCCGAAATCCCTGCCGAGGTCACGATGTTGCCCTCATCAACCCATCGCGTATTCTCGACCACATGGAGTCGCGGAAACTGCTGCCGCAAGTCGGCAATATCGTCCCAGTGCGTGGTGACTTTGTGATCAACAAGCACGTTGGCTTTCGCCAATAAAAACGCGCCCGTGCACACCGAGGCGGTCAGTCGCGCCTGCACACTGCTGCGCTGAATCCACGCAATCACCTCGGGTTTGAGCATCTCCGCCCTGACCACGCCGCCGGGCACAATCAGCACGTCAATGTCAGGGGCATGTTCAAACGCAAAGTCGGGGATAACGGTCATGCCTGCGCGCAGGGTCACCGGTTTTAAACTGGCGGCTACCGAAAACACGGTGAATGCGTCGTCGAGTGCCAGGCCGGTTTTGCGGGCGACACGATTGGCCGTGGTAAACACTTCATAAGGCCCGGCAAAATCCAGCGCCTCAACATCCGCAAACAGGAAAATACCCACGCGCATACTCACAGCTGATACCCTTCAATAATCACCAGATCCAGCGTGGAAACCGGTTGTCGCAAGGCGATGGCATGTTGGTATTCTGGCGAGTGCCAGCAGTCCAGCGCTGACTGATAATCCGGAAACTCCAGCACGACATGCCGCGCACGGCTATTGCCTTCAGGGTTCTCAAAGCGCCCGCCACGTACCAGAAATGTTGCATTGTATTTTTTAAATGGCTCCGCATTGGCGGCCACATAATCTTTGTATTTTTCCAGGTCATTGATGTCGACCTGCACAATCCAGTAGCCCTTGGGCATAACAACTCCTTGCTTAGTCAACGTCCGCTATATCCAGCAGATCACCCGGTGTGCAATCGAGTTCCTCACATAATCTGGCCAGCGTATCAAACCGCACACCTTTGATTTTGCCCGTGCGCAGCAGCGACAGATTGGCCTCGGTGATGCCGATGCGCTCCGCCAGTTCCTTGGAGCGCATTTTGCGCAGGGCCAACATAACATCCAGTCTGACAATAATCTGTTTCATACAAACGCGTCATTTTCAGTTTTGATGTAAGTGGCAGCCGCCAGTATCCTGCCAACCGCCGATACAAACACGGCAAACGCCAGCATGCCAATGTACTCGGGCTCAATGCGAACATCAAAACCGCCTTGTTGATTAACCCATAACAACAGGTTCGGGGTAATCAGCATCACCGCAATCGTGGCGTAAATGGCGCTTGAACCGGCGTTGGCGACGTGCCTGGCAGCTTGATTGCTGAAGAATTCACTGTTGCCAAAGGTGCTGAGTGCCCGCCGCAAATGATTGACGGCTTCAAGAAACCAAAACGCCGGCAATAATTCAATCAGCACCAGGCCTGTGTTGTGCACTTTCTGCTGCAATGTCAGGTCGGCAGAAATCACGGTGCTGCCAATACTGAATCCGCCTTTGGTGATAATGGCAACAATCAACATGACCATGGCGATAATGGCAAAGGTTTGAGCAGTGATGGCAAGGTTTTGTGCGTGTTTAAGTTCATTGGCGGGGGTTGACATGACAATGCCTCCATTTCTGTTTAGTGCTATAAAATTATTGTTAAAAAATAATTAATGCAACTTTTATTTTTATTTTATGAAGTTGTTGGGCGCCGCAATCAGAATTGAACTACATCTCTTCGTCGCAGTACCTCTGATAAAGGCGTTGGGCAGTAGGAACAGACTTGACTTCATTTGACATCAGGGACAGCATCTTACCTGCGACTTACTTTGAGGCAGCGCGATGATAACAACACGATTGTCGAGTAAAGGTTAGATCATTATTCCCAAGTCAGTCAGGGAAGCTCGCAAGTGGCAGACAGGTCAAGAGTTAATGGTTGTGGAGACAGTTGATGGCATTTTGCTGACGCCAAAACAAGCGTTTGCACCAACAACACTCGATCAGGTTGCGGGTTGTTTACACACAGAGGGACTGTCTAAAACGGATACCGACATTAAGCTGGCCATGAAAGCTGCAGCAAGGAGAGCGTGGCGTGATAGCGATTGATACCCACGTCTTGGTAAGGCTGCTCAGCAGGGACAATGAGCACCAATTTGCAATCGCCTACAAGATTTTTGCCGCACACGAGGTATTTATTCCTGACACGGTGATTCTCGAAACCGAGAGGGTATTGCGGCATGCTTATGACTTCCCTAAGGAAAAAATCACAGCAGCTCTGATACTGGTATTTGGCCTGCCAAACGTCCATGTTCATCAGGCTGAGACAATTGCGTCGGTAATCGATTGGTATAAACAAGGCCTTGATTTTGCTGACGCTTTTCATCTTGCGGGGGCCCAACACACGGAGTCCATCAAGACCTTTGATCAGCATTTTGCCAAACGCGCTGTCGGATTGTCAGTGTGCCCTGCCGAGTTGCTTTAGTGATCTTCCTGCCCTTGTCGTCCCATCCACAAACCGGTAAACAGTATTGCAGCCACACCCGCCAGAATCATGGCGGGGTATATCCGGTCATCCATGCTGCCGGGATTGGGAAACCAGCGTTCAAAAAAAAGGGTGCCAAGCACATCGAGACACATGGCGGGCGCTGTCAAGGCCGCTGCTGCATGGACTCGCCATGTTGGCGGCGTATTGAATAGTTTGAACACAGTCACCGCAGTCAACGCTGAGCCTGCGAATCCGATAAGCAACCATATCCACAGCACCGTCAGTGCATTGCCAGGTTCTGTGCCACCAGGCCACCAGTTTCTGAATATCAATAAAAATCCTGCCCAGCCTGCCAGTGATATCAGCATCATCCAGTAAATCTGCTGCTTGAAGTTAATGGGATTGGTCGTCAACATAAGAGGGGCTCCACTGTTTGTAATGATTGCTACACCGACATATTTGTAGCAGTCGCTACATTTTTTGGCAAGCAAAAATTTGAATTTGATTTGAGGAGCCGTACGTGGCAAAAAGGTCAGACAAACGAGCCGAAGTGGTTGATCTGCTGGCGGTGCATTTTCTGGACACCGGGCTCAGCGATACCGGCTTGCGTCGTCTTGCCGACGTGGCCGGGACCAGTGACCGCATGCTCTTGTACTATTTTGAGAACAAAGATGAACTGGTGGCAGCGGTACTGGCACGGATCGCCGGTGGGCTCACCTCGGCGTTGACAGAGTTGTTTGGTAGCACACCATCAGCACCCGACAAGGTACTGGAGACTTTGTGGACTGCCGCCAAAAATGATGCATTCAAGCCGCATCTGCGGTTATGGCTGGATCTGGCCGCACATGCCAATCGTGGTGACCCTCGGCTGTTATTGGTGGCTCAACAGATCAGTGCGGGCTGGATTGAGTGGATGGCCAATCTGCTCGCAGTGCCGGATGCCGATAAAAAAGCCACGGCAGCCTTGATTCTGGCAGCCGTTGACGGCCAACTGCTGCTGTTTCCCGGTGAGATAGCCCGCGGCGAACCGGCAATTTTGCAGTTGATCAGGCTGATGAAACAGCAGGTCAGTAATGTTGACTTCCGTGATCGTCAACACCATGATCCTGCGTATTCCTGAGAACCTACCGGTACAGCGTTTTTATGTCTTCAATCGTCAATGAGTCTTTGCAGGCCATGTGCCAGCGCGCAGAGACATTCAAAAAACAAGGTGATCTGGCCGCAGCGCTGTGGGTGCATGAAAGCGCCGTGAAGGCCTGGCCCGACAGTGCGGTCGCGCAGCATAATCTGGCTTCAACGCTCGGTGATATGGGCCGCTATGACGAATCCGCTCAAGCCGCCATGGCGGCCATCAAACTCGGTATCCGCGCTCCGGAAACACGGCTGGTTCTCGCCAGAGCACAGATGCACACCGGCCAACTGACCGCAGCGCAACTGGCGTATCGTGAGGCCATCAGTTTGCGGCCGGACATGCACACCGCGCTGTTTGAGCTGACACAACTGTTATGGATGAGCGGTGCGGATCAGAACATCGCGTTGCAACCCTTGGTCAACGCGGTACGCGCTTACCCGATGTCGGCTGACTTGCATCTGGCCCTGTCACAGGCGCTGGAATTCACGGGCGATAAACCCGGTGCCGTGCGGGTGATACTGGATCTGGCGTCCCGCAACGCGGCGGATGCCCGCATGATGGTGCGTGCCGCAGACCTGCTGCTTGAAATTGGCAATCTGGAGCATGGCCGCGAGCTGGCGATCCGAGCCTTTAATGCAGATCGTTCCTCATTCCCGGCGGTGATGACATTGGCGCGCGCTGCGTTGGCCTGTGGTGAAGCAGAGGGCGCAGCGGCGGCAGTGACCGATGCGCTAAACCGTCGCCCCTATGACCAACACGCGCTGGCGCTGCAGGCCATGGTCTGGCGCATGACTAATAATCCCGGATTTGACGCCCTGTACGACTACAATTCCATGGTCAGATCTTATTTGATTGAGCCGCCGGCCGGATGGAGCTCGCGGGCGGACTACCTGGTGGATCTGGCCGCAGAGCTGAAAAAGGCACATCACTTTCGTACTCATCCATTTGGGCATTCCGTGCGCCAAGGCAGCCAGTTGCCGGATATTTTTGCTGTGCAGACACCTGCGATACAGGGTTTTTTGCAGGCGTTGCAGGCACCGGTTAATGCGCACATTGAACATATGGGTACCGGTCCCGATCCGCTGCGCAGACGCAATACCGGGGCGTGGCAGATACAGGGCATCTGGTCAGTCATGTTGCGCCCGGGCGGCTTTCACGTTGATCATGTGCATCAGGAAGGCTGGTTGTCGTCGGCATTTTATGTCGAACTGCCAGACGTGGTGACACAGGCTGATGCCAAAACAGGTAGCGTGCAGGGTAACAAGAAAACCGGCGATCAGGCGGGTGACTCAGCCAGACAGGGCTGGATACGATTCGGCCAGCCGGGCTCCCCTGTGCAGCCCGCGCAGACTGCGCAATACTTTGTCAAACCGGAACCCGGCATGTTGGTGCTGTTCCCGTCGTATATGTGGCACGGTACAGTGCCATTTACCGGAAAGCAGTCCCGGTTGACGGTGGCGATGGACATTGTTCCCGTTTGAGGCGTCCCGTGTAAGCCAGAGGTTAAGCCTGGGTAATACGGTGGGCCACATCAGCAGCCCACCTTGACGGCTTCGCTCAGGCCGGGCGGATCATGTGTTCGCCGGCGTAACTTTCCAGCGGTGCAACGGCTTCCACCGCATACGCCTGCTCAATTACCGTCGACACGTAGAAATAGCTGGTGGAGACTTTTTCGCGGGTGATATCAAGTTCCATCCAGCCGCGTCCCAGAGCGCGCATGTAACGCATTTCCGGACTGGCGCGCATAAAGGCTTGCGCTAACTGAGCTTCTGGCAAGGGCATGAAGTTCTCAAAACCTGGTGAGCTGACACTGGGTGTGCCGAACTCAACGGCAATGGCGTCGCCTTCATCATCATGCAGGTCAAACGCCCAGGAACTGTGTGTATCGCCTGCCAGCACAACAACGTTGTTGCCGTGTTCCCTGAACATATCCAGAACCCGCTCACGATTCGCGGGATAACCATCCCACGCATCAAAGTTCAGCGGCAGGCCCAACTGCGCGCGTTCACGCAACATTCCGTATCGACTGTCCGCCACGGCATCGCGCACTTCCGGCGCAAATTCTTCATTGGCAACCTGCGGTATGTTCTTGCGACCCATAATGACCTGCTGGCCGATGATCTGCCAGGGGATGCCCGCTTCAGCAGAGTTTCTGATTTGTGCCGCCAGCCAGCTTTCCTGCTGAGCGCCAATGATGGAGCGCGAGTCGTCTGCCAATTGGCTGCGTATCACATCGATGTTCATGTTGTGAGTCAGCTGCTCGTCGCGGCCCACCAGTCGTGTGTCCATCATGATCAGCGACGCCAAATCACCCAGGTCGAAGCTGCGGTAGATAATGCCTTGCTCGATATTGCTTTGCTCGCGAATGGGCAACCACTCGTAAAATGCCTGAATGGCCGCCAGACGCCGTCCGCCGAAGTCCCCTTCACCCTGATCGGCATTGTGGTTTTCGGCGCCATCCTTAAAGGTGTTATTGGTGATTTCGTGGTCATCCCACACACAGATAAACGGATGGGCCTGATGCACCGCCTGCAGATCCGCATCACTGCGGTACAGGCCATAACGCATACGGTAATCTTCAATCGACACAATTTCGTGTATCGGCTGCACGTGGCGGCCTTTTTCCAGCATCAGCGGGTTGGCATAACCACCGTCGGGATATTCATAAATATAGTCACCGAGGTGCACCACAGCATCGCAGTCGCGCGTAGCAATTTCACGGTATACATTGAAGTAACCCTGCGGATAGTTCGAGCACGACACCACTGCCAGCCGTGCCTGCTCAACACCTGCCGCGGGTAACGTACGGGTGCGGCCGATCGGACTACTTACCCCTTGGGCATTAAAGCGGTAAAAGTAGCTTTGGCCGGGCTCAAGTCCGGTGGCATCTATCTTGAGGGTGAAATCGCGCTCAGGGCCGGTACTTGACATGCCGGAGGCTACCACATTGGAGAAGCGCTGATCGCGGGCGACCTGCCACTCCAGCTGAATCGACTCAGGCTGGCCACTGCCCGGCAGTACCCGCGTCCACAAAATGACACGGTCCTGTAACGGATCACCGCTGGCAACGCCGTGGGTAAAGTGGGCAGGTGCTGCCGCCAGTAGAGGCCTGCCACGTACTGACAAACTCCCCAGCATGACGGCAGATACCGCCAGAAAACGTCGTCGGTTTAACTGAATCAAATCGTGTGACATGGCCACGTGCTCCCGCAGTAAGGTTCAGCGCACTATGCTGACACCTTACAACGACAGATTAGTGACAGCAACGATCTCAGCCGCGTTGTTGCACTGGCCGGCGTGAGAACGCACCAACCAACCAGTTCATGTATCCGGCCATACGACGCAAGCCGTGAACCGCCGTGGCTGTCTGCGACAATGCCGAATGAATTTCTTCCGCAGAGCGCGCCAGTTGTGCGAGGTTGGCTGAAATCTCATTACTGGCCAGACCCTGCTGTTCAGTGCTGTTTGCGATATCACCGATCATCGAGTTGACGCCATCAACGGTCAGATCAATCGCATTCAGCGCCAGCAGGTTGGTTTGCTCTGCAATGCAGCTGATGGTCTCAACAATCGAGCCAATGTCCGTTGAACGCACATTGAGCTGTTCGATTTTCTGCGTAGCGTCGGCAATGATGACGCTCATCTGGTTGATTTCGGTGCTGCACTGCTGCATCAGTTGCCTGCCAGAGATCGCCGCATTGCGTGCCTCACTGGATGACTGACTGGTTTGACGGGAGTTGTCACTGATAATCTTGATGCCCGTGGTCAGCTCTTCCACAGCCGATGACATGGATTCGGTAACCAGTGTCTTTCATTTAAATCAAGCTGCATGGACAGTGAGTCTGACGTCATCATTCTGTAGTTTATTCCTTGGTTCTAAATCATGGCACAACTTATATCGTCGCATGGTCTGTAAACTTTAACCGAGAGTAAACACTCGGTTTACAATCGGTTACAACACTGTCGGGGGGCATTCAGAGCCGATCGGCAGAGACCAGTTTGTTGTTGTCATCGATGGTCAGCCGGAAACTGCCCTGAATGCCATAGTGGGTAACAAAGCGTTGCAGAATAGCGGACGGAAACTGCACTTTCCGGCCATCCCTTGCGGTGCAAATCACCTGACGGACCGCTCCCTGGTAGTGACGTTGGTACTGTTCCGGTGAAATGTTGAGGTCAACAATCACAAATTTGGACATGAGGTTTCAGCCCCGTTAAGGTTGTAGCAGGCGAGTTGCCATGTAAATCACCACAGCGTATCGCAGACTTTTCCCTGTCGCCACCAGCACCAGGAACAAAACAAAACGCACGCGCAAGACGCCGGCAACCAGGGTCAGCGGATCACCTACCACGGGTAACCACGCCAGCAACAGGCTCCAGGTGCCATAACGATTAAAATGCGCCTGTGCTGTCTGCAATTGTTGCGGAGACACCGGAAACCAACGTTTGTCACGGAATTTCACAATCTCGCGCCCCAGAAACCAATTCACGCAAGATCCCAAGGTGTTGCCGGTGGTTGCTGCCAGCCACAAAAGCCAAGGTGTATAACCTTGCTGAAACAACAGCAACAGCAAGGCCTCCGATGAGGCCGGGATCAGGGTGGCGGCCAGAAAGCCGGTGAACATCAAGGAGAGATAGATCACCGATCTTTCAACTCAACGTTGCGCATCGGATGTGATTCCCTCAAGGCTAACGGTCAAACAGTGTGTGTTGTGACTGCGCAAGGTTCATCAACACCGGCTTGAATGCTGGCAATAAAAAACCACGTGCGATCAGCGCATCGGTTGCCGATTCATACTGTTGCAGGTAGTCATCAAAGTCGCGGTACAAACTGCCGATAGCCGGGCGCGGATCACCTGCGTCACGCGCGTCCTGTTCGGTGAGCGGCAAAGGCAAATAGCCGCCACTCAGGGTCGCCAGTTCGGTGTCTGCGCCGCTGGCAACTGCCCGCAGATTCCAGGGCACAAACGTGGCAAGGGGCACCGCGGTCAATGGCGGCAGAATCAGGTCTGTGGCCAGATCGTTGTTGTCATTGCCGGTTACCGGGACACGTGTGCCGTATTTTTGTTTACTGTTAAGGTCAGTCAATTGTGCAATGCCGTCGGTCAAAAATCCGGGGCCAAAATCCGCGTAGGCAACCTGATACAGGGTGCGAGGATGATTGATCCCCGGGATAACTCGCCATACCGCCGGGTTAATGTCATCAGCACTGTCTCCCAGATGAGACATCAGCAAGGTGCCGCGACTGATGCGGGGGTACACGGACGGCGGTGGCAACTCACCCTCGTTGACCCACACAACCATGGCCGACAGCAAGGATTCAGCAATGGGCGTCCATAGATTCGGATTGGCTGGCAGTTGCCCGCTACTTGCTGGGCCGGGCCAGCCGGTGCCCGAACTGTGTGGTGAACCTCCAATGGAGTAAAAGCGCACGTTGTCGGGGATCTCGGCGTCACTGAGCCCCAGCGGATCCGTATGTGGCAGTGAACCGCCGCGCAACCAGTATTCATTACTGGTCTGGATGTGCATCAGTTTGGGTTCAGTGCCAGACTCCCGGGCTTTTTTCAGAATACCGTCGGTGCGTCCACTGAACGGGTCTGTGCTGTCTCCATACGTAAATGGGAAAAAATCATTGGGGAACAGATGGTTTTCATGTTGGCCGTTGGTGCGTGTGGGCATGGCAAAACGTTGATTGAACATGCCAAAACCGGCGCCGGCAATCAGTGGCACAACGCCGTCAAAAACCTGCCGACCGTGAAGATCTTCGTTGAAGCCTTGATACAGAAACTGACGGAGAAGACGCCCGCTTTGTGAATAGCCCCAGGCTACGGTGCGATTGATCGGAGGCAGTGACAGTTCTGTGATAGCTGGGTTTAGCTGCGCAGACATTTCACCCGATGCTGCATGCCGCAAGGCTGACACCACGTCCCGAATGCCCGCCAGACCCGCGCCACCGAGTACCGGGTCTTGTGCCTCGTACATCAGTTCATAGATGTGACCGGCTTGCATGCCGCCCTCAAGGGTCAAGGTAATCAGCGGTTGATTGCTGTCTGCGACGTCTTCAATGGTCAGACTGAACTGATCGCGCGCAATCACACGGCGATCGGCGTCCTGACGCGGGCGCACACTTAGCGTGGCGTTAGCCAACGCATCGGCGACAGGAAGGTAGGCCAGATGAAAACTGCCCGCAATATTCAGATCGTTGCCATGGCTGGCCGGGATGATTTCATAACGCACACGCCCGGTCAGAGGATCGCCGTTGTGGGACAGTACCGGCGCAAACAGCCGAAGGCGCTCGTCTGCCGGGGGCATCTCGTTGATCCAGCCCGTGGCAAGAAAGGTGTGTCCTTGCATGGCCAGCGGGTGCGACAAGGACACTTCCGGTGGCAAGCGGCTGCCGCCCCGATTGTTGACGTGATACAGCAGGCTGGTGCTTTGTGTCTCCCCTCGCGGTACCAGCAGTTTGAAGTCAGCTGAAAATTCCGTGTGTCCCTGCGTGTTTAACGGCGCATATTGGATATCCACAATTTTTTGATTGCCGGGATGCAGTGGATCCAGCGTGAAGTGCAACACCCCGCTGATGAGTTCGTAGCGCACAGGATTGCCCGGTTCGCTTAATATGGTTCGTGAACGAATGTCTATGCCGGATAACTCAGCCTGCAGCGGAGCCACAAACAGCAGAAACGCCAAGGCTGCGACAGACGGGTGGAGAGAAATGAATTTACCCATGTCAGTTTCCCTGGCGAAAACGCCGGATATTGTCAGCGGTTTTGTTTATGAGTGTCTGCCGTGCTTCCGGGGTAATCCAGGCGTTATGTGGCGTGACAATCAAGTTTAAGGGTTGGTGCAAGGCGTCCAGCAGCAGATGTCCTTCCCGCGGTGGTTCTTGCGGCAGTACATCGGTGCCGTAGCCACCCAGATGGCCGCTCATCAAGGCTTCCAGTGCAGCCTGATCATCAACCAGTCCCCCGCGGGCACAATTGATCAGCAGACACCGTGGTTTTAACGCGTGCAGCAAGGAGCGGCTGATCAACCCCTGTGTGTGTTCATTTAATGGACAATGCAGGCTGAGCACGTCGGCTTCAGGCGCCAGGTCTGCCAGCGTGGCGCGGGAGTCGTTGGCCTCGTGACCCGGTCGGGCACAAAAACTGACGCGCATACCCAATGCAGCAGCCAGCTGGGCTACCCGTGTGCCGAGTTCGCCGCTGCCTGCAATGACCAGATGTTTGCCTTCCAGTTGCAGGGTTGTATGGTCCTGCAGGCAAAAGTTGCTACTTTGTTGCCACAGGCCATTGCGCACATCGGTCTGGTACAAGGGCAATCGATTGGCCAGCGCCAACATCAGCATCAGGGTGTGCTGCGCAACACTGGCGGTTCCATAGGCGCTGACATTGCGCACGGCAATGCCCAGCGTTTGCGCCGCCACCAGATCCACATTGTTCATGCCGGTGGCGGTCACACAGATCAGTTTCAGCAAGGGTAAGGCCTGCAGTGTGGCCGCATCCAGACGGACCTTGTTGCTGATGGCGATGTGTGCGCCGTTTAAACGCCCGGTACAGTCAGCAGTGTTTGAATACTCATAAAGAACCAGTTCATCAACACTCGCGCGGATGCCGGTAAAATCCACGCCGGCACCCATGCTGGCGGTATCCAGAAACACTGCTTTCATAAGCTGCGTGGTGCCGGCAGGTTCCAGGCCGCTTCCAATACTTTGCTGTTGAGATTTTGTTTGGCCTGCTCCAGATACTGACGCAAACGCGCCATGACATCGGGATTTTCGCGCGCGTAGCTATAGGTTTCCGAGGGGTCCAGAGCCAGGTCAAACAGTAAGCCTTCGTTGCCAAACTGCGAACCCGGATGATCAAAACGCGTCATGGCGCTTAGATAATTGGACTCCAGCACCAGTTTCCAGGAGCCACTGCGCACACCCGCGATGCGGTCATTCTGAAACAGGAACAGTGCCTCGTGGGGCGACGCTGCGCCCTCACTCAGCACAGGCATGATGTTTTTGCCATCAATTACCCGGTCAGTCGGCAACTCAGCACCGGCCAGCGCCAGAAGTGTTGGGAACACATCAATATTCATCACCGGCTCGTCGCTAGACTGACCTGCCGGAATGACCGAGGGCCAGCGTGCAATAAACGGCACGCGCGCCCCACCTTCCCAGGCGACACCTTTGCGGTCACGCAAATGTCCGGCGCTGCCTTCCATCCACGGGCCGTTATCCGAGGTAAAAATGACCAGGGTATTGTCATCGAGTCCCAGTCGCTCAAGTGTGGCCAGAATTTCGCCGGTGCTCCAGTCCATCTCTTCAACAACGTCGCCATACAGCCCTGCTTCTGAGTGCCCCTCGAATTGTTCCGATACATACAGTGGTGCATGTGGAAAAGTATGCGGGACATACAGGAAAAACGGCTGTTGCTGATTATCTTCGATAAAGCGCACAGCCTCTGCGGTGTAGCGTGCCGTCAGTGTTGACTGATCAACGGGATTTTCGATGACCTGTTCGCCGCGGTACAGTTCCAGTGGGTGCATATCATTGCTGTGCAGCAAGCCATAAAACTCGTCAAAACCGTTGTGAATCGGTGAGCGCTCCGGTTGGTGGCCAAGGTGCCACTTGCCAATCATCGCGGTGGCGTAGCCGTGTGCCTGCAATGCCTCGCCAATGGTGATTTCATCCGGCGATAAGCCAATGTCATTGGTCGGCCTTGCGACATCGTTCACCAGATTCAGGCGGATGGGGTAACGCCCTGTCAGCAGTCCGCCACGTGAAGGTGTGCAGGTGTTGGCGCTGGCATAAAAACTGTCCAGTCTCATGCCTTCAGTCGCCATGCGATCCAGGTGCGGGGTCTTGATCAGCGTAGACCCGTAAATACCCAGATCACCATAGCCGAGATCATCTGCCATGATCACCACAAAATTGGGTTTACTGCTGCCGGGTGTTTGCGCATGGGCAAGAGTAAACGTGGCGGTAGCAATCAGCAGAATGGCAGTCAGCAGGTGCTTCATGGGTGTTCTCCGTTTGTTGGAATTGTGGCTGCACAATATCACAATCGGCATAGACGAACAGAGTTGAGGAGTTTATGCTCGAACGCATTCATAAAAAAATAACAAGCAGGTCCTTATGGAACACAATCAATACGATGCAATTGTTGTCGGCTCGGGAATCAGCGGTGGCTGGGCCGCAAAAGAGCTGACCGAAAAAGGCCTCAAAGTGCTGATGCTGGAGCGTGGCCGCAGCCTTGAGCATGTCAAAGATTACGTCAACGAGAACAAAGAAATCTGGGAGTTCCCGCATCGCGATCGTCCTACTCGCGATATGTTGGCCAACTACCCGGTACTTCGTCGTGACTATCCGCTGAATGAATCCACCTTCGGCTCGTGGACAGATGAAAACGAATCACCTTACGAAGAAATTAAGCGTTTTGACTGGTATCGCTCCTATCAGGTGGGCGGTCGTTCATTGCTGTGGGGTCGACAGAGTTACCGCTGGAATCGCATGGATTTTGAAGCCAACGCACGCGAAGGCATCGCCATCGACTGGCCCATCCGTTATGAGGATCTGGAGTCCTGGTATCACTACGTTGAGGGCTTTGCGGGTATCAGCGGTTCTATGGAAGGTCTGGACGTCTTGCCCGATGGTAACTTCCTGCCGCCGATGGATCTGAACATCGTTGAAAAAGACGTGGCGGCGCGTATCAGGGCGCACTACAACGGCAATCGCCATCTGTTTATTGGTCGTACCGCCAACCTGACGGAATCGCGCCCTGAGCATAATCGGGTGCAGTGTCAGTATCGTAACCGCTGCTGGCGCGGCTGCTCCTTTGGTGCGTTTTTCAGCACTCAATCAGCGACCTTGCCGCCTGCGATGGCCACAGGCAATTTAACGCTGCGTCCCTGGTCAATTGTTACGCGGGTGTTGTACGACAAAGACACCCGGCGCGCGACCGGTGTGGAAGTGGTAGATGCCGAAACCAACGAAGTCATTGAGTACAAGGCGCGTATTATTTTCCTGAATGCGTCGACGTTTAATACCACCTGGATTCTGATGAATTCCGCCACCGATGTGTGGCCTGATGGCTTGGGCAGCAGCAGCGGCGAGTTGGGTCACAACGTCATGGATCACCACTTCCGGCTCGGCGCGGCAGGAAGGGTAGAGGGCTATGAGGATAAATACACCTATGGTCGTCGTCCCAATGGTTTTTACGTGCCACGCTTCCGTAATCTGGGTAATGACAAACGCGATTACCTGCGTGGTTTTGGTTATCAAGGCTCGGCCAGTCGGACCGGTTGGTCACGCACCATTGCAGAAATGAACGTGGGCGCTGACCTGAAACACACACTGACTGAACCCGGTCACTGGACCATTGGTATGACCGCGTTTGGCGAAATGCTGCCTTACCACGAGAACCGTATTTATCTGAACCGTGACAAAACCGACAAGTGGGGATTGCCGATTCTGGCGTTTGATGTGGCGATGCAGGAAAACGAGTATGCCATGCGCCGCGATATGGTGTTTGATGCCGTGGAAATGCTGGAGGCTGCGGGAGTGAAAGACGTGCAGGGCCGCGATGTGGGGTACGCGCCAGGCATGGGCATCCACGAAATGGGTACTGCGCGCATGGGGCGTGATCCACGCACGTCAGTGTTAAATGCCAACAACCAGGTATGGGATGCACTGAATGTCTTTGTTACCGATGGCGCCTGTATGACCTCGGCGTCCTGTGTAAACCCGTCACTGACCTACATGGCATTGACTGCCCGCGCCGCCGATTTTGCCGTGCAGGAACTTAAACGAGGAAACCTGTGATCATGAACAGACGTGAGCTTTTACAGATGATCGCCTCGGTTACCGGTTACGCCATGATTGGCAGCCCGGTGTTGATGAGCGCATGCAGCAGCGCCAGTCCGGCGCGTGGCTTGGAGTTATCCGCCAGTGATCAGGCCTTGCTCGCGGAAATCGCCGAGACCATTTTTCCGCGCACTACAACACCCGGCGCCAAAGATGTCGGTGTCCCTGAGATGATTGTGCGATTTGTCAACAATACCTATGAAGACCTTGATCAGCAGGAATTTCATAACGGGCTAGCAGCCATTCGCAGCGACACGCTGGCACGTTACGGGCAATCGTTTGAAAATCTGCCGGCTGAGCAGCGTGCGGAATTTTTGAATACGCTCAATCAAACCGCGCTGGGTTACCAGCGGCCGCACGGTGTCACCGCGCACTATTTCATCATGATGAAACAACTGACGATTTACAGTTATTTCACCACTGAGCAAGTGCAGACCGGTGTGTTGAGAATGCTGCCGGTGCCAGGTCGCTTTGATGGTGATTATCCGTATGTTAAAGGTGAGACCGCCTGGTCTATCTGACGAACATTTCTGAGGAAAATTCATGAACAGAAGACATTTTTTACGCTCGGCCGGGTTGTTGGCCGGCGCCACTCAACTGGCAGGTTTCAGTGCCCTGGCGCGGGCTGCTGAAGCCGCTAACCCGTTTGGCATACAGCTTTATACACTGCGCGAAGTGCTGCCTGCCGCGCCGGATGCGGTGATCACCCAGTTGGCCTCGTTTGGTTACAAACAGATCGAGAGTTACGAAGGTCCGTTGGGGATGTTCTGGGGGAAATCACCCGCCGAGTTTGGCCGGTTTGTGACTGACCTGGGCATGGATCTGGTCGCCAGCCACTGCAGCATCGAAGAGAACTTTGAGCAGAAAGCCGCGCAGGCGGCGGAAGCCGGTATGGAGTACCTGATCTGCCCGATGATAGGGCCGCAGGAGTCGCTGGATGAGTATAGACGCTTCGCCGACCGCTTTAATCGCTGTGGTGAAATCTGCCGCGATGTTGGCCTGAAGTTCGGTTACCACAACCACCACTATTCATTTTTTGAGATGGATGGTCAGATTCCGCATGATGTCATCATGCAGAACACGGATCCGGCGTTGGTGGAGTATGAACTGGACATCTTCTGGCTGGTTGCTGCCGGGCAGGACCCGCTGGTGTGGCTGCGCAAATACCCGGGGCGTTTTACCTTTTCTCACGTCAAGGACAGATTGCCGGATCAGCCGTCAAATTCGTTCACGGCATCCACCACGCTCGGCCGGGGTTTTATTGATTACGCATCTATCCTGCCTGTTGCCAAGGAACTGGGCATGAAGTACTTCATTGTCGAGCAGGAAGCGTTTGCCGGCACCACTCCGATCGACAGTAGCCGTGACAACGCGGCATATATGCGCAATCTCAATGTATAAAAACGGCGGCCGCTCCGGGAAACTTACAATTCCCGGATGCGGATGTTGCGGAATCTGACCACATCGCCATGATCCTGCAAACCGATGTGGCCTTGCTGCATGGCGCCAAACTCATTGTGATCCTTGAATTTGCTGTTGCGCAGCATCTCAAACCACGCCACCGTCCAGCGCTCATAACGCAGCACCATCTCGCCGTTCAGCCAGTGTTCAACAATCGGGCCTCGGGAGACTATACGTGCTTCGTTCCATTCACCAAAGGGTTTGGCGGTTTTGGGATTGATGGGTATCAGGTCATACAAGGTACCAGCCTGACGATTGCCGTTGACACCTAAAAAACTGTCCGGGTGGTTGGCGTCATCCAACACCTGCATTTCCAGTGCTGACCAATAAATCGCCTGATTTGGCTGTTCCAGCGCATGATAAAAAATGCCACTGTTGCTGCCGCGCTCAACCATCCATTCCAGTTGCAGATCAAAATCGCGGAAGATACGTTTGGTGATGATGTCGCCGACGGGCCGCCGGTCTTCGCGAGGTCTGAACACCAGAGTGTCATCTTCAATCTGCCAGCCTTCGCTCGGGAATTCCGTCCGGTTATACAGACGCCACTCCTCTGTCGAGCTGCCATCAAACAGGGTGATCCAGTTGTCAGCCTCCGCATTGCCAGCGGACTGACCGTTCTGTCGCGACTCAGTGGCGATCAAAAAAAATACCGCACCGCTCAGCAGTGTTGTCACCAGAGACACCATCAATAGTCGTTTGATCATAGTGTTAACCTGCTCCGTGTGTATTAAATGCCGAGAATTCTGCGATTAAGGGCCGCGTCCGGCTGTTGGCCGGCAAAGTCATCAAAGGCTTTGTCGGTGACTTGAATAATATGATTCTGGATAAACGGAGCGCCTTCCGCGGCACCTTGTTCCGGGTGTTTGATACAGCATTCCCATTCCATCACCGCCCAACCGTCATAGCCGTACTGCGAGAGTTTGCTGAAAATACCTACAAAATCCACCTGGCCATCACCCAGCGAGCGGAAGCGTCCGGGGCGATCGATCCAGTCCAGATACCCACCATACACGCCACTGCGACCATTGGGATTAAATTCCGCATCCTTGACGTGAAACATGCCGATTTTTTCATGATAGATGTCGATGAACTGCAGGTAGTCCAGCTGTTGCAATACAAAATGGCTGGGATCAAACAGGATACGCGCACGAGGGTGATTGCCGCTGGCCTCCAGGAAGCGCTCGTAACTGACACCGTCATGTAAGTCTTCGCCGGGGTGGATTTCGTAACACACATCCACGCCGTGGTCATCAAACGCGTTGAGAATGGGCAGCCAGCGCCGCGCCAGCTCCGCAAAACCTTGTTGCACCAGACCCGCCGGGCGTTGTGGCCACGGGTAAACGGTATGCCACATCAGCGCACCGGGGAAACTGGCGTGCACATTGATGCCCAGATGTCTGCTGGCTTTGGCGGCCATCGTCACCTGATTCACTGCCCACTCAGTGCGCGCGCCGGGATTGCCACGCACCTGCTCAGGCGCAAAACCATCAAACATGTCGTTATAAGCGGGATGCACGGCCACCAGCTGGCCTTGCAAATGGGTGCTCAGTTCAGTGATCTGCAGACCGTATTCGTTGATGCGACCTTTGTACTCGTCAGCATACGTCTGGCTGTCAGCCAGGCGCTCAAGATCAATGAGGCGCTTGTCCCAGGTCGGGATTTGGATGCCCTTATATCCAAGATCGGCTGCCCACTGGCAAATCGCATCTATGTTGTTAAACGGCGCTTTGTCATCCGCAAACTGCGCCAGAAAAATACCGGGGCCTTTGATGGTTTTGGGGGTGGTTTTCTGTGTAGTTTTCTGAATGGGTGTCATCAATGCTTAAACCTCAAAGGTGGTCCACTTCTGGGCGCTGGCAGCAGAACGCATCATGGTCTCGATAAATGCCATGCCGCGCAGACCTTCCTGAATCGATGGATAATCTTGGTCAATGGTGCCATGGCCGCGCACATCCAGAGCAAAGGCAGTGTAAATATTGGCAAATGCCTCAATAAAACCTTCCGGATGACCGGCCGGCAAGCGTGTTGCCAGGCGGGATGCTGTGCACAGGCCCGCTGCGCCGCTGCAATAAATCTGCTCGGGCTGACCGCTCATTTTCACCCGCAACAGGTTGTTGTCCTGATGTGACCACTCCAGCCCGCCCAGCTCGCCATAGATGCGCAGGTTGACATTGTTCTCCTCACCGGCGGCGACCTGGGTGGCAATCAACATGCCACTGGCGCCGTCTTCAAAGTGCAGCAGGGCGCTGGCATCGTCATCCAGCTGTCGGCCGGGAACTATGGCATTTAACTCGGCACACAACTCGGTGATTTTCAGGCCACTGACGTACTCCGCCAGATGCGCTGCATGGGTGCCAATATCACCCACGGCGCCTGCGCCTGCTTTGCCCGGGTCAGTGCGCCAGGAGGCTTGTTTGTGATGGCTGCTTTCCAGCGCCGTGCTCAGCCATCCTTGTGGATATTCCACCAGAATTTTACGGATCTTGCCGAACTGCCCGCTGGCAACTCGGTGACGGGCCTCTTTGATCATCGGGTAACCGGTATAGGTATGCGTGAGTGCCAGTTTGCAGGCTGACTGCTGCAGCGCCAGGGCGATCTGCTTTGCTTGCACCACGGTCAACGCCAGGGGTTTGTCGACAATGACATGAAAGCCGTGTTGCAAGGCCAGTATCACCGGTCCGGCATGCAGGTGGTTGGGCGTGACAATGGCCACTGCCTGCATGCGTTCGCCTGCCGGCAACGAGGCTTCAGTGATCAGCATCTCGGTATAAGAATCGTAAACCCGCTGCGGTGCCAGATTCAGTTGTTCGCCTGTCTGGCGTGAGTTGGCCGGATCGCTACTAAAAGCACCGCAGACCAGTTCATAGTGGTCATCCAATGCCGCAGCGCGACGATGGATTGCGCCGATAAAGGAACCCTGTCCGCCACCTATCATGCCAAATCTGATTTTTTTCATACGCGTGTTATATCAAAGAGCGATGTGAACAGAAATAACAATTCCATATTTCCAGTTTATTTATTAGAGTCAGACGCATTGCAAAAACAATAATAACCAAATTTTCCCGGGGAAACGCTTGATGAATACCCAACGCTATCTGATTCCGCGCCTGAGTCTGATGATGTTCCTGCAGTTTTTTGTCTGGGGAGCATTTTTTGTCACCTTGGGCAGTTACCTTCTGCAGGTCTTTCAAAACGACCAAGGCATCAACACCATCATTGGGCAAGCCTATGCAACCCATAACTGGGCTGCTCTGCTGGCACCGTTGTTTGTGGGGCTGCTGGCAGACCGGTTTGTGAATGCCGAGCGCCTGAACGCATTTTGCCAAATAGCCGGAGCAGCAGTGCTCTGGTACGCCGCCGGTGTCACGGATCCTGGTGTGTTTATCTGGGTCATGTTTGTTTATTTTATGTTGTATATGCCCACGCTGGCGCTGGCCAATACCATTGCCTTTTCGAATATCGATAACGCTGATCAGCAGTTTCCGGCCATTCGTGTCTGGGGTACGGTGGGTTGGATAGTCTCCGGATTTATGGTAGCGCAGACAGTGCTGGGGTTTGTGAACATCCCCTTGCTGCAGGCACTGACCGGCGCGGATAACGCACAGATCACCAACATCCCGTTAAAGATGGCCGCGATCCTGTCGCTGGCCTACGGACTGTACAGCCTGACCCTGCCGGCAACGCCACCCAAGGCCAGAGGCGAACCTTTCAGTGTCAGCAAAGCACTGGGCATGGATGCACTGATGCTAATGAAAGAGCGTAACTTTTTTATCTTTGCACTGAGCAGTTTTCTGATCAGCATTCCGCTGGCGTTTTATTACGCACGCACCAATGATTTTGTGGCGGCCATGGCCTTTGGCAATCAATCCGCCTCGTTTATGGCCATTGGCCAGATGAGCGAAGTGTTGTTTATGCTGCTGGTGCCGTTTTTTATTGTGCGCTTTGGTGTGAAGTGGATGCTGATAGTGGCCATGGCTGCATGGGCCTTGCGTTACCTGGTGTTTGCCAGTTTTCCGGAGTCGGTGGCCTTGCTGATTTTTGGCATTGCCCTGCACGGCATCTGTTATGACTTCTTTTTTGTCACCGGTCAGCTGTATGTGGACCGCAAGGCGCCGGCCGCCATACGCGCGAGTGCTCAGGGGCTGTTTGCCTTGTTGACCTACGGCGCAGGCATGTTGGTGGGTAACTATATTCTCGGCTGGTGGGGCGACAGCATGGCGCTGGATGGCTCAACACAGGCTGGCTGGTTGCAGGGGGCCTTCAGTTTCTGGATGATGCCGGCGGCGCTGGCAGCAGTCATTCTGTTGTTTTTTGCACTGACCTTTCAGCGTGAACCCGTGCCATCGCAGGGCAGTGCAGCCGGAGCAAAATCATGACAATGTCGCTCAGTCGTCGTGAGTGGCTGCGTAAAGCCGCACAAGCCTCCATGCTCGCGGCCGCCGCTGTCAGTGTGGCACCCGGCACCCGTGCTGCTGAACTGTCCGCGACCCGCTTTCAGAATCGCGGCAACATCAAACACTCGGTAGCGCAGTGGACCTACGGTTTTTTGTCGCTGGAAGAGTTGTGCACCGTGGTAAACGACATCGGTTTTGCCGCCATTGATCTGATCGGTCCGCGGCAGTGGCAGATTCTCAAAGATCACGGCATTGAGTGTTCGATGTGTAATGGTGCCGAGATCAGTCTGACGGAAGGCTGGAATAATCCCGACCTTCACAGCACCTTGATCAACAACTATGAAAACCATATCGCGTTGATGGCACAGGCTGGTTACAAAAACCTAATCTGTTTCAGTGGAAACCGCAATGGCATGGATGATGAGAGCGGTCTGCAGCACTGCGCTGATGGCCTGAAACAGATCATGAGTCTGGCCGAGCGCAACAATATCGTGATTCAGATGGAGCTGTTCAACAGCAAAGTTGATCACCCGGATTATATGTGTGACAGCTCAGCCTGGGGTATTGAGCTTTGCCAGCGCATCGGGTCGCCCAACTTTAAACTGCTGTATGACATTTACCATATGCAGGTGCAGGAAGGTGATGTGATCCGCACCATCCGCGACCATCACCAGTGGTTTGGTCATTACCACACTGCGGGTGTGCCCGGGCGTAATGAAATTGATGATACGCAGGAGTTGTATTACCCGGCTATTATGCGCGCCATTGTGGCGACAGGATTTGATGGGTATGTGGCTCAGGAGTTCATTCCGCGAAGGCCGGTGACGGAAGGCTCACAGGGGACGGAGGGCGTAAGCGCTCCGTCCCCAACCGTCAGCGGGGGTGGCATTGGGGACGGAGCGCTAGCGCCCTCCGTCCCCGACCCTCGCGTCCCCGACCCTCGCATCGCCTCATTGGCGCAGGCTATAGCAATCTGCGACGTCTGATTGCTAAGGTCAGTGTCACTTAGGCCGGTGGAAGCGACCCAGATAGACTGACTTGCCCAGCACGTGGCCTTCCATCGCTGCCATTACCGCGTCGCGGGTGGCAATCGGATCATCGGTCGCGGTTACATTGATCACGGTGTCCAGTGCATAGACTTCGAACATGTAGTGATGTCTGGGACGTGTGGCAGGCGCGCCCGGACCACGGTAGACACGTCCGGTTGCACTGATCTGTGAAGCGCCATTGGGCAGTTGATCACCCGCGGGTTGGCCCTCTGTCAGTCCGGTTGCATCACCGGGGATATTCCAGACCACCCAATGCACTTGAGTTTTGGTGCCACGGTTAGGGGCAAAATCCAGATCTTCCATATTGACAACAAAACTCTGGGTACCGGCAGGCACATTGATCCAGCTCAGTGCTGGTGAGGTGCCACCACCGGGCGCTGCGCCTTCCGCGGCCTGGGTAAAGCGCACGGGGATGTCTGCGCCGTCTTCAAAACCATCAACCTCGAGTATGAAGTTGGCGGGTGCTTGTGCCAGGGCCGCACTGCCCATTGCGCTCATGGCTAACACTGCAAAAGCCTTTTTAATAACATTCATGGTTCACTCCTGTTTGGTGTGGGTAAGCTGATCCATCTCGGCGTTATGGCGTCAGGGTTAGTCCTCAGATCATAAACAAACCCGGGTTGCCAAGGAAGCTTTTGCAGGTCAGCCGATCAAAAACAAATAGTTACGAATGTATCGTACAACTCATAATCTGACTCCAGCACCTACTGAACTGAGCTTACGTTATCGGAAGGAATCCGATCGATAAGTTTGTTCAGTGGGTCTATCCCGACAGTTTCTGGTGGTGATGAGACTGTCAACGTTATCTGCTGCTGATTGCTGTCAATCAGGTGCTTCTGCAGGTACAGAATGTCGGGCACGCCGGTAAGCGCATCCTCCGCGCCAAACACTCCCACATCTACCCAATCCCGGATAGTGATTTCACTCTCTTCACCGCTACCGGTGGCTTCAAACTTATGGGCACTGACATCAATTGTCACTTGGTACTGACCATCAGCCAGCTCTGTGACCTGTGAATCACTCACGCGCAAGTCAAACAACACAATACGCTCCAGCATATCGGTGATCACACTCTGATACTCCTCGGGTGTGTGCGCACGAATACTGCTGATCAGATCCCGTGTTGTGGGGTAGGGCGCTTCACCAAAGGCAAATTTGTCCAGAAACTCAGCGAGAGCCCGGTTCATATTGTCTTCGCCGATATAGTCTTTGATGGCGTATAACACCAGACTGCCTTTGCGGTAGTGAATATAGGGCTGGTTCTCCACCAGATACAATGGCAGCTCATCTATAGCCTCGCCACCACGACCTTGTAGATACCGATCCAACTCAAAGGCCAGGAATCGTTTCATATGGTCGGCACCATACTCGCGCTCCATCGCCATCAACGCAGAATATTGCGCCAGTGATTCGACAATCATAGTGGAACCCTGGACATCAGCACCAATCACCTGATGGCCCCACCACTGATGCGCCAGTTCGTGTGCGGTCACATAAAACACGTAGTCGATTTCTTTGGGATCTCTCAGGTCAGCAATAAACCCGATGGCCTCTGAAAACGGAATGGTGTTTGGAAATGCCTGAGCAAACGTGCCCTGAAAGCGCGGGAACTCCAGAATGCGAAACTGACGATACTGATACGGTGAAAAGTTCTCCGTAAAATAATCCAGCGAGTTTTTGGTGGAGCGAATCATGGTGTCGATGTTGTAGTCGTGCACGTAATACACTTCGATGGCAACCTCTTCGCCAGCCGGGTTGATCCAGGTGTCTTTTTTCACCTGATAGTCAGCCGACATGTACGAGTAGAAATTCCAGATTGGTGCATCCATACGGTAATGGAAGTATCGCCTGTTATTCTCTTCCCACTCACGAATCAGATAACCGGGTGCCAGCGCGATCTGGTCCGACGATGTCGACACAATGGTTTCAAAATTAACCCGATTTGCACCGCCCAAACCGCTTTTCATCAAGGCTTCCGCGTCATCAATACTGGCTGCACGTTGCACAGGCGGCAGATCAAAACGTCTGCGCGCGTTGTTGTCCTGCAGTTCCTGCGATCGCTGATACCCGATATGCGGAAATGCTGCGCCATTGTTGAAAAATGTGCCGTTGGAGGTCAGTTCCGACCCGTGACCATTATTGGCAAAACCCGGTGTGGTCCATGCGACATCAAAATCCATGGTCAGGTCGGACCCCGCTGCCATCGGTGTTCTCAATTCATAAATTCGATAGCCGAGTTCCTTGTCACTATGCGTGAGTGTAGCACCGGGGATGTCCAGCACTTGCAGATCAAGATATGGCATCAGACTGATATGGATTTTGCTGATAGCCTCGGTGGAGGTATTACTCAGGCTGTAGCGTCCCTTGATCATCACATCGCGTGAGTCCGGGAAAATATCCACTTCGGCGTACACGCCGGTGACTGAGGGTTGTGCAATATTTGCATTTGCCTGATAGCGTTTTTCGTAGTCAGCCTGCCTTCGTTCACGATCACGAAAGGTGCTGTAATCATTCAGCACGTTAGTGTTGTAGTAGATCCAGGCGCCGGTCATAACAAACAGTAGGCTGACAACACCAAAGGACATCAGCATGGGTCGTGTCAGGCGTTGGCGTGCAACTTTCAGGCGGTTACGCCAGTCGTCCTCTATGCCGCGTGGCCACAACAATTGAACCACCAGCAGCAAGAGACAGCCAAACAGTCCCCAGTACAGTGTTTGCCACAGGTAAGGTACCAGATTGTGTGCATAACCGGTAAACGACGAGTACACCGGAGACAGCATGCGCATGCGATAGAGGGCGTGCTCCAGACCTACCTGCGGGGCCGCCATCAGGAACACCACATAAATCACCATCAAGGCCATGGCAAAAAATTTGTTTCGCGTCAGTATGTAGGCAAAAATCGCCAGTACCATCATCAGGTAAATCGGGAACTGGAAAAAGAATAACAAGCCGGCAAGATAATGCAGCAGTTCAATGTCGTAATACCCACGGGAAAGCTGAACGCCGATGCCCGCCAGCATGGCCGATAACATCATCGCCACAATCACCAGCGTGAGTGCAGATAACTTGGCTGAAAGCATGACCCAGTTCTGGAAGGGCATTGCATCCACAATACCTGACATGCGCACCTGTCGCTCACGCACCATCAATTCACCGGCGTAATACACCAGCACAAACAGCAAAGACAGAGAGAACGCGCCATTGATGATATCTACCATAATGGCCGTTGTCGGGTACACCGCGGTGCCAAACAAATTGCCCAGATTGCCGGCAGCATTGGCGACAATCATCACCAGGCCCATCAGTAGCAGAATCAGAAATGCGGTGCTGCGCACTAAGCTTTTTACTTCAAGACGGGTTTGCGACCAGAATTGTTGCAGTTGTGTTGTTAGTCCGAAGTGTTGCTGTACCCGTGGCAGCGCGGTTAAAACCGATGCAGGATGTCCGCTGTCAATATCCACCAGCGCAGCTTTTTTACGCTGCTTACGTGAAGGATTAATGTTAAACGGATACAGCAGTGATGCCAGCCCCAAAAATGCAAAGGCAATGACCATCCAGAAAATGCGATTTACCAGAAAGGCACCTTCAACAGCGGGCAACAGAGCGTTTTTCTCAAACACTGTCCAGTAACGGGTGACTTCCAGCAGTGCAGTGGCACCGAAGGGATCAAGAATACTGATCGCTTCAACGGTGGCTGGCTCATTAAAGGTTTCCAGCAAAAACGTCAGCATTAACAAGGCGACCATGCCAGTGTAGGTGGCCATCATGCTTCGAGTAGCCGTGGCGATACAAAACAGAATGCTCGAACAAATAAACAGATTGGGTAAACCCACCAACAAGATGCTGTACAGGTAAGCCTCAGCATTAAATGCACCCATTCGTTCCTGATCCAGCCACGGCATAAATTCACCGACCAATACACCCAGTGCAGCTGCCAGAAAAATACCTGCTGCAAATACAAATGAGCCTGCAAAGCGGCCATAGACGTACTCAAATTTACGTACAGGCGTAGATAAGAAAAGCTCGGCCATTTTTAGCTCATGATCGCGTATGACACCGTTGGCTGCAAAGGCAATCGCGCCCAATAAAGTGATTACCGACAGGGTGCTGAGCTGAATCAGAATTGCGAAAGGGGAATTGATATTAACGTTACTGAAATCGCCACCAAGTTGTACGCCATCGGTGGTGACGCCCAGAAAGGACAACAGGAAAAACACACCAGACAGCACGTAAAAAAGGTACTGGCGACGGTGAAAATTCATTTCAAATGTTGCGATAGTCCAAAACATGACAGTGTTCCTCCTGGCCTCGGCCTTAAACCGCGACCTTGATGTCATGTTTGATCAGTGTGGAGAAATACACGTCTTCCAGATCCACCTCTTGTGGCTCAAAACCCGCCGGTTGCGAGTCACTGATCACATGGATCACCGTCTCGCCTTCGGTCAGGTGGGACAGAATTACCTGATATTGCTGCTGATACTCAACCAAGGCATCGCGTTTGACACGCTTGCGCCAGATACTGCCACGCAGGCGGTCTATCACCTCGCGTGGACGCCCACTGAGCAGGATTTCGCCTTTGCCCATAATGGCCATGTTGGGGCACAGGTCGCTGACATCTTCCACAATATGAGTCGACAGAATCACCACAATGTTTTCGCCGATTGCTGCCAACAGATTGTGAAAGCGGTTGCGCTCTGACGGGTCCAGTCCGGCCGTGGGTTCGTCCACAATGATCAGCCGCGGATTGCCAATCAATGCCTGGGCGATACCAAAACGTTGTTTCATGCCGCCGGAAAACGTGTCGATGGCCTTTTTCCTGACATCGTACAAATTGGTTTTGTGCAGCAGACTGTCCACCATGTCGCGACGCTCTGCCCGATTGCCGACTCCCTTTAAAATAGCAAAGTGATCGAGCATGTCCAATGGAGTCATTTTTGGGTAACTGCCAAAGTCCTGGGGCAAGTAACCAAGCACTCTGCGCAAAGTGTCTTTATCGTCAAGAATGTTGATGTTGTCCAGAAACGCGGTGCCACTGTCGGCTTCCTGCAAGGTTGCCAGTGTGCGCATCAATGACGACTTGCCTGCGCCATTTGGCCCAAGCAGGCCAAACATGCCCGTGGGAATATCCAGTGTGATGTTGTTAAGGGCGCGTACGCCATTTTTGTAGGTTTTGGACAGGCCGTTGATGACGAGCATACTGGAAGATTCCTTCTTTGTTTGTTGCAGTCAGTGTTTTAGAGGGTGCCAGAACAGGAAGCCGGAAACAGGTCCAGCGTCCACAAGGCATTAATCAGCGACAGCAAAATCCAAGCCAATATTCAATTCGTTGATTTTGCTCGAATATAAATCCTTGCTGGGCAGGTGTGGCAGTGAAAATCACCAACTATTGGTATTTTCTACTGTATTCGATCTGCCGCGCTGCTATCACGAATCGCCTTGAATTCATTGCCATCAAACCAGTTTGGCCAGCTATTTTCCTGACTCAAGCGATGCCCGATGTCAAAATACAGATCAATGTCCATCACCAGGCCGCGCAGATCCCAGCGTGGATCGTATTCATCCGCAGGTGAGTGATAACGGTTATCTGCATAATCCTGAGATTGAGCAGCACCCCATTCCGGGCCATGCTCGGCACTGTCCTGACCGGATTTGGCGTATAACGCTGGCACGCCCTGACGGGCAAAATTCAAGTGGTCGGAGCGGTAATAATAACCGCGTTCCGGGTTAGGCTCGGCGGCGATATAACGACCGGGCTGCTTTGCCAGCGCGTCACGCAGATAATCTTCCAGTTCGCTGTTGCCATATCCAATGACCTCCATGTCATTCGTAGGGCCGGTCACAGCGGGCGCATCAATATTGATGTTTGCAACGGTTTTACTTAAGGGGAACACAGGGTTCTCTGTATACCATTGTGCTCCCAACAGTCCGGACTCTTCGGCAGTGACCGCCAGAAAAACCACCGACCGTTTGGGCGGCTCCGGGCGTTCAGAGCCCGGGATCATCGCGATCACATTGTTGGAGGGTGATGTACGCACGGTATTGCTCAAACGAGTACTGGCGCGAATATCCCTTATGGGGACGGCTTTGAAGCCCGGTTGCGCAGCGGCTCTGACAAGGTTGTCAAAATTCAGACCAGCACCATTAAACAAGTGCCGCGCAGACTACTGTGTCAGCCAGCCGATGATGGCACTGTTGTCTGTCCCGCCGTTTTCATCACTGAGTACAATCTGCGAGCCGGTCCAGCTGTTTCTGACAACGTCCCAGCCGTAAGCGGCGGCGCGGTTTCGTGAATGATCAGTGCGCCAGCTGCTCCCTGGCGAGCCGCTTCGGCGAACTTATAGGGCCAGCGGCCATACCAGGTCATGGCGTTGCCGTTAAACAGTTGCGGGTCTTGTGTTGCATAACCCGGGTCATTCACCAGGATTACCACGGTTTTGCCACGCACATCGATGTCAGCGTAGTCATTCCAGCCGCGCTCGGGTGCAACGATACCGTAACCTACAAATACCATTTCGCTGTTATTCAGCTCGATGGTCTCTGTCTGCTGATAGGTTGCCACCACCATGTCGTCTGCGTATTTCAGATCAACGATATAGTCGCCACCACGCAGACTCAGCGTTGGCGTGTTGGTGACGGTGATTTCAGTCACTGGGACGGCTTGTAAGTAGCTGTCGCCATTGCCAGGTTGAATGCCCAGATCGGCAAACTGTTTCTGCAGATAGTCTGTTGTCAGTTTTTCGCCCGGTGTCGCCGGTGCGCGCCCGCCAAACTCATCGGATGACAGCACTGCGATGTGTCTGCGCAGTTCAGCGTCTGTCACGTTTACGGCTTCTTGCGTCCTCGGGTTGCACGCGCTTGTTAACAGAATTATTGCGATCAACACTGGAAGTTTGCAGCTCAGTGGGCGTTACCTGTCAGGTCAATAGAGAATGCATAAACCACTGGGCCACTCAGGTTGAGTGGCCCCGTAACTTAATCAAGGCATGCGATGCAGGGCACAAATCTTGTTGCCCGATGGGTCACGCAGATACGCAAGGTACAACTTGCCGTGCGCGCCTGCTCGCACACCGGGTGGATCTTCGCAGGTCACGCCACCGTTAGCGATACCGGCAGCATGCCAGGCGTCAGCGGCCTCCGGGCTGTCTGCGGCAAATCCGATGGTGCTGCCGTTACCGTGACAGGCCGGTTCGTCGTTAATGGGTTTACTGAGCGCAAATACGCCGGTTTTAGTGCGATAAAAACAGCGGCCTTTGTCGTCGATAAAACCCGGTGGACAACCCAGGGCGCCGAGCACGGCATCATAAAACTTTTTGGATTCTGCGATGTCGTTCGCACCTAACATAATGTGACTGAACATAATTGTTTACTCCTGTTTGTGTTTGGTTTTTTAGAAATTCAGCGCACCACTTCAGTTGTGCAATAAGTACTTTCCTCAAGTCGTTTGGTGTAGTTATTCAGAATCCGTGAGCCTTCCGCGGGTTTGATCACGCCAGCATTGATTTGTTTGCGTACCAGTTCGGTCATGCGACGATCCAAATCATTTGGGAAATATTGCACCTGATTCAGCATGTCTTTAGCGCTGATACCTTTCAGTGTTTCTTCTATCCAGAAATTGCCGGTTTCATCGTCGCGTGCATACACGTGTACCTCATCAACCCGACCCAGCAGATTATGTGCATCTCCCAGAATCTCCTGATACGCGCCCACCAGAAAAATGCCGATGTAATAGGGCTCGCCATGATGATGGTTGTGTAAGGGTAACCAACTGGTATTGCCACTGCCCACCACGTACTGATCAATCTTGCCATCTGAGTCGCAGGTCAAATCAACCACCTGGGCACGTCGTTCCGGGCGCTGATCGTGTTTATGCAATGGCAGAACCGGGAATACCTGTTCAATGGCCCAATGGTCAATGATTGAGTGGAACACTGAGAAATCACACAGGTACAAATCGGTGAGTTGTTCTTCCAGTTCCAGCTGTTCGTTGGGTGGCGGCATCAGCTCTGCAGCAGTCAGCTTTCGCAGTACTTCGCGGCAGGTACTCCAATACATGCTTTCAGTGTGTGCCATCTGATCCAGCGTCAGGTAACCCAGACGCGCCATTTGCTCGGCTTCCTGTCGCGCTTCCTGGGCATCGTGATAACACTCGAGCAAAATGCCGTTCACCTTGGTAGCGCAGGCTTCCTCAAAGGACTTCTCCATACGTGTCACCACCGATGGCGAGTCCGGTGGCAACTCATTGACCGGCGGGCTGTCTGGACGATGTACACCGAGTACCGGGACCACCAGCATGGAATGATGCGCGGTCAGTGCTCGGCCGCTTTCTGACAGCAAGGTCGGGCAGGGGACACCACGTTCATCACAAATTTCTTTTACCGCGTACACCACCACGTTGGCGTATTCTCTCAATCCGTAGTTGATAGATGATTCCGGGTTATCGTAATCACCGCCGTAGTTAACACCCAGGCCGCCGCCGACATCGAGGAATTTCACATCCACTCCGCGTATGATCAGCTCGGCGTAGATGTGTGTAATTTCTTTGACTGCGGCTCGCAGCACCTGAATGTCAGAAATCTGACTGCCCAGATGGAAATGCAGCAGTTCCAGTGAGCTCTGCATCTGCTTCTTTTCAAGTTCGCTGACCAAGCGCACCAGTTCAGGAATGGTCAGACCAAATTTTGAGCGGGATCCACCCGTCTCAAACCAACGCCCGGCGCCACGTGTATTTAATTTCACGCGTACGCCCAGTCTTGGCGTCTGCTGGCGTTGTTCGGCAAGAATCATCAACTGATCAAATTCAGAATATTTTTCAATAATCGGAATCACCTGTTGGCCCATCTGTTGTCCGTTAAGCATCATAGTGAGCATGACGTGGTCTTTTACACCATTGCACAGCAGCAATGTGTCAACACCCACCAAGGTCAGCGCGGCCATCAGTTCCGCTTTGGATCCACACTCAAGCCCGATGTCAAATTCTTTGCCGGCATCAAGAACTTCCGCCACTACTTCATGTAGCTGATTCACTTTGATTGGGAAAATGCTGCGATATCTGCCTTGATACTCGGCAGCCTCAATAGCGTCACGAAATTTACGGTTAAGTTTTTTAACACGCGAACTGATAATGTCCTGAAACCTCACCAGCAACGGCAAGGTCGAGCCATCCTGCAACGCCTCGTCAATCACATCCATCAGATCAACGCTGATGTCTGCACCCTCAATTGGACGCACACTGACGTGCCCCTTGTCATTGATGCTGAAAAAACCATCTCCCCAGGTGTCCAGCGCATACAGTTCCTGCGCATCTTCAATCGTCCATTGACTACCATTTGTTGCAGTTAAATCTGTCATCAGCTTTCCTTTGTCTGGTGGGGACGGAGAGATCAAAAAATGATCAGCCTCCGTCCCCGGATACAATCAAGCCCTGGTTACGCGACACTCGGCATACAGGGCCAATAATTCGATAGCGATTTGTGCACCGGCCAGCGCGGTCAGTTCCGCATGATCATAGGCCGGCGCAACTTCTACGACGTCCATGCCAATCAGGTTTATACCCACCAGCCCACGGATAATGCTCAGTGCCTGAAAGGAAGAAAGTCCGCCCGGTACCGGCGTCCCCGTGCCCGGTGCAAATGCCGGGTCCAGGCAATCAATATCAAAGGTGATATACGCGGGCGAGTCGCCAACCCTATCCTTAATACGCTGAACAATGGATGCCGTGCTGTTTTCGTGTACATCGATCGCAGACGCTACTTCGTAACCCAAGGTGTCATCGTTGGTGGTGCGAATGCCAATCTGAATGGATCGTTCCGGCAACACGATGCCTTCTTTGGCAGCTTTGTAAAACATGGTGCCATGGTTTATGCCTTCACCTGAGCTGGGCCATGTGTCGGTGTGTGCATCAAAATGAATCAAACTGATCGGACCGTGTTTTTTGTAGTGAGCACACAGACTGGGGTAGGTGACAAAGTGATCGCCGCCCAGCAATAACGCAGCGCTGCCGGCGTTCAGAATATCGGCAACGCCCTGTTCGATATGCTTTACATTGGTCAAACCGCCACCCATGGTGTTCTCGCAATCACCGTAGTCCAGCACTTTCAGAGCTTGTAATGGATCAGTTTTCCAGGGCCAAGGTCGTTCCCACGCCAGCGACATGGACGCATTACGAATCGCGCGCGGCCCCAGTCGGGCGCCTGAACGGTTGGTGACCGCAATGTCCAGAGGAATACCCATCACAGCCACGTCGATGCCAGTCAGATCGCGCCCAAAAGGCGTTCTGAAAAAACTGACCGCACCACCAAAGCTGTGTGAATTGACTGCACCTGTGCCAGGTTGTCCGGTAAACGCATTGTCCCAACCACTCATAGTTAAATCCCAGGCATTTTGAAGATAAAAAGCAGCAGTGCCGCGGCGCTAAGGTAAACCACATAAACCCTGATGCCAAGCAAATGAAATATGTCTAAAACGAGTCATTTGTGCATGGGCTGAAACGTCTTGTCACAACTTTCCACGAATGAGGCGATTTCTACGATGAAAGCACAACATTTTCAGGCGGTTGACACGATTCAAGTGACAGATTCGCGTAGTATCAACGTATAGCGTACATACCCGATGTCAAGAGACTCCCGTTATGACCCAGTTGGTTACCCCAAAGCCGTCAGAAATGCTCAGTCGTTCAGCCAAATTTTGTGCGCTGACAGCTATGCTTCTTGTGATGGCTTGTAGCTCAGAAACAGAATCTCCAGCAACAGCACAACCGGCGGCATCACCTGGTGGCCAGCAAAGCGCGATGCGTGGTGGTCCGGGCGGGTTTGGCGGTGGATTTGGCGGTCCAGGCGGTGGTCAGGCAGTAATTCCGGCCGTTGAGGTGGTGGCCGCACAGCTGGGCGGATTGCCGCTTGAAGAACGTCTGACCGGCCAGGTGACCGCGCGTAACCAGACGGTGATCTACCCTGAAGTCAGCGGGCCGATCGTAGAGATTTTTGCCGATAACGGTCAATTTGTGAGTGCTGGCGACCCTCTGGTGCAGATACGCGATACCGAGTACCGCGAGCGGGTTCAGCAGGCGAGTTCCGCCCTGGAAATTACCCGCGCACAGAACCGTCAGGCAGAAGCCAACTTTCAAGTGCTGAGCAATCAGCTGCGCCGTGTTGAAGAGTTACGGGTTCGGCAACTGGAAACCGAATCGGCACTGGAAACCATTCGCGCCCAGGTCGCGGTTGCGCAGGCCGATCTGGATCTGCGCCAGGCACAGTTGCGTCAATCTGAATCGCAGCTGCAGGAGCGGCAGATGGAGCTGGAGCGCACCATCGTGCGTGCACCGACCAGCGGCACTATCGGTTTGCGAAATGCAGAGCGTGGTCAGATTGCCGGCCCCAGTTCACAGCTGTTTCTGATTGGCGACCTGTCGCAAATGCAGGTTGAGATCCTGCTGACTGAACGCAATCTCTCTTACATCCGACAGGGCATGCCGGTAAATCTGTATTCCGAGAGTTGGCCTGACCTGCAGATTGCCGGGCAAATCGCCCGGCTGTCACCCTTTCTGGACAGCAACACGCTGCGCACCCAGGCGTACATTGATGTCGCCAATTTGGACAACATGATGCGCCCCGGCATGTTTGTGACCGTTGACGTGCTTTACGGCCAGTCGGAAGAAGCCGTGCTGATTCCCAACAGCGCCATTTATCGCCATCCGCGCACCGGGATTGAAGGGGTGTTTGTGTTACAGCCACCTCCGGGCAATGAATACCGGCCGGTTGCGGAAGTGGACGGCGCGCCCGCATTGACCCCGGAACTGCCAGTGAGTTTTGTGCCTGTTTCGGTAGTCGCCAGCGGTCGAATGGCCACCGGTGTGCGCGGCATCAAAGAAGGCGACTGGGTGGTGACGGTAGGTCAGAACCTGCTGGTCGGCAATACCACCGCTGCACGCGCGCGGCTGATGGACTGGCAGCGCATGATGGATATGCAACGTAAACAAAGCCGTGATCTGTTTGAGATTATTGACCGCGCCCGCGAGCAGCGAGCACCTGTTGCAGAAAGCTGAACACTGACAGCGTCAGTGACTTTTTATTCGGCATTCACACGAGAACCCGCACGATGGCAATAACAACAACCTCGATCAGACGACCCGTCGCCACCACCATGGTGTTCCTGATCATTATCACCCTGGGCACCTTGTCCTTCCGGTTTTTACCCGTGGATCTGCTACCGGCCATTGAGATGCCCGAGTTGTCGGTTCAGGTCAGTTATCCCAACGTTGGTCCCGAAGAAATCGAGCTGCTGATCACAGAGCCGCTGGAAAATGCTCTGTCGATTGTGCCCGACGTCGAGCGTATGACATCGTTCTCCCGCGAGGGCAGTGCGTCGGTATCGCTGCGCTTTGCGCAGGGCGTGGATATCGATCTGATCAGCAATGATGTGCGTGAGGCCCTTGATCGTGTGCGACGCTCCTTGCCCGATGAAGCCGATGCGCCACGGATCAACCGGTTTAATCCGGATGATCAGCCGATTGTGGTGATCGGGGCACAGTCCAACCTCGACATGATGGAATTGACGCGCATCCTTGAACGCGATCTGGCGCGTCGTTTTGAACAGATCCCCGGGGTTGGCGCGATTGATATCTGGGGCGGCATCAACCGCGAAATTCGTGTGGAAGTGAGCCGTGACCGACTGTTGGCCAGCGGGCTGACCATGAACGACATCAGCAGCGCGATCAGCCGCGAAAATTCCACCTTGCCAGGTGGTAATGTGCAGCGCGGCCTCAGTGATTTGTACGTGCGCTCACGCGGTGAGTACGACAACGTCCAGGAAGTGCGCGACACCGTCATCCGCAACGTCAACGGTGTGCCCATTCGTGTGGGGGATCTGGCCGAGGTGTCGCTGGACAGGCGCGACATTGGTCGCTTTGTGGAGATCAATGAAACACCGATGCTGCGACTGGGTATCCGCAAACAATCCGGCGCCAACACGGTGGAGGTTGCCCAGGAGATTCGTGCGGAAGCCGAGCGCATTTCCCGCGAGCGGCCGGATATCAACATGATTGTCATTCAGGATCAAAGCCAGTTTATCCAACAGTCTATTGACAGTGTGCGCAACTCCGCGCTCTGGGGCGGCATGCTGACGGTGATTGTGTTGCTGGCGTTTTTCCGTAATGGCTCAATCACGCTGGTGATTTCTGTTGCGATTCCCATCGCCATTATTTCGACCTTTGGCCTGTTGTATTTTGGTGGCCTGACACTGAATCAGATGAGTTTCGGCGGGCTGGCACTGGGTGTGGGCATGATTGTCGACAACGCCATTGTGGTGATCGAAAACATTGTGCGCTTGCGAAAAGGTGGCGCCTCAAAAATGCACGCCGCCGCCGAAGGCACTCGCCAGGTCACCGGGGCGGTGATTGCATCCACACTGACCACGCTGGTGATTTTCCTGCCCGTGTTGTTTATGCAGACCACCACCGGCGCCATGTATCAGGAATTGGCGCTGGTGGTTGCCTTTTCGCTGATCTGTTCATTGTTTGTGGCGTTGACCTTGGTACCCATGCTGGCCAGCCGCTTTTTGACCGTGGTGCCTGAGGGTGAACGTACCGGCGCTGTGCCGGGCAACGAGCGCGTACTGCAGGCCATGGAAAATCGTTATGAAGGCATTCTGGTGTGGGCGCTTCAGCATCGTATGGTGGTGGTGCTCAGCACGATAGCCTTGTTAGGTGCGGCGTTGTTCGGTACTCGTTACCTGTCATATGAACTCAGTCCGCAGGCGCAGGCCGACAGCATTCGTATTCGCATGAGCATGGATCAGGGCACCAATATTGCCATCCTGCATGCCTATCTGATGGAAATGGATACGGTGGTGCAGGCGATTCTGCCTGAGCAGGATGTGCTGCATTACCTGCGGGATGTCTCCAATGGCAGTGCAGAAATCGAGATACAGCTGGTGCCGCAGGGCGAGCGCAGTATGAACGCCGATGCGCTGGCAGATTTTTTGAGAGCACGGGTGCAGCAGGCGATTCCCGGTATGCGCGTGCAGGTGCGCGCGCAGTCGGGCATGGGATTTATGAGCCGGATGATGGGTTCCAGCGGTGGTGACGATGCCGTGCAGATTGAGTTGCGTGGCTACGATCTTGATCAGGCGGTTGATGTGGCACAGGCAGTGCGTGAGCGTGTTGAATTAATCCCCGGTATTGCCGACGTCAACTTGAGCCGCCTTGAAGGACGACCCGAACAGAATATCCGTTTTGACCGCGAGCGTATGGCCAGTCTGGGTATCAGCGTTGCTGACGTCAGCCGCGCTGTGCAGGCCAGTATCGGCGGATCACGGGCCGGCGTGTTCCGCGACCGCGGAGAGGAAATCGATATTGTGGTGCGCCTGCGCCAGGAAGATCGCCTGAATGTGCAGGACATCGATAATATTTCCATTCGCGCCTCGAACGGTCAGGTGGTGCCGTTGTCATCGCTGGTGACCAGCAGCTACGACCGAGGCCCAACGGATATCCGTCGCATTGACGGGCAACGTGTCACCTTTATCAATGCCAATCTGCAAAGCGGTGTGGCGCTGGGTGATGCGGTCGACAGGATTCGTGCAGATCTGGCGCAGATGCCGCTGCCGGATGGCTTTTCTCTGGTGTATGGCGGCCAATACGAGGAGCAGCAAAAAGCCCAGCGCGACTTTGTGATGGCCATAGTCATGGCACTGGTGTTGATTTATATGGTGATGGCTGCGCAGTTTGAGCGCTATCTGGATCCGCTGATTGTGATGTTCTCAGTGCCACTGGCGATTGTGGGTGTGGTGCCCATGTTGCTTGCCACTGGTACCACGTTGAATATGCAGAGTTTTATGGGGTTGATCATGCTCATTGGCATAGTGGTCAACAATGCCATTTTGCTGGTGGACTACATCAACATGATGCGCCGCGACGAGGGGTTGGATCTGGTGCCGGCGGTGGTAAACGCCGGCAAATTGCGCATGCGGCCCATTCTGATGACCACACTGACCACGGTATTGGGATTGATGCCGTTGGCGCTGGGTATCGGGGTCGGGGCAGAGATGCAGGCGTCACTGGGGCGGGTGGTGATCGGCGGCTTGTTGGCGTCGACGCTGATCACGTTGGTGCTGATTCCCGTGGTGTACGTGGCGGCCTACACGTTGCGCGGCAAAATCAGCAAGCGCATTAGTGCCCGTCGCTCAGCTAATTTTGCACATCGTCATCCACAATCGTAGAAATGGTGTCCTGATCCTGAATCTGTTTCAGGGCGCCGGTGTAGATGTTGTAATGCCATCCTTTTAATTTCAAGGTGCCAGCCTCAACACGGCTGGCAATCCACGGGTAGGTCATCAGGTTGCGCAGTGAGAAGCCGACAGCGGCCTGCTCACAGTGGTTAAAGGTTTTTATGTCATCCAGTTTGTCGGGATCTGCCAACTGCGCAACTGGCGCAACAATCGACATCCAGCGCGCAATAAAGGAATCTGGCGCCAGCGTGTCCTGATCAGTCACCAGGGCGCGGATACCGCCACAGCGGGAATGGCCCAGAACCAGAATTTCAGGTACTTCCAGCACGGTGACGGCAAACTCCAGCGCGGCACTGGTACCGTGGTAAGAGCCTCCGGTTTCGTAGGGTGGTACCAGATTGGCGACGTTGCGGATCACAAACAGTTCGCCAGGTTCGGTATCAAAAATCAGTGAGGGTTCCAGACGTGCATCGCAGCAGGTGATCAGTACGTAGGAGGGTTTCTGGTTGCGTGCCAGTTCGCGGATTTTGTCGCGATTTTCTGCAAAGTAGCCAGCTTTGAAACGTTTGTAACCATCCAGCAATTTATCGCTCATCAAGAATGCCCGTTGTGTTTTTATATCATTCTGATCTGTCGCACGTTCTGTGACCGGCAGACCGCCGGCATTGTAGCTGAGTCGTCGGCGGGTTTCAGCACAGACAGGCGGCTAATTCACCGCAGCCTGCGACGATGTGTCGCACCTTGCCTGCTGTAAACCCGAATCTGATCAGGTAGACTGTCACGGGATCCACTATTTGAAGGAAAAAATACATGCAACTGAATTCCTGGGTTAAATCATTGCTGATGACAATCGGTGTTGTGGCTGCGGCAGCTGCGTTTTCTGCGACGGCGCTGGCTCACAGCGTTCTGAGCTCGTCAATGCCCGGCGATAAGGCCACTGTCACCGCGCCGGAAAAGCTTGAACTGACCTTTAATGAGCCGGTTCGGGTATTACGTCTGACCGTGGTGCATGGCGCTGCTCATCAGATCGAATTCGGATTTACGCCGTCTACCGAGCCCACACAAACGCTCAGTTACGAGTTGCCGGTGATGATGATGGGTGCTCACACGGTGAACTGGACGGTGATTGGTTCCGATGGCCACACAGTAAATGGCACCTTTGGTTTTACGGTGAGCGCAGAAGGTGCTCCGGCACATCAGATGATGCACTCGCACGGCAATTCTGCTGAAACCCCGCATCAGCATCATTGATTTGCTCTGATTAGCGCGGTTCAAGCATGAGCGAGTGGGAACTGGCCGGCATACTCAGCAAGGCCATGGTGTATCTAGGTATGCTGGCGGCCATGGGTGGCACGTTTGTTCTGATGCTCTCTCGTCAGCAACCTGCGTTGATGTTGCTGATTACCCGCCGCTTTCTGATTCCAGCCCTGCTGATAGGACTGGTCGCGACCTGTCTGTATTTTCTGGTGCAAGTCGGCTCTGTTAACCAACGCGGCATCACCGGAATGTTTGATCCCTTGATCGGCAGCATCCTCGTTGATACCGAAATTGGGTCAGCTCTGCGCTGGCGGTTAGCTGGCTTTATGCTGGCGCTTCTCTGTCTGATGCCGGTTAACTTCCCCGGAATTCCTTTGCACCACCGCGCTGTCCAGAGTTTTTGTGTGGCGCTGGCGTTGGCGGCTGCCGGCAGTTTTATGCTATCGGTGTCAATTCAGGGCCACAGCAGTGCGCACAGCATGCTGGCGCAAGGTCTGGTGGCCTTGCACGTGCTGGCCATCGGATGCTGGGCAGGTGCTCTGTATCCCTTATATCTGGCAGTCTCTGCGGGCACTGAAGAAGCCGATAACAAAGAGCAGCTTGCGGACGTGCTGCAACAATTCGGGCGTTACGCGTGGGTGATGCTGACGGTGATGGTGATCACCGGCCTCAGCTTGTTCTGGATGTTGACCGGTGGCTTTGGCACCTTGTTCAGCACTCCTTACGGGCAGCTGTTCAGTGCAAAGGTTCTGCTGGTAGCGGCCATGATGGGGCTGGGTGCCGTGCATAAGTTCCGCTGGGTTCCGCGGCTTCGCAACGCGGCTGAGCAGGTGGCCGACAGCTCAAAGGTTCTCAGGCTATTGGCGCGCAGTATTCGTTTTGAGACAGTACTCGCCTTGGTCGTACTGCTGATTACCGCCAGTATGACCAGTATCACCGGTCCTCAGGCTGGTTGATCAACATAAAACTCGCCAGGGAAATCACCGACGCCACCAGCATCAACAGCAGCATCGGGTATACCGTGCCGTTAAACAGCAACGCCACCAATTGTGCCGCCATGGCTGATAAGGCCATCTGCAGGAATCCGGTCAGACCTGAAGCACTTCCTGCCATATTCGGGAATTCATTGATCGCACCCGCCTGCGCATTCGGCAATGAAATACCATTGCCGAAGGTGGTCAGTGCCACTGGCATAAACAGTGCCAATGGATGAATTAACCCGGCAAACTGCAGCAGCAACGCAATCACAATGCCAGCAATACTAAGCTTGGAACCCAAAGCAATCATGCGCTGGATACCCATGCGCTTTGACAGGATACGTGTCACATAGTTACCGGCCATAAACGCGGCCGGCACCATCACAAAATAGTATCCGTATTCATTGGGCGGGCGTTTCAGCACAGACACCATGATTTCCGGCGCAGCTGAAATAAATGTAAAAAATACCACTGAGATAAACGCCACATTAAAGGCGTATGCCGAAAAAACCCGTGAGCCGAACAAGCGGGCGAAGCCCTTCAGCATGCTGGTAACGCCCGTAAAGGCCACTGGGCCGGAGAGTGTTTCCGGCAGAAATTTAACCATGGCAACCAGCATCACCAGGGCGACAACGGCCACCAGATAAAAGATGGAATGCCAGTCATAACGCACCAACAGTTCACCACCCACCAGCGGTGAAATCATCGGCATCACCACCATAACCATCACCAGTGTGGCAATAATGCCGGCGGCGTCGGTCGCGTCATACACGTCACGCACAATCGCGCGCGCCAGCACCAGTCCGACCGCACCGCCGGCTGCCTGCACGATGCGCCCGGCGATCAGCCATTCTATGGAGCCCGCCAGCATACACAGACCCGAACCCAGCACGGTGATGGAGATGCCGGCCAGCATCACCGGACGTCTGCCAAAGCGATCGGACAAAGGGCCATAGATCAGCGTGGCCAGTGCGATGGAGAACATCGACAAACTCAAGGTCAGCTGCGCGGTGCCGGTACTGATACCAAAATTCTCCCGCACGACAGGGATGGCCGGCAACATGATCTGCATGGCAACGGGACCCAGTGCAGACGCCGCCGCCAGCAGTAGGATCATGCTGCGACTGAGCGAACGTGGAATGGTGTGCATCATGTGAGTGCTGAGAGCTTCCTGACTGTTGCCCAGTGATCAACGCGGCTATTGCGTGATCGGGTCTGCGGAGGGGTTGTTGACCTGATTGCTGAAAATAACACTGTTGCCCAACAGCGCCAGTCGTTGCGTGCGGCTGATGTCGTAAGACAAACTGAAAGTGCCTTCATGAAACTGTTGTACAAGGCGTTGGGCATCGCTGAATCCGGCGGTGTCAATCGAGGGCGCTTCCTCAAGGGTGTCCGCGGCCGCCAGTTGGATGCAGGACAAGGCATCACCACTGCTGTCGCGCAGGCACAGAGTTTGAGAATCATCCGCCAGCAATTCCAGTGGCAGACCCTGCGGGTGGATGATCAGGCGCGGCGAGTCGTCAAGGTAGCCGCGCACATCATCCACAAACGCCTCAGCACGGCCATTCGCCATAAAATTGACCGGAATTGACGTGCCTGTCCTGCGCGGCAGCCCCGGGTCGTGGCGCAAGGCATACGCAAAGTGTTCCAGCGCAGCGCTGTGTTGATTATCCCGCCACAACGCGTTGGCCAGTCGCAGGGAAACCCGCGCCCGCAGCAATACTTCCTGAGACGGTAACAAGCGCAGTGCCTGCTCTGCAGCGTCTTGCACCAGAGACTGTTCTGAGCGTACTGCCAGTATTTCGGTCTGGTAGGCATAGAAGTAACCTTCGTTGAGCGCAAACACGCCCTGCGCAGCGGCGGTACTGAGCAAATTCTGCATCACCCCGGCCCCCATCAGTTCAACCAGCCCGGACTCAATCCATTCCGGGATATGCACATCCAGCGGCGCATAAGGACGCATGCGGTTTTGCAGGGTTTCCTGATTGGCAAACAGTGACGCTGCCAGTCTGCCGGCCCGCCAGGACTGGAATCGTGCCGCCTGTGCCTCAATACGCAGGCGTCCGCTGGACCACCAGGATTGCAGAGCTGCCCGCTCTCGCAGGCGTTCGTAACGCTGTCGATGCGCCATACTGTTGACCAGTGCCGCCACCGAATCTTTTTGTGATTCATCAGCGGTATAAGAGCCGGTGCGGTCTGGCTGATTCAGTGCCGCCTGTGTCAGCCGTGCAGCATCGTCGGGGTAGCCTGCCAGCAACAGGAAAATAGCACTGACCAGAAAGTGATCGCCGCGATTCATCACGCCGACCAACGGGCTCTGGGCGTCGCGCCACACCAGCATGCGATCCAGTGCGTCGCGTGCACTGTCATAACGCGCCTGATTCATGTACAGGTAAAGTTTGTAGACCCAGGGGTTGCCAACACTTTCCGGATCTATCTGTCGGGATGCGCGCTTCAGATAGTCCTCGGCCTCCTTAAACCGTAACAGATTTAATGACACTTCCGAGGCATTAAGCAGATGCACGGTGTCCAGATCTGCCTCAGCGTCTGCCAAGGCAATGCTTTCATCCTCGCCCATGGCATTTTCACAAGCCTGTAATGACTCATTGGGGCGCAGATCTGCCAGTTCCACGGCACACAGGGTATTCCAGGCGCGGCTGCGGTCGCGGGCGTTATCACTGTTGGCCAGCACCCGTTCAGCACTGGCGCGGGCTTCATCGTATTGTTTAAGTTTGATCAGTGGCCAGCCGCGGAATGACTCCACATCCTGGCCATAAAATTCACCAATCAGCTCCAGATAACGCAGTGACTCCAGTTGATTTCCGATCAACTGATGGGCGTATGACAATTGGCTGAGCGTGAGGTAATGCCATTCCAGATTGCCGGACTCGACGGCGCGGCCCAGGCTGGAATAGGGCATCAGTGATTCGGCAACGTTCAGGTGAAACAGTGCCCGCGGCAGGTTGCCCTCAACGCGGAACAGCACCTCTGCCAGGGCAAACTGTGCAGCTGGCGATTCAGGTTGCTCACTCACCCATTGTTGAGCGAGTTCGCGTGCCCGCACATTCTCACCCAGCGACAGAGCATCACACACGCCCAATGCGTTGCGATCGGTAATGCCGTTCATGCCGAAACACAGGATCTGGCTGGACGGCATGTCAATGCCATCCAGATCCTGCGCCTGTACCTGAACCTGTAACTGTAGACCTGCACTGAGGCTGAGCACAAAGGCCGCGCTCAGGGCTGTGTGCCGCGCGGTGCTCAGTGCGGTTCTTAATGTGGTTCTTGATGTGGTTCTTAATGTCGCGCCCTGAGTAGTTCTCAGGGCGACATCAAGCCGTGGTGGTTTAATCACAGTTGCACCGTCAGGCCTTGGGATTTAATGTGCTACGCGCCAGAGTTTCCATGGGAACACGCATACAATCCCGCAGAATTTTCGCAAAATCAGCTGAGCCAGGTGCCAGTTCTACCCGGTGTGCCAGCACCGGCGGCAACAGGGTTTCCAGGTCATCCGCATTCACATAACTGCGACCGCGCATGGCGGCCAATACCTGCAGCGCGGGCAATATCAGCACCAGACTGCGCGTTGAGTTGCCATGCAGGATGCGTTCATCGGCACGCAGGATTCTGGAAATGTCGACCAGAGCGGTTTTAATGGCTGACGAAATATACACTCCTGCATCAATGGCATGCCGTGCCTGCAGGATCTCGGTGCGGCCGACGTGGATGCGGGTGCTGGTTTTATCGCGGCGTGATTGCCAGGTATTGAGTACTTCCAGTTCGGCATCACGCTCAACATGCACCATGCGCAGCTTGAACAGAAAACGATCCAGCTGCGGCGTGGGCAGGGGGTAAGTGCCGATCAGATCCAGCGGGTTCTGTGTGGCGATTACAAAAAACAGTGGGTCCAGCGTATAGGTCTGGTTGTCGACGGTGACCTGTTTTTCGCCCATTGCTTCCAGCATGGCGGCCTGTACTTTCGGGGAGGTACGGTTGATCTCATCGGCCAGCACAACATGGGCAAAAATGGGCCCGTGACGGAAATGGAAGCTGTTGGTGCTGGCATCAAATACTGCGCTGCCGGTGACGTCCGAGGGTAACAGGTCGGGAGTAAACTGAATGCGCCGGAACGGGACAATCGGCACAGGTGAGCGCTTGTGGTCAGCGGCCTGATCATCGGTGATGGCTTCCCCCAGCGCTTTGGCGAGGGTGGTTTTGCCTGATCCGGGAAAATCTTCCAACAGCACGTGGCCATCGGACATCAGCGCAATCAGGGCCAGTTCAATCACATCGTCGCGCCCCAACACCTGTGCTTTGACGGCGTTGGTCAGCCGTGCCATGACTTCACGCGCCTGGTCAAGATCAGTGCTGTGTACAGTTTCAACTTCCATGACTTGCATTCATCGCTCCACGAACCAGATTTTTAGTTGACAGTATTGATAGGAAAACAGATCGGTAAACCGTGACATGCGCCTTATCGACTCAGCAGCCAGGGTAACGGGTGGGCAATCGCCAGGGCGCTTTGCCACCAGCGCTGCTGGGCCTTCAATTGCTGACGCAGCGCAGCAGTTTGCCCCAGCCACTGTTGCCTGCTGATACCCGCGTTCTCGTGGCGGCCGCCCGCGCCGCCGCCTGACATGGCCAGCGCCGGATCAAAGGCATACCCGGGGGCCGCAGACAAATGCCAGTAACTCAATGTCTGGAAAGCCGGCAGTGTTTTGCTGACGCGTCGGGCAAAGGCTTCGCGGCTCTCGCCAAGGCGTCGGCGGATGCCATTGGCAGCCAGGGTGTCCAGAGCGGCGCGATAGGCAAGTCGATACAAAGTATGTTCATCCGCCCTACCCAGGCAGCTTGCCCGGTAGATACGAACGGCATAGGCCAGCAACAACGCTGCCAGCGCCATGGTCAGCAACAATCGCAGGGTCAGTGCCCAGTTAATAGCTGAGGAGCCCGCCTGATCTTCCAGAAATGCCTGAAAGGAGGCATCGTCGCGCAACATGTCACCCAGCATCTGCTGCAAGGAGTCCTGGGGTTCAACACTCATGTCAACCAGGGTCTGACGGGGGGCTGGATCAACAATCACCCAGCCAAGATCCTGCAGATAAATCTCTGGCCAGGCATGTCCGTTCACCGCCTGAATCAGCAGTGCTGAGCCACCGGCGCGATTGGCCGCCGGTACTGAATAACCCACGCCGACCCGCGCCGGAATACCCAGACTGCGGTACAGGTAAGTCGCAGAGTAGGCAAAATGCACGCAGTACCCTGTCAGGTCACCAAACAGGAAAGACGCCGCCGGATCGACCGCATAGGCGTGTTCGTTTTTCAGACTGTAGATGCCATTTTCATCCAGCCAGGCTTTGATGGCCATGGCTTTGGCATAAGGATCGTCGGCAAATTCGGGACGCAGCGTGGCGGTCAGCTGGCGTGCAAACTCGCCGTAACGCCGGTCATCGGGCATTTCCAGATACTCGGCCCACTGCTGCAATGTCCAGTCACTGGAGCCCGCTTTGCGCCCGACCAGATCCGGAAAATCAAACTCAGGCACCAGCGACTCCACCGTATAGGTTTGTCTGAAACGCAGGCTGTTGGGATTGGGGGCGGGTTCAAAACGCACCGGTGCATCCAGCCCGAACGGACTGCGATGCGGCGCCAGCAGGCCAATGGTGGTGGTGACGCGGCGGCGTAGTTCCGGGGCTGGCACTTCAGAGGAGACATCCACCGGGCTGGACGGGAACTGCGACACCAGATCCTGATCAAGATCTGGATTTTCAGCGGTCCACAACAAAGTGCCGTTGAACTCGGAATACGCTGATTCACGGAAATAGTAAGCGCCGCCCGCTGGCTCGTAGTCATCCCTGAACAACACCACGGCAACCGGTGCCTCGCGGTCGCTGGCGTTGTTTTCGCCATCTCTGAACGGACTGTCATTGTTGGCACTGCTACCGCTGCCTTCGGTGCCCGTCAGTCCAAGATCATTGGTCAGCTGCGGAGTTGGCATGCCAAAAAACTGCACAAAAAACAACAAGGAGAAACATAAGGTCGCGAGTATGCCCGCGTGATAGGGCAGGCGCCGGTGCTGATTTTCCATCATCAACAGTATGGCCAGTGCCAGCACGGCAGCCACACCAATGCCCATCAGGATAGTAGAGGGATCGAGCCCGTGAATCAGTGCAAAGTCGCCGATGAAGTAGGGTCTGTCGATCATGCCGCGCTGATGGGCTGCCAGCGTAATGACAAACGCACTGGCGACAAACAGCAGTTCAGGAATCGCGCCCCAACTGTGACGGCGGGCGGTGTGCCGCAGGGCAATGGCCACGGCGGCCGCAAGTGTAAACCAATAAACGGATTGACCGCTCTGATACAAAACCATCGCGCCCAGCAGGTTTGCCAGGGCCGCGCTTTGCAGCAACATGCCGGTTATCACACTGGTAACAACCAAAGTTAACGCCAGTAACAACATCAGTGCCGGGGCGCGTATCTGCAACAAGGTGCTGGAGTCGCGCTGTTGACGGTCTACCCACAAACAGGCCAGCAGGCAGCCGATGGCGCCAGCGGCCGACCCTGTGACGGTGGTCAGCGGTGTGCTCAGTACCCAACAGGCCATGGCCAGTATCAAGCCACGGATCAGACTCTGCACGAGTTTGCTAGGCGTAACACCAGCCGAATTGTTTAAAGCGCTTTTGTGAATGGTTTTACTCATGGCGTTGGACATTAAACCCTTTTCAAACGTTGGTCAAAAGACTGCCCGCTCTGCCTGTCGATTAACAGCACATAAGCTCCGCGGCGACTGAAATCGGCCATCAGATTCTGCAACTCCGTGCTGTTGACCCCGTTAGGATCATCCTGCGCGGAGTTTTCCAGCACTATTTTCTTAAACGTGTTGCCCAGCGATGCCGGGCTCTCGTTGATCAGGCCATCCGCGGCCAGCACAATCGAAAACGGTCCGGCATGACGCGCCAGTGTCTGCTGCAACGGAACAACCCATGGACCTGTGGTCGCAGGCGCAAACACAATACAGGCACTGTGAGCCGATGCATTGCCATGTTGACCCTGGCCACGCAGGAATTCTTCCAGACCATAGCTGTTTTGCTGGCCGGGCTTACGCGATCCGGCAATCAGCGGGAGCGCTGCTGCCGTGGTGCTGGCAACGTAATCACTGCCATCTGCACCAAAAATCCATGGCGAACCCAGGGCGCCGTGAGTCACTGCAAACCTTGCCACCCCGGCCGCCGCTTCATCAGCCGGCCCGGTGATCAGATACGCCAGCGTGCGTTCTGCATAAAACACACTGCGCTCGGCCAGTCGCACGTTCAAATGTCGGTTGCGTGCGTACACGCGCCAGAGGATGTCGCGTGTAGAGTCGCCGGGTGCATAACGACGGATATCCATACGGTCGCCTTCGGGCAGGCCAGCCGGATTGGGAATGCCATCCTCCGCATCCATTGATCTCAGTACCGGCAACGTGCGCAGTTTGCCGGTCAGCGGCAGAATCTGCCACTGTGCCGGTTGTGTCTCATGCCAGCTGAAGCGGCACAGGCCCAAGACATCACGCAAGACAAAACGGCGGGTGACAGCCGCACTGAGGCAACGTTGCCCGGGTGTTACCTCCTCTTCCAGCAAACCTGTATCGGTGTCGAGTCGGTTCACCGTGCGCAGCTGTTCGGGGCTGACAATCTGCCATTCCAGAGACATCAATGGCAGCCAGCTCCATGCCGGCATCACAAAGCCACTGACATTGGGATACCCCGCCTCGACACTCAGTGCGGGTGCTGACTGATCCATCACCGCCTTGTGTACGCGCGGTTTTATCAACAATCCGCTGCCGGTTACCATCACCAGGCTGAGACCTACCAGGCTGAGGCCGCAGATGGTCAGTGCAAACACCACCAGATCCATGCGTCCGTACCCAAAACCACGCAGCGCCAGCACACAGACCAGCGTCACTGCCACACCGGCAACTGTCAGCGGAAACCAGCCAAACAGGCGGTAAAACCGGGCCTTTAGACGGGAGAAACGCTGAGAGAGGCGCTGATGGACGTGTTTGTAGCCACTCATGGCGACGTTCCTTACTGTTGTCGCAGCGCTCTGCGCCGGGCCGACTGCAAACACTTGGCCATGATCAGGATATTGCGGCTGTGTACCAGTAAACGCGCATTTAACATCTGCGGTAACTCGATCAGCAATAGCGCCGCACACAATATGCCGGCGACCAGACCATTGGAGTCGCCCCACGGTGAATAGGTGCTCAAGCTCAGAAAGACGTTGAAGGTCAGAAACAGATCAAGCAGACCACGCCCCCAGCGGCGCAGATAAAAATGATGAACGCCCAGCGGGAAAAACCAGTTCAGCTGCACATAACGTGAAGCCATTTTCAGGCGGGGGATTTCCAACGCATCATAAATGGACTTTTCCAGCGGCGACAGCCGACGGATCTGCTCTCGCAACTGGTGCTCTTCTAGATTCAGCTCTTTTTCAGAAAACATGCATGACGCCCTTGAAAACTGCTGATAACAACACCCGGATCTTGGTTAACCGCTGACCTGACGATCGTGCGGGATTTGCTCCTGACGGATTTGGTAACGCTGCCAGACTACCACGGCCACCAGCAATGCAGTGCCCGCCAGATGATAGACCAGACCCAGTGGATACCACATTAACAGGTACGCTGAAAACAGTAACATGGACGCTGTTAACAGATTCAAAGGCCGTTCCAGCCGCCATTGCAAAACACCACACAATGCATACAGCCCCAAACACGCCCATATAAACACATAAATGCGTTCTGACCATGTTCCGGTAATAATCGGCGAGTAGGCAAACAGCAGCGGTACCAGATACAGACCCTTGGCGAGTTTCCACGAGGTCATGCCGGTAGCCATGGGCCGGGTGCCGGCAATGCCGGCGGCCGCAAATGCCGCCAGACACACGGGCGGTGTCACGTTGCTGTCCTGTGACAACCAGAAGATGATCAGGTGTGCACTGAGCAACATACCAGCCAGCAGTTCCGGGCTGAGCAATTCTTCGCGCAGCAGCTGCCGCATTTCCAGCGGCATCTCACGCAATGCGACTGCGGCATCACCACCAAACAGATTCAGTGTAGCCACTACACTGGCCGGCAGATCCGGTGCGCTCAACGCCATCAGCATCTGTTCCTGGGCAATCAGGTCAAACAGAATGGGCGCGGACAAGGTTGCCAGCACGATATAAGCCGCCGTTACCGGCAGTCCCATTCCCAGCACCAGCGACGCCAGTGCAATCAGTACCAGCGTAATAAACAGGCTGCCCTGTGCCCATTCCACAATCATCAGCGAAAATGCGTTGCCGACGCCGGTGGTAGTCACGACATTGATAATCAGTCCCACCGCCACCAGCAACAGCGCCGTGGACACGCCCGAGCGCACACCGTCCACGGTCGCCTCAAAAATGCCTTCCCACTTCATGGGATTGCTGGATAACCACGACGACACAATCACTGCTACGATCGCCACCGCAGCGGCGCGGATCGGGGTATATCCCACCACCAGCAGACCGACCAGCACTAACAGCGGAATAATAAAGTGCCAGCCACCTTTGACCACGTTCCAGATGCTTTCATGGTCACCTTTTTTGTCAACTTTGATGCCAAGCCGGTTGGCTTCAATGCGCACAAAATAGATGACCGTCAGGTAATACAGCAGCGCAGGTAATGCTGACACAGCAATAATGGTCAGGTAAGAAATCTGTGTGTAACTGGCCATCACAAAAGCACCCGCACCCATGATAGGCGGCATCATTGCGCCGCCGGTGGATGACGCAGCTACTACCCCGGCGGAAAACTGAGGACTGAACCCGGATTTGTTCATCATCGGAATGGTGATCACGCCCGTGGATACGGTGTTGGCAACGGCAGATCCGGAAACTGACCCCATCAGCCCTGAGCCAATCACCGCAACAATGCCTGCACCGCCAGTAAATCTTCCTGCCAGACAACGTGCAAAATTCACAATAAATTCACCCGCTCCGGACTTCAGCAGGAACGATCCGAACAGGATAAACATAAACACAAACGTGGCGGAAATATTGGCGGTGCTGCCAAACATGCCATCCTCACCAAAATAACTGCGGTACAGAACAGTCTCAAGGCTCAGGCCAGGGAAGGCAAACACGCCTGATATGTAATTCCCCAAAAACAGAATGTAACTGAGCGAAATCATGATCAGGATCGGCATGAACCAACCGGTAGTGCGCCGTGTCATCTCAATGGCCAGTACCACAGCAATGGCGGTGACCACATAGTCCGACATCACAAACTCTGCCTCACGGGCGTACAGGGCGTCTTCAAACAGAATCAGATAGGCAGTCACCAGCACGGCAAGAATCGCCAGCACGATGTTGCTTGCCTTTAATAACAGCGAGGGTGCCGGTTGATTAAGACTGGCCTCGTTTCCCGACAGCGCGCACAACATCGCAAACCCGCCAAAGTGAATGGCAGAAAACCACAGTTCCGGAATGGTGGCGAACACGTTGGCATAGACGTGGAACAGGGCAAACAGAAAGGCGGCCCATTTAAGCAGGGGAGTTTTCATACGCAGGCTCTACTCTTGTTTTTGTTGGTTGCCCGGACAGTTGCAGGCAATCCTGACCATCAGGTGATTCGCTTTCAGGGCCGGGCGTCGACGCTGACGGCTGATGTGCTGGCGGTTGTTGTGCTGGCGGCTGTCGGGCGATCGTCACCGGGCAGAATCAGCCGCTCAGGAATTTCCAGACCTTTTTCCCGGTAGTATCGGATAGCACCCGGGTGCAGCGGCGCACCGAGCCCACTCACTGCCAGTTCCAATTTCATATCATTGGTTGCCGCATGAATCTCCTGCAGGGCAGACAGATTCTCCCAAAGGGTGCGGGTGATTTCGTACACCACATCTTCTGGAACATCGGAACGCACGGCTAATACATTTGGACTGGCAATGGTACGCACCAGGGTATCCTGATTGGGATAAGTGCCGGGCGGAAACTCGTACCAGTCCCATAAGGGATAGCGGGCGTTAATTGCGTCAAGATCTTCCTGGGTGAACTGCAACAGGGTCAGCCGTTCACCCATTTGCGCCATGGCCTGAGTGATGGCGCTGACAGGCGCGCCTGCCGGCACATTCATACCAACAACATTGCCATCCTGCATGGCATTGGCCGCGTTACCGTAGCCCATCCATGCCAGTGACAGACGGCTTTCGTAGTCAATGCCCAAGGACTCCAGAATGTAGCGGCCAGTCTGCTCGGCGCCCGAGTTGCGCGCCCCCAGCACATATCGCTGTCCTTCCAGCGTATTCATGTCCTGCATATAACCGGTGGCTGCCAGGTCACTGGTCAACACAAAATGTTCCACGTTCTGCCAAACGGCTGCCATCGAGCGCAGGCCTTCTTGTGGGCGGCTGATCGGGCCTTCTCCATTCCAGCCCCAGGCGGCAAAAGGCCCTTGCAGCAGCGCAAACTGAGCCTGATTGTCACGCAGCAGTTTGATGTTTTCCAGGGAGCCTGCGGAACTGATAGCCGCCAGCGTAATACCATGGGAGGGGCCAAGCTGGGATTTGGTAATCGTGGCGATGGCCACCCCGATAGGGTAATAGGCGCCGCCAGTCGTGGCTGTTGTCAGCACATAGCGACGGGTATTGGCCAGCTCTTCGGAACAGGCCGTCAGCAATAAAGCAGCTATCAGCAGACGTGTGATTTTAGTTTTCATGGGCGATGATCTAAGCATATTTGGCCGCAAAGCTCAATTCGCTTGCGGCCAAACGTCGCTCTTCAGCGCACCGGGCGGTTGCAAGGTAGGTAAGTCATTGCCCTTTTTAACCAAAAAACCAGTAGCTGGCGAGGATGGCGGTGGTAATTCCGGCAAAATCCGCAAACAGGCCGCAGCCGATGGCGTGACGGGTTTTGCGAATGCCCACGCTGCCAAAATACACGGCGAGAATATAGAACGTAGTTTCCGTGCTGCCTTGAATCGTGGCTGCGGTTCGGGCCGCAAAGGAATCCACGCCGTGAGTGGCCATGGTTTCCAGCAGCATGGCGCGTGCGCCACTGCCACTGAGCGGTTTCATAAATGCAGTGGGCAAGGCGTCCACAAACGCGGTGTCCATGTTCAGTGCGCTGACCAGCCAACGAATGGCTGACAGCAGCAGGTCCAGACATCCACCCGCTCGGAAGACACCAATGGCCACCAGCATGGCCAGCAGGAAAGGAATCAGTTTCACTGCCACCTCAAAACCTTCTTTGGCGCCTTCGATAAACACGCTGTAACAGTCCAGTTTGCGCTGTATACCCGAGATCAGAAACAGACACACGGTGCTGACCAACAGCAGATTGCCGATCATCGCCGAGCGATCTGACAGTTGTGTCGAGGGCAGGCTGACAATCCAGCTCAGAAACAGGGCCATCAACACCGCAAAACCACCAAACCAGGCCAGTAACACGGGATCGCGCAGGCGAATTTTCTGTATCCACGCCACGGCTAACAGGCCTGCCAAGGTCGACGCTGAGGTCGCCATCAGGATGGGCAGAAACACAATCGCCGGTTCCGGCGCACCTTGTTGTGCGCGGTACAAAAAGATGGTGACCGGCAGCAAAGTAACGGCTGAAGTGTTAAGTACCAGAAACAAAATCTGTGCGTCAGAGGCGGTTTCTTTATCGAGGTTGAGACTTTGCAGATCCTGCATGGCCTTCAGGCCCATGGGCGTTGCCGCGTTGTCCAGCCCCAACATGTTGGCAGCCAGATTCATGGTGATGGAGCCCATGGCCGGATGACCAGCGGGCACTTCAGGCATCAGGCGAGTAAACAGAGGGGTGACGGCGCGGGACAGTATGCCAATCAGGCCGCTGTGCTCGGCAATGCGGAATAAACCTAGCCATAGGGCCATCAATCCAATCAGGCCAATGGCAATTTCCACTGACAGCGAGGCCATATCAAACATGCTGGCCATGACATCGCTGAAGACGTCAGGGTTCTGGCCGGTAAACCATTGCCAGAGCGCCGCCAGAAAGCCAAGCAGGAAAAAAGCCGTCCAAATAATATTGAGCATGGCTGCAAGGCTCTCACGGCAAACACACTGGCCGTTTTGTCGGGCGCTTACTTCATCTGTGAGAAGTCAGTGGCCGTCATGTATTTGCGTACCACTGAATCCAGAATGGCACCGTCGCGATTGGAGTCTTCATTCACCTGACGCCACTCCGGATCTTGCGAGAATGCGCGCCATGACGCGGTTGCCGCTTCCATGCTGTCGTGTTTGAGCAGATAGATCAGTGTGTCCTGACGCTCCACCTCGTCGGTAGGCAACCAGTAACCGATATTGGTCATGCCATGTTTTTCAAAAATGCGCATGGTGTGGTCGCGAAAACGCGCCAGCAGTTTTTCAAGATTTCCGGGGGTGGCTTTGTAAGTTCGCAGTTCAAACACCGGGCCATCCTGTGCCTGGGCGCTGGTGGGTATTACCGCGACGGCCAGTGTTAATCCCAGAGTCATCACGGAGGCAAGTGTCAGGCTCTTGATAGTGTTTTTCAAAACGGGCTCCTCAGATTGGTTTTTGTTGAAATTGTCAGGGCTGGCAGCAGCCTAGCAGAAGGCCTGTTTTTCAACAAGCACAGCACATGCCGCAGCAGACCTTCACTCTGATAGGTACAGCACGCCGGTCAGTGACTCCTTGTCACGACCCAGAAAAACGAACACGTCGTCAACGCCATTGTTATTAAGATCGGTCGCCACCAGGTCGCCGCGCGGCGCTGAAGCCGGCAACGGGAAACGCAGATTGGGTTCGCGCACCCGTACCTCGTTGACCTCGGCATTCACCTCGATGTTGAAGGCTTCCACAATACGGCGCAGGTCTATCTCATAACTGTCCACGCTACGGCTGTAACCGAGCGAAGCGAGGAAGCGGTCTTCTCCCGGTGGTGGCTCGCGGGTCACGGCCTGATAAAACACTTCCAGCTGATCGTTGGCCAACACCAGCAGATCATCCATGGCCGCGGTAGCGCTAGCGGCATCAGGCAATACCTGGGCGCGGGTAAACGGGATCACCGGGTCCATGCTGCGTGCCCGATCGCGTGACTCCTGCACGGAACCTATCATTCTGACCACAGAAGGAAAACGCATGGCTACGGTAATACGACGCGCCGGACGGCGCGCAAATTGATTACCCTCGTTTGGATATACAAAGGCCTCCATGTTGATGGTGCCGGACACCGCCAGCCACAGGAACAGGTCACCGATGGACACCTGATCAACGCGCCATAACCACAGGTCAGGGCGTCCATCATCGTTTTCGTCCGCTAGAAAAATGGACAGTACATTGCCGCTGGAACGCAGTATCTGATCAGGTTGTTCCAGATTTATAGTGCTGGTCTGTGCGGCACCGGACTGGCCCAGATGCAGTGCCACACGGCCGCCTTCGCGCAGAATAAAGTCATCGATGCCGTCGCCGTTGACATCTTCCAACAGCTCTTCATGAGTCAACGCCAGCACGCCGGTGAGGTTGGAGAAATCCAGTTGGTCCAGATCAAACTCTCCCAAACGTTCCCGAATCACTTCGCGGTCAATGGAATAGTTGGGCAGTGACGGAAAATAGTCACCGGCGCTGCTGGCCAGAAAAACATCCAGGCGTGCCTCGGTATCAGAAATCAGGTCTGGCAAACCATCGCTGTTGACATCGCGCAGCGCTATTTGTGGAATGACCAGTGATTGGCCGATCTCGCGGTCGAGTTCGCCCTCGGCTTCCAGCACCACGCGCTGTTGCACATCGGACTGCACACTGAGTGGCGGCTGAAAACTGCCATCGCCATTCTGGATAAACAGACTCATGACACCGGCGCCAGGTACAACCAGATCAGGTTGACCATCGTTGTTGATGTCCTGATAGAAATTCAGCGGATAAGCGCCCTTGCCCAGGAAGCCACCCAGTTCACTAATCAGTTCCTGCGGCGCGGAGAACGCCTGGTTTTCAATCTGCCATTGCAATACACGTTGCCCGTCAATCAAGGCTATCAGCGCTGGCTGCGGGCGGTTGCCAGACATTTGCGCTATGGTCCAGCCAGCAGCCTGGCCGGGCAGGTTTATTTCGGTATCCGGCTGCGTAAAGTCAAAGGCTGGCGCAGCACTGCGCTGGAAATACACACTCAGCGTGTGTTCGCGGATAGCGAGCAGATCCTGCAGTCCGTCAGCGTCCATATCCATCACCCGCAGGTTACTGGTGTCCGGATGCAAGGTGAACGGAATCTGCGTGTAGTTGGCGGCTTGGGGTGTCTGTGCTGCAACATGATTGGCGGCCAGTGTCAGCAGCACCGGTAGCAGGGTTCTGATAGCAGACATGGCGTTGTGAATGTTCAGCTGCTTGAAGGTTTTCATGGGGCAGACACCAGTACAGTCACCGTATTGGAATGATCCAGTATCAGATCGGGGCGCCCGTCGTTGTTCATGTCCTTCACGCGGAAGCGCGCGATACTGCGCGTGGGCACGTATTGCCAGAATGGCTGAGCTTCAAACTGCAGGCTGTTGTTGATGCGTTTGGCGACCAGCGCACCTTCCGGGGTGACCTGAATGGCGTCGATGCGTCCGTCGCCGTCAAGATCAGCATCCAATACAATCGGGCTGGACAACCCGCGTACTGTGGTGGCCGAGAAGGTTTCTTCCAGTAAAAAGTCGGGTCGATTGTTAAATAAGGCCGGCCCCGCAGAGGTGTGGTTAAACAACAACAGACTGCGCACAATACTGGCATCGCGGATCGCGGCAACCACCGGGATAGTGTAGTAACTGATGCTCAGTTGGGGTTTGCCGCCGGTTATCGGGGTGACAGCCACCCGCAGGTCGTAACCGGAGAAACGCATCACCTGATCGGCTTGCGCAAAATTGAAGGATCCGCCGGCATTGGTGAAAAATGACACTGTCCAGCTGTTGCCATCTTCCACAAGACGCACCACGTCACTGAGTCCGTCACCGTTAACATCCATCAGCAGAAAGTCGCCCAACATTTCCACGGGCGCCTGCCAGTCGGGCTGTGTTGCAAAACCGCCGCTGGCATTTATGTTGAGGATATTGATTTGCCCCTGAATATCGTTGCCGATGTTCAGATAAATCAGGTCATGGCTGTCAGCGGTGCTCAGCGGCGCCATCTCCGCCGGAGGCATCCAGTTGCGGATATCCAGAATGGCTCCCGCCTCTGCGTTGCCGGTTTGCAGGAAATCTTCAAACAGTGAACCCGAGCGCAACTGCACATCGACCAGCAGCCCGTCCTGTGCATTAAAAGAGATGTTGGTGGAAAAACGCCCGCTGGGCGGCGGCAAATCGCTGTCGTCAATATCCGTATTGATGGTGCTGAATTGGTGGCTGAGGGAGAACTGTTCATCCGCTGCGCCGGTAAACCAGCCGTAATCCTCAACGCCGGGTAACAAAAGATCCACAAAACCATCGCCGGTTGCATCCACCGGTGTGCTTAGAAAACGCGTAACCTGCGGGTCGGGAACCGCCGATGACAAGGGCCAGTCGAACAGTCGACGCAGGTTGCCACTGTAGCCGGCCACGGCGCTACTTAGACTGAACACGGTCGCGCCGGTAAACAACAATAGTTCTGCCCCTGGCTCCGGGCGGACATCCGCCATGGCGACCGCAACAATTTCAGAGCGGATGTCCACCAGTCGCGAGGCTTGCGCGGGGAAACGATGATCAGCCTGTTGCAGATAAATATGTAACTTTCGGCCGGCATCTGAGGACCAGAAGGGCACAATCACATCCAGCAGTCCGTCACCGTCCATGTCAGCAATCTGCACGTCTTGCGGCCACTCCGGGCGCGGCAGTTCAGTGGCCACGTAATTAATGCCAGCGACTTGCGCATGGCTGTCAACGGCCAGCATCAACGCGCTGGCTGCGAACAATCGCCGTGTAAAAGAGCCCTCTAAGCGCATGTTATTCCTCTGCAAGTTCGCCCAGACCGCTGCTGGAACGGATCAGACCCAGGATACTAAAAGAACGTTCAGGTCCGTTGCGTTCATAGGTAAACAGCGAGAACAGAATCAGGTCGCCAACGGTGAGGCGGCTGCCAGGGGGCACTTGCGTCGCCTCATAACTGAACAGTGGCCAGGCGCGCAGCGTGCCGATGCGGCGGCCCGGGTCCCACAGATTGACGTCGACGGCACTGATCACATTATTGCGACTGTAACGCAGGGTGACACGATCGCCGGGTTGATACCGGTTGTTCAGCAAAGTGATCAGGCCCTGGGCGGAGGGCGCAGGCTGATCATCCACCGCAAGAATGATGTCGTCGGCGCGCAGTCCGGCGGCGGGCAGCGGGCTCTCAGCAAACAAACGCACCAGACGTGCGCCGGAAATACGCTCGCCACCCGCGGTTTGCAGCCATTCCGAGCTGTAGCCTGCGCGCGATAACAGCGGGTCTGCCCGGTACAACTCGACTGGCGCTGACTGGTTGTCCATGGCTGGACGGACAGTGACGCTGGCTTGGAACACGGTGGTGTTGCGGCGCACTTCAAAATTAAAGGTGGTTTCTTCCTTGGTTTGTAAAGCCAGAGCATCCAGCATGTCCGGGTGATTGGTCTCGGCGCCATCCACCGCCAGAATCACGTCCCCGGCGCGAATGCCGGCGCGTTCAGCAGCACCGGCCGGGGTCACCGCCCGCACACGCACGCCGGGCAGTACACTGATGTTGGTCAGCGAGTCGCTTTCATTTACCCCGCCGGTCAGGCCAAAACTCGCGCCGCCGGTTTGTGCGCTGCCATCATTTCCGGCTAGCAATTCATTGTCAGCAGACAGGGTGATGGTTGGCAGCAAAGTTTGTGGTTCGGTGCTGAGGCACGCGGTCAACAGAGTTGTGCTGCCGAGCATCAACAGCGGTTTTGACAGGTGTTTTATGCAGAGCCTCAATAGGTGCATCAGCGTTTCCTCAGAGTTTTTGGCGGCGAACCAGTAGCAGCGCCAGAATCACAAACAGCACCATCTGCGGCCACGGCACCCATTGATTGAGTTGCAGGACGGCCGGGTAAATCATCACATCCGAATACCCCCGCACCAGACGCGCCACATCATCCAGATACGATTCGTCCAGCAAAGACACCAAGTAAGAGGCATACAGGTAATCGGCCGCGCTGCCGAGCACGGACTTGAACAGGTCCAGGCCCAGTGTCAGCCCCAATGCCACACTTAAAGCCTGGGTGGTGCTGTTGCTCACCACCGACACCAGCACGCCCAGCGCAATGGCGGCCGGCACGGGAATCAACGCCAGGCCCAGTCCCAAGCGCAGTTCGGCATGAATGTCTGCCGTGCCTATCAACTCATAACCATCTTCAATGACGGGGCCAAAATCCCATAACAGAGCAGCGGTTGCAAAGGTTGCCATGAGCATCAACGTAATAGAGATCAGCGCCAGCAGGTGCGCCTGAATGAGTTTGCTGAGCACCAGCGCAGGGCGACTGACGCGGCGGATTAATAGATGGCGCAGTATGCCCTGATCGCGGTCGCTGGCAAAACTCCAGGCCGCATAAGCAATCAGAATCAGGCTGGTGAGCGTCAGGCCAGTGCCCAGAGCGTCGACCAGCGCGCCCCAGGCATCGGCGCCTTCGACGTTGCCAAAACCGCCGCCACCAAAACCGCCTCCTCCTGAAGTCTCCGTCCCCATCAGTGCCGCACGGGCATCATTGGACGCTGCCAGTGATCTGACCAACACCAGTTGCACAGCCGCAACCAAGGCAGGGATAACACACAAAAACTGAATGGCACGGCTGTGCGTCAACACAAAAATCTCGGCGCGGATGGCGGTCAACAAGCCTTGCATCATGCCACCGCCTGGGGTGCACGGGTTTTTTTCCCGGCTTCTGGGTTACCTGACGCAGCGGGCGCGACCTTGCTGACAATCTCCTGAAACAGTGCGGTCAGATCACGCTTCTCCGGCTGTAGTTCTGAGACGGTCAGGCCGGACATCACCAGTTTGCGGTTCACGTCACCAGGGCCGATGCCGTCAAGCGTCAACATAAAGGCAGACCCTTCTTTTTCAATTTTGATGACACCCGGTGTCTGTTTTAACAACTCGCTTGCCGCATCCGGGTGGTCACACACCAGTTTCAGGCGCGACTCGGTCGGGCTGATCAGCTCATACGTGGAGGCACTTAGCGCGATCTCGCCTTGGTGCAGGATAGACAGGTGGGTACAGATCGATTCCAGATAGGCCAGTTGATGGCTGGACAACAAGAAACTGGTGCCTTCCTCACGATTCAGGCGCAGAATCAACGCCAGTACATCCTCCACACCACCGGCATCCAGACCATTAAACGGCTCGTCCAGCACTACAAACGCCGGCAGGCCGATCAAGGCATGCGCAATCGACGCGCGACGGCGGTTGCCCAGCGACAATTGGCGAATTTTGTAGCGTGAGTATTTGCTGATACCCAGCAGTGCTTCCACCTCGGCAGGTGTGCGCACCGGTTTGCCACACAGCAGACTTGCATGATCAAGGCACTGCCGTACGGTTAAACCCGGATGCAGACCGGGTGTATCAAAGATGCCGACCACATCGCCGGCACCTTGCCACAGGTCACGCGGATGGCGGCCAAGCACCTTGACCTCACCGCTGTCAAAACCCTGCATGCCCAGCACACATTCCATGGTGGTGGTTTTGCCTGAGCCGTTTAAGCCCACCAGACCGTGAATAGCGCCGCGTGTCACTTCAAGGTTGAGATGATGCAACACCTCAACGTCACCATAACGTTTGGTCAGATCCTGGATGTGCAGCACGGCATCAGTCATTGGGCGGTTTTCCTTTATTCCACAAACACATCGTCCACAGACAATTCCCGGATGGTACCCATCGAGGACAGTGCACTCATATCCATGCGGCTGGTGTCGCCGACGATGGAAATGAGTTTGGGTTTGCCGGCAATGTGTTCTCGCTGGAACTGCATTAAATCTTCCAGCGAGGCATTCTGCAACTGGGCAAAGCGCTGCGGGCGCGGATCGCCTTCCAGCCCCAGTAACTGCCAACCGCGCACGGTGCCAGGTATCGCGCGAAAGCCGACAGTGCCGGAGCGGTAACGGTTCACCAGTGAACCGTAGGCATCAGCAAAGCGATCGGCCGAGGCAGGCATATTGTCGAACAGCTCGATAAACGCCGCGGTTGCTTCGACAGCCTTGTCATTTTGTGAGCCAATGGCGCCAAGTGCCAGATTTTCTGCACCTAGACGGCCACCCTGCGTATACTGGGCCGCAGCCGAGTACGCCAGTGCGCGAGCTTCGCGCAACTCCTGGAACACCACACTGGACATGCTGTTACCAAAGTAGTTGTTGTACAGCGATGACGGTATCACCAGCGACTCATCATACTCACCATCGGGGAATTCCAGTCGCACCTGCGCCTGCGCGGTCTCGCGGTGAATCACATACACCTCATTGCTGCTGACCTGCCGCGCTTGGCGGAAGCGGTACGGTGGCGTGTCCAGCAAGTCATCAGCGACCTGATGCTGACGCTCCAAAATGGCAATCAGCTCTTCCGGCGTCATTGACCCGGTGTAAGTCAGCGTGTGTTTATAGTTCTGCAAACTGCTGATCAGCGTTAACACCTGTTCCAGTTCAACCGCACGAATCGCATCACTGCTCAGGGCGCGCAGCATCGGTGACTCATCGCCATAACGGTTGTATAGGTACAAGGCTTGGCTGATGGCGGCAGGATCTTCGCGTTGATCACGACGCGCCTGCAGAATCGAGTTTTTAAGTTCTTCAAAGGTAGCGGCGTCGGATTGCGGATTACGCGCCAGTTCCAGCATCAGCGCCAGGGAATCCTCAAACTGCGGGTCCATGCCGGAAATACCAATCACCGTTTCATTGGGCCCGGAGCTGAAACTGAACTCGCTGCCAAGCCGGTACCACTGCTTCTGCAACTCTTCCAGAGGCAGATCAACGGTGCCGGCTTTGCCCATCACCGCGCCGCCCAGGCTCAGCAGGTCATTCTCCTCCGTCCCCACCTCGATGCTCATGCTGAAGCTAAAGATATCGTTCAGCGGGTTAGGGGCGTAGTACAAGGGCACACCGGCGGCGTACTCCAGAATCTGGTAATCCTCGCCTTCCTGAAGGTAAACCGGCTCAATTTCCTCATAGGGCATGGACAAGATCACCGAGGCAAATTCGGACTGACGGCTGGGGTCAATGGTGACCGGGTCAATGGCGGGTTTGTCGACGGTGGGGATGTCGGCCTGGCCATTCAGACGATGCACGGCCACATAGTTGTTGTGGGTGAAGTACTTGTTGGCGACCTCAACAATATCAGCCTTGGTCACCTGTTCCAGTCGCTGAATCTGCGCCACCGTGTAGTCCCAGTCGGCTTTCTGCAGGTAGGACTGACGCATCATGCCCACGCGTGAGGTGTTTGACTCCAGACCACGCTTTTCCATATTTTTGAAGTCATTAATGATGGCCGGCATAATCCAGTCTTCAAATTCACCGCGGCGGATCAGATCAATCTGCTCCAGCAATAACTGTTCGACTTCCAGCAAAGTCTGGCCTTCACGCGGCACGCCCCACAAGGTCTGTGCACCGAAGTCGTTCTGGAACTGGGGTGAAGAGCCTGATGCCTGCACACGCTGACGTTGATTCAAATTCAGGTTGATCAGACCGGCGGTGCGGTTGTCCAGAATCATGTCCAGCAGCATCAGCGCTTCCTGGTCCTCGTGACCATTGGGCACGGTGTGGAAGGCCATCTGCACTTCTTCTTCACCGGGATAACTGACGGTTACGCGCTCAACGGCGGTGACCGGCGCTTCCGTCCAGACAGGTTCCGCTGGCAACGGTTTGGCTTGCCAGATTGAAAATTTCTCGGAAATCAGTGTAATGGTCTCATTGATATCAATGTCACCACTGATAAAAATCGCCATGTTGTTGGGCACGTAATAGGTGTCAAAGTAATTCTGAATGTAAACCAGCGACGGGTTCTTCAGGTGCTCGGCATCACCAATGGTGGATTGCTGACCATACGGATGATTTTTGTACAGCAGCTCCATCATGGCGTAGTAGGAGAGGCGGTCGCGGTTATCCAGTGTGCGGTTTTTTTCTTCGTAGACAATTTCCAGTTCGGTGTGAAACAGGCGGAACACCGGGTTCACAAAACGCGTGGATTCGATTTCAGCCCACTGTTCCAGTCGGTTGGAAGGCAACCCGACCTTGTACACGGTTTCCTCGTTGGAGGTGTGCGCGTTCAGCCCCGTCGCACCCATGCTGTTGTAGACCTTGTCGATCTCGTTGGGGATGGCGTACTGCGATGCCAACTGCGACACGCGGTTGATCTCGGCATAGATTTCTGCGCGGCGGGTATCATCGGTTTCGTTAAAGTGTTGCTCGTACAGTGCATGTATCTGCTCGAGATAGGGGCGCTCAGCCTCGTAATCGAGTGTGCCCATGGTCTGATTGCCCTTAAACAGCAGGTGCTCCAGGTAATGCGCCAGACCGGTGGCATCTGCCGGATCGTGTTTACTGCCGGCGCGTACGGCAATTTCTGCGTAGAAGCGCGGTTCTTCACGGTTCTCGGTCAGGTACACCTGCAGGCCGTTGTCCAGTTCAAAAATGTGCGCATCCAGCGAATCAGCCGGGTTGGCGGCGTACAGGCGCGTGTAACCGGGTGACGCCTCCGCCGAGGGAGTACTGTCAGCACTCTCAGCACTCTCAGCACTGCCGGTGACCGTGTCGGTGGCGGTCTGTTCTGCCGGGCTGCAAGCCATCAGCAGCGGCGTCAGCAACAGTATGCCGCCGATGCGGCGCCACGTCGGGAGCAGCATCATCACTGAACGCAGGCTGCGCGAGAGACCAGAAGAGCTGTGATCAGACATGACAAATCTCCGTTATCACCAAAAACAACTAAAAAAGTGGTTACCAATAGGCTTCGTAGGTCAGTTGACCGCTCAGCGCCGGTTTGTTATCCGCAAAACCGCGTTGCTGCAACACAGATACCGCATCTTTGACCATGCCGGGGTTGCCGCACAACATAAATTGTGTGCTCTGCGGGCTGAAATTCATGTCCAGAACCGTCTCCAGCGTACCGTTCTGCACACTTTCCGGAATATGTCCGTGAATGGCAAACGGCATCAGATGAGCCGACGGAGTTTCGCGGCTGACAAATGCGATCAGCTTGAAACGCTCGGGGTAGCGTACTGTGAGTTCGCTGAACAGTTCCTGATAACGCAGATCCTGATTGTGGCGCACGGCATATACCAGCACCACTTTTTTAAAGCGCTTGAAGGGTTCCGGTGTTTTTAACATCGACAGGAACGGAGACACACCGGTCCCGGTGGCCAGCAGACACAAGGTATCGCTGTCACGCACCTGCGACAGTGTCAGCGAACCCGCCGCCGCACGTTTGACCCAGAGCTGATCCCCGGCATTCACCGTGGACAATTGATTGGACAAGTCGCCGCCGGTGCGGGCGTAAAAGAAAAATTCCAGCGCCTGGTCATCCGGCGCGCTCAGAATGGAATAGGGCTGTGCACTGTCCGGTGCACCGGTTTCGTCGACGCTGCCCGGCGCCAGCCAGGTGTATTGGCCCGCCTCAAAAGGGGAAACGTCGGCTTCTATCCGCAGTGAAAAAAGATTACTGGTCCAGTGTGAGCAACCTGATACAACACCCTTCACCCAGTCTGTCATCTACTACTGCCTGCTGTGGTTTTGCGGAGAGCGCCATTCTCGCACAAACGGAAAATGATTGGCACTTGGCGCCAAGTTTCGATAGTCTTCGGCCTATGATTGACGGCTGTTTACGACATAGCCGTCCTTATACGCAGCTAGACTGAAATTGAGTCAGTTTCAGATCCGAAAACACAATAGGGTCAGAATGCCTAATAACAAGAGGTGAACCATGTCGTCCAATGAATCCCCGTCCCTGATTTCCCGTTGGTTTACTACACCCCTGTGGAAACGAATTCTGCTCGCTCTGGTCCTGGGTGTGATTGTGGGTGCCATCTGGGGTGAAGGCGCGCAATCCATCCGCTGGATTGGTGACCTGTTTATCCGCGCCATTCAAATGGTGGTAGTGCCGCTGGTGTTTATCAGCATCGTTGCGGGCGTGGTCTCGATGGGTGATCCGAAACGGCTGGGATCGCTGGGTATCAAGACGCTGGCGTTGTACATGATGACCACACTGATCGCTATCACCATAGGCCTGACGCTGGCAGCGCTGATTCAGCCGGGTGTTGGCGTTGATCTGTCGGCAGCGGTCCCCGGAACCTTGCAGCAGCCCATTTCGTTTCGTGATCAGCTGATGCGTATTGTGCCCACCAACCCGATTGCAGCGCTGGCCAGCGGCGATTTTCTGGCGATTATCTTTTTTGCCATTCTTTTTGGTGCCGGCATCATCAGTGTGGGTGAGAGCGGCAAACCCATGGCAGATTTGATGGACTCTGGTGCAGCCATCATGCTGAAACTGACTGGCTGGGTTATGGAAGTTGCCCCGTTTGGCGTGTTTGCGTTGATCGCCTGGGTGTCAGGCACGCAGGGTGTGGCGGCGCTGATGGATGTGATCCCGCTTGCGGGTACCGCCGCGCTGGCGTTTGCCCTGCATTTTTTCCTGGTTTATGGCGGACTGATGAAGTTTGTGCTGCATCTGTCGCCCTACAAATTCTTCCGCAATGTTAAAAATGCCGTGTTGGTGGCGTTTTCCACATCGTCCAGTTCTGCAACCTTGCCTGTCACCATCTCTGTTGCGGAAAAGAATCTCGGCATCAGACCGGTGATTGCGTCGACCGTTTTGCCGCTGGGCGCCACCATCAACATGGATGGCTCGGCCATTTACGTGGGTGTGGTCTCAGTATTTGCCGCGCAGGCATTTGGTGTGGATCTGACACTGGTGGATTATTTCATCATGGCCGGTGCAACCACGCTGGTCTCCATCGGCACCGCAGCGGTCCCGGGTGCGTCAGTGTTCTTGATGGCCGGTGTGATGGCCACCATTGGTCTGAGCCCGGCGCAGATTGCGCTGGTGGTCGGCTTTGTGCTGCCGTTTGACCGACCGCTGGACATGATGCGTACCTGTTTAAATGTGACCGGTGACCTGGCCTGTGCCACCGCTGTTGCCAAGTGGGAAAAAGAGCTGGATGAGCCAACGTTTAACAGTGCCAATGAAATGATGGATGTTAAAACGGGCGCTGGCAGATAAGCAGATAGGCAAAAAGCATCAGAAGTTCCAGATCACCGTGATACCGGCACGCACGTCCTCGTCCAGAAAGTACAGCGGGGACAGCGTGCCGACACGCGTCAGCACCAATTGCCCGTTGACCTCCCACTCGTCGTTCACACGGTAGTCTGCGCCCAGAAACATCAGCACCGCCTCGCCATCGAGTTGTGATTGCACGGTGGCGGACAACACCAGATCGTCGTTACGCAGGTTGTTGCTGTAGCGCATCAGCACATTGCCACGGGCATCTTGATGGGCGCCCTGATCGCGCTGCGCCGAGGCGCTCAGGCTTACCTGCTGCGTCGGGCTGATGCCATATTCAAGTCCCGCTGACAGCCCCAGACGATTGCGCCGTTCAAACCCCGGCACCGGCATGGACCCGCCGCCCGGCAACTCCAGATTATTAACACTGTCAGTCAACACGCCCTGACTAAAAGCAACATCCAGCGTCAGCAATAATCGCCCCAGGGCGCGATTGGCGCTGATGCCCAGCAAGTTGTAATCATTGATGGTCGACACGGCGCCAATATCGCCAACCATGCCTCCACCCATTCCTGCACCCATGCCGCCAACCGGCGCGGCCTGTGACGCTAATGTCAGCCCGGGCAGGTCAAGTGAATAGCGCAGTGGATTCTCATACAGCCGTGCCGCCATTACCGCAATGTCACTGCCGGCAAACGAACGATTCCAACGTGTGCCGGCTTCAAACAGCGATTGGCTGCGGTGGTGATAACCCAGCCGCAGACGCTGGCCGTTCACCACGGGAGACTGTGGAAACAAGGGGCTGCCAGTGACGGGTGTCGGATCAAATTCGGGATACAGGTTGATAAAACTCGACCAGTTGTTTTGCTCACCAAAAACATCCCAGACCAGCAGCCATTGGTTCAGGCGCGCATCTTCGATATCGATGATGCTCAGGTCGCGGTACTCGGTGGTGTTGATCACATCCAGTACGGAGTTGCCGAGAGTTTCGCCCCAGACAATGGTCTGGCGCCCGAACGACACGCTGTGCTGTTCGCCGCTGCGCTGCACGTACAGCTCATTGATGCGCCAGTCAGCATCGTCGCGTTCCGGGTTGTTGTATTCATAATCACCGGGCAGCCACGCGCGGATCTGCGCGCTGCCCTGCAGCAGCCAGCCGCTGGCAAAGGGGTTTTGATAACGGATGCTCATGCCTAAGCGCTGATTCTCGATACCGCGTGTGCGTTGCTCGGTTGTTCCGAACGCTGTGTCAGTGCTGTGCCGGTTCAGATGTCCGCTGAGCTGATGACTGAGCCGGAAACGGAAGTGGCGGGAGCCTGAACGGGCGCTGCTGTCGCCAAACAATCCGCTGTCGTCAAACGCTGCGCTGTCATCAAATACCGCATCAAACTGCGCATCTAGGCCGTCACCGAGGCTGATGTTGTCAGGAAAGTCCTGCTGGACGGTGTTGTCAGTGTTTGCGCTGGCTACGCCCGGCAGCATCACGGCAGTGCTGATGACACCCGTGACGACACCAGACATCACCCAAGCGAGTGTGCGTGCGGCTGCCATGTCATTCCACTTGCGCGCGTATGCGCTGTAGTTCTGCTTCGCGGAATGCCACATCGGTGAGGGTGCGTGGGGTCAGGAAGTTCTCGGGAATCTCCACGCCGCTGTTGATTTCCAGAATGGCCATGTTCGACAAGCGATTGGCGACCAGATTCATCATGGTCAGCGAGCGCGCCATCCACGTGCCGTTGACCTGCTCCACACGCGAGCCCATCAGGCGTTTGATCTCGCGACCGCTGCGGTCATACATGTCGGCGCGCAGCACCACGTAACGCTCTTTGTCCACATACTGCACGGTGCGCGCATACCGCGAGCTGCGGCTGCGCTGTTCATCGGGAATAGTCTCAATCAGCCATACCTCACGCCCGGATTCGGTGCCTTCACTGAGCACATTGATGGTGTAGTCTTCCAGTTTGCCGGTGTCCTGATCTTCCGTGGTGAACTCAGATCCAAACAGCGACGCCGGCTCTGACTCATCATCCGAGTTGCCGCTGGCAATGCGTTTCACCTGGCCCAGCGCTGACAGATACAGCCAGGTTTCATTGTCTTGACCCGCATCATCGTATGTGTAACTGAGCATGCTGATGCCGCGCTCGGCCGCCGGTTCCAGCACAATGGAAATCGAACGGGTGTCGCGCTTGTTGGCACCGGTATTGATACTGACCGACTCCAGCGCTTTGACGCGGGCGCGTTCGGCACAAGTGATCTGATTGTTCTGCAGACCAAAGCGGCAGCTGGATAGCTGTATCCGGTTAAAGGCGGCGTCGGCAATGGCACGCTGATTATCTTCAACACGTTCCAGTATGGCGCGGCCATCCGCCGGGCTCTGTGCCAGCAGTTCAGGGCTGGCGCCCGGTGTCAGGCCCGTCATCATCATGACGCCCAGCAGAAACGTGTCTAACAAACGCGGACGTAACAAGCGCATGCGTTGATCTCCTTCAGCGTTGACTGTGTTGCAATGAGGACGCGGATGCATCGGAAAAACGTTCAAGAGCGCCCTTGATGCCAAAGCGCGGTTGCAAACGGGTGAGCAGGGCGGGCAACAGTAACAGGTCGCACAACAAGGCCATCAGAATAGCCAGCCCACCGAAGATACCAATTTTGGCGATGCCCAGATACTCCGAGAAACTCAGCATCGCAAAACCCAGACCCAGAATCATGGTGGTGAACATAACGGCGCGGCCGACGTCACGCAAGGTGTTATTCAAGGCCTGCGGCATGCTGCGGGTCTTGATCAGTTCAAGCCGATAACTGGTCATAAAATGAATGGTGTCATCCACCGCGATACCAATAATCACCGGCGCGATCAGCAAGGTATCGGCATCCAGTGAGATATCCAGCAAGCCCATCAATCCAAAGGTCATCAGCGCCGGAATCAGGTTGGGAATGATGGAGATCAGCCCGGCCTGCACCGAGCCCAGGGTAATAATCATGATCACGCTGATCACCGCCAGCGCCAGCAACAGGCTGCTGTACTGTGACTGGGCGATTTCATCCATGGCGCGCATCATCACCGGCACCGACCCGGTCACCGTCACCTCGAGATCAGGGAACATGTCCCTGACCGGTGCAAAAATCTCAGCGATTTCGATGTCCAGTTCGGTAATGAACTGCTGGTATTCGTAGGAACCGGCGTTGAAGGTATTCAGGGTAATGTGGCTGCGGCTGAAATCATCCGATACCAGACTGCGTCGCTCTTCCGGGTTGGCGCTGTTAAACAGATACATCAGTTGCGACACGGTCACCGCGTCGTCAGGGATGCGGTAAAACGCCGGGTTATCCTGATTCATCACCTGATAAGTATCTTTGACAATGTTGGCCAGCGAATAGGTGCGCGAAATCCGGTTTTCATAGCGTTCGGCCACATGCTGCTGCAGATCTTCCATCGCACGCAGCACCACGGGCTCCAGCAAACCATCGCTGCTGGCGGTGTCAATCATCACCGAAATCGACTGTGCGCCGGCCATGTGTTCATCAACCATGTTGTAAGCAATTCTGGGCGCGCTGGTCTCGCGTGCCAGTTCAACCACATTGCTGTCGATGTTGACCTGACTGGTGCCGTACACCGACGCACCAAAGATCAGTGCAAATACGCCCAAAATGGTGCCAGGGCGACGCCGCGCCCAGCTCTCGCAGGTTTTCATGATCTGCGGTTGCCACCGTTGCACCGAAAATGTCACCACCGCAATCAGCGTGATATACACACCAATCGCCACGCCGATGGCCATAAACATGACACCCGTAACAAATAAAACCAGCGCCACCTGACCCGTCAGCGGTATGTGCTGCCAGCGTGCCAGCCAATGTGCTGACCATGACAGACCAGTCACCCGCGCCGGTGCCGGATGCCACAGACTGAGTAGAATCGGCAGCAGCACCACGGTAAACACCAGCGCCATAAACACACCCAACGCCGACATATATCCAAACACCTGAATGGGTATCAGGTCTGAACCGACCAGTGCCAGCACTCCGGCCATGGTGGTGATGGTGGTCACCAGAATGGCCAGCCCGGTTTTTTCATAGGCTTTTGACAGGGCAGAGGCGTGATCCTCACCTTGCTCGCGGAACACAAAGTAGGCGCTCATCACATGCACACAGTCGGCAATACCCACGGCAAATATCAACATCACCGTCAGGCTGAGCATGGTCGACAAGGTGGCGCCGAACCACTCGGTAAAACCCCAGCTCCACAGCAGGCTCAACAGGATGGTGACAATCGGCCAGAGCACTGCGCTGAATGAGCGGAACAATGCGCGCAGCAGAAAGATAAAAATGACAATCACACCGGCGCCCAGCCACAACAGTTCCTGCAGCACGTCATAGACCCAGGACATCAGTGACGGGTTGCCGGCCGGGTAAAAATTGAAGTCATCCTCATAGTCGGCGAGGACAGCGCTGATGGCGGTGAAAAATACTTTGTACTCAGCCATGTCCACCAGCTGAAAACTCACTTCATCAATGGTGGCCTGTTCATCAAATGCCAGTTCAAAGCTGCCGTCGCCGCCAAAGTTGCTGAAGGCATCATCCAGAGAAATGTCGTCGGCATTCACCGCCGGCACATAGGTATCCAGCGGTCTGGCGCCAAAGGTGGTTTGTATCAGCAGTGCACCAAAGCGCCCGTCCGCTGAATAAAACGCCAGCCGGTAATCGTCTTCGGCCACCGCGCGGGCGCGGATGTCTGCCAGCTGTGCTGGGTCATCGGGAATGACGTCAGGGACCAGACGCTCGGAACGCAGGGTGTCGCCGTCGACACGTTGAACTCGAAGGGTAGTGACTGACTGCACCCGACGGATTTGGTCAAGTTCCTGCAAATCAGCGGCATAGGCCGAGGCATCCAGCGTTCGCCAGTCGCGCAGGCTCTCGGTCAGCGCGCGAGCCGCCGCCAGCGAGCGGGCGGAGAAGACGTCGCCATCACGGGCTTCGTAGACCAGAAACAACGAGTCATCGCTGCCAAACTGCGTGCGAAAGGCATTCAGGGCGGTAATCGCCGGATCACTCTGATCGATCATGCTGTCGGTGCTGATATCAATGCGGGTGCGTGTTGCAACGCCAATGGCTTGCACCACACTGATCACTACCAACAGCGTCAAAATCACAATCCTGTGTCTGACCACCCATACGGGCGCGACCGCAAACCAGCGGGCCAGCACCAGAAGCCGGTTTTCCATACCATTGCTCCAGCACGTCCTGTTAACGCTTTATACAGGGGCTTTTATTGTATTTTTAGAGTGTGTTTACAGGCTGTTCAGAGATCCTGACGCTTGCTTAGCAGCGGAATACCCCAAAGGTCTGCCGCCCTTCCTCGATCGTGGATTCGGGCACCACACGGTTGCCGCCAAGCCGGCCGCCTTCGTTACGTGCCAGACGGGTTAGCTCCTCCTGCAGACGTGCTGCACCGCGCTGCACAAACCCGATATTGTCCAGGGCATTCACATTGGCTGTTCCAACGCGAGTGCAGCGTGCAATGTCCTGAGTGGTGACCACACGGACGGACTGGCCTTCGGGTGTAATCTGCACCCAGTTGTTGCCGCAAGCGCCCAGTGCAAGCGCGCCGGTCATCAGGAGCCATGTCATGGGTTTGCGTTGGAAAGCGGCCAGTGTGTGTGCGGTGTGCAATTTCAACATGATAATTTCTCTTGTCAGACGGGTCATGGTGACCGGTTCGGTTGAAAAATGAGTTTGTTCAGACCTGATTGGTATTATGCGCAATCGCGCTTGGTAATCAACCAGCAAAGCAAGCTGTGTCCAGGTCAGATACTGCGAATGTGCACAAGTTCACGTTACAACACTTTGACCCTGATGCAGTACTTGTCTTTGCAAACAAGGCATGTCATCAAGTGTGCTAACATCGCCCCATTCATCCAGCAGCGTGCCCCCTCGCGCACTGAAAATCAAAAATTGATGGTAAAAAAATAAAACAAGGAGCGATTCTTATGCAGGCAAACAACGTGGCACTGTCCGGCAAAAACGTGGTGGTTATCGGTGGAACTTCCGGTATAGGTCTGGCCACCGCGATTGCGGCCGCCCAACTTGGCGCCAATGTTTGGGCAGCCGGGCGTTCACCCGAACACATGAACAAGGCAACGGCAGCCATCGCGGCGGCGGGTGTGCACGTCATACTGGTCACACTGGATACCCATGATGAAGCCGGCATGACAGCGCTGTTCACCTCGATTGGCACCATTGATCATCTGGTCTCCGCGGCCACCGGCGGCACGCGCACACTCAAGCCGTTTATTGAACAGACCCAGGCACAGTTTGAGGCTGCCTTTGGCAAGTTGTGGGGTTATGCGAAAGTGGCCCGCACCGGGGCGCCGTTTGTCGCCAAAGATGGCTCCATCACCTTTGTCAGCGGCGCCCCCGCGCGGCGATTTAAACCCTATATGTCTGCATTAAGCGCCGTGGGTGGCGCCGTTGAAAACATGGTGCGCAGCCTGGCGGTTGAGCTTAGCCCTGTCCGCGTCAACGTGGTCGCGCCCGGCATCATTGATACCGCGCTGTTCGACTGGATGGGCGCGGAGAAGGATCAACGCGTGGCCGCCATGACCCAAGGTCAGCTGGTGCGCCGTATCGGTCGCCCGGAAGAGGTAGCCAGCGCCTTGATTTACCTGATGCTGAACGGTTACGCGACCGGCACTACCGTGGACGTTGACGGAGGCCAGTTATTGTCATGAGCACTGCCGCCAATCAGCTGTCCGACAGCTACAGCATTATTCAGGCTGCCGCAGGCATCAGTCTTGAACACGCCATCCGCCAGCGCCGCTCGGTGCGTGGTTACTTGCCGGACCCGGTGCCCGACGCGGTTCTGCAGAATATTTTTGAACTGGCACAGCTGGCGCCTTCCAACTGCAACGTGCAGCCCTGGAAGGTCTACGTGGCCAGCGGTACGCTGCGTGATCGCCTGAGCACAGAAATGCAGCGCCGTATTCGCGACGGTGTCACACCCAATCCTGATTATGAGTACCGCGGCGATTTTCTGGGTGAGTATCGCACTCGCCAGGTCGAGTGCGCGTTGGCGCTCTACAACGAGATGGGCATTGAGCGACACGACAAACCCGGGCGCGAACGCGCCATCCTTCGCAACTTTGAATTTTTTGACGCGCCGTACATGGCATTTATTGGCATGGACAAAGCGTTTGGCACCACGGTGGCCATTGATGTGGGCATGTACGCGCAGAATCTGATGTTGTTACTAGTGGCACATGGACTACACAGTTGCCCCATGGGTACCATGCGGAACTATCCGGATCTGGTGCGCGAGGCGTTTGACCTGGGAGAAGAAAATCGCATCCTCTTCGGTCTCGCATTTGGTTATGAAGACACTGCCGTCCCGGCCAATAAAACACGCACCACCCGCGATCCGGTATCGGCCAGCGTTTTTTTCAGGTCTTGATTCACGCTTTATTAAATAAAAACAGGCAATTGAGTGCCGTCAGGTGACGTATGAAAGCGAGAAAACCGGTAGTCCTAATTTACGACATCAACAACAAACTCGTTGATGCAGTGGCACACGTACTGAGTAGCAGTGGACTGTTAACCACCATCAATACCTACAACGAAGGCAATGCCACCGAAGTGCTGGAGCAATACAATCGCGGCTTTGGCCTGCTTACCAACAAACTCAGTTGTGTGATTACCGGCTGGAACAGCCACAAAAAGCCGCGCGATCAGTTTCTCTACCAACTGCGCGAGATGGAGGGCAAAAGCCCGCTGCGCAGCCCGACATCGGTGATTATCATCACCGAAGATCACCGCCCGGATCTGAAACAACGCGCACTGGAAGCCGGCGTGGTGGCCTATCTGCATAGCGACACCTTCAAAGACCACTTACTGCCGCTGATGGTGGAACTGCTGGAGAAAAATAATCCGGTTGAACTCAATCAGCGCGCCCGCTTGTTGTTTGCCAAGGAACAATACGCCAACGAGAGTGAAGAGGTCTGATCCTCGGGTCCAGTATGGCCGCTGGCCAGCAATTCTGCCGGCCAGCAACTCTGCTTAGTTCGGCAATGCCAGCGCTATAATCTCCGCCGGGCCGTTACCACTGACTGCCATCACAATGTACTGCTTGCCGTTTTGTGTGTACGTCATCGGCAAACCAGTTTGTGACGCGGGCAGGGCAATCTCCGCCAGAATTTCACCGGTTGTCTTATCGTGTGCGCGGAACACCGAATTGCCACCCTGGCCTTCACCGGCAAACAGCAGCGACTTGGTCACCAGCAGCCCCGCACGCGTCGGGATGCCAGTACGGGGAATGTCCACACCTTGCAGCAGCGGATGATTTTTGACACCGGGCGGCGTATCCGCATTGGCCATGGTCCAGTCAATGTCACCGGTATTCAGATTCATGGCGGTGATACGACCCCACGGCGGCATAATGATGGGGATGCCATCCACCGTGGGTGACCGCGCCGGGCCCTGAATCCAGTCCACGGTGGAGAACTCCTCACCGGGCACCAATGACAACACCGCGACTTCGGTACGTGACGGAATGTACAACATGCCAGTGTCAGGATCGTAGGCGCCACCTTCCCAGTTAGAACCACCCAGCGTGCCGGGCAGGCTCAAGGTGCCGGCAGTGCCATCATCCGCCGCGGCCAGGGACGGAGGCGCAAAAAACTCACCCATACGATACGGCTTCACCGCTTCACGCGCCTTGGCCAGAATCTCCGGGGTAAAGTTCACCAGATCGGCATCACTGACGCCCTGACGGTCATACGCAGCCGGCCGCGTGGGATGCGGCTGGGTAGGGGAGGTCCACTCACCGGGCACATCCGTTTGCGGAACCGGCACGTCTTTGATTTCCCAGATCGGCTCGCCAGTGGCGCGGTCCAGCACAAACGCAAACGCCTGTTTGGTCAGCTGCACCAGCACTTTTTTGCCATCGGGCAGATCCGCCAGAATGGGCGTCGACGGCGTGTCGTAGTCCCAAATGTCATGGTGAATATGCTGGAAGTGCCACTTGTACTCCCCGGTGCGGTAGTCCAGCGCCACAATGGAGGTAGTAAACAGGTTGTTGCTAGGACGGTCGCCGCCGTAACGGTCACCAGTACCGGCTTCCACCGGCAGGTAAATCAGCCCCAGTTCCGGATCAGCCGACATCGCCGTCCACACACCACCGTTGCCGGTGGTCAGCGCAGAATCGTTCAGCCAGGTGTCATAACCCTTGTCACCCGGTGCTGGAATGTTGCGGTGAGTCCACAGCAATTCACCGGTACGTGCATCAAAGGCACGCACATCACCCTTGATATTGTCGGCATGCGGCGGACGCATACTGACCTGATGCGCGGCGCCCACCACAATCACGTCACCGACAATGGTGGGCGGAAAGGTCAACGTCACGTCCAGATCATCACGCACCGGGCTCAAACGCAGTCCCAGCGTCAGATCCAGAATGCCACCATCAGCAAAACTCTCCACCGGCAAACCAGTGTTGGCATCCAGCGCCGCCATAAAATAGCCCGGCGTCACCACAAAAATCACTTTCTGCTCACCATCCGTCCAGTACGCTACGCCCTTACCGGAGTTCTTGCGTGGTGAACCTTCAAAACGCTCACCTTCCAGCGGCCGCCACATCCACAGTGTCTGACCCGACTCCGCATGAATGGCCACCACGTTACGCGTGGTACCCGCGGTGGCATACAACACGCCGTCCACCATGATCGGCGAGGTGACGTTCAGGCCTTCCGGACGCGGCCCAAAGTTGTCCGCCTTCCAGCGCCAGGCAATCTGCAGGTCTTTGAGATTGCTGGCATTAATCTGCTCCAGCGGCGAATAGCGGTTGGCATTCAAACCGCCATTGATAGTGGCCCACGGCAGATAATCCGGGCCTTCTGCGGATTCACCCTGATTGATGGTAAAGTCCGCCAGCTGCGCAATGGTCAGGTTTTCCACAGAACCCGTGGTACCCGCCAACTGCAACACATACGCCGTTAAATCCAGATACTGCGCCGGACTCAGCGACCCCGGTGTTTCCGCCGGCATGGTGCTCATGATTTCCTGATGCAGCTCATTAGCCGGTTTGCCCAGCCAGTTGGTGCTGATACGCATCTCAATATCCGCCTGCACATGGCAACGTGCACACTCAGACTGGAACAGGGTGGCGCCACGCGCGGCCGAGGCGGTTTGAGCCTGAGCACTGGTAAACGCCAAAAACGACAAAGCCATGAACAGAAGTGCTCTGATCACGCGGTTTCTCCTTTGCAAAAATAGAGTAGATTGGGTGACGTGATCTTCTTTTAATTTTAGGCGGCGTGATTCATCTGTTGTTAATGCGTGTAAGGCCACGCTGTTTGTGAGAAGCCGTAGGCCGATACTACCGCGTTGCATAGCACTGTTAAAGCGCCCGTCTGCAACAGAACGTGTCTTGCAAGCGGCTTGCCTGCCGACAGAGAATAGGCCGCGTGTTGCAAAAATCCAGTTCAGGAGTACCGGTAATGAACATCATCGTGCGCAAATTCATACGGATAACCACCGTGCCAGGTCTGGCCGTTGTGCTGCTCACCTGCAGCGTCAACCCCGTTACCGGCGACCGCGAATTGTCCATCATCTCCGAACGCCAGGAGATCGTCATCGGCGCTGAACAATACGTCCCGTCCCAACAAAGCCAGGGCGGACAATTCAAGGTTGACCCCGAGCTCACCGCCTACGTCAACGAAGTCGGCCACCGCGTCGCGGCCTTCAGCCCCCGCCAGCTGCCCTACGAATTTGTGGTACTTAACAACTCCGTGCCCAACGCCTGGGCCTTGCCCGGCGGCAAAATCGCCATCAACCGCGGCCTGCTCTACGAAATTGAAAGTGAAGCCGCACTCGCCGCCGTGCTCGGCCACGAAGTGGTGCACTCCGCCGCCCGCCACGGCGCGCAATCCGTCGAACGCGGCATGTTATTGCAAGGCGCACTGGTGGTCACCGCCGTTGCCCTGTCCGACAACGAATACGCCGGCGCCATCGTCGGCGGCGCACAGTTAGGCGCACAACTGATCTCCCAACGCTACGGTCGCGACGCCGAACGCGAATCCGACCTCTACGGCACCCGCTACATGGCCCAGGCCGGCTACGACCCCCAAGGCGCCGTCCAGCTGCAAGAAGCCTTTGTCAGACTCTCCGAAGGCAACGCTCCCGGCTGGCTCGAAGGCCTGTTCTCCAGCCACCCCGCCTCACAAGAGCGCGTCGAGAACAACCGCGTACTCGCCAACCAGCTGCGCGCCGAAGGTTTCACCAACGGCGAACTGGGCGTTGAACGCTACCAACAACGCACCGCCAGCCTGATGGCCAGCAAACCCGCCTACGACGCCTTTGACGAAGCCCAGGAACTCATCACCGACGACAAAATCGAAGATGCCGAACGCAAACTCGACGAAGCCATCGCCCTGCTGCCCAACGAAGCCCGCTTCTACGGCCTCAAAGCCGACATTGCCCTCATGCAGCGCCGCTACGGCGCCGCCATTGACCTCTACAACAACGCACTCGCCCGCGACGACGCCTACTTCGACTACTACCTAGGCCGCGGCATGGCCTATTCACGCCAGGGCAACCGCAACCGCGCCCGCGAAGACCTGCAAGCCAGCGTCGACCTGCTCCCCACCGCCATGGCCGCCAACGAACTCGGCACCATGGCCCTCGACGCCAACGACCGCACCGGCGCCAAACAATACTTCCAGATGGCCGCCGCCGCCCCCGGCGACATGGGCGCTCAGGCGCAGGCCGCCTTCCTGCGCCTTGACGTCCCCGACAACCCCGCCACCTACGTCCAATCCGGCGTCTACCTGGACCAAAGCGGCCGCCTCATCCTCCAAGTCCAAAACCGCGCCCCCGTCCCCCTGGCCAGCATCACCTTCGAACTCCAAGGCAACGTCGGCGGCCAACTCGAACGCCGCATCTTCACCGTCAACAACGTCCCCGCCGCCCGCGCCAGCGACTACGACACCGGCTTGACCCTGCCCGCCGACACCGACATGGCCGTTGTCCGCGGCCAGGCCATCATCCGCTCCATCACCGTTAACTGATGACCGTCGTATGCCAGCAGCCCAAAATTCGCTCTGGCGTACTCCACAAACAGCTGTGTATAATCGCGCCCCTGATCAGCCCGGTGGCCACAAACCACCGGCACAGGGATGTGAAATCACTGACCAAGGCTTCGAACCACTTGGTCGGGAGTTCGATAAAACGCGTAGCGTTTTAGACGGCTGAAAGCCGCCCCGTAGGGGTGAGCAATCCGCCACAGCGGATTGCGAATCAATCTCTCCGGAAGGTCTGAGAGGCGTAAATCACTGAAGATGACAGTGAAGCAATTAAAAAACATCAACAGTTACGCACCCGTAGCTCAGCTGGATAGAGTAGGTGGCTTCGAACCACTTGGTCGGGAGTTCGAATCTCTCCGGGTGCACCAAACAACAAATGCCTCACTTGCAAAAGTGGGGCATTTTTGTTTGCAGCACTCGGAAGTGAGAACTCCCCAGTTCGACAAAACGCATCGCGTTTTGGACAGCCGCCAGGCTGCCCCGAAGGGGTGAGCAATCCGCGATGGCGGATTGCGAATCAATCTCTCCGGTTAGTTTTACCCGCCCACCTAGCCATCTGGCTAATTGCATATCCCCAACCAATTGCTTAACTCTGTAATTGACAATGTGAACCAAAGCACAAAATTCAATTAGCGCACGATAAACCGAGACGTTTTTTCTGGTTTTTTAAAGTACGTTCTGTTATCCAATGAGTTAGACGGGTTGGTTTAAAACCGATTCTATTGAAAATTGTGCAGCTGAGGCTGAAAGTCGTTCCTGCACACTATACAAATGTTAGGCAACCCCACTAGGAGGCCACATGGCTGCGGCGAAACGGAATTTTGTTCCAAACCAAGTATTCGTAGGGCTGCCTTGGAAGACTGTACGCCCGAAGTACGAGCGGGTCATCGATAAACTGGCAAAAACGTATCCTATTTGCTTCACAATCGTGGGGCGAAATGATGGTCAAGATGCGCTTGATCTGTTCGAAATAATCAAAGACCGGATATCTACATCGAGCTACGCAGTATTTGATGCCACCGGCGGAAATGCGAATGTTTCACTTGAATACGGCTATGCCGAAGGGATTGGCGTACCTAAGTGCATATTCCTCAGCTCACACAAGACATCTCAACGAGACTCATCATCGTCGCCGATTATCTGAGACCTGCATGGGCAGCGCCGGGTTCAGTATAAGACGGAGAAGACTTTGCTAAAGGAGCTTCAGAAACTCTGTAAAGAGCACGATTACACGAAGCGTTTGGGTTCTACCCCGATTACACGGACGGTTGTAAAACGGCTGAAAACTCCAAATCACTCTTGGCAACTCGACGTCTCATCCGCGGATTATGAAAGCGTTCAATGTAATTAAATATGTCGGCTCT